>UBJH01000024.1_pt1 | contig 80148 bp, 90 predicted proteins | sample 2193721 | NCBI WGS metagenome assembly UBJH01 (sample SAMEA4703186, study PRJEB27089) | metagenome | reverse complement strand
TGACCTGGGATGGCACGACTTCTGCCAATGGGAAGAAAATGTATATAGATGGCGTACAGGTCGCTCAAAAAACATCTGCTATAGCTTCTATGGGCAATCCTTCCTATAACTTCAGGATTGGAATCAGTTCTCTAAATTCTCGTCCAGCTAAGGCAACTACCGATGAAGTTAAAGTTTACAACCGTGCCCTTTTGGCCTCAGAAATTCTTGCGGATTACAATGCTGGCATAAATGATACCGCACCACCGACAATCTCAGCTATATCATCATCCAGTATCACTTCTTCAAGTGCTTCTATTTCCTGGACTACCGACGAAGCCAGCAACACCCAGGTAGAATATGGTATGACTTCCAGTTATGGATCTAATACTACGCTGGATACAAACCCAGTCACTTCTCATTCTCAGTTCCTCTCTGGTTTAACTGCTTCAACTCTCTATCATTACAGGGTCAAATCCAGAGATGTCGCAGGAAATTTAGCCATATCCGACGATCAAACATTTACTACTTCCGGAATCAATTTAAGTCTAATTGCCTCCTGGAAATTAGATGAAAACACAGGAACAACTGCCTCTGACTCTTCTGGCAATAATAACATTGGAACAATATTCGGAGCCACCTGGACATCCGGTAAGATAGGTAGTGCTCTGAATTTTGATGGCATAAATGATTATGTTGATGCAGGAAATCCAGCAAGCTTACAGATAACAGGAGCTATCAGTATGGAAGGATGGGTCAAAATAAATGATCTATCAGTAACTTCCAGTCTATTTGGGAGAGGACATGGATTAAGTTCTGGCAACCAGGGGTACTTCCTGTCATACTATGCTTCAACAAAGTCATTATATTTTGATACCTATAGTACAACAACAAGAGATGCTCTTTACAAAACCAATGCAATTATAGATAACAACTGGCATCATATTGCGGTGACCTGGGATGGCACGACTTCTGCCAATGGGAAGAAAATGTATATAGATGGCGTACAGGTCGCTCAAAAAACATCTGCTATAGCTTCTATGGGCAATCCTTCCTATAATTTCAGGATTGGAATTGATTCAACCAATGACCGTCCAGCTAAGGCGAACATCGACGAAGTCAAAGTCTTCAATCGTGCCCTTTCGGCCTCAGAAGTTCTTGCACATTACAATGGAGCTCCATGATAACAACCTGAACACTCATAAGTCTTTGACTCATGCAATCAGAAAGTGCAACCGGCGCCGTTCCCGCAGCAGCGAACGTATGGACGGATATCGGAGTATTCACGGTTCCTGCCGGGGTGAAGAGGCTTAAAGGCGTCCTGGGAAGTGTTGTTCCCGATCCGGGAGCAATTGACACCATATATTTATAGGCGATGCAATAATGACGCCATTGTGTCCCACAGCCGTGTTCATAGGAAGTTATATGTAATATCAAAACATAGATATCAATGCAGGTTGTTATTATCATGATAATGAAATCAAATATTGGAACAGAGATCGATTGGAACGAGCTTGAAAGGTGCTGGGCGAATATGTATGCAGAGGATTACGGGCATTTTTCAGATCATCGCCAGATCATTCACGGCACCAGAAAACAGGGATCATCCGCTGCAGAAGTCTGCATAATTGATATTATATAAAAATTAGTGTCGTTTTAAACAATTACAAGCCTAAACATATCAAAAGTTGATAAGTCTTGAATTTTTAAAATATATATGAAATAAAAAACAAAATAGGCTATCGATGTTTCAGAAACAATTATTCATATTGGCACATCAATTATTTGATAGAAATTTTTATCCAGCTTACAAGAAATTAATTCAAAATCAATTCAAATCTTATGAAGTGTTAAAAGCAGAACAAGAAAAACAATTGAAATATGCTATAAGTTATGCATATGAAAATGTCCCATATTATCATAGGCTATTTCGAAATTTGAATTTGAGTCCATCCGATATAACAAAAATAGATGATCTTGAAAAACTTCCGATATTAACCAAAGAAATCGTTAATCAAAATTTTGAGGATTTCAAACCGGTTAATTTAACCAAAATGAAATATTGTGAAGCTATGACAGGAGGGACAACAGGTATTCGATTTAGATATCGATATTCAAAATATGACAGAACTTTAAGCTGGGCTCTTTTATATAGAGGATGGGGGTATGGTGGCTTCGAATTTGGGGATAAAATGGTATTCCTTCAAGGGAGTTCATTGGATTTTGAATCAAAACCACATATTATTAAAATAGGTCATGAAATTGTGAGAAATATGAAGATGCTATCATCGTTTGATTTGGGAGAAAAAGAAAATAGAGAATATGTTAATATTATTAATTCATTAAAACCAAAATTTATAAGGGGATATTCGTCATCAATATTTTTTTTTTCAAAATGGATTGAAAAAAATAATATAGAAATACATCAACCATTAGCAATTTTTACTACGTCAGATATGCTTTATCCTATTATGAGAAAGAAAATTGAGGCAGTTTTTAATTGTAAAGTTTTTAATAATTATGGATTGAATGATGGTGGAATCTCGGCTTTTGAATGTTCAGAACATAATGGGCTTCATATAGATACAGAAAGGAGTATCATGGAAGTCGTGGATAAAAAAGGAAATGTAATACAAAATGGAGAAGGGAGAGTAATTGCAACGAGCCTTTACAATTACGCGATGCCTTTCATACGTTGGGAAACTGGGGATTTATGCCACATTAATGATGATATTTGTGAATGTGGAAGGGGATATAAGTTATTAACGAATCTCTTAGGAAAGGAGCAAGAGATATTGGAGACACCAGACGGAAAATATGTACATGGAGGTTTTTTTACACACATTTTTCGGTATATTAATGATATTAAAGAATTTCAAATCATTCAAGATAAACTAGACAGAATAGAGATAAGACTTGTTATTAATGATGGATTTGATGAAAAACAATTAGATAGGATAAAAAGAATCATACATAATAAAAGCATCTATTGGAATGTTGATTTCAAATATGTGGAAAAAATTCATAGGACCGCAGATGGAAAATATAAATTTATTAAAAATCAAATTGATTTAAACAATCGTCATGTAGTTAAGCATTAGCTTTAGATATCTATTCAACTCATAGAGTTTACACGTCCGCCGGGTCCATTATAAAATTGTTCTTCTCCATTGATTTATTGCGGAATGATTTTATCGATACTTTCTTTCGGGATTTTCAATTCGTTGAGAAACCTCTCCATCATTGTAAGGTTAAGTTTTTCCCGGGACAATTTGTACAGGTATATTGCGTCATCAATGTCTTTTGGAGACCCCTTGAATAAGTTATACGGTATTTGCATCTCAAGAGGTGAGATAAATAAAATCCTGTCACCAATTATTACCTTTTTTCGATATTTCAGGGTAAATCGGTCAATTTCATTCTTGACTATCTTTATCAGAAACTCCGGGATCTTACGATCTTTTTTTGTTATCCTCACAGCATGATGGTTTTTCAGGTAGGCATTGTATGCATCAATGGGATCGTTTTTGCATTCGTATGATCCTTCGATTTCAAGCCATAATTTCAGGAATTTCTCAAATGAGATATTCTGGATCAGGATATCAATATCCATTATTTCTTCTTGTTCTTCATTTGTGTTGCCGAAGAGAAGAGAAATATATCTTGAGAAGATCACATAGCGGATATTATTTCTTGCAAGTATTTCCGAAAAATCCAATGCCAGATCATCAATTGTCGAAAGCTTTTTGTCAAGTATTATTTCATTGTCTTTAAATTCCAGTTTGATTTTACTATGACTCATACAACCCTCCTGCAAGTTCCCTTATCCGTTCTGCAGTCCTGTAACCAACGCGCTCCACTTTTATCAGTTCCTCCTGCGACGCCGTCATAACATTTTCCACGCAGCCAAAGTGTTTTAGCAAATTCCTTGCCGCCACCTGTCCTATGCCTGGAAGTGACGATACAATATATTCTTTAACTTTACTTTGTGAGAGGCGGCTGCGCTTTCCATGCAAATTGAAAGGCCTTGTTTTATCTGTTTGCTCTTTAGCAGCGATCATACTGATTACCTGGGCTGTTTCTGCCTCGTTAAGCGTGTATATGGTCGGGATACGCATAAGGGCAATGGAATTAAGGAAGCCCTGAATAGCTTTAGGGTTCATCCTGCGCCCTGAAAAGAAGAACATATCTTCACCCTCAATAATCAGAATAGGCAACTTGTACGATTTCTCCATGTCCATAAGTTGTGAAAACAGCTCACGGCGTTCAATCAGGGTTGCGAAAATATCATCCACAGTCTTTCTTTCGAAAGCTACGCGATCACTTACAACATAATCCCCAACCTTCAGGGTGTTTACCTCAATTTCTGCGCCAAGCTTTACAAGCGCCTCTGGTACTCTGGAGCGCATTTCACGGTGGTCAATGACTATCTTCATCACTATATCCTCGATATGGAGGCTATTCCAACAGAACAGATGATATACTATCTCAAAATGCAAAGTGAAAGTATTATGTTGGTTCAATCAAAAATTCTTTTCATTCAATTTGATCCAGCTGCCTCATCAATATCATTTGTGAAGACGATATGGATATTTTAGCCTGTCGTTTTCCTCTTTACCTTCTCGGTTTCCTTTAAGATCGTGTCAATACCGCTTTTAACAAGCGCCTCGAACTTCTCCCCGCGCATGCTTGCCCTGTTGAGGGTCTCCCCCAGGTCAAGTGGAAGCGCAATGTCAACCCAGTTATCCCTCATTCTGTGGAGCAATGGCTTTTCAAGAATTTCCCTTGCTTTTTCATTGGCCAAAGAAGCAGTCCCGCTATCTTTGAATTTTATGGGTACATGCAGTGTCAGCGATGTGATCTTTCCATCTTTTTCTTTTGGCGTATATAGTCGTACGATCTCACTTCCGAAGCGACCGAAGAACTGGTCTGTTCCTTTCCCGAATCCTATTTTTTCGATAGCCGATACTGCCCCTGCGGGAATATCATCCATAATGCAGCCGCACAATGCGTTTGTTATCTCTTTTTCTTCCGTACTTTCTGCTATGCGGACAAAATCATCAAGCGGGAAACCCATTACTACCTCATCATCCCGGTAGCCAGAGAACATCCTCGCTCCATTGCAAAGAAGCGACAGGTTCACTTTTTTCTCTATGAAGGGTATTGCTGTACACTCACCGCAGACAGCGAACTCTCCTTTGAATTTAACTTCAACCGGCTGTTTTTCATGCAGTTGCGAAAGTATTGTGGAAATGCGCATGATTTTTCGTGGATTTCCAATTATAACCACAATGTCGGGTTTTTTCTCAGTCTTTTCAAGGGAGCTAACGCTTACCAGTTTTGTATTTGCAGGTTTTATTCGTGGATAGACCTCGCCATAGCTTGGCTCTGTGAAACCAAGAGCAAGTTCGGCGCTTGTGCAAGTGAGTTCTTCCACGCTAAAAACGAAACTTTCCCCATAAAAAGCACTCCTTCTTACCATTTCACAATAGCGCATTGGCTGACTGCTCGTTTTTTTCTCTGAAGCGTCATTAATGATCCTTATCGCAACAGGTGAAGAAGGAAGTTCAAAAAATTTCCTGAATTTTATTGACAATTCTGCATATTTCATCGTTATTCCTCAATTTTAATTCCGTTTTGTTTTGCTATATCCTTAAAAGCGCTTGCCACATATTCGATCTGTTCACGTTTCAAGCCATAAGTATTGATCTTGAAATTCTTGCTCATGCCAGGATGAAGACCAACGATCTTTCTTTTTTTTAACTCATGATAAAGGAAATATCCCCTGCGCTTATCCTTTTCTGCTACCTCATGAAGCGCTAAACTTTCAAAGTTCATAAGAGGATGCTGTTTTGGCTTGACGCCCATCTGGTGGAAGCCTTCGATCTTCTCAAGCTCATGTACAAAATACTGCGCATTCTTTACCTCTTCGTCCCAATGCTTAACCCGTTCTACAACTGCAGGAAATGAGGCCATAAGCGTTGCCACGGGCGCCCCGAACACTGGCGAGCAGCCGAACAATGCAACTTCTTTTTTCGAGAATCCGCGCCCGCTCCAGTCTCCACGGCATGTTGATTTATTGAACACCTTTGTGCTCCATTCATAGGTTGTTGCAAGTATTCCGATAGGCGCAGATGCCGCCCAGCTTTTGTGTCCTGAGCCGCACAGGAAATCCACATGGAGCTTCTTGCCATCAACTGGCATTATTCCTGATGAATAAGCAGTATTTAGAAGGAAGGGGACTCCGTATTCTTTGCATATTTCCCCAACCATCTTTGCATCAGCAATATTGCCATACCTGTAATCCACATGCGTGAGCACCGCTATAGACGGGAGTTTTCCCGTCTTTTTCTCTATCTCCTCGAATTTAATGGCATAACCCTGCGGATCAATTTCAAACCTTGGATAACCGTTATGTGGAACTTCAACAATGTTTAATTTGTTCGCCTCAGCGGCAAGATATGAAGTATAATGGGCAAGAGCATCTACAACAACAGTATCTCCTGGCTCGCAAACCATGTGCATTACCGCCCATTTAGCATGGCGGCAGCCAGCAGTGAACCTTACATCATCCATATTCAGGAATTCTGCGACGTCCCCTGTAAAATCGTGAACTGGCGGCTTATCAACAAGATCTACCCTTGATTCGAAACAATAATCGCATACTGAATAGCCGTCCCCGAATTCAAGGAGGGCTTTTCGCGCTTCAGCTGTCAGGACCCCGCCGCGCTGGATGGGGTGCACGTTCACATAAGTATCAGAAATACCGCGAGTAAGGTTTTTGTATTTGTTCAAGTCCATGCTCTTTAATCATGTTCCAAGAGTTTATTAATGGACTTATAATTTACGGAAAAGGCAAGAGAAGCTTTAATGCATTTCCAGATCTTTCCCTTCGATAAATGGCATATTTTTCTCTTTTGAATACTTGATAGCATCTTCTTTCTTGAGAGCTTTTCCCGTTTTGTCATCAAGCATCTCGCATACCACCATTGAGGGAGAAATACCCGCTTTTAATGCAAGTTCTATGGATAGCTCAGTCTGCCCGCGCCTCTCGTTCAGGAGTCCTGTGGCTGCGCGAAGCAGCGCGACATGGCCAGGCGACCTGAATTCGTCCCCAAAATCAATTTTCTCACCTTTCATGACCTTATCTACGACTTCACCTATCTTTCTAATTGTAAGAGCCCTGTCGTTATCGGTTATGCCTGTAAACGTTTCCCTGTGGTTCACCCAGAGAGAAAAAGATGAACGGGAATCGTAAGGGATATCCCCTTTCTTTTCCACAAGACTGATAAGGGACTTATGACCATTTTTGGAGACGCTTCTTAGAACATCTGACATGAAAGGCAATCCCAGGCTGTCTGCGGCTTTACCGAAAATGGCAACGCATATCAGCCCTCCGCCATCGCGCCGCATGAGAGCGACGTCAGCCGGTGTTATGCATATCGCAGGGATCACAATATCTGTTTCTCCTTCCCTGTCCTCAGCATCAAAAAGAAGTATCATTTTACCATTCCTTAATGCATCTATTGCGCTATCAAGACTCATTTTATCACTTCCACATTAACATTATGGCCATCTTTTAGATCCAGGTGATTTCGTAGGTTAACAGGCGCTATTATTTCAATAATATCTTCAGGATAATGAGTTCGCTCAGGAGTAATTACAGCACCTTCAATATCGCAAATCCTGACCCTGAAGCATGATCCTTTCCCGAAAGTCCTGTTCTGGTCTGTAAATCCGGCGATCCTTATACTTCCTGTTATTTTCTTACGCAGGTCAATGCTTGTTGCATCAAGTTTGATATTCAATGTGCCCGGGTACGGGTCAAAACCCAGCTTTTCAAGGAACTGTGTCCTGTAACCATCAAGTGAAATATAATATTGTCCTTCTCCCAGCCCTGTAATTAGCTTTCCACTTAAGATTTTAAGGCTTCCATTCCCTGAAAATATCTCGCTGTAATCGCACAATTCCTTATAAAGCGCATCGATCCCATTTTTTGTAATGGAGATTAACTGCCCATCAGGCAAAAACTGCCGTGAGATTAGCTTTTCCTCTTCAAGAGCTTTGAGCTTTCGTGCTGCTGTCTGCTGGCTTGAATCAAGGTGTACTGCAAATTGGATTGAGGATAATTCCAGGGGTTTCTGGTGCGCGCCAAGAAGCGCAAGTTTTTTCAAAGATTGTATATCCATAAAGTCCACTCATTTTTAAGGTGCTACTCAAATATGGATTTGAAAGGGTATAAAACTTTTCATTGATTATTTTGCAGCCGGATATGAGCCCAGTATTTTTAGCATTCCCACCTTGCTCTTTATTTTTGAGAGCGTTTCTTTTATGGGTTTATCTTCAATATGTCCTTTGATGTCGATATAGAAAACGTAATCTCCCAGAGCTTTCTTGCTTGGTCGCGATTCTATCTTTGTCAGGTCAATATTTCTGCTGGCAAATTCACCAAGTATCTCATACAGGGCCCCAGGCCTGTTTTTCTCAAGATACACTATGATAGAGGTCTTATCATTGCTTGTGAGGGCTGGGGTTGTTTTTCCTATAACAATGAACCTGGTGAAGTTCTCCTTCACATCCTGTATATTTTCATCCAGTATTTTTAAACCGTACATCCTGGCCGATTCCCCGGATGCTATTGCAGCAATTTCCTTGGATTCCGATGCAAGTTTTGCCGCATGGGATGTACTCAGGTCTGACCTTATTTCGATTCCTTTGAAATTATTCTTAATAAATTTCCTGCACTGGGATAATCCCTGGGGATGTGACATTATGACCTTTATATCCTCAATCTTTCCTTTTGAGAGAAGGCAGTGTTTTATCCTGACAATTATTTCACCTGTGATCTTTAGCTGGTGTTCCATCAGGAGGTCAAGTGTGAGTGTGATCGAGCCTTCTAGGGAATTTTCGATAGGCACTATACTGCAATCAACTTCTTTTCGCATAAGGGCATCAACCGTATCAAATATATCATCATAAAATTTCAAATCAGCTTTATCGTCCCATTGCCGCGCAGCTTTTTCTGAGTAACTGCCCTCAGGTCCCAGGGTTCCTATTATCATCTGCTCCTTATATTGATGCGTAAAAGAAATAGTTTGTTGCTTTTGATATCTTTTAGCAAACTTTTAAAAACAATCCGTCTTATTATAAGCCCAGATTAATTTGAAGCTTGATAAATATATCCCGATCATTGGCATGGGTTTCATGCTGCTCCTTGTGCAGCTTATCGCCATCGCTTTGAGCAAACCACTTGAAGCGAATAACTTCAAGGCATTTGAAAATCCAAACGATACAGGAAACGTTTTCGTCTGGGTTGCAATAATTCTAATTTTCACTGCATTCATTTTTCTTGTAATAAAATTAAATAAGAAGTGGATAATCCAGGCTTTTATCCTGATCACAGTAGGCTGGACTTTAGCGTACGTGTTCTATGCGCTTTTTTCGATGTTGCCGTTCATAACACCTGATATGAACCTGATTTTAACAATTATAATCTCCGCCGCCCTGACTGTTATTTTGTATAAATTCCCTGAGTGGTATGTAATTGACATAGTAGGCGTAATACTTGGAGCCGGTTCTGCTTCTATTTTCGGGATATCCCTTAATATCGTGCCTGTGATTCTCTTACTAATTGTGCTTCTTGTTTATGATTATATTGCGGTATACCGGACAAAACACATGGTAGCGCTCGCGGAAGGCGTCATGGACTTAAGACTTCCCATTTTACTTGTGATCCCAAAGCACTGGAATTATTCATTCAGGACTGAAAAATTCGATAAAGAAGATCGCGAAGCCTTCTTCATGGGCCTTGGAGATGCTGTGATGCCTACTCTGCTTGTTGTTTCAGCAAACGTTTTCATAACCGGGACTACTTTTTATTCACTCCCGCTTATTGGCGCAGTAAATATCCCGGCAATTGGCGCAATCCTTGGAACATTCCTGGGATTTTCCGTACTTATGGTATTAGTTATGAAAGGCAAACCACAGGCGGGTCTTCCCTTCCTCAACGGCGGGGTCATCCTGGGATATGTAGTGGGAAGCCTGATCGCTGGCTCAAACATATTTTCAGGATAATTTTAGGTAAAACTAATTAACTGTATTTCCTATCGGAAATCTTATTACCCCGCTTATTAATATAATCTTAATGAACGGGACTACTTTACAAGTAACCATAAAAGGTGTATATCTTATTGAGAACGCGCCAGGCCCTGTACCGATCGTATTGCTTGAAGACGATGCAAAACGCATGATGCCGATATATATAGGAATATCTGAGGCGATATCCATAAATTCTGCTCTTAATCATGAAATACCACCCCGTCCGATGACACATGACCTTTTTGTCTCATTACTTTCTCGCCTGGATTCAAAGGTAGAGGATATCCTGATAGATGAATTAAACGAAGGGGTCTATTATGCAAGGATATCAGTTTCCATGGGTGGAAAGAGTTTTGAACTGGACGCCAGGCCAAGCGACTGTATTGCGATAGCTCTTCGATGCGGCGCCCCGATACGTATAAGGGATAGTGTACTTTCAGAAGCAGTAATATCAAAAGAAGAGCTTCAAAATGTTATACCGCTTGAAAGTTATATTTCATGAACTAAATGATGCTATTTATAAAAATAGTTCTGCGTATACACATGTGGGGCATGAAAATCGATGCTCATATCGCATCCTGGAGAGTATTGAAAACAAGAAGCAGAGAATGTTTATAGCAATTAAAAGAAAAAAGAAGGCTTAACAATCATCAGGGCTGTGTGGTCCATTTTTTTATTGATGTTCTGATAATAATCATTATTATACTGTTGAAATAATTTTAGGTATTTTTATATACTATCAAAGAAAATAGACTATTGAATAGAATTGTATGGTGGTATTATGAATAATAGGAATGGTTTAATATATGCTTTTCGAATAGCTGTTGGAATAACTTTGCTTGTATTGTTACTGGGGGATAGTGCGAGTGCCGCAACAATCAAAGTCCCTGAAGACTATGCCAAGATACAGTGGGCGATTGATAATGCAACTGCGGGGGATACTATTCAGGTGCAAAGCGGCACTTATTACGAGAACGTGAATGTTAACAAGCAGTTGACCCTGCGCGGTATTGGGATGCCTGTGGTGAATGCGAATTACATCGGAAACGCAATCACGCTTGCGGCAGATGGAATTACACTGGAAGGATTTTCGGCAACTGCAACCGCTGGAATGGGGGCTGGATTCGCTCTGGTCTCTTCCAGAAACAATACGCTGATTAACAATAATGCCTCAGGCTGCTATATCGGATTCAATCTGGAACATTCCGGCAACAATACCCTTAGCGGTAACACTGCCTCGTTCAGCCATATCGGATTCATTCTGATGGGTCCCAACCACACACTGATCGGCAATAATGCCTCGAACAACTATTACGGCATCTGGCTGTCTTCTTCCAACAACAACACACTGATTGGCAACATTATGATAAATAATAAGCAAAATTTTAGACTATGGGGTTGGATTGATTCCGATTATTACAACAATATAGATATCACTAATACGGTAAATGGTAAGCCAATATATTATTTGCAGGGTGTTTCAGACAAAGTCTACGATAAATCTGCAAATGCCGGGACTTTTTACTGTATAAATTGCAATAACATCACTGTTAGAGATTCTATTTTTGCAAACAACATGAATGGTGTGTTTTTTAGGAATACAAATAATTCAAAAATAGAGAACATTGATGCATCGGGCAACACCTATGGCATCCATCTATCCTTTTCCAGCAACAATAAGCTGATTAACAATAATGCCTCGAACAACATCGAGTATGGTGATGAATATTCCCTTGGCTATGGCATTTTTCTGTCCTCTTCCAACAACAATACGCTGATTGGAAACAATGCCTCGAATAACGGTGATAATTTTGGGGGCCCTGGCATCTCCCTGTCCTCTTCCAATAACAACACACTAATAGGCAATACTGCATCAAACAACAAGGGTTATGATGACTATGGTATCTCTCTATACTCTTCCAGCAACAATAAAATTTTTCACAATAATCTCAATAAAAACCCTATTCAAGCTTATGACAACAGCAACAACAATTTCTGGGACAATGGCTATCCCTCCGGCGGCAACTACTGGAGCGACTACACTGGCATAGATCTCAAAAGCGGTTCCAACCAGAACCTCCCGGGCAGCGACGGCATAGGCGACACGTCCTACCCGATTTCGGGTGGTAGCAATGTTGACAGATATCCATTGATGAAGCCTTACCTTTCAATCTCACCCAATCTTGTCATCAGCAACATAGTTGCAGCCACTGGTAAAGCCTATGTCCAGGATACTCTTGCAGTAGGTAAGTTGGTCTACATCGACAGAACCTATAAATTCACTGCCGTTCCCACTTCATATAATGGATTAAAATATATCCAAACTGCAATCGATGACAAATATGATATCAGAAATAACTTCCTCCAGTTCGACGTGAACCAGGATGTGACAGTCTATGTTGCATATGATGATCGAATATCTCCGAAACCATCCTGGCTTACCTCTTCGTTCACCGATACAGGTGAGAACCTCGTGAGAGACGGACCAATCACCTTCAGCATTTACTCCAAAGCGTATCCATCCGGACATGTTTCTCTAAGTGGCAACTCTGTTCCTTCAGGTGGAGCAGGTGGGATGTATGTGGTTATCGTTAAACCGTCAGGCGCACCACTTCCAACAGCATTAAGTGTTTCCATTTCCGAATCACCTGATCCTGTAACCTCAGGTGGAACCGCACAGGTCACTGCGCATGTTACATCTGGCGGCATAAATGTGAGTGGAGCAAACGTTGGCTTATCTGTAACAGGTGGAAGTCTGGTGTTAAACAGTGGAACCACTAATAGTAACGGTGATTTTACAACAACTTATACTGCACCCACGGTCACAACATCTACGATACTTACAATATCCGCAACAGCATCAATGACAGGATATACAACAGGTTCAGGCACTGACCAGATAACAGTGAATCCAGAATCTTCCGGGCTTGTGATCAGTAACATAATTGCTGGCAGCGGCAAAACCTATGTTTTAGATACCCTTTCTGTCGGAAAACTCCTGTACAGAGATAGGAATTATCTCTTCAAAACCGTGCCTTCTTCATATGCAGGTCTGAATTATATAAGATCAGCGAACGCTGATTCAACTTATACCAGCAGCAACTTCCTGCAATTTGATATTAACAATGCTGCAACTGTCTATGTTGCTTACGATGATAGAATACCTGTGGCGAATAGGCCAATCTGGCTCAAGTCCAACTTTGTTGATACTGGCCAAAATCTTGTTAGAGACTCAAGTAGTGTGACATATAGCATTTTTTCCCGATCCTATCCTGCAGGGCACGTTTCTCTCGGAGGTAACGCTGCAAGTGGATATGGGATGTATATTGTTATTGTTAAACCGCTGGGAGCACCACTTCCAACAGCATTAAGTGTTTCCATTTCCGAATCACCTGATCCTGTAACCTCAGGTGGAACCGCACAGGTCACTGCACATGTTACATCTGGCGGCATAAATGTGAGTGGAGCAAACGTTGGCTTATCTGTAACAGGTGGAAGTCTGGTGTTAAACAGTGGAACCACTAATAGTAACGGTGATTTTACAACAACTTATACTGCACTCACGGTCACGACATCTACGATACTTACAATATCCGCAACAGCATCAATGACAGGATATACAACAGGTTCAGGCACTGACCAGATAACAGTGAATCCAGAATCTTCCGGGCTTGTCATCAGTAACATAATTGCTGGCAGCGGCAAAACCTATGTTTTAGATACCCTTTCTGTCGGAAAACTCCTGTACAGAGATAGGAATTATCTCTTCAAAACCGTGCCTTCTTCATATGCAGGTCTGAATTATATAAGATCAGCGAACGCTGATTCAACTTATACCAGCAGCAACTTCCTGCAATTTGATATTAACAATGCTGCAACTGTCTATGTTGCTTACGATGATAGAATACCTGTGGCGAATAGGCCAATCTGGCTCAAGTCCAACTTTGTTGATACTGGCCAAAATCTTGTTAGAGACTCAAGTAGTGTGACATATAGCATTTTTTCCCGATCCTATCCTGCAGGGCACATTTCTCTCGGAGGTAACGCTGCAAGTGGATATGGGATGTATATTGTTATTGTTAAACCGTAGGATAAATACATATGTAGAGTTATATTGAATCTAGACAATTCTCTGGATTCAAATAACATTCCAAAAAATATCAAAAAAATGAAATTATCCAATGCACGATCTTAGTAAAAGGTACGTTACATTACCCAAACGGAGATAGACGCAAGAAGGTGAGATAATAGGGCTGTTTGTGCCTATGGGGATCAGGCAGGGAGATCATAGAGGCGAACAAAAGGCATTACTATATAATTCTTGAAAGTTACATTTCAGGATGATCACTTTCACAACGCTATCGAAAAACAGATACGTTATAGGATCAATCAGGAATCATGGGTTTTGAAACCAAAGGTATCTATACAGTACACGAATTCACCCTGGCGGTAAAGAGTATTCTTACCGGGGGCCAGTTCAATGATACCTGGATACGCGGGGAAATATCAAATTTTACTAACCACAGTTCAGGTCATCGTTATTTTACATTGAAGGATAAAAACAGCCAGCTGCACTGCGTCATGTTCAAATGGTATGGAAAAAACCTTAAGTTCGAACTTGAACACGGCATGAAGGTACTGGTTTTCGGTGATATGGATCTATATGAACAAAAAGGTGTATACCAGCTAAAAGTCAGGGATGTTAGGCCTGATGGTATAGGGGAACTCTATAAAGCATATGAGCAATTGAAAAATAAACTTGCCATGGAGGGACTATTTTCACCAGACCATAAGAAGACACTTCCCAGGTTCCCGAAAAGAATAGGTGTGGCAACATCACCTACTGGCGCTGTCCTTCATGATATTCTCACAGTGCTTGGAAGGAGATATCCTGTCAATATTCTTTTTATTCCTACAGTGGTGCAGGGTGACAATGCAGGGCAAAGCATTGTCAGGTCAATTGATGTGTTAAATAAGACGGAAGTGGATCTGATCATCCTGGGCAGAGGTGGAGGCTCGATCGAAGACATCTGGGCTTTTAATGAAGAAACTGTGGCGCGTGCAATTTTTAATTCAAGGATCCCGATTATTTCAGCAGTGGGGCATGAGACCGACTTTACGATCGCAGATTTTGTGGCTGATATCCGCGCCCCAACGCCATCGGCAGCTGCTGAAATTGCAGTCCCTGACCGCCTGGAATTAGATAATCATATTACAAGGCTGGGTCAGATGTTGATCGAGAACCAGAGGCGATTTGTTGAAGACATGAAGTCTCATCTTACTGATCTTGAGGACAGAGTAAAGCCGCGTCTTTTTGTTGAACAATTGACCCGGCACATCCAGTTTATTGATGATCTGACCCGGAGGCAGACATCAAGTATCGGGAGGCTTATGGGAGTTAAGCAGGCGCTTTTGAATGCCCATGCAGGAAAATTAGATGCAGTAAGCCCGCTTGGAACACTTTCAAGAGGTTACAGCATTACATTGAAACTGCCTGGAAAAACACTTGTGCAAAGGATAGGGGATGTTGATAGATCCGATGAAGTTTCGATAATTGTGAGCGATGGAAAGATAAGATGCAATGTTAATGATAAAGAGGAATGCAAATGAGTTTTGAGGAATCACTTAAAGAGCTTGAGGGAATAGTGGATACGCTTGAGAAAGGACAGCTTTCACTTGATGAGAGTTTGGTGCTTTTTGAGCAAGGGATAAAACTTGTGAGGAAGTGCAACACGAAATTGAAGAGCGCACAGCAGAAGGTGGAACAATTGATAGAGGAGAATGGGGAGGTCAAGGAAGAGCAGTTTGAAGTGAAAATAAATCAGGTATAAAATGATAAGTCAAGGTGTAAATAAAGTAATGGAATGCTACGGTGTGAAATCCGCAGAAAAAGTGCTCATTGTAGCTGACACTTTAACTCCTGCATCTATAAGTAAAAGTTTATTCGAAGCCGCAAAAAACCTGGGCTGCGAAGTTATCCTTTTGACAATGCTTCCGCGTACCCGCCACGGTGAAGAAATACCCCTGCCTGTAGCCGAAGCAATGAAAAACTCCGATGTAGTGATAGCCCCGACAACTTTTTCCCTCACCCACACCCAGGCAAAGATAAACGCCTGCAAAGCAGGAGCAAGAGTTGCTTCCATGCCGGGTATCACCGAGAAAATGATGGCGCAGGGCGGGATGACCGCTGAGTACAATAAAATCAATGAGCTCGCTATTGAATTGAATAAAAAGTTTGAGGATACAAAAAAAATAAAGGTCATCACGGATTCCGGCACGGATATCACATTTGACCTTGAAGGATGCAAATGGCATATGGATACGGGAATGTGTCTTGAACCCGGATGCAGCAGCAATCTTCCGGCAGGCGAGCTTTATATAGCTCCGAAAGACGCAAGCGGCGTTTTCGTAGTGGATGGTTCCATGAGCGGTTTTGGCCTCCTTGATTCTCCTCTTGAATTTACGGTCAATAACAGGTATGTGACCGATATCAGGGGTAAAAATGCCAGGAAGTTGAACGTAATACTGGATAAAGTAGGAATAAAAGCGCGAAATATTGCAGAATTCGGTATAGGCATCAATCCGGAAGCTAAACTTATCGGGAACGTGCTTGAAGATGAAAAAGTCGCAGGCACGGTCCATATCGCACTCGGGGATAACAGCACGTTCGGAGGAGATGTGATCGCAGGAATTCATCTGGATGGGATTATCAAGGAACCTGAGCTTTTTGTGGATGGGGAAAGATTTATTTTAAGTTTTGACGATTAAAATAATGCGCACCCCTTCCGGCGCAAATGAAAATAATTTTGCCTTTAATATATGGGGGGCTCTCTATCCCACAAGGTATTTTCAACATAATGTGTAATTATCACACCAGCTAAAAATATAATAATACTATATTTAATAGGATGATTATTTTTGAGGTTATTATGCAGATATCATTCAAATGATAAGAGTAAATTGGCAAGTGGGTAATATTGTATTTCAGGATATTTACCAACATAAATTAAATTTCAATTCATGTTGGTAATTTTGTCTGGATACAATATTTCCCATGAAACGCAGTGGGCCCATGCCATCGCCCAAAATGCAAAAATTTTATCAAGATGCATAGACTGATTACCCGGCTGGGAAACAGATTTTAAAAATGGAAATAGATGACTTTTGGATTTATCCAGACTATCAGGTGGCTCCGACAGGCAGCACCCGTGCCGGAATCGGGTCATCTATCCGGTTTTCTCAGTTAAAGATTGTAAGGTTGCAGGTGAATTGTCCTAAATGCACGCGTATAATAATTATAATCAGTAGCAGGAAATCCAATTTTGATAATAAGGTTTATAGGTGGAAAAAGTAATTATTGACTAGGAAGTGATTGTTATTAATAAAGGATTTGTAATATCTTTAACTCTAATCGCCATATTGGTGGTGATTGGTAGCGGATTAGCGTCGCCAAATGCAAAAGAAATTAGAGAAAAGCATGAGCAAGAACTGCTTGAGATAGATGGTGTTTCGGGTGTTTCAGTTGATGAAAGCACAAATGAGATTGTGGTTTATACTGAAGATGCTGAAAAAGGTAAAAAAGTCCCTAAGAATTTAGATGGGATAAATGTCAAGCAGAAAGTTGTTGGAAAGATAACGGCATTAAGTGTGAGAACAACGAGTTATAATCCTGTATTCGGTGGTATAAGTGTAGGGAATCCTTATATAACAGCAGGAACACTCGGTTTGGTTACGCTTACGCTTAACGGAAAACTTGTTGCTCTAAGCAATGCACACGTTTTGGCATTGAATAGTCAGACCAAATTCCTTCCCATAGGAACTCCAATTTATCAACCTGGGGTTTATGATGGTGGAAATAGTGCAAACACAATTGGAAGTCTCTTCAAATACATTAATATCAATTTCAACAAATATAGTGCAAACAACAAAGCAGATGCGGCAATTGCAACTTTAACAATCCCTGGAAATGTGGGCGATGTTTTGGACGCAGACAACGTTGGGATGTATAAAATAACTGGTACTATCACTGTTACACCTAGAGATGCAGTCAGAAAAAGTGGTAGAACAACTGGTGTTACCACTGGTGAAGTTTCCGATACAGTCGCAACGGTAAAAGTATCTTATGGAGGAAAATGGGCAGTGTTTAAAGACCAAATAGTCGTATCAACTCCAGGCTTTTCAGCAGGCGGAGATAGTGGTTCAGCAGTAGATAAAGACGGAAAGTTTGTCGGACTTCTATTTGCCGGGTCTAGTACCGTTACGATTGTGAATAAAGCAAGTAACATCGTTGGTCAATTAGGGATTACCATATAATATCCCTTCTTTTTTTAATCTTTCAATATTTTCGATTTCGATTGATCTTATAAGTCTTTGTTAACGTACTTTGTAGTCTTCCCAGGCATTTAATAAAAAAAGTATTAGTGTTATGATTATAGTAATTGTTGCTGATATCTTGGCTTTTGTCTTTAGAGACATAAACAAGAATGGAAGCCAAGAACATCAATTTTATTAATATAAGATAATAGCATTTCAAGTAAATGATTTCTATAGGTTTGCTGGATAAAAGATATTGTATCCTTACATAACTATATTGGTGAATAAAAATTAACTATTTTCATAACCGAAAGATATAAAAATCATTAAGACTTATTTTAAGTTGTTTTAAAGATAATTTATTAAAATATATTGTATATCAGGATAATAATATGGAAGAAGTAAACCAGGATGCGGTATTTTTCAGATGTAACGTCTGCAGCTTTGATTTTGAGGCTGACCCTAACTTTATCCCGATACCCTGCCCCCAGTGCGGAAGCGAGGATACAGGGAGAGTTTGAATAGAGGACTACATTGGGGGTCGAGTGCCAGTATTTCCTGAATCAAAGAGAGGTATACTCACATTTGGATACCACCTCTGCAGAAATGTCAGCAGATGATATTTCATGAATGTGGGCACAGGTACGGATACGATCAACATCAATAATATCAATACCCCGGCTGCGATAATTCCATAAGGTATCATCAATGCCCAGAATACGATGCTTCCGGTACCTTGCCCCAGCGCTGATAACATGAAGTACAGCATCAAAGCCGGTATGAGAAGAATGATGACCAAAATCACGAAAAGTATAAGCGCCACTAACCCCACGGCAATCGACGCAACTATCCATAGGATGACCCTGACCCCCCAGTAGACCAGTATCTGCTTCCAGTCTTCCCTGAACCTGCCCAGGATCTTTCTTATGGCTGTTGTTATGCTAATTTCTTGATATATCACCACAGGTATAGCAAGGCTTATAAACGACCTTATGAATCCGCTAACCACGGCGAGCAACAGCATTACTGATATGAACCATAGAATTCCGCCAAGGATCATCCCGGGGGTTACTGTTGTCCGCGGTTCCAGAAATTTCTGTATGATAGGTAACATCAATAGGATGAACAGCGATAGAATACCTATCCCCAGGACGACCTGTATGATGAACAGATGAAATCCAGGGCGCAAATATTTTTTGAAGGGCTCCCGGATGGCAACTCTATTTGTTACCAGTGACTCTACGAATACAAATTCCATGATACTTGATATCAGAAGAAACAGCAATATCATGAAAATGGTTACGGAGATGGCTATAAGAATGTATGTATGGTACTGTTCCCAAACCTGATTTATCTGGTTGAGGATCTTCTCTGTCGAGGGCGCTCCTTGCGTTCTGTCATCTGAGGGCAAATTATAATTTGCCGGGGAGTTGAAATTAAAAAATCCATTGCTACCTATGAAGAACAGGATTATCCCCAATCGTATCCATTTCCAGAAGTTGAACGGCTCGATGAGAGCTTTTTTAGTCCTCTTAAATGCGGCATCGACCGCATCAGTGCCATACCATCCCATAATATCTGATTATACTCTAATACGTAAATAGTTTGTTGAAGTCGGCTCTATCGATGTGCGGGTTTTCCGGGAAAGAAAGCAAATCAATGGAAGACTTTTAAATTCCTTTGCCTGCATCATCAAATGACTTGCCCCTGTATATCAGATCGAAAATATTATTTTCAATATCACTGATGTTTGCGCGAACCTGCTTCATTGTGTCCCTGTCCCTGATCGTTACAGTGCCATCCTCAAGTGTCTGGTAATCAACGGTTATCGAATATGGGGTCCCGATCTCATCATTTCGGCGATACCGCCTGCCGATAGTCCCGGAATCATCAAAAGACACGAGTATTCCAGCTCGCCTGAGTTTAGCTACGATTTCATTCCCGGGTTTTCTTAATTCATCGCGAGAAAGAAGAGGCAAAACAGCTGCCTGCACAGGCGCCACCTCGGGAGGCAGGCGCAATACTATTCGTATGCCTTCATCATCTACTTTTTCCTTTGTTTCTTCTTCAAAATATGAATGTTCAAGGAGGGAATATGTGATCCTGTCAATACCAAATGATGGTTCTATCACATGCGGTATTATATTCTCTCCATGGATTTCCTCTGTTACTGTTTCGAATTTCACGGAATCTTTATTGATCTTAATTTTTTCGCCATTGACTGTCACTTCTATGACATCGCCTGAAAGTTCTTCCAACCTCAGCGCTTTCAGGGCATTTGCAACCTTTCCTGCTTTCCCCTTAAAAATTGGGCCAAGGACTCCCATATCGGGTTTGACAACGAATTTTTCAACTTTTTTGGGAGTATCATATGAAACATATACACTTAATTCCTTCTCGCTCTGTTTTGCATGTGCTTTCAGGTCAAAATCAGTCCTGTCAGCAATGCCTACAACTTCCACCCATCCGAACCTGTCACTCAGTATCTCAGCATCCCAGCAATCCGCAGCATAGTGAGCCATCTCGTCCTTCATGTGCTGCCTGAACCGCGTTTTTTCAGGGGACACACCAACGCGAACGAGGAACTGATGTGTCAATGCAAGACAATATGCAAGGAATTCATGGGCGATGATCCCGTTCGTTACGGCATCTCTCAATGACATTTTTTCCATTTCACCATTTGCCTGGCCATCCTGCGAATACAGGTTCATGACAATATCCGCTACATCTTTAAATTTCGGATGTGTCTTATCCCTCGGATCGATGAATATCTCTGCTTCAGCCTGCGTAAATTCCCGCAGGCGTATAACGCCCTGGCGCGGTGATATCTCATTTCGGTAGGCTTTGCCTATTTGAGTTGCACCGAAAGGAAGGTGGTCGCGGTAGAATTTGACAAGACGCGGGAAATCCACGAACATTCCCTGCGCGGTCTCAGGGCGAAGATAGCCCATTCGCTTTCCGCCGGGTCCGATCGCAGTTTTGAACATAAGATTGAACTCATACACATTACCGAGCTTTCCGCCGCATTCAGGGCATTTGACATTATTTTTCCCGATAACATCCGTGAGTTCTTCAGCGCTTAATGTATCGGGATTTTCCAAAATCTCCTTGACAAGATGATCCGCCCTGAAGGCTTCATGGCACTTCTGGCATTCGGTGAGGGGATCAGAGAATCCACCCACATGCCCCGATGCGATAAATATGTCTTCAATACCGATCGTTGGCGCTTCGATCTCGTAATAACCTTCATTTATCACAAAAATGTCGCGCCAGATATTCTCAATGCGGCGTTTGAGCATAGCGCCAAGTGGTCCGTAATCGAAAAAACCTGCCGTACCGCCATACAGCTCAAATGAGTTCCACAAGAATCCGCGGCGCTTTGCCAGTTCAAGCACCTGTTCGTATTTGTCAGCCATGTGTTATCGCTGCTTAATACAAGTTCAGGATTATTATACTTTCTCGGTCGGGTATGCATCAATATTTTCTGCTATCCTGGAGATTGAATACCTCTCCTTATCTTTCCCTTTTTCCCATACCTCAAATACAACTTCACAAGCGCATCCTCGATCCTCGTCAGTTCCCCGCCCTCGAACTCTTCAAGATCAATGTTCATCCTTTCTGCCATTTCAGCGGCTTTAGTGGACACAGGCACATCTATCTTCCACACACCTCTTAACTCCCTCAAAAAAATCTGGGATGTAACCTCGCCAATCCCTTTAAATCCCATTAACTTACTTTTCAGCTCTTCCGTGTTACCCGAATGAGCATACAGTTCCTCCAGTGAACCGTATTTTTCCTTGAGTTCCTTCATTATATTCAGCAGCTTCGTTGCAGTCGAAAAATCATATCTCACATACCTGCCTTCATCCAGTATCCTCACAAGCTCATCCCAGCCAGCGTCAAGGATTTTCTCAGGGCTGAGGATTCCATATTTTTCAAATGTCCTGTATGTTTTCATCGATATCTTTTCGCTTATCCTTGCCCCGAAAAGAATGGAGGCGAGAAACCATTTGAACCTGCCGGAGGTCTTTGTTATATCTATCCCCAGGTCTTCGCTATATAAAGGTAAATTGGAACACAGGGTATCCACTCTGCCCATATTACATGTTTTGTGAATAATCTATAATGAACGTTGCTCAAGACCTGCTGTCCAAAATGCGCTATAGTAAAATACTTATAGAAATAATACCCATTTTAAATTGGAGTGATTGAGTCAGTAAGCACTAAGTAATTTTTGAGTACATTATCTTCATCTTCACTCCAGGGGTAAACAATATGAGTGTATATAACAAGATGATCCATGAGGCCATAGAGGCCCAAAAAGCCGATGTGAATGTAATAATAAAAAAAAGGGGTACAAAATTCAAGTTGGCTGATGTCAAACCTTATGTAGACGTAGCAAACAAGATGAAAGCGCAAGGGGACCAGAGCCAGGCCGTGTTCGACCTTCATATCGATTCCATCAACGCCCATTTTGAGATTCTGAGCAGTCTTACCGATACGGTAAGGCCTGAAGATGACCCGTTTGTAGAGCACTACCAGACAGGACCAATTCTTGAAATATTATACGATGAAAAACCGGATTTTCGAAAAGCAATGGATAAATTCATTGAAGCAATCGGGAAATCAGAGGCTTTGATCGGTAAGGAGGTCATCCGCAGGTATGGAGGGTTCTACGGGCCTACCTGTGTAGTGGACTTTGCGCTTGTACCTGGTAGCACAACTAACCTCGTGAACAGGATACTCAAGAATACCAATATAAAAGATGATTATAAACGGACGATACTTGCCTCAAAGTCATGGGGTATGAACACCTCTTACGGAATAGGTGATGTATTCGCCCACGCTATCGAGAGTGGAAAAACCGCAGCAGATGCCGTTAAAGAAGAGATAAAGACGCTGAAGTTCATATACGACCAGCCTATTGAAGCCCAGACAAAACTAATGGAAGATATGGGGCATACATCATTCGATGTCAAAAAATACCAGGAGCAATACAAGGAAAGGATGAAAAGTACGATAAAAGCCGCCATAGATGACGGTGTTCTGGATGCAAATATAGTAACTGTTCCGGCCTACTGTGTGGGTGATATTGCGCATCATATCTCCCAGTCAACGTTCAATATGTGCAAGGATGACGTAACAATGTCAATTATCGAGGCAGAGACTGCCGTCCTTGAGAATACGCTTAATAATGCCTTAAAACAAGGGATCGACAATGAGTACAAGATACTTACCCTTGCGACTGCGTCAACAGCGGCAGGCGCTGAGTACATTCTGGAAAAGGACGGCTTTACAGCGCCTATGGTTGTTGACCTGTTGACAAAGAGATTCCATAACTATGTCCAGCTTTATCCGACAAGGGGTGCGGCGGCTGAACTTCACAACCACGACTTTATGGACATGATATGGAGAGGCTGGCATATACTGGAGAAAGCGGCAAAGGCAAAGAACGGAAGCGATAGCGCTCTTGCACCAAAGTCCGGGGGTTATCCGATAGATCTAGGTCCGATCGATAAGAACGAAGTTATAATGAATCCACAAAGATACACGTATCCGGGATGTGCCATCACAGTGAGGTTCTCTTCGCTCATGAGACTGGCGGACTATCCATGCCTGCTTACCAGTGAACCGGTAACAGCAACCCTTATGACAAACATCATCGCCCTGCATAAAGATGAGCCGGGGGCGCCTGCGAGAGTGTGCAAAAACTGCGCTATAACTTCTATCGACAAGAGACATCAATACTGCCAGTGGGCTGAAGCAGTCTAAGGTGGTTTTACAATGCATTGCTATGTTTGCGCACAGATGGGTAAAGAGACAGTTGCCATTGCCACATGTATCGTGTGCGGTATGGCCCTCTGCCAGGAACACCTCATAAGAGCTGATATAGATATGTGGGAAGGGGGTTATCCCATCCCGAGCCAGAAGGCCAAAAAAAGGCTTCCAAGAATCCTTTGCCCGGAATGTTACGATGCGCTTAAGTGAGGCGAATATATGACTGACTCAAAAAAAATAATTTCGGAATTTGTGGGTACCTTTGCCCTTGTATTCATAGGCGCGGGTTCTGTAGCAACCAACTATATTTCCAGCGGAGCTCTGGGTCTTGTGGGGATTTCCACTGCATTCGGTCTGGTGGTCATGGCTATGATATACGCCACTGGCCACATTTCTGGCACGCATATAAATCCGGCAGTCACAATTGCCCTGGTTGTCACTAAGAAGATGGATGCTAAGGATGCAGTTCCTTATATTATATCCCAGCTTGCAGGAGCAGCAGTTGCGGGCCTGACGCTGGGCGTGATATATCCAACTGCCATTGCCACCGTGCACCTGGGAACAACAGCTCTTGGAACAGATGTGGGTTTTGGCACAGGAGTCCTGGTTGAAGCGATACTGACATTCCTGCTGGTGTTTACTATCTTCGGTGCAGCCGTTGACAAAAGGGCGCCGCCGGGATTTGCAGGGTTTGCCATAGGTATGGTCGTGCTTTTCGACATCCTTGTAGGCGGGCCGCTTACAGGCGCATCAATGAACCCGGCAAGAACATTCGGTCCTGCTCTTGCTTCAGGATACTGGGTAAACCACCTGGTCTACTGGATAGGACCGATCGTTGGCGGTGTTGTTGCTGCGTTACTGTATGATGGCGTATTTGCTGAAAAAACAGAAAAATAAGATCATTTAAAAATAGTCAGGGATATGCATTATCATGCCCAATATATCTGATTACTTCCCTGCTGACACCTCCAGAAAATCCCTTCTCGCCTCTCAAAGTCTTGTAGCAAAGAGAGCAGTAGTAAAAGATGATTTCGGGGAACTCCGGCTTATTGGAGGTGTGGACCAGGCGTTTATGGATGACAATATTATTTCAGCAATTGTGGTCATGGACTTTGTTTCGCTGGAAGTAAAAGAGCGCATCCATTCAATCCAGCCCTGGAATTATCCATATATTCCCACATTCTTAAGCTTCAGGGAAGGGCCGGTTATCGTTAATACCTTTACAAAATTGAAAATTCCTCCTGATATCCTGATGGTGGACGGCGCGGGGATCAATCACCCTCGCAGTGCCGGAATTGCTACACATATCGGTGTGGCGCTGGATGTGCCAACAATTGGGATTACCAAGAAAATCTTATGCGGCTCGGGAGATGAACCCTTAAATGTCGGTGAAGCGACCCCTCTTATCTATGAGGGGCATAATGTCGGGTGGCTGCTCAAATCTGAAAAGAGAAGCAGACCGATAGTAGTAGCGCCAGGACATCGGGTTTCACTTGACAGTTCTCTTTCGATTGTGAAAGCCTGCATTCGCGGCTATAAACTTCCTGAACCAATCCGGCTTGCGCACAATTATGTAAATGAAATCAAAAAATTCAATTCAACCTGATCCCGGTCACACTTGATATATTATTCTCCTGCATCGCAACCCCGATCGTGTGTTTGGCTGCTTCTATCATGGGTTTTCGCAGCGAGACCACAATGAACTGCGCATTTCCTGCTGATTTCTGGATGCGCCTTGCAACCCTTTCAGCGTTCACTGCATCAAGGAACATATCGATCTCATCAAACGCATAAAAAGGCGCCGGCCTGTACTGCTGGATAGCAAAAAGCAGCGACAATGCGGTCAAACTCTTCTCACCGCCCGACATGGCTTCAAGGCGCTGTAATGTCTTTTCGGATGGCTGGGCTTTTATAGTCATCCCGCCTGTAAACGGCTCATCCGGTTTTTCAAGGAAAAGAGAACCTGTCCCTTCGGATAGTTCTGCGAAAACCTGCTTGAATTGCTCGTTAACGCCATTAAAAGTCTCCATGAATGATTCTTTCTTGAGTTCCTCATATTTCTTTATGCGGATCAACAGCTCTTCCCGTTCATTGAACAGTATGTCGCGTCTTGATTTAAGGTCTTTTTGCCTGTTCTCCACATCGTTATACTCATCGATCGCCCTCATGTTCACAGGTTCAAGTTTCTCCATCGCCCTGACAAGCGCCTGTAATCGCTGGGTGATCGCGCTCGATGAGGGTATCTCTTCATTTCGCTCGATTCCCAGCCCTGCAATTTCATTATCAAGCAGGATTATCTGATCTGTCAATGCATCTTTTGTGGAATACAATGCCTGCAAATTCCTGTCTATATCGATGTTCAGCCGTTGGGTATCCAGGAACCTGTCCTTTACGGATGACTGTTCTTTCTGTACCAGTGCCCTTTTATCCTGAAGCTCCAGGAGTTCCCCGCCCAATTGTTTTTCCCTTGATCTCTTAATATTCAGTTCTGATTCAAAGGTCTTGATCCTTTCCTTTAAGCCATTGATCCTGGTGCGGTGTTCTTCTTTCTTTGCATCAAGTTCCAAAAGCCTCTGCCGTGTCTCATCGATCTTGACCTGGGCATATTTACGCTCAAGTGTGACTGCATTAATACCTGCCTCAATGTCCCGGATCCTGCTCTTGAGCCTCTGGATCTCCTCTTCGATATGTGCTGCCCTGTTGTTAAGTTCAGGAACCTCGGAGCCTTTCAACAACACTTCGATCGAACCAATTTCTTCAAGTATTGTATTGATCGCTGCATCTTTCTCTCGTTTTTGGCTTTCCACGTTATCCATGTCACTTTTGATCTTTATGCGGGCAGCCTCGATCTCTTTAAGTTCCCTGGTCCTTGTTTCGATCACTTCAGTTAAACGGGTGCCGCGGCCCTCGATTTCAGCTAATTGCACCTTTAACCTTGTGATCTCATTATCAAAACCAGCAGATTCTGACTTGATCCCGGAAAGATGTTCTTCCAGTGTTTCAAGTTTCTTTACAGCAGATTTTCGCCTGCCCTCATATTCTGATATCTGCTCTGCGATCTTCTTGATATTATCTTCTTCACCGCTTGCAAATGAAAGCCTTGATTTGATCGAACCTCCTGTCATTGCCCCGCCTTTTTCCAGGAGTTCACCATCAAGCGTTACCAATCGCTTATTTCCCATAAGCCGCCTCGCTGTCGTGAGATTTTCCGAAACAATTGTATCCCGGAATACATACCAGAACGCGGGGTTAAACTTTGCATCATAATTCACAAGATTAATTGCATAATCGATGATGCCTTCTTTTTCGGTTTTTGACATTTTTTGCGCCCCTTCCATCTTGTTAAGGGGCAGGAATGTCACCCTGCCAAGGCGTCGTTCTTTCAGGTAATTGATCGCCCGAGCGGCATCCTCATCAGAATCAACCACAACCGATTGCAAACGCGCGCCTGCTGCTATCTCAAGGGCAACAGAATATTTCTTATCGACTTTGCCAAGTTCTGCTATTGTACCATAAATACCCGGTAATTCCTTGTCCTTTCGCGCCCTGAGAATTGCATCAACAGGTCCACTGTAGCTGATCTCAGCCGCAGCCCTGATCCTGGCCTCTGATTTTGCATACTCCTGGTGGAATGTCCTGAGGGTATTTTCGATATCGGAGATCACGCTCTTTATCTGCACCCTGTTTTTCTCAAGGTCGATCAGATCGCGTGAAAGCTCACGTTTCTTGCCGCTTATTTCTTCGATACCTGCCTTTGTATTTGTAGCATCAAAACCAGCAGACTTCATTTTGGATATGGCATCCTCAATCTCAAGCTCCCTGTCCCTGCTTTCTGAGGACTTCCTGCGGGCCGCATCAAGCAGGCGGTCTTCTTCTCGCATCAGTTCATTTTTCTCGTTCTTCACGGTCTCAAGACCAAGCTTTGCCGCTGAAAGCCTGTCACGGGTTTCAACAAACTTTGCATCCACTTCTGAGATCTTGCTCTTTAAGATCAGAAGTTGCGTATTTTTATCGCTGACCTCTCCTTTAATGGTTTCATTGCGCCGGGTTTCTTCTTTCAGTTTGGCATCGAATTCCATTATTTTGCCCTGGACAGTATCTACATCAAGGAAAGCTTTCCTTTTCTGGGAGTCGATATCATTTATCTCATTTTCTGCAAGTTCGATTGTGCTCATGCAGCGGGAGATCTCACCCCTTATGGATTCGAGCTCTTTCCTGAGGGCTATCTGTTCGCCTTCCCCTTTCTGGATAATCAAAGAATTTAATGCAGAAAGCTTTTCTTCGATATCAAGTAGTTCCTTTTTGCGATCTTCAATTTGTTTTATGATATCTATTTTTTTTGTCTCTTTCTCCTGCAATTCCCCGCCAAGTCTTTCCAGTTCCAACTTTGCGTCTTTTTGCCTGGCAATAAGAATATAACCTTCATATTTTCTTTTTTCATCCCGAAGCGATTTGTATTTTAAGGCCTGGTCGCGTTCCTGCCTGAGTTTGCTCATCTGGTCATCGACTTCAGCAAGGATGATATCCACCCGTTCTATCCGTTCACGTACGATCTCAAGTTCATTTAAGGCCAGGTCTTTTTTCTCATCGAACTCAGCAACGCCTGCGATCTCATCTATGATTTTTCGCCTTTCGGTCTGGGTCATTTCGATGATAGCTGTGACATCACCCTGCATGACCACATTATAACCTTCCGGTGTTATCTTGGCTTTTGAAAGGTAATTATGAATATCATTTAAACTTACTGCTTTTTCATTAAAATAATAGTAACTGTAATAACCGGATTCAGTACGTCTTATTTTGCGTGTTATGACAATCTCGTCTGAATCCACTGGCATTTCCCTGTCAGTATTGTCAAAATGTATTGTGACCTGGGCAAAATCCCGTTTTACTTTTGTATCGCCATTAAAAATAAGATCTGTAAGTTTCTCAGCCCGCAAAACCCTGGAACTTGAGAGGCCAAGACAAAAAAGGATGCTATCGACTATATTTGATTTACCGCTTCCGTTTGGGCCGGAAATGGTCATGAATTCATCAAAGAAAGGTATTTTTACTTTTTTTCCAAAGGATTTGAAGTTTTGAAGCTCTATCTCTTTGATATGCACTATTTACCTCTTCTCAAGGTCTCGCTTATTTCCACCCCTTCCATTATCTTTTCACTTTTCTTTGTTGTCGGTTTTTTTAGTTGTTCTTTCTGCTCTTCTCTTGCCTTTTCTTCCGCATCAATGGGCTTTTCGTTAGCTTCAATTATAGGCGCTTGTTTTTTCTTTTCCCTGGGAACATAATTATCAGCTATGATGTACTGGGGTTTTGGCCTTTCCTTCTGTGCAGGCTTTACTTCTTCCTTACGCTTTATCTCTTCTTTTGGCCTGGCCTCCTGTCTTGCCCTTACCTCTTCCCTTGATTTGGTGGGTTTTAATTCATGGATTATTGATTTCTGGTCAAGAAGCTCTTTCATGACCCCATCATAAGCGCTGTTAAGCTCAATGAGCTTGCGTTCCATCCTTTCTATACGGTTATCATACTGGCGCATTACATCTATTTCAGTATTCTTTTTCTCCATGATTGAATCCCGGAGGGATTTATTCATCTGGATTATATCATTGATCTTTTCGCCAAATTTTGTCCTCATGTCTTCCAGTGTGGATTCTCTAAGCTTTATTTTATCAGTAAAGCGTTTTTCCATTTCAATGACAATGGATTCCCGCAATGCTTCCTGCATTTGTGTAAACTCTTTATCCCTTGCAGCCAGTTTTTGCTCAAGTCTTTCTATTATGATATCCCTTTCAGTGCTCATCTTGATCCCTCTTTTTCTTAACGGTTAAAATGGTCAAATAGTTTTTGGTAAATCTCTTCGCAGTATAAACATACTTTTAAGTTAAATAATTTATGGAGATAAACGCCTTCTGTCTCGCGGGAATAAAACGACCTCACGGATATTTTCAATCCCGAGCATTGTCATTAGCAGGCGTTCTGCTCCGACTCCCCAGCCGGAATGGGGTGGCATACCGTATTTGAAAGCCTTGAGGTAGAAATCAAAACCATCCGCATTCAATCCCTGCGCAGTTATCCGTCCTTTCAGTAATTCAGGATCATGAACGCGCTGCGCTCCCGAAGAAAGCTCCATGCGCGGGTGCATCATATCAAAGGCCCTGCACAATTCTGGTTTATCTTCATATGGCAAAGCATAGAATGGTTTGATCTTAGAAGGCCAGTCAGTAATGAAATAATGTTCACCGATAGTTCTCCCTATGGAGTGTTCGGATTCAGTAGAAAGATCGTCGCCCCATTCGATCTGTTCGCCATTATCTTTTGCGATCTTGATGGCTTCAGTATAGGTTATTCTCTTGAAGGGAAGCTGCGGAATTTTTATTTCAACTCCCAGGTTTTTCAAATATATCTGGCCATTTCGGGCAACATAGGTGTAAACATAATTTATAAGGTTCTCAAGTACCACCATTACATCTTCGTTGTCAATGAAACTTGCTTCAATATCAATAGATGTAGCTTCATTCAGGTGTTTTCTCGTGTCATGTTCCTCTGCCCGGAAGATAGGTCCGATCTCATAAACGCGGTCAAGTCCTCCTGACATCATAAGCTGTTTGAATAATTGCGGGCTCTGGTTGAGGAATGCTTCGCGTTCAAAATAAGTGATCGGAAAAAGCGCTGTTCCACCTTCTGTGGCTGTAGCTACTACTTTTGGGGTTGTGATCTCCACAAAACCTTCCCTGTCAAGGTATTCGCGGATACTTTTTAAAAGAAGGTTGCGGATCCTGAATATCGATGTTGTCCTGAGGCGCCGCATGTCCATAAAGCGCACATCCAGACGGGTATCAAGGTCTGCGTCCACTTTGCCCGTGGTATCCATCGGCAGCGGTGATTCGGCTTTTCCAAGTACAGTAACAGCTGTCGGGACAAGTTCATAACCATTTGGCGCTTTTGCTTCTTTCTTGACAGTTCCTGTAACAGATACGACCGATTCGCGGCTTATGCTTTTAACGACCTCAAGCACCCCCTTATCTATGGCTTTCTTAAAAAGCGTGACCTGTATGAGTCCTTCCCTGTCCCTCACAACAAGGAAAGTAATTCCTCCAAGGTCGCGTATCTCATGCGCCCATCCGCAAACGGTGACGGTGTTGCCGTTCATTTCCGGGGTTATCTGGTTTGAGTAATGAGTTCTTATCATTGGTATCAGGGGGCTTTAATGAGCAGGAGGATTATTAATATATCGGGATTGAGAAAAATCCTATTCGGCCAATATCCGGTTTTGAAATAAAGTATATATGTATGGTCTTGGCTCACCCGAAGGCATATAATATGTATAATCAAAATATTCAAGCAGGCTAAAATCCTCGCCCAGGAACTTTGCAAGCATGTTCTGGTCATAATTTTTAACATCCAGACCGCTGCACTTTTTTGCTCCCTTTAATGAAAAGGCAGCGATAATAACATAGCCACCTTTTCTAATCACTTTCTTCAGAGTGGATAAATACATGCGCTGCTGGTGTTCTTCTAATAGAAAATGTAAAACTGCCCTATCATGCCACACCGCAATATCTCTTAAATTTTGGATATGGATTGGCTGGGTAATATCATCTGTTATCCATCTCACTGCCGAGGCTTTTTCTTTACCCAATCTTTCTTTTAGCTTGTTCAAAGCTATTTCACTAATATCAGCAGCAATGATATTATTAAATCCTTGATCAATAAGATAATCGATAAATGTTGATGCACCTGCCCCCACATCTAATATTGGTTCATTTTTATTAATATTGCATTTAGATAATAATTTCATAGAAGGTGCAGGAATTTCTTCATACCATGTCAGCTCATCTGGATCTAATGCCTCATATATTTCATTCCAGTGTTCTTTAATTGAGGTATTCATTTTTATCCTCCATCTTTCTTATTTTGGCAGTATCATTCTTAATAATCAATTATGTCAAATAACTGTTTCCTCTGAAAAAATAGATTTAAGTTAATTTTATAAGGTATTAGAATTAAGTAATACTAATAAGAAGGGTAGTGGTTAACTATCAATCGAAATTGGGAGGCATATTAATATGAACGAGAATGATAATCTGGAAATTCCCTCTGGACTCACATCAAGAGTTGTGGTATCAATAATAGTTTTCTTTGGCTTGTTGATTTTTGCAATAATTTATGTTGCATTTTTCGCTTCATCATTTAGCCTTTTTCAGCAGATTGCTATTATTCTGATTGCCTTACTCGTGGCGATAGCGATTCTCGCAGTTATGTGGACTTCCTGGGGCATTAAGTATGGCAAAGAATGGAAAGGCTGTAAATAATAGTATTGGAATTTAAGACATGCAAGTGGTTCCCTGCTGTCCCGGAACTGCGGAGCTTGATAAATCTTCAAACCTTTCTCGGGTCCTTTATCTCCCCATACAGAGCGCTTGCCGCTGCCGTTGCCGGTGATGAAAGATACACAAAAGCATCAGGGCTTCCCTGCCTCCCTTTGAAATTCCTGTTTGATGTTGAAAGTCCGACTTCTCCTTTGCCAAGAAGCCCGAATGAACCGCCCATACACGGCCCGCAGCATGGCGACTCAACGATAGCGCCCGCTTCCATGAACTGCTCCACGTACCCGGCGCGAAGGGTCTTCATATATTCAGTATGCGAGGCCGGGATTATCAGCAGGCGAACACCTTTTGCAACTTTTTCGCCATTCATCATCTTAGCAACGATCTCAATATCTTCAAAGCGCCCATTGGTGCATGAGCCCACGAACACCTGGTCGATCTTTGTTCCTTCCACTTCTTCAACCGATTTCACATTATCAACATTATGCGGGCAAGCAACCTGCGGTGAGAGATCACTTACATCATATTGTTTGATTTCGGAAAAAGATGCATCCTCATCGCTCTTCCACTTCGGGTCAAGCACAAAACCCGGTATCCTTTCCTTAAGGTATTTTTCTGTTGTCTTATCGGCTTCCACAATTCCTGCCTTTGCGCCCATTTCGATAGCCATGTTGGACATGGTCATCCTGCCCGGAATATCCATATTTCTGACAGTTGAACCGCAAAATTCAGCGGTCATGTAACGTGCGCCTTCAACACCCACATCACCGATAAGATGCAAAATGACATCTTTCGGGTAAACGCATTTTGGCAGCTTTCCTTCAACCTCAAATCTAAACGTCGCAGGTACGCGGAACCACAGCTTCCCGGTTGCAAAAACAAATGCCATATCAGTGCTTCCTATACCTGTCGAAAAAGCGCCAAGCGCACCATAAGCGCATGTATGAGAATCAGAACCCACAATAAGGTCGCCCGGTCTTACATGACCTTTCTCTGGCATCACCTGGTGGCATACTCCCTCAAAAACATCATAATTCAGGATATCCTGCTCTTTTGCGAACTGGCGAAGGAAAATATGGTTCGCTGCGGCATTCAGTGAATCTGCAGGGACCTGGTGGTCAAAAAGAATTACTATCTTTCCTGGATCCCAGACCTTCTGGTTTTTCTTGCCTTTGACGATTTCCCTGAAACCCTCAACGGCAAGCGGACCCGTGATGTCATGTGTCATGGCGCAATCAATATTTGCGAGGACAAAATCTCCTGCTTTTACTTTTTTGTTAGTTGCTTTACTGAATATCTTTTCTGAAATCGTTTGTGCCATGGATCATTCTTGATAGCGTGGAATTATTTAATCTTTTGGAGATATCAGAACATTTTAATGCCAAAGGGGTGCATTTTGTAATATTATGACGGAAGAATTTTGTATAGTTCCTGATACAAGTGTAATAATTGACGGTCGGATAACAGCAAAATTGAAAGCTGGAGAATTCAAATCGGCCAGGATCATAATTGCCGAAGCGCTTATGTCCGAGCTTGAAGCGCAGGCAAACCGCGGGAAAGAGATGGGCTTTAAAGGATTAGAAGAGCTAAAAGAACTTAGCGACATGGCAAAAAGAGGGGAGATCACCCTTGAATTCACAGGAAAAAGACCGTCCTTTGAGCAGATAAAACTTGCATCAGGAGGTGAGATCGATGCCATGATAAGAGGGATAGCCGTCGAGAATAATGCTCTTTTCATCACAAGTGACAGGGTACAATCGGAAGTAGCGCGCGCCAAAGGGTTGAATGTGGAATACCTTATGCCCCTCATGGAAGAATTAAAAGCCCTTGCTATCGAAGATTATTTTACTGACGATACTCTTTCAGTTCACCTCAAGGTAAATGTCCAACCTTGCGCAAAAAGAGGTACTGTGGGAAAGCAGAAACTTGTGAAAATCAGGGAAGAGGCCAGCACGGAAAAAGAGCTTCGCATGATCACAAGAGAACTAATAGAAAGAACAAAACGAGACCCGGACTCTCACCTTGAAATAGAGTACGAGGGTGTCATGGTATTCCAGATAGGATCCATGCGCATAGCAATTGCCAGGCCGCCATTTTCGGACGGGATGGAAATAACAGCGGTAAGACCGATAGCGCAAGTCCGGCTTGATGATTATAAGCTCAGCAAGGAATTGAAAACCAGGATCATCGAACGGCAGCGGGGAATTCTTGTGGCAGGCCCGCCCGGGGCAGGGAAATCTACGTTTGCAGCAAGCGTGGCCGAGGTACTTTTCGAGCAGGGTTTTATTGTCAAAACAATGGAATCTCCTCGCGATCTGCAGGTGCCTGAGGCAATAACACAGTATGCGCCCATACAGCGCGATATGGAAAAAACCGCGGATATCCTGCTTCTTGTCAGGCCGGATTACACTATTTATGATGAGGTCAGGAAAACAAAGGATTTTCAGGTATTTGCTGACATGAGAATGGCTGGTGTTGGGATGATCGGAGTTGTGCACGCCACAAGGGGCGTAGATGCTATCCAGAGGTTGATCGGGCGCGTTGAATTGGGGATAATTCCGCAGGTAGTGGACACTGTCATATTCATCGATAAAGGAGAAGTTTCAAAGGTATATGATGTAATATTCACTGTAAAAGTTCCGCAAGGAATGGTTGAACAGGATCTTGCAAGACCTGTGATAACCATAGCGGACTTTGAGACCAGAAAGGTCGAGTATGAAATATATACTTACGGTGAACAGGTGGTTGTGATGCCTGTGGCCGGGGTTGAAAGGGAACGTCCAGCCACATGGGGCCTTGCTGTCAGGGAAATTGAAAAAGAATTGATGAGGTATACCGGCAATAGGGTCGATGTGGAAATAGTATCTGATTCCAGCGCTGCTGTTTACATGGATGAAGAAGATATTGCTGGAGTTATCGGGAAAGGCGGGAAAACTATTGACCTGATCGAAAAAAAGCTCGGTATACACCTTGATATTCGTGAGAGAAAAGCTGATGCGCCCGGAAAAGAAAGATCAAAATCACAAGTGAAGGAGATCGGAATTATGAGTTTTGTGCCAGCTATCGAGCGTTCCAAGAAATATGTTATCCTGACCGTCAAGGAACTATCAGGTGCAACTGTAGATGTGTACAGCGGCGATGAGTGTCTTTTCACAGCCACAGTAGGAAAAAAGGGTGAGGTGAAGATAGGAAAAGAAACTGAGACTGCTTTTCAAATAATGGAGAATCCTGCTATAGTTACAATGAGATTTGGTCGTGAGAAGTAATCCGAATAATCCTGAACTTTTTTCTGGCTTTTAAAGCTTTAATGTATATTTTTTCGAAGTTTTTACTGCTGTTCAATTTGTAAATACTTTCTAATAGATTAAAAACTAATTTAAATCGACTAAATACTATATAATATTAAAAAAACAGTTATTGTACTTTATTATTTGATTTAGGACGATTATTAAACTCAAAAACAGTCAACATCTTTATATATATTTCGCCATAAAACGAACGATCGGGATATTCTGCGGATATGAATTTTGCAGAACATCAGAAAAAATAAAACAAAAGGAGAAAAAAACATGAATAATAAAATGAAAATCGGGCTACTGCTTTTATTAACAGTGGCAATGGTATTAGTACCCGGAGCATCATCACTGCCAGCCTATGCAGATGCAACAGGTGCTTCATGCGGCACATGTCATGTCAACCCCGGTGGGGGAGGAACATTGACTGCTGTTGGTGAAATCTATAAACAGACAGGAAGTCTAACACCGCCCACACCGACACCCACACCGACACCAGTGGTTACTCCAACACCGGAAGTTACTCCAACACCGGAAGTTACTCCAACACCAGTGGTTACTCCGTCATCGGATGATGACCATAATGCAGACTGTAATGAAGACGGACATCATGAAGGTGACCATGAAGAAGAAGTGAACCATGAAAGTGACCATCATAAAGACCGACACCATGATGGAGTCGATAGAGAACATCAGGAAGAAAACGAAGATTAATTCCACGGGTGAGATTAGGATCATGAAACGATTCTAACCTCTTTTCTTTTTTTAAACATTATTGTCTCTTATTTAAATTATATTGATATTCTGCAAGTTCAATGCATCGTGAAAATGAAAGATAAAAGAAATATGAATAAAAGAAATATCAATAGATATTGTTTTACTACTTTACGTAACTATGGCAAGAATACCGAGTGGTCTGGCATATCAGAAAATAATATTGTGAGAACAAAGAGCAGCATTAAAACCCGTTATGGCTGATTGCGCTTTTCATTCGTTTCGAATTGAAAAGCCAGTACACGAACCGATAAGTAATCAGACACACATACTAATCCGTTGAATATTGCCCCTCTGTATTCCCAAGTAACCTATTGAAAGTTGGCAATAATATCCTGCAGCTTTGCCGCGTTCTGTCAGCCTGTACAGCAAAAAGTGCCTTCATGCCTTGAATACACAGATGCATAATTCTTGAATATCAAGGCGAGCAGAATATACAGTCGAACAGACTCTGAAAGTACTCCAAGAATTTTTGAAATTAAGTGAATAAAATTTATATAGTATTGTTGCTAATTATGATTAGCATAATGCTGATTTGAAGTCCACTAAATAGTCCGCATTATTCTTAAGAACTAAAGAAACTGAGGAATGATTTATTTATGAAAAATAAAAATGTATTCATGTTGATCTTAATCATCTCTGTCCTTATTGCAGGATGCATTGGAGACAGCACGAAAAACTTGAAACAGCAGACAGAACTATCCGGTGTTCTGAAGCTTGACGGGTCAACGACCGTCTATCCGATAGCAAAAACCGCCTCGGAAGAGTTTATTAAACTCCACCCGGCGGTAACAGTTGACGTCCAGCAAAGCTCAACAGGTGAAGGGCTTGTAAAATTCCTGGCAGGCGAAACCGACATCTCTGATGCAACGCGGGCTCCAAAGGATAATGAGTATGCTGAAGCGAAACAGAAAGGGATGAAACTTCATATGACTGTGATATCCAATGATGCCGTAGGCGTAATCGTGCATCCGAGCAATCCACTTTCTGACCTTACCAAAGCGCAGCTAAATGCCATCTATTTTGACGGGACAATAACCGACTGGAGTCAGATCACGAATGGCACAAAGAAGGGTAAGATTAAAATATATAATACAGATCCCAAGATATCAGGAACAGCTGAACTCTTTAACACCAAGATCGCAGGTCTGGCAGATAAACCATATATCGCAGGGACCACAATAATACACCCCACTCCTTTGATGATACCCACTATCAGGGATGATCCTGATGGTATGGCGTATACTCCTGTGAACTGGATTAACAGCGATGTAAAGGTCGTAAAGGTTAATGGTGTAGCTCCGACACAGCAAACGATCCTGGATACATCATACTTGTTATCAAGAAAGATGTATATGATAACCGACGGGGCACCCGTTGGAATTGAAAGAGAGTTCATAAGCTTTATTTTGAGCGAAAAAGGACAGAGCATTGTCCAGAAAGAAGGATTCATTCCTGTAACGTGAGGCGACAAACCATGAAAATAATGTATAAACTGATGAGTGGATTTATACTGCTTGTCCTGATATTCGGAATAGCAGGAGCAACAGTCATATCAAACCTGAATGTAATCAAGGCTGTTAATACAGAGGTGGGCAGCGACTTTGCGATCAACCAGTATGCAACCAATTATGAAAGGGGAGCCACAAAAGTACAGGCTGGAACATTCCTATACTCCCAGGATAGCCAGGCAATGGGTAAGCAACTGATCGACGAAGGAAAAGAGGCCATGGCACAGAACAGGGAGAACCTGAAAAATATCCTGAAAGATGACGCATCAAGAAACGATCTGGGCGAACTGGAAAGAATTGAAAACCTGGCTATGGCGGCATCAGACCAGGTGGTTTCGAGGGTGAAAAATCCAGATAAAGACCCAAGTATACAGGAAAAACATCTTAAACAGGATATGCATTTCCTGGAAGCAAGAGTGGATGCGTTGAACCTCAAGCTTGGGATTTTCGTGGACAAAACCCAGGAAGAAATGGCATCATCCCTCAAAGTGGCACTGGAAAGCACAGACCGAACCATCAGCGTAACCATCTATGCAATAGTGATCTCGTTATTGATCGCTCTTATTGTTTCGTTCGTAGCAGCAAAGATGATAACAGATCCGGTGAAAAATCTTACCGGCATTGCCAACAAGGTGAGTAAAGGAGACATGACAGAGAAAGTGGAAGTATCTTCTTCGGATGAGATCGGAGACCTGGCAGAATCCTTTAAGCGCATGATAAATGCCTTTAAGATGATGGAAGCCATGAGCAAAGAGGATAACACTCCCCCCGGAAGGTGATCAAGAATGGCAATAAGTGATCAAATTATTAAGATACTGGCTGAGGATATGGGCCCATCAGCGACTCTCTTTCTGGAGCGGCAGTGCAAGTTCCACCTTAATAAAGATCCCGGAGCCTTGACAGCTTCGGATATGGGGGAACTGTCAAAATGGGTATATACAGGTGCAAAGCTGACTCTCGGAGATGGAATAGCTGATAAGTTAAAGACAAAGATCCTGGCTGTTAAATAAAGTTCAATCCAATAAGAGGTTCTCCGGAACAGAAATGTCAGGGGAGCCTGAACTATTTTTTATTACTCTTGCGGAAATGGTGATGAACATCTTCCCAACGATATACACTCAACGTCATAATTAATTATTTTTAATGTTCAATTTGAACTGTGTTATTGAAGGAACTGTGTTATCATTATACTCATTTTTTACGAAATAGGTATATTAGTAATGACAATTATTGTTAGCATGAGCAGGCAATTAATAACATGACACTTCTCCGCACATCCTATCCAACGCCTGCTCTATCCTATAGAATATTGGAGATATAATTTACATGACAATAACATTCACAGATGAAGACCTGATGTATCTTGATAAACAACAGGATATGCAATTAAGCTCTATCAGACAGGCAATTGACGAGATAAAAGCTAAAGGCAACTCAACATTCTGCAAGAAATGCGGTCACTTGATGCAGTATTTCACAATTGGAAATGCAAAGTTGATGCAATGTGGTTTCTGTGGGAATAGAATTGCTGAAATGATTGAATTAAGATTATAAGTTTTAAAAAAATATAAAAAGAACCTAAGCCTTAACTAACTTCTTAATATCAAAAAGCGGTATGTGATATTCTTTCGATACATCAATTTCTGCTTTTATCAAGGCTTCATTTTCGTTTGTTTCACTATTCATGAACGCTTTCTTTCTCTTTGAGATGGCAGATAATACTTCAAATATGTCCATTTGTTGCTCGCCTCCTTAATAACATATATCATTTCTATAAATATAAAACTATTTAATAATCAATAATAATGAAAATTTTTAATTATGATAATCCCCGGGTAATCTGGACATGAGAAATCATTAATAAAAGAATAGCATTAAACTTGATATATGAAATGCCAGCGATGCAGCAAGAGCGCAGTGATATACCAGAAATACTCAAATGCCCATCTTTGCAAAAATCATTTTATTGAAGATGTTGAGCGAAAGATCAAGCGTGACATCCGCAAATTCAAAATGATAGGAAAAGGTGAAAAGATAGCTGTGGCGTTAAGCGGTGGAAAGGACAGCATCGCATTATTATATGTCCTTCATAAGATTTTCTGCAATCGCCCTGACCTTGAATTTATGGCAATTACGATAGATGAAGGCATCAAGGGCTACAGGGAACATACGCTTGAACATGCCATTAAACTGACCGGTGAATTGGGGATAAGGCATATCATCAGGTCTTTTGAGTATGAGTTCAAAACTTCACTTGATGCTTTAACCCGGGAAAAAGAGAATGCTGGCTGTACCCTTTGCGGGGTGCTTCGGAAAAATATCCTGAATAAAGCTGCGCGCGAGCTCGGAGCCGATAAGATCGCAATAGGACATAATCTTGATGATGAATCCCAGACGATCCTGATGAATTACTTGCGCGGGGACATTGACAGGTTAAAAAGAATGATCCCCGGTACTATCCAGAAAGGAATGGTGCCAAGAATCAAGCCGCTTCGAAGTATTCCGGAAAAAGAAGTTGCCCTGTATGGGTTCATGAATCACCTCCCTGTAAGTATGGACGAATGCCCTTATGCGGGTTTGGCCCTCAGAAATGAAATACGGGATATGCTGAATAATTATGAAGTAAAACACCCCGGGACAAAATATTCTCTTTTAGGCGGTTATGAATCTATTTCTGAATTTTTGCACCCCGCTGATACGCAGATCGTATTTTGCGAAAAATGTAACGAACCGGGCAGTGACAGGATATGCAAGACCTGCAGGCTGCTCGGGCGAAAATGAATAATTATCCTATCATCAGCATCAAGATCCGGATTACTATGAATACCCATCCGAGCGCAACAACGATCCAGATAGCCTTCTTTGCAACTTCTGCTATTGCCAGGAATATTGTCAGTATTACCAGCATTCCTATTGCATCCACTAGAGATTGTGGTAAAATGATGCCTGAAATGAATTGGATAAGCTCAACTATCTTTTCGCCGATCCAGTGTCCGATAGTGTATATGAATGAAAGAACGTCTTCCAATAAAGTTTCTGCCATGATTTTCCCTCAAACCTGAATACTTTTCACCTTTATCTTCATGCTAAATCCCCAGCACATTTGCGATCGGAGCCGGTGGTCTTATCGAACTTCCGGGAGCTCCTTCAGCATTCCTTGCCCAGAGGAAAAGGCATGTATGATATGCTGTGGTGACATACATGGAAAACGCGATAACGGCGACGATCAAAATCGCCGCGATTAGTAATGCTATTATCGTCCCTGCGATAGTGAGCAATGAGTAGCCGATAAATATCGCAATTATAATTCCGACAAACGAAAGAATTCCTGTAACAAGTCCTACCGCTATTTCACCAACTCCTATAGGAAGAAGATTCCTTTTGATGATCCGGGTTGCTCTTTCTACAGCGCCTCCCAAGTCCCTGTCTTCAATAACTATTGCAGGGATCATGAAATAAGTACCAACAGTCCAGGCTTTTTCGAAAAATCCCAGGATCATACCGGAAATACCTCCTGGCACACCTATTTCTCTTCTTGAACGGCCTCTTAATATGCCTATAATTATATTGAAAATAGCTGAAATCATCGCAAGGTAAAAAATCGTAAACATATTCTTCTTTGTTGCATCCCATGCCTCTGACATTGTGGCGTCGCCGTCCTTAAAATAATCATAAACAAGAAAGGCTGTCATTCCCGTAAAGAAGTATGAGATGAAATAATTCCCAAGGAAAACGAGGAAGGCAAGGAGATAGAATAAATTTCCTACCTGAGGGCTTAATTTAAGGAAAAGCATGATAATAGCTGAAAATATAGTAAAAAACATTCCCACGAATATAGTATAGAAAGAGGGTTTGATGACATCGGCATCTTTGCCTATTAAGCTGAAACTCTCCTTTATAAAGGAGAAACCTTTGAAGATATTTTCAAACATAATTTTTTCCTTTTCTGTGTATTTGTTATCTATATATATATATTTTGTCAAGAAAAGTTCAATTGTCGCAACCAACACCACTGTAATAACCAAGGTTACAGGCATCCTTTTCGAATTCTGTCTTTTTAGAATTTTGTCCCGGTTTGACTTTTTTGTCCTTTTCTATGACCGTCCCATTATATTTTCCATTAACTGCATCAATGATATTTTGAGGATTTTCCCCATTAAGTACAATGGTTTTAATATTACTTCGTTCGATGATTTTGGCGGCCAGAAGATCTATCGGGGAATTGGCTCCTGCAACCATTTCAGTCTTCATCACTATTTCAATTAACTGGTGAGGCGTCATGGTTTCAAATTTCCTGGCACTTTTGTTCTTTTTCGGGTCGCTCGTATAAACGCCATCAATAGACGTTGCATTTATTAGTATATCTGCATCGGTATATTCTGCAAGGACAGCAGAAACAGCATCTGTTGTCTGTCCTGGAGTTACTCCCCCCATTACTACTATTTTACTGGTAAGACTTGCAGTTCTTGCCTCTTTATAGTTCAATGGAGGCTCATAATAGGCCGCATCACCAAGAGCTGCGATCAGAAGCCTGGCATTGAGGCGCGTGATATCAATACCTATTAAATCACAGGAGGCTTCATCAGAACCAAGGGCTCGCGCAACTCCAATATATTCACGCGCTGCTTTTCCTCCCCCTGTAACAATAAATACCGCATGATTCTTTCCGATCTCTTTAATGGTATTTGCATAGCGTTTAAAATTTTCAGGCTGCAATTCCTTTGCGAGAACTGATCCACCAATTGAGACTACTATCTTCATGAGACCTCTTATTATTCTCTGACAATATTAACTATGTGTTTCTTGTGTTAAATCCAGTAACACCTGACGGCCAATACATCCCTTAACACCTGATCAACATTCCCATTTGAAATTGTATCCATACTCTTCATAACCAGTGGAAAATCATATCCTTCCATTATCATTTTTATCAATTTTCCCTCTCCCCCTACAAGGACATATTGTATATCCTTATGGTTTGAAAGCATTGTATCAAGCGCTGACCTCACTTTATTTGCATGATGTTTTACATCCTCTTCCACGAGGCTCTGGAATCGCTTCTGGCTCCAGCCCCCCTGTTTATGCTTCCCCATAACACTACTTCTTATGATCTCATGTTCCACAAAATTATCTGCTTCGACAATTCCTATAATTGTCTCACCAGCATGGGTATTGACCACAAGTATTTTTTCATATTCAAGATTCTTTTTTAAAGGTTCAAGATTGAATTGCGTGCTAATAAAAAATTCTGATTGGAGTATTGGGAAAACTGGTATTATTACCAGATTAATTATCCTGTTGGTATCGTAAAGAATTATTTTTCCAGTAGAAGATTCTATTTTTTCAATAAGTTGCAAAGTTGAACTGTCAAAAAGGTTTACTGTTTCTTTTGCCACATCCCCAAGCGCCTTATTTTTTTCCAGGTAAACTGTTGTCAATGTTGATATTTTTGACTGTAGTCCTCCAATTAAAAAAATTATATCTTCAAGCCTATTTTTAGAAAGGCTTTCAGACAGCCTGAATTTAAACTCCTGTGATATTTCTTGTTTCAGTTTCTGTATCTCGTTTGTAAGCGAAGAGATCTTATTTTGGGCCTCATTTAACTCCCGGTCAACATCCTGTTTTGTTGCAATATTTTTTTTTGCTTTTTCATCTTTTTTCTCAAGCTTCAGGGATAATATCCTGCATTCTTCCTCAAGCTGTGATATTCTTGCTTTCAGGGATTGTATCTCTTCTTTTTTAAATAAATCAAACACTGCCCTCGCCTCGTACTTCCAGCAATTTTAATTTGATATATGGATCGCCATCACTGATAAATTGAATATTATCATCGACCATAATAATCCTTTTTGATTCTTCTCCTCTTCTTAATCCTGTCAGTTTACTAAGATCAAGCGCCAGGGAATTATTTCCTTGAATTACAGGTTCAATTCCAATACCGATATCTTTATCGAGTGATACATTGGCGCGAATTGAGAGAACACACTTACCATTTAAAAAAAAACAAAAGCTGCCAGGGTTTCCTTTGTATTCACCTACTAATAAAAAAGGTTTATCTATAAACTTCAGAAGGCTGGCTTTTCCACGGGTCACATATTTCCAGCCCGTGAACCTGCCCAGATGTTTGCAGAATATTCGTGTTTTTGATGATGGTTTTCGTGCAGTGGTAATGATCATTCGGCTTTGACCCGTTTTACAAGTACAGGTCTTTCCTTGACAAGGATCCGATGGCCACAATAAGGGCAACGGACGCCGCTATATTCATAATCTATCTCAACTGCCCGCTTGCAACGGGTACATTTATAAACCATACTGATCCTTATTTGGCTAAAGCTAATTGTTTATTAAGTTCAGCTTTTACACCCTGGACCGCTCTTAAGACAGTCAGATGAGCCGGGCTTTGTGGAACATATGAGCCTCCAGCAAATGTGTGTTCACATTTGGCACACTGCCATATGCCTGTTCCGATCCTTGATATTTTCTTTGCGCCGCATTTAGAACATGTATATTCGGCTCGCATTTTTTCTTCACTATCGCCCACAAGTTTTCGGGCTTTCGTTCCGTATCTTACACCAAATCTTCCGGCGGATCTTGATTTATGTCCTTTTGAACTGATTTTAGCCATGATTATATCTCCAGGAATTTTTCTCTTAATTCTTTTGCCTTCTCAATTGAAATATCCACTATATAATTTATCTGTTCAGCTGTAAGTGGCGAAACACCGCTCTTTTGCATGCCTGATAATCCGCCATCCTGATTGGAAATTACGGTCAATTTTGTTCCAGCTATGCTTTGCTCATTCAGTGAGGGATCAAGCATAATGGCCCCGCCGATCTCAACTGCAGTTACAGCGACTGGTACATCCCTCATGGGAACAGGCGTGTCTTCACCCACACCAAACTTTTGTGCGGGTAATTTTGCGGTCATAAGAGCTGCTATGGCGCCCAGGGATGCAGCATCCATAATGTTACCTCCATCGTCAAGGACATGCACATCAATGAAAACCATCCATACTTTTTCTCCGGGTGTTATACACAGTTTGGAAAGGTCAATGGATTCGGATTCACGAATGCCCCTGTCTACTACCCTGGCAAGTTCTATGGCATCTTCTCTTGGCGGGCCTGATTCAAATACAGGCGAAGCAAGAGGGATAAGTTCAAGATTTGTAATTATCACTCCCTTGTCAGGCGTATCAGGAAAAGGTGTGCCTGTTTGTATCTTAACACCGACGACCACATGTGTATCCCCAAGTTTGACGCGCGCGGAGCCTTCTGCCTTTTCAATAACATTTGTGTCAATTGTTATCTCCCTGTACTCGTCAAATTTTCGCCCATCCTCTCTCTCCCCTTTGATCATTAGATTATAAATATAATCTTTACGAAGTTCGGACATTATTTCATTACTCATTCGCTTCACCTTCTATCTGGGAGGAATATTTCTCCATAAGTGCAGCTTTTTGCAACTGCGCGATCATGAGACATCCTTGCTTTGCCATCTCAAGCCCTTCCTTGAATTCTTCCCTGGTAAGATGACCGTCCATCTGCAAAAGTGTGATCTTTCCATCTGGCGTCATGGCAATTGGCATATCGGCCTGCCCATAATTATCTTCATCTTTATTCAGGTCAAGGACAAGTGTATCATCAACTTTTCCAACCGCGCAGGCCGAAATAAGGCTTTTCATCGGTATGCCTGCGTCGGCCAGGGCAATAGATGCGGCATTTATTCCTGCCGTCCTTGTACCTGCGTCTGCCTGGAGTACTTCTACAAAGATATCTATGGCAGAGCGGGGGAAATATTCCTGGAAAATAACCGGTTCCAGCGCTTCCCTGCTCACCTTTGAGACTTCGATGCTTCTCCTGTCAGGTCCTGGACGTTTTCGTTCTTCAACTGAGAACGATGCCATATTATATCTATACCGAACAACTGCGCTTGTTGATTTCTGCATATGGCGGGGATGTACCTCTCGCGGCCCATATACCGCTGCAATTACTTTGTTCCCTCCGAATTCAAAATAACATGAACCATCAGCTCTGTTCAAAACGCCCACTTTTATTTTGATGGGTCTTAATTCATCTGGTTTCCTGCCATCAAGGCGAATACCGTTTTCAATTAACTTTTCTGGTTTTACCATAAGATTCCTCTTCTCTTTCTTCCTCGTTCCTTATCATTTTATACAATACATATTATTTATCCAGCAGTTCATCCAGGATCCCACCGGATTTATTCTCTTCAAGTTTCTCAGGTTCTTCTTCCATGACTGTTTCTTCCATATTCGTATCTTCCTGGGTTGTCTCTTTAGATACTATTTCGTCCCTGGCAATTTCTTCTACAGGTTCTTGCTTGTTTGGTTGTTCTTTTTTTGCCTTCTTTTTTTCCGGTTGTTTGACCTGTGTTCCTTTTTCTTCTTTCAAGAATTTGACTATCCTGTCCGTCAAACCCGGAATATGAGATTCGTTCTCGATTTTCTGGATAGTCCTTACTGCAAGATCGAGATTCTTATCTTTCCCTGTAAGCCAAACCCTGCCGTTTTGCCCGATAAATATATTGCAGTTCGTCTCATTTTTCAGCATAGCGATCATGGAACCGCTTCTGCCTATTAATCTTGGTACCTTGGAAGGTGTAACCTCGATGACCCGGCCGTCTTTTATCTGCCTCAGTCTCTGGTCATTCAATGTAAGTTCGACCTTCATGCTCTGGTCAACGTCCTTGACAAGTGTCATTATTGAATCGCCGACTTTTAGATATTTAGACATTTCCGAGTTGTCTATCCGCCTGGGAAATTCGGATATATGCAGTAAACCCTCATAAGGGGACCGAATATCTACTATCCAGTTCGAAAAAGAGACTTCGGTTATTATTCCTATAATAATATCGCCCTGCCTGGGTATGTATTTTCCTGACAGCGGCACGACTTTGACATGGTTTTTCAATGATGCTATGCCAAATACAGATGAAAATACTTTACCATCTTCAACATATGTACCCTCATCAGCAAGCTTTATATCATCTGATAAGAATTCACCCGGAATTACTAATTTTTTATCCATTTACATCACTTTATGAACTTTGTCTCCGCACTCCCTTTAGTCAACCGGTTCAGGAGGCTGTACAATTCATCCTGTCTTCCCGCCGGAATAGTTAAAACACCAATCCAGGAACCGTCATTTTGCCATTCCTGCTTTGTCAGGGTTCCGAAACCTGCAACACTCCCATACGCTTTTGTAGCGTATTCTGCCGGAAGCTTAATAGCGATCTTTACTTCCTCAAATCTTATCGGGATGAGCGGTCTTATTGCCTTCATCGCGATCTCTACAAGCTCATCCACATTTTTCATTGGATCAATATGCACACCAGCTTCATTCATAGCTGCTTCGATACGTGCCGGTGGATGCGGACCCTTTGTCTGGGGATTGATGGCATTGGTCGCAATGATGCTTATTATACGGTGCTTTTTTTCATCCTGTATCTTCTTTTTCTGCTCTGTGGTAAGATGAAGCTCTCCATCCTTGATAATTTTTTCCGCGATCTTCAATGCATCGGTTGTCCCGAATGCGTTAATTATATCCTGTTCAGCTGGCCTGTCACCATTCTTGGCATCTTCGAACACATCTTCAACTGCCAGGATGTTTTCGATCTTCACGGGGTCGCCTTTTTTAAAAGCCAGCGCTCCCTCCGGTTCTACAAAAACCTCAAAAGTTTTTCCGTGAGTCTTAAGACGCGCTATTATGGACTCATCAAGAGTGACCATTTTGACTCACTCTTCTGATTTCTTTTTCTTATCCTTTCCTTTGGTGTCAGAGGCATGAATCTTTATGACCCGATCCACGTATTTCTCCACTTCCGATGGAGTGAGTTTCCTGAATTTCCTTGTTGAAAGTTCGATTATCCCGACTTCGATAGTAGAAGCGTTAAAAACTCCCTCTGTCGTGCTGTGAAGCGCATCAAGGCCAAGGATAATTGCATCTTCCAGTTTGATATCATCGGTATATTTTTTCTCAAAGACCTCCATGGTCTCCGTCCTTCCTGAACCAATGCTTGTGGCCTTATATTCAAGGAGAGCGCCACTCGGGTCTGTTTCAAAAAGGCGGGCACGATGGTCATCAACTCCTGCGATCAGGAGAGCTGTCCCGAAAGGCCTGACACCACCGTATTGTGTATATGATTGTTTAAAGTCGCAGATTTTCTTGGAGAGAACCTCAACACCTATGGGTTCATCATAAGTTACCTTATTTATCTGGGCTTCAACGCGGGCCCGATCAATGAGAGCCCTGGCATCTGCGACAAGACCTGATGTCGCGGCTCCGATATGATCATCGATCTGGAATATCTTTTCAATAGATTCCGCTTCCAGTAATTTGCTGGTAACACGCTTATCTACCAACAGTGCCACCCCATCCACAGCTTTTACGCCAACTGCCGTTGTTCCGCGTTTAACCGCTTCACGTGCATATTCTACCTGAAACAATCTTCCATCAGGACTAAAAACAGTTATTGCCCTGTCATATCCCATTTGTGGTGCCATTTGCATTCTATCATCTCCTTATATGAAAAACCGTAATTTCCTATATTCTGTTATTCTTTATTCTTTTTTCGGGTTCTGACTCTTTTACGAGTGATTGTTGTATAAACTTTTCCGTTGCACCTTTGATAGTGCCGGATATACCAAGTACATGAAAAGAAACTCGAATTGCGCGAATATTATTGATACAGGCAAGGGCCGCCCTTGTTTCGTTTGTTTTTTCACGGGCACAGCGAAGTATCCCTAATCTTCCTTCAAATGACATGAGCGAGGGATTTATCTCACTTGCTCCTTTATCACCAAACAAAGAAATTATTGAATTCGATATCTCCCTGACCAGTTCCTGCCGGATTATCGTCTTGTCTGAATTAATTTCAAACGCGATATATCTCTTTTTTTCACGTAAGGTGGGCATGGTTTTCATAATATTTCAATGCCTTCCTTGATATAATTCGGGCTTTTTCTTCGAAGTATGCTTTTTGGTGTCGCACTCATTGCGTCAATAGCTTCGCAAGGTGTCATCCCGAAAAGGCTTGAAAGTGCAACCATTTCCCTCGGGGAACGAAGGTCATAAACTGAACTTGAATCACTTGTGAGGATCATTTCGAGTTTGTATTTCCTTGCGTGTTTAAGAATTATCCTCATATTCTTTAATTCCCTTACGCGTGCATCACCCCTTAGCCTGATGAGTAAACCAAGGTTGAATCCGATAGCTATAGAATTATCACTTGCGGCTTTAGCAAGAACATTATTAAATTCAGATGGCTGCAAAAGTATGTCAAGACCTTCTGATTCCACAGCTGCGCGATTAATGTCCTCTTCTCCTCCCCTGGCCAGCAAAATAAGATTTGAGCCCCTATGTTTTTTTATTTCTTCGCGTATCCTTGACGACTTTGCCTGGATCTCCACACCCCTGTATATAGAAAAATCATCCGGAAGAATGATAACTTCATTGATTTTTTGGTTCATATCAACTATTCCGGAAAAGCCATACTTCCTGGCCAGTGCTGCCATTAATTCGGAGCTATCGGGATGTGTGAAAAAATCATAGAATTTAGAGTCATACTGTGACATTAATAAAATTTTTCCTTCTTTAATATCGTTTTTATATCCTGCAAAGTACTTAAAAACAACTCATTTTCCAACAAAAGGATAACTTAATTAACAACCAAAGAAATAACATAATTGGGGAAAACATGGATTTTTCATTCACTGAAGAACAGGAACTTTTCAGAAAGTCTGTGAGAGAATTTTGCAAGAAGAAGCTTGCTCCTCGCGCCAATGAAATAGATGAAAAGGGAGAGATTCCGCACGAAGTTCTTGAAGATATGGCAGCTTTTGGCCTCCTCGGTATAACTATTTCAGAAGAGTATGGAGGGTCGGGTGCAGACTTCATTACAGCCGCAATAGCAGCAGAGGAAATAGCCAGGGCAGATATAAGTATGGCAACTGCAGTATATTACCTGGTAGGAGCAGGCTGGGGTTTCCTGATGGACAGATATGCAAGTAAAGCAGCTAAAGAAGAGATACTGCCTGATGTAATAAAAGGAAAAACTTTTCTGGGCATAGCTTCAACAGAGGCTGCAGGGGGTTCTGATATTGTCTCAACATCTACCACAATGGAAAAAAGGGATGGAAAACTGATATTGAACGGCGCAAAAACATTTATTAGCGGTGTCAGAGAGGCAGCCAGATATGGAGGAGGTTATGTAACAATCGTGAAGACAAGCCCTGAACTCAAGCATAAAGGTCTGTCGCTGTGCTATCTTCCGGTAAAAGATGTACAGGGGATAACGACCAGTATTTTTAAACAGATGGGACGTGAGGGTATATCTACAGGCACCATAAACATAAACAGTGTTGAGATACCAGAGCATTATCTCATAGGAGAATGGAACCGCGGATTTTATTATGCAATGGAAGGTTTTAACTGTGCCAGGACACTTGTGGCTGCAGCATGTATCGGCGCTGCCCAGAAGGCTCTGGAATCAGGTATCGAGTATATAAAAGAAAGACATATTTTCGGTGCTCCTCTTGCAAAGTTTGAAGGGATACAGTTCCAGCTGGCTGAGGATTACACAAAACTTGAAGCTGCAAAACTGTTAGTCCATAAGGCGGCCTGGATGCTTGACCGGATGTACACTGAAAACAGGTTCAGTAATAATGAGATAAATAAAGCCGTAGCCAGCGCAAAACTCGTTGCACCAACAGCAGCCTTTGATATTATCAAGGATGTATTGACATGGTATGGAGCATACGGTTATACCAGAGAAGCCGGACTTGAGCGGGGCTTTAGAGGTGTATATTCCTATATAATAGGTGCTGAGGGAGCACAGAATATCATGAAAATAATTATTGGCAGGGAAATCCTCGGTAAAGAGTTCACAACTTAGTGAATTACTCAACCCTAAAGAGCTGGAGCGTCCCCCGACCTTCCCCGAAGGGAATTGATGTCACAACGCAAACGGAAACAGGAAAGGTATTATCGTTGTGGGTTCTACTTTACGGAGTCCCTTATTCCAAGGGCAACCTGTTAATGATAAATACAACCCATAAAAAACAAATGGAGAAGCGATCATGGATATAATTGTATGCCTCAAACAGATATATGATCTTGCACAGATAAAGATAGATACTTCAAAACGTCCGGTAACAGAAGGAGTTGCACGAAAGTTCAGCGACTTTGATAAAAATGCACTTGAGGAGGCAATAAGGATCAAGGAAAAGCATGGTGGAAACGTTTCCGCCGTAATTAAAGGCACGAAGGATGCTGCCAAAGAAGCTCTGGCAATGGGTGCGGATGAAGCTATTTTGTACAATGCCGACACTGACTCTCTTGGGACAGCGCACATCCTTGCCGAGATAATCCTGAAAATGAAGTACGACCTCATTCTATGTGGAGAGGCTTCCATCGACGAATATTCTTTTCAGACAGGTCCAAGGCTGGCGCAGGCTCTTGGAATTCCTGTGCTGACGTACGCAAGAAAAATAGAGGTGAGAGGTGGCGGGGTTGTTGTTGAGAGGGATCTTGAAAAAACGTATGAGGTAGCCATTGCAAAACTCCCGGCTCTGGTAACAGTTACCAAGGAGATCAATGAACCAAGAATTCCCACGCTAATGCAGATACTTGGCGCATCAAAGAAAAAGATCACTGAGATGAGTCCTTCGAAACCAGACGCTGGGGTCGAGATATTGAGTATTCTGGCGGTTGAGATGAAAAGGAAGGAAGTGATCCTGAAAGATGTGGAAGCTCTGGCAAAAGTAATAATTACAGAAAAATAAGGGGAAGAAATGATATTAATATTCTCCGAAGACAATGAAACCGCTTTTGAGATGCTCGCAAAAGGAAGGGAGCTGGCCGAATCTTCAAGATCAGAGCTTACATCGATCTCATTTGGAGCCGTTGAGAATGATCATATTTCCGGTGGAGCTGACAAAGTCTTTTCTATTCAGTCCCAGGATTCAAATATGGGGCCTTCATTGCTTGCAGATACCGTTGTGGAAGTCATCTCTCAACTTATTGGTCAATACAAACCGGAAACACTCCTTATAGGCGGTACAAAGCTTGGCAGGGAAGTAGCTCCGAGGATTGCACAGCGGTTTGGGGTTGGCTGCGCTACAGACTGCATAGATTTTTCGAAGGATAATGAGCAGTTCATAGTAAAACGCCTTGTGCTCGGTGGTCGATTTATCATGACACAGAAGTTCCTGCATAAACCCCGGATTGCCACTATACCTCCCGGGAGATTTGAGAAAAAGATAGACATATCAAGAAAAGGCGAGATCATCAAAACCTCGTTTAAACCAGTCGAGACAAAAGTTCAGGTGATGGAGATAAAGAAAAAAGCCCCACAGGAACTAAAAATAGAAGAGGCGAATATCATCGTTTCGGCAGGGAGGGGCTTGAAGAAAAAAGAGGATATTAAACTCATTGAAGCTCTTGCACAGGTATTAGGAGGTTCAGTGGGCTGCTCGAGGTCTATTGCCGCAGACCTGAAATGGCTCTCTGAAGAACACTGGGTAGGATTATCAGGGCACAATGTGAAACCCAGGCTGTATATTGCTATTGGCATTTCCGGTCAGGTGCAGCATATCGCAGGAATAAGAGATTCGAAAACGATTATTGCGATAAATAAGGATCCGAACGCACCTATCTTTAAGGCATGTGACTATGGGATGGTGGGGGACCTTTATGATATAGTGCCGAAGCTGACAGAGATTTTGAAAAAACACTAGTTAGCGGAATTCGTCACCCATACTTGTAATACACACCATACCCTCCTCTCGGATAATTAAAATCTACCATGCCTTTTGGACACGAAAACTTACAGCTTCCGCATTCAATACATCCTTCATAATCATGCTTTATCTTTCCTTCTTCGAGAGTAAACCTGTTAGCAGGACAGAAATAAAGGCATGCTTTTTTATCGCACTCGCAGCCAGTATCTACTTTGATATGCCGCTCCTTATCAACTTCAAAGCTTACAAGCCCGAGCCGCTCTTCAATACCTATATTCATAGCGCCTTCAAACCTCCCAGTAAATCAAAGATCATCTTCGTCCTATTACCTTTTGTCACTTCTAAGAGCTCATCAAATGCTCGTTTCTTTGCTCCATCAACAATTGTAAGGTTATGAAAAAGCCTGCATGCAACCTCCGGATATAATGTGTACAGCCTATCATTGTGCAAAAATTCCGGGGCTTTTTTAAAAGTAGCGATATCTTTGAGGACAAAATCTTTTTTCAGCAGGTATTCATAATAGGAGAGGCTTTCCTTTGAGAAATCATTCTTTTCCATGGCTTTTTTCACCGCTTCGGCCGCCGCTGCTCCGGAAGCAATAGCCATATCCATGCCCCGAAGCGTTATACCGCTATTTACCACAAGACCCCCGGCATCCCCAACAACAAGCATGCCATCAGTGAAAAGCCCGCTTCGTGAAGTTTCTGGGATAACATGGGCAGAATATTCCAGTATTTTGCCACCTTCGATCAGTTTTGCTACAACAGGGTTCTCATTGAACTCCCGAATGATCTCGTGGGAATCTATTTTTTTTTCAATGAGCCGATCGATATATAGCACGATCCCCACGGAAAGGCTTGTTTTGTTGGTATAGATGAAACCTCCCCCCGGGATATCTTTTGTGCACTGGCCCACAAAAAGCTGTGCTGCACCATCCTCATGTGCAAGATTGAACCTGTCTTCAATGGTTTTTTCTGGAAGCTCTATTATCTCCTTCATACCGAGTGCAAATTGCTTTACTTCAAATTTCTTCAGACCTGCTTTCTCCGACATAAGGGAGACCGCGCCGTCGGCAACGATAACAACATTCGCTTCAATTTTATCCTCACCTGAAACTATGCCAGCAACTTTTTTCTCTTTCCATAGAAGGTCATCTACCCTGATGTTTGGCACAAGGGTGGCTCCTGCTTCCACTGCTTTATTCGCGAACCACTGGTCGAATTTTGCCCTGAGTATGGTGAAGCTGTTCGGAGGTTCCCGGATATCCTCATCTTGAAAATCAAGGGTAACAGAGGCTTTATTGCACAGGAATGTCAGTTTTTCTCGTGTAACCATTCGCTCTACCGGAGCTTCTTTCCAGAATTCCGGGATGAGCCTGTTCATTGCATGCGCATACATCCTGCCCCCCATCACGTTCTTGGCTCCGGGATATTTGCCTCTCTCCAGGATCAGCACGTTAAAACTTTTCTTTGCAAGAGAATAGGCTGCTGCACTTCCGCCGGGACCTGCACCCACGATTATAACATCGAATTTTTCAGTCATATCTCAAAAATCATACTCCTTTGAACACTGGCTTTCTTTTCTCCAGAAAAGCGTTTATGCCTTCACGATGATCCCGGGTATTAAAACACTCTGAAAAGGAAACTATTTCTCTCTCAAGCCCTTCTTTAATCTCCTGATTTTCGTTGATCAGTTTTTTTGCCAGCTTAACAGCCACCGGCCCTTTCTGCGCAATGATATTGGCTACCTCCAAAGACTTTTCCATCAGTTCCTCTTCTTGTACCACTTTATTCACAAGGCCGATAGCTTCTGCCTCTTTTGAATCTATGGTTCTTCCTGTCAGGATCATTTCCTTGGCCTTTCCTATACCTACCAGTCTGGGGAGTCTCCGGGTCGCTCCAAAGCCAGGGATAAGACCAAGGTTAACTTCAGGCTGACCGAATTTCGCATCCGCACTTGATATCCTTATATCGCAGGCAAGAGCTAATTCACATCCACCTCCGAACGCATACCCGCTGATTGCTGCAATTATCGGCTTTTCAAGGTTCTCCACCTGATTGAATAACCTGTTACCGAAATCAGAAAAAGTCTTTGCCTCTACGGGATTAAATTCTTTCATTTCTTTAATATTGGCCCCTGCGCTGAAATTTTTGACTCCAGTTATGATTAAAACCCGGATCGTTTCATCCTTTTCAAGTTCATTTAGAAAATCCCCGAGATCATGCAGCATTGTTGAATCGAGAATGTTTAGGCCATCAGATTTTTTTAGCGTAATAATGCCCACTTCTTTTCTCTTCTCCACAAGTATGTGTTCACTTCCTGTATTCATAAAATCCTTCCCCGCTTTTTCTTCCAAGCTTTCCTCCCGCGACCATTTTTCGAAGCAAAGGGCAGGGCCTGTACTTCTCTTCTAAATCGGCATAAAGAACCTCAAGTACATCAAGACAAATATCCAGACCAACGAGATCTGCAAGTTCAAGGGGCCCCATTGGATGGTTTGCACCCAGTTTCATAATGCTGTCGATATTTTCCCTGGATGCAACTCCTTCATGCAGGCAATAGATGGAATCGTTTATCATTGGCATGAGCACGCGGTTTGAGACAAAGCCCGGTGAGTCATTGACCACAACAGGTATCTTTTTCATTTTCTCAGCGACTGTCATAATCATGCTGATTGTTTCATCTGAGGTGCGTAATCCCCGGACCACCTCGACCAGCTTCATCACGTACGCCGGGTTCATGAAATGCATGCCTGCGAACTGCTCATATCTTTCTGTAACTTGAGCAAGCCCGGTAATCGATATTGAAGAGGTATTTGTGGTAAAAATAGATTCTTTTGGGCATATGGCATCAAGTTCTTTAAAAATCTGCTTTTTTATATCTTCTTTTTCTACAACGGCCTCGATTATGAGGTCAGCATCTTTACAGCCTTCCAAACTTGCCGTGGTCTTTATATTTGAAATAATTCTATCTTTTTCAATGCGTTCAATCTTCCCCTCAACAACTCTCTTTTCAAGCCTTTCTTTTATTTTGGCGAATCCGATTCTCACGTATTCTTCGCTCACGTCTTCCAGAACGACTTCATAGCCGCTCTGCGCAGCTACCTGTGCTATTCCCCCACCCATAGTACCGGCACCTATTATCCCAATTTTTTTAATGTTCATGCCTTCCCTCATTTTAATGATAAATGGGCAAATCAAAAAAATAAAAATATAACGACTACATCTTCTCCATCATTTCAAGTGCTTCTTCAAGCGGTAATGCGGGAGCTATATGGGGCACGCCTATGTCTCTGAATGGGTAGGTTATCTTTAGAATTGCTTCTTCATTTGGGGCATCGAATATCGCCACAGATATATGCCTGCCTATCAAGAGATACCTGCCAATCAATTTCACTTCATCCGGATATTTGAATTCTTTCCAGAGTTCCATGAGTTTTGATGTAGTCTCAGGATTCCACTTAAACCATAGTACAAATAGCATATTTTCACCTCCTTTTTGTTTTATTCAGGTATATATATACAAGCTTTTTCATGCCTATCAATGTTGAGTAAAGCTACTCAATCGTTAATGGCTTCTTTTTCTTGATCTCGGTCTTGGGCATGGTTATTTGAAGAATTCCGTTGTTATATGATGCCACGGAGTTGTCAGAATCTATTGAAGATGGCAAAGATATCCTGCGATAATAGGATCCACTGCGTCTTTCTTTATAGATAATACCTTTTTCTTTCTTTTCCTCTTCTTGTTTTGTTTCGGCTGAAATTTCAAGCTTATCTTCAGTTAGATCAATTTTGATATCTCCTTTGTCCAGCCCAGGCATCTCAACAGTGGCAATTACTTCTTTATCTGTCTCAACCAGATCGATAAACGGTTTCCTGTATTTTTCAATTGCTCCTGTTGTTGTTCTTTCACCTGGTAGTAATAGACTTCTGTTTACTGGTATACCCCAGATTTTTTCAAACATTCTGTTCATATTTTCTTCAAATATTCTAAATTCGTCAAATTCGTCTGAAAACATTTGTTTTCCCCTCATCAATTTTGGTTGTTTTTATTTGTTTTTTTTTTCGTTCTGCGGTTTATTATATAGATATGTTCTTGTGAATGCGCTGCACAGATGCTCAGTGACCTCCTTCACCCATTTTGACTTCTTGCAGGCTTGCATCTTCACGCTTTGAATCGCTTTCTGGCCTGGTATGTTTTTCAGCGACATTTTTCACTTTAACAGCTATATCTTTTCCAAGCCTTTTACATTCTTCAAGGTCTTTTTCCATAGGCTGATACTGGATACGCAGTACAGGGTCAATCACATTCATTCCAAGTTTACGCATCTTTTCTGCAATCATTACAGGTGCTTCACCGCTCCATCCGTAAGAACCGAATGCTGCACCGACCCTGGCTTTTATTTTTGCTTTTTCAAGGCTTTCAATGAATTTTTCCATGGGAGGCAGCATTTTATAATGGAATGTTGAAGTGCCAATCGCAATGGCATCAGCAGCAATTATGTCCTCTATTCTTACTTCATGAAAATTCACGGCTTTAGCGTCAACATTTCTTGAGTTTGCACCATCGACTATGGCATCTGCCATCGCTTTTGTATTACCTGATGTACTGAGATATACAACAACTACTTTTGGGGGCATATTTTACTCTCCTTTATTGAATGAGTAACTTATTATTGGTATATTCACTCTTTTTTTATTTGTCTAAACTATATTATTTATTAAACAATTTGCAGGTTGGGGATTGAGATAGTCTGGCCCTTAGCAGCCATTTAAACCTTCTTTGCTCCCAATCCTCAATCCTGTTCCTTTTATTCACCACGATTGCGAAACTTTATCTCAATCATATTGAGCACCTGTTGGCTGTTCTGCCTTGCGTGCTCTCAGTTTTGCATAGAAATCTTTCTGTCTCTGTTTCTCTGCCGGGTCTTCTTTTCCAACTTTGACTTTCTGTGCATTCTCTGCATTGTCCATCGAGTTTTCCAGTCCTGCCATTGTTTTTCACCTCCTGTTTTTTGATTATAATATTCCTTTGAATTCCCTGCCACAATCACTGCATACTTATTCACTCATTGTAGCCTCACCTGAAATATAAATCAAACATATCGCCCACACTTCTCATCTCGTTTGATTATTCGTAATTATACGAAATGTTAGTTCTGATACTATTTAGGGATTTCCCTACGTGGAAATATACTATGAAAAAAATCATAAAAATTAGAAAAGAGATGTTATTGATGTATGCTTGATATTTGCATGATCGTGAACGTTATATTTAATATATAAGAAGCTATCATCAGGGAAGGAGATTAACAATGAAGGATCAAGTTGAAGTTCGGACATTAAAAGAAGGAAAATATGTCTTAATTGATGAGGAACCCTGTGTTATTAAAAGCATTTCTCATGCAAAAACGGGAAAACATGGCTCAGCTAAAGCAAGGATCGATGCTATAGGTATTTTTGATGGTACAAAAAGATCAATGGTGGCGCCAGTTACGGATAAGATATATGTCCCTATAGTAGAAAGGAAAAACGGACAGGTCCTGGCGATAAAAGGCGATGTCTGCCAGATAATGGATAATGCCGAATATTCCACACTTGAGCTCAAAATACCCGAAGAACTGAAGGGGAAGATCGAAGCTGGAAAAGACATTTCATATCTGGTCGCCATGGGAAAAATGAAAATAGACATGCGTATTTAGATGCATCAGGCTCTTTTTGCAGATGCGAATTCCGATTACGAGAAATCCCGTTATGTGATTTGCGGGGTGCCGTTTGACGGTACCTCAAGCTACAGGCTTGGAAGCAGGCTTGCGCCTGACGAGATCAGGGCTGCGTCATATAATTTTGAGACTTATAGTAGCTTTTTTGATCTTGACCTCGCAGATGTGGATATCCATGATGCCGGCAACCTTGAAGTAGCTGATAATATCGATGATACCCTTTTTTCGATCTCAAAATATGCCGATAAATTTGTAAATGAAGGGAAAATCCCTGTAATGCTTGGCGGGGAACATTCTCTCTCATATCCATTTGTAAAAGCCTGTAAAAAGAAATATCCGGAACTGGGATTTGTGGTTCTTGATGCGCATATGGACCTGAGAGAGGAATTTCATGACCAGAAGAACAGCCATGCATGCATATCAAGGCATGTCATTGATGATTTGACAGGCAAATATGTTTCAATAGGTATAAGGAGCGGAACCCGCGAAGAATACGAATATGTAACTGAAAATAAAATACAAATGTTCAGCGCAGAAGATGTTTATTCAGAAGGGATTGAAAAAATTATTTCCGAATTTCGTGATTATATCAAGGGACCTGTTTATTTATCAATAGATATGGATGTGATCGACCCGGCTTATGCACCTGCTCTTGGTACACCCGAACCATACGGAATAACACCGCGCGACGTCAGAACAGTAATATCATGTCTTGCACCCCAGATTGTAGGTTTTGACCTTGTTGAGATCGCCCCTGCTTATGATTCCGGGGGGACGGCAGTACTTGGCGCAAAGCTTGTGCGTGATTTTATCGCTGCAAGCGCAAAAGCGGGTTCATAGATTCCCGCGCAGTCTTTCAGCATGCAGTATTCTTATTCCTTGAATATACGTTTCAATTCATTCTCCAGCGGCTCTTTCATTCCTTCGCTGTATCCATGGGTTCCAGTGGTTACCGTGTAAAACTGTTTTGGCTCTTTGGCTTTCTTAAATGTGTTCCGGGCAAGCTGTATCGGAATTATTGTGTCGTTTACAGAATGGATCATCACGAATTTTCTTGGAGGAATGAACCCAAGATATGTTTCGGGGTCAATTGAACGATCGAACCGTATGAGATTCTCATCCTTCATATCGCCAATTTGTGACTCGATGTCATAACCGCTGGTGCTGATCCCGATCACCCCGGAAATTCCAGGGTCAATTGCTGCCGCAATTATTGCAAAACGCCCTCCATTACTCTCACCAACAATTGCTATCCTCTCCGGATCAATAGATGGCTCCTGTCTTAACACATCCACAGACCGCAGGGCATCAAATACCATTTTGTGTTCCACTGGTTCTGATTTATTTTTCCAAAGATTATAATCATAATTCATGTCCACTCCACCGCGGTTTCGCTGCTCGATGCCGATACTTGCATATCCCATATTGGAAAAAATATCTGCAAGAGTTTGTGTTCCTTCCTTCCGGATAGTAGCTCCGGGCAGTATCACAATCCCGGGCACTTTTTTTCCTGCAACAGGAATACGAAGAAGTCCTTCAACTGTAAAATCCTTGCTTGGAAAAGAAATAGTACTAAGAATATAATCAGGTCCGGATTCGGTTTTCAGGATTTTCACATCAACTTTGCCCCTGTTTTCAGGATACGAGAGAATTCCTGTATCACTTACAGTCCATTTATCGCTTCCCTGTGGGATAAGATAATAAGCCACGACAAGAAGGATGAGTATACCAAATTTAACATAGATCATTGATTTAACGGAAGATTTTTTTTCAACTTTCTTAAATTTATTGTTCTTTTGTTTAAAGCTCATTTTATTTATCTCCGTGGGTTCAAAGGGATGTGACATAGTACGGCGGGTATCGCCGGAATTCAAGCTTGTCTGAGAATCCAGTAGGTATTCTATGAAGCAGGAAGCCCCTTGTGAAAGCAAGGGGTAGTTCACTCCACCATGTTTGTATTTAAAATAGTTTCTGTCGTAAGACTATATTTAAATAATGTCCCCTCCATCTTGAGCAGCAATGAAATGTTTAGTAACAGGCGGCGCTGGATTCATCGGTTCACATATCATCCGGCATTTGCTTGAACGCGGATATGAAACAGTATGCCTTGACAATTTTGACCCGACCTATGATATCAATACCAAGAAAGGAAATATTGCTCCTTTTTTAGGAAACGATAACTTTGAATTAGTGGAAGGGGATGTCAGGGACAGGGATTTGTTAAAAAATCTAATAACAGACATTGATTACATTTTCCATGAAGCTGCTCTTGTTTCGGTGGTTGAGAGCATGAAAAACCCTGTCAAGACCATAGAGATCAATACGATAGGAACATTCAATATAATGGAGGCAGCTCTATCCGGAAATGTAAAGAAAGTGACCCTTGCATCATCGGCGGCGGTTTACGGTGATGCACCCGCGCTTCCTAAAAAAGAAGGCATGATCCCTGTCCCCAAATCGCCCTATGCTATTTCAAAGCTTGATTGTGAATATGCCGCAAGAATATATTTTGAAGAGTATGGGCTGAAAACCACTTCTTTGCGCTATTTTAATGTTTATGGCCCAAGGCAAGACCCATCATCCCCATACGCTGCTGCAATACCCATCTTTTTACAAAAAGCTCTGAGGAACCAGAAAATCCGGATATATGGAGATGGAATGCAAACGCGTGATTTTATTTTTATCAATGATGTTGTACAGGCTAATGAATTAGTGATGTCAAAGGGAGACGGGAAGACGTTTAATGTTGCAAACGGAATTGCCACTTCAATTAAAGAAATTGCAGACCGGATTATAAAACAAACAGGGTCAAAATCACCTATTGTATATGAAACGGAAAGAAGCGGGGATATCAAGCATAGTGTCGCCGATATCTCTGAGATAAGTACGATCGGATTTAAACCAAAATTCGATATGAATGAAGGGTTAAAGAACACAATTGAATGGTATAGAAACCGTTTACAGGTGGAATAAAAGCCTCTCGTGGTGTGAAAAGACTGACATTTTTTCGTTTGAAACAAAACAAATAAGACAAACACCTGTCCTCTTTGCCGCATCAATGCCGGAATTAAGCGGTGCAGTTTTTGTGGCAACAAGCGGTATCCCGGCCCTTGCGGCTTTTAATACCATTCCTGCCGACTGGCGTCCGGTTGATAATATGAAATGCTCCCTTACATCAATACCATTAAGATATGCATATCCAACAACCTTGTCAAAAGCATTATGTCTTCCTACATCTATCGCTTTTGCCATGCATTCACCCCTGATATTTATAAGGCATGCTAAATGTGTCCCTCGCGTTTCCCTGTAAATATCAGATTCCAGGAATCTGAGGCTTTTCATAATTGGATCAATGCTGAATTTCGTATCAGAATCAATTGAAATATTCTCATTCTCTTCCCACCTTACACCCACGCAGCCTGATGACCTTAATTCGCGCCAGATTTCAATATGCTCGGTCTCTTCTATTACGGCATATATCCTGTTCCCGTCCATTTTAAAGTCTTTTATGCTATCCGGATCTTTTACAAGACCTTCGCATATAAGATACCCGATGGCAAGATCTTTTAACATTTCCGGTGTAGCAAGTATTGACGCGATCGAAATATTATTTATGAAAAGCTCAATAGTATTCTCTATAGCTACTGCATGGATTTTTTTATGTGATGCACCGGATTTTATCTCAAGCGCAGAATAATTTTTAGTATACATTATTTTCGATTTCCCTAGATATGTCCTGCCTCTTTCATGCTAAAATGCCTTCCATCCCCGATTATTACATGGTCAAGAAGGGTGATCCCCATTATAGTCCCGGTATCAACGAGTTTCTTTGTTATTTCGATATCTTCCCTGCTTGGTGTCGGGTCCCCGGATGGATGATTATGAGCCACAATTATATGTGCTGCGGATTCTGCCAGTGCAAGTTTGAAGACTTCCCTTGGATGAACGATATTGGCGTTCAAAGAACCCACAGAAATCGTTTCCTCCTTGATGACCCGGTTTTTTGTATCAAGACAAAGCTCAATGAATAGTTCCTTTTTCTGCTCTCTCATTTTTGGATATATCCGCCTGTAAACATCTTCGGGGGAGTTGATCTTTTGCCTGTCCTCATCATTAAAAGATTCAAGGCGCCGTGCTATCTCAAAACAGGCTGCGATCTGTGCAGCTTTACTTTCTTTGATACCATGGACTTTCATCAATTGAGTCAAATTTATTTGTGAGAGCTGTTTAATGTTATACTCTTTTAGAATCCTCTGGGATAGGTTTATGACATTTTCCTGCCGAGACCCCGTCCTCAGGATTATTGCAAGAAGTTCGGAATCACTCAATGTTGAAGCGCCGTTCTTTATGAGCCTCTCGCGTGGCCTTTCGTCCTTTGGCAGATCATGGATCCTTATCTTGTATTCCTGCATAGGCCCGTACAATTATTTTCATACTCATAAAATCTTCCCAGGATCAAAGAATAGAACTATATTAAGAATCTAACATATAGATGGATGGAGAGATAACATGGAAGATATAGAAATTGTTCTTGATATAGACGGAAAAAAAATACCTATGAATGGTTTTGTTAAAAAAATCCTGTGCGGGATGATCAAAGGTTCTATTGAAACCCTTAACGGGGTTGGAGATGATTGGAAGAATGTGAATATCAGGATGAGCAAGTGAAGCAATTCTTCTGTACTTATATATACTTTTTTAAGTAAGGTTGAAATATTAATAATCCGATGAATCCATCAGGCCCCTGTAGATCAGTAATGAGAAAGTAATCAGGATAAAAACTAAAAATAATCCCAAAACTTTTTGCAAATCTTCAATAAAAGAAGAATAACCCCATGAAAAAAAATGTGGTATATATATTAAAGATACATGCATGACCATTACAAAAGCGAATAACCCAAACAAAACGAAAGCTTTTTTGATTTCATTATATTTCAAGAAAATCCTTGAACGAACCACATCAGGATCCTTTTTCCACAGATATCCTACTATATAAATCAATAGAAAGAAAGTAATAATTGCTATCGGTAAAACAAGCACTTCATTTATAACTTCTAAAACGTTTTTGATATCTATCATATTAATGTATCTGCATTTACATATTCAGTTAATTTATTTCCTATCCGCACATATAAACAATGAACATATATATGAATATTTCTAAAATAACTTATCTGGTAACATGGACAACATTGATTTGAAAATATTAAAAACAATCCAGGATGGAATTCCGATCGTATCTGAACCCTTCAAACATATTGCAAAAGAAGTTGGACTTTCTGAAACCGATGTCCTGGCGCGTGTGCACAACATGGCAAAAGAAGGTGTCATAAGACGTTTTGGCGCTTCGATCGGGCACAGGGCAATAGGAATAACAGCAAATGCCATGTGCACCTGGAACGTTCCCGATGAAAAAGTAGAGGAAGTGGGAGCCATAATGGCAGGCTTTCCAGAAGTCACACATTGTTATGAACGACCCAGATATCCCGATTGGAAGTATAACCTTTTTACCATGGTCCATGCATACTCTCGTGAAGAATGTGAAAGAATAGCAAAAGAGATCTCTATTGCTACGGGTATAAAGGATTACAGCATACTTTTCAGCGAAAGGGAGTTCAAGAAAACAGGCGTGAGACTATGAGTGATTTTTTGCCTCTTATGTTTGACCTGAAGGAAAAAGAGATCGTTATTTTCGGTGGTGGAGAAGTGAGTGAGCGAAAAGCGTCTCTTTTTTGTGAGCATGCTAACGTGATTATTATAAGCAAGAAATTTACATCCGAATTGAATAGGTTTTATGAGATAGGAAAGATAAAACTTATAAAAGTTAAAGATATTATCGAGAAAGACATTTCCTCTTACTTGAAAAAAGCCTTTATTGTAATTCCGGCTACAAATGATGCGATATTAAATGAAAGGATCGCAAAAATCGCAAGAGATGAGGGAAAATTTGTAAATCGTGTGGATGATATCGGGGATATTATAGTCCCGTCAGTCATCAGGCGAGGCGACATTGTGATCGGTATTTCCACAGCCGGCCAGAGTCCTGCCCTTTCAAAATATATTCGCCAAAAAGTTGAAGAAGTGATAACACCTGAATTTGCACAAATGTCCAGGCTTCAAAGTGAAATTCGCGAAATATTGAAATCCTCTGTAGATGACCAGAAAAAACGCAAAGATATCTTGTGGAACATAATTAATGACAATGAAGTCTGGAAGGGATTCGAAGAATCATATGAAAAAGCATATATTAATGCATCGATGCATATAAGATAAAACGAACAAGAAAAAAGGGAAAATCAATGACAGAAATATCAAGCATGCTAATCACTCATACCAAGGCGACCATTGTGGAAATGGAAGGCGCATGGCATGGCGGCGTAGACCAGCTTCTGGTGCATCTTAAATCACATGAACTTGTGGAAGAATGCGCCGTACTTAAAACCTGCAACCGAGTAGAAGTTTATGTTGTTTCACCAAAAGGAAGCAAAGTACTTTTTGAATTTGCAAAACACATGAAAGTTTCTTCAAGGATCATTGATTTCCTTGACCATGAAGAATCACTCAGGCATCTTTTGCGTCTGACTTCCGGCCTTGAGTCAATGATCGTTGGTGAAGACCAGATTCTTGGCCAGGTAAAAGAATTGTTCCAGATGGCAAAGAAAGCCGGAGCCGTTGGAAAGGTCCTTGATACTGCATTTAATAAATCGATCCAGGTGGGAAAGCGTACACGAAATGAGACCGGGATAAACAAAGGCTCTGTATCTATTGGTTCAGCAGCAGTGGAACTGGCCGAGAATGAATTGGGCGGGCTTGAAGGAAAAACAGTAATGGTAATAGGTGCAGGAGAGATGGGGACTCTTGTGGCAAAAGCGCTTGCAAATAAAGATATAAAGGTTATTTACGTGGCTAACAGGACATTGGATAAAGCACAGAACCTGGCGTGCGAATTGAATGGAAAAGCCGTACCGTATGAGGAAATGGAAGAATATATCCCCAAATCGGATGTTGTAATAAGCGCTACCAAGGCGCCTCATTTTGTTTTAACAGAAGAAATAATGTCAAGATTGATGAAAAAACGCAATAAGGATATCATGCTGGTGGATATTGGCAACCCCAGGAATATCGAAAATTGTGCAGGGGATCTGCCGGGTGTGAGGCTTCATAATATCGACAGTTTAAGAAGTATCAGCGAGGCAAACCTTGATAAACGAAGGGCTGAAGCAAAAAAAGCGGAGATCATTATAGAAGAAGAATTGGCTCTTCTTAAACGCCAATACAAGCGCCAGATGGCGGATACAATCATTTCAGCGCTTTATTCCAAAGTTGAGAAAATCCGGGAACAGGAACGAGAAACCGCAATTAATAAACTCAAGTCAAGACACACGATAGGGGATATAGAGCGTGAAGTCCTGGACGATATGACCCATTCTTTTGCCAAACAGATCCTTGCCGAACCAACAAAGATACTCAGGAATGCTGCGGAGCATGATGATGAAAGATTTTTGGATACGGTTGCAGAGTTATTTAAATTAAATGGAAAAAAGGTCAAATAACTGATGGATCCATGGTTATCAATTGAAATTTCAATTATATTCATATTGGTTGTGCTGTCTGCCTTTTTTTCCGGTTCAGAGACAGCGCTTATTTCAGTAAATAAAATACGGATCAGGCACCTTGCCGATACAGGGAATAAAAATGCAGCCGTAATATTAGAACTGCTTGAAAATCCTGAACAGTTCCTGACCGCGATCCTTATCGGCAACAATATCGTCAATATCAGCGCTTCTGTGCTGGCAGCAGGCGCGGCGCTTCATACTTTTGGAGATAGAGGGATCGCGATAGCCACAGCAGTAATGACTATATTCATACTTGTTTTCGGAGAAGTTTTTCCTAAAACGCTTGCTTCAAGACATACCGAATCGATAGCATTGCATGTAGCAAAGCCCATACGAACAGTAATCTTCGTCTTAAGTCCAATTGTCTGGGTTTTAACCGAATGCATAAATTTCCTGATCGTGCGCTTTGGCGGAAAGGAACGTGTTAAGAATCCCTTCGTCACTGAAGAAAAAATAAAAATGATGCTAAAAGTTGGGGAAAAGGAAGGGACGATTGAGAAACACGAAAGGGAGATAATACACAATGTTTTTGAATTATCTGACACAAAAGCCACAGAAGTGATGACTGCGCTGGAAAATATGGTAATTATCGAGGAATCAAATACCCTTGATACTGCGCTTGCTTTAATTAATGAATCCGGTCATACAAGGATACCTGTTTATAAACAAGATTTTGATAATATTACCGGGATGGTTTATGCAAAAGATTTCCTGAAGTTCAGTGATCATGAACTGAGCTGGATAAAAGTACACCAGGTATTGCGCCCGACCCTGGTCGTGAGAGGTGGGCGTAAAATTTATCCGATCTTAAAAGAGCTCCAGCAAAAGAAAATGAATATTTCAATAGTAATGGACGATAATAAGAAAGTTATCGGATTAATATCTATCGAAGATATACTGGAAGAACTTGTGGGAGAAATTTTCGATGAATATGATGTTGAATGTAAAATTAGCTAATTGGATAAAGAATTTTGGGGAATTTGCAGGTATCCTTATATAATGTGTTTTCTATAACGGGAAATATTTCAAAAGTGCAGGAATTCCAAATACCTAATTAATAAAATCATATGACACCAATTTCAGAAATATTTAATCAGAATTTATTTGGCGTATCTATCGGAAAACTTGGATTGTTTTTTTCCATAATACTTATTACTTTTATAATAAAATCTATTTTTTTGTATATTGTAGATAAAAAAATATCTATCCTCATAAAAAAAACAAAACCAGAACTTGACGACTTGATTCTAAAAGCAATAAAAAGTCCGCTGGGTTATCTGATATTACTTCAGGGTTTCTATTTAGCTATACTCTCTTTACAGTTGCCTGAAAAGATAGGGCAATTTGAAATTGCAGCGATCGTCAAACCTATTTACATACTTTCAATATCATTTATATTGCTATATTTTGTATTTAAAATTATAAATATAATAGCATATTACCTTCATAAAGAAGCCAAAAAAACTGAAAGTACTCTTGATGACCAGCTTGTTCCTCTACTTGTAAAAAGCCTTCGCATTCTTGTTGTTACAGTAGGAATATTGTTCATTCTTCAAAATTTCGGATACAATGTAACATCCCTGCTTGCCGGATTGGGTATTGGGGGCCTGGCCTTCGCACTTGCTGCGCAGAATACCGTAAGCAACCTTTTTGGTTCCATCACTATATTTTCTGACAAACCTTTCCAGCTTGGGGATTGGATACAGGTTGGAGACATCGAAGGCACGGTCGAAGATGTGGGATTCAGGACAACCCGGGTGCGCAGGTTTGACCAGGCTCTGGTTACAGTTCCGAACAGTCTGTTCATCAATACAGGTGTTGTGAATTATTCGGCGATGAAAAAACGCAGGATAACTTTCAACATCGGGGTAACCTATGGGACATCAGTAAAAAAGATAAATGAAGCAGTAGCAGGCATAAAAAGGATAATCGAAGGGGATGAAAAATTTGACCATTCATTTTATATGGTGCGGTTTAACGATTTTGGAACATATTCTTTAAATATATTTATCTACTGCTTCACCAGTACCACTGATTGGGCAGAGTCACTCAGGGTCAAGGAAGAATTTAATTTAAAGATAATGCAGCTGTTTGAAGATCTGGGTGTTGAGATCGCCTTACCATCACAGAAAATATATTTAAATGCAATAAAAGGGGGTAATTAAATGGTCATATATGATGAAAAACAACAGGAGATTGCGGAAAAGATAAATCCAAAAGCTATTATCTCAAATTGGAAAGATTGGAAATGGCAATTAAAGAATTCTATAAAGGACATTTCCACTTTTGAGAGATTAACTGGAATAAAATTTGAAAAGAAGAAAAGGGCCCTCCTTGAACAAACCGTTGCAAAGTTCCCTCTTTCCATCACACCTTATTATTTATCTTTGATTGATACAACGGATTATAAAAACGATCCGTTTTTTTTACAGTCGTTCCCTTCACCTTCAGAATTAATTGTTGAAAAATATGACATGATAGACCCATTGTCAGAAGATAGGGATAGTCCTGTTACCGGAATAATACATCGTTATCCTGACAGGGTATTATTCCATATAAGCAATATATGTTCTATGTATTGCAGACACTGTACACGGAAAAGAAAAGTTGGCGATATCGATTCGATCCCTGGTAAAGATGACATTGCCAAAGGGATCGAATATATTAGGAATACCCCGGTTGTTCGTGATGTCCTGTTGTCCGGGGGTGACCCCTTTATGTTATCTGATAATTATCTTGACTGGATCCTTACAGAATTACAGAAAATCCCTCACGTTGAAGTCATACGCATAGGCACAAGAATGCCAGTTGTCCTTCCATATCGCATAACAAATGAATTAGTAGCAATGCTAAAGAAACATCATCCATTATGGATCAATACGCATTTCAATCATCCCAGGGCAATAACTGATTCATCAATAGAGGCCTTGAGAAAACTGGCCGATGCCGGGATACCTCTCGGGAATCAGACTGTCTTGCTTGCAGGAGTTAATGACTGTCCGCGAATAATGAAAAGGCTCGTACATAGACTTGTCCAGAATAGAGTCCGGCCATATTACTTATATCAATGTGATCTGTCTGAAGGATTATCACACTTTCGTACTCCTGTTGGCAAAGGAATTGAAATTATGGAAAGTTTGATCGGGCATACAAGCGGTTTTGCGGTTCCAACGTACGTAATAGATGCGCCTGGCGGAGGAGGAAAAATTCCTGTCATGCCAAATTATTTGATCTCATGGTCAACGAACAAAGTAGTTCTCCGGAATTATGAAGGAGTTATTACAACCTATAAAGAACCGGATAGCTACGAACCCATTTTTTGTGATAGGAATTGTAAAAGCTGCAAATTACAACTGAAACTCGATGGAGCCGAAGAAAAACACGCTATTGGTATTGAGAAATTGCTCTCAGACTATGACGATGCTATTTCCCTGATCCCTGAAAATAATGACCGGATGGATAGACGAAGTGAAAGAAAAGATTATGAATGACAGGGTAACATTAATTGGAAATTCCATTGTGCAGCACGGGAAAAATAATGATCGGATCTACCTGATGAGACTTTCCAGGGAAGATTTTCCTTCTATAATCGGGCGACTCGATGAACTTGCTAAAGAGGAAAGATATTCTAAGATATTTGCTAAAGTACCTGCATATGCGAAAGATGAATTTAAAAAGAATGGTTATCTTGTAGAAGCGTCAATACCTCGATTTTTTAATGGAAAGGAAGATGTTTATTTTTTGGGGAAATATTTTGATGAATCAAGAATGCTTGAGAATAGAATAGAAGAAATAAATGAAATTTTAAATGTTGCAGGATCAAAAAAAGAAGAAGAGATAGAATTTTTTCTTCCCTCCGGGTTCGAGTGTAAAATCTGCAATAAATCCCATATTTACCAGATGGCAGATCTCTATAAGAAAGTCTTTGATACATATCCTTTTCCAATATTTGACCCCTGGTATATTAATAAAACAATGGATGAGAACTTCATTTATTCAAGCATATGGAAAAATGATTTGATCGTTGCTTTATCTTCCTGCGAAATGGATATTGACTCTAAAAACGTGGAACTGACAGATTTTGCCACATTACCAGAGTATCAAGGAAATGGTTTTGCCATTTACCTTTTGAATAATATGGAAAAAGAAATGCAGAAAAGAAAAATCAGAACAGCTTATACGATCTCAAGGGCTGTTTCTTTTGGCATAAATATTATTTTTGCCAAAATGGGCTACAAATATTCTGGCACATTGCTCAATAATACAAATATTTCCGGAAACTTTGAAAGTATGAACGTATGGTATAAATTCCTATAGCAATATTGATAAATAAATTCTAATGTGCTCGAGAGAGGATAATGAAAGAATTACTTGAATATGATAAATCAAAATTAATAGAAACATTATGGGAATCCGATCCTGAAATTTTCAGGATCCTCAAATCAAGCAATAAACTTCAGGAAGCAAGGAACAGGCTTTTTGATCACCTGAATGATTTAGAACTTCATCTCTTCAACATATATTCTGATAAACAATTTAAAGATAAAAATATTCTGGAGAGGAACAATGCAAAGGAGTGTATAAGGGTTTTTAAGAATGTCATCAGAACAGAAAATGAGGAATTTACAAATTATTCAGCCCTGAATTCATTATCCAGGGCAGCAAAGAAAAAAGTAAAATCGGATAGCTTAAATGTTGGATTTTTCATGGAATTTATTAACCTGTTTAAAGGTATTATTTCTGAGTTATGAAAATTAAAAATAAAGTAAGCATTGCAGTTGCAGTGGCCTTTCTTGGGCTGGGAATGATATTGAGCAATTATCCGGGAGCCGTAAGTTCGGGCATATTGTCCGGCACATTTGCGGTTGGGCTATCGATGCTATTCGTAAGCCTGTACAAGCATTTCAAGTATGGCGACGGGGTAGAGCAGGATGAGAGAACAAGAAAAGTAATGTATCGCGCACTGGCTGGCTCCTGGTTTGCCACACTGGTTCTGCTAACGGTATTGATGTTTGCGGATAGGTTTGATATAATTCTGGATATTCGTGGTATGCTAAGCATTGTCTTTTTCTTTATGGTGTTCACATTCAGCACGTTCAACTGGTATTTTGAAGGAAAAGGTGATATGTAATGAAATTCAGAACCGATAAAGATATTTTGCAGTTTCTGGGAATGGGACTGGGCATAGTCGCTCTTGGTGTTGTACTGCTTGCGTTTTTCCATGCGAAAGCGGGCATAATATTTATCGTGAGCGGAACGTTCACTGTCCTGATTGGCTTAAGTCTTGCTTCAAAACCAAAAGATTTTATTCTGGAGAACGAGCGGTCACTAAGAATTAATGAGAAAGCAGGAAATTATGCATTATGGGCGGTAATGACTGTTATTTTGGGGATGTATATCTTAAGAGTTGCCAGATTCTGGGACCCGGATTTTATGGATGTGTACTCGATGGTGTTTTTTACTGGAATTTACGGATACATCATAATGCGATGGCATTTAAACAAAAAAAATATTAATTAATGTCTTGAGCAGGGAAAGTACAATCCTTCGCTTAAGCTTGCGATGTTGCAAAAGCGCTGAAATCTAAAATTGAGGAGTTATTTATTTCGAAGATGATTAAAATGCATAAGAAAAGGTCAATCAAAACAGGTCTTCCACCAGGGTCATTGATCCATATCGGGGAGAAAAAAGCAGAAAATGTCAGGATCAGTATCCTTGATTATGACGAAAATCAGTTTCAGGAAAAAGAGACTAAGACCATAGAGGAATGTTTTCGCTTCAAAGATAAGCCGACGACCACATGGATAAATATTGATGGCCTTCACCAGGTTGATATAATAGAAAAGATCGGGAAAAAATTTGACTTCCATCCTCTTCTTCTTGAAGACATCCTGAATACAGAACAGCGCCCCAAAATGGAGGATTTTGAGACCCACATATACATTGTCTTGAAAATGCTCTATTATGATGAAAAAACAAATGAAATAACCTCAGAACAGATCAGTATAATTTTTGGGCACAATTTTGTAATTTCGTTCCAGGAAAAAGAAGGCGATATTTTCGATCCTATAAGAGAAAGGATCCGGACAGGTAAGGGCCGTATCAGGAAAATGGGGGCAGATTATCTTGCTTATAGCCTGATGGATGGCATTGTGGACAGCTATTTTATAATCCTTGAAAAACTGGGAGAGAATATCGAAGATGTTGAAGAAACAATGATAACCGACCCAAAACCGGAAACATTACGTGGAATTCATTCTTTGAAAAGAAAAATGATCTCCCTGCGTAAGTCGGTATGGCCTTTAAGAGAGGTTCTCAGTGCCCTTGAAAGGTCCGATTCTTCGTTGATCCGGGAACCCACGCGGATCTATCTTAAGGACGTTTATGACCATACAATCCAGGTAATTGATACGGTAGAGACCTATCGGGATGTGCTATCGGGTATGCTTGATGTTTATCTTTCAAGCATCAGCAATAAAATGAATGAGATAATGAAGGTTTTGACGATAATTGCAACAATATTTATTCCACTGACTTTTATAGCAGGTGTTTATGGGATGAATTTTGAATTTATGCCTGAACTCGGGTGGCGCTGGGGTTATCCTGCTATCTGGGTTGTAATGATCTCTGTTGGAATCTTGATGCTGGTTTATTTTAGAAAAAAGAAATGGATATAAATGGGTTCATATAAGTGACAGTTTCTTTTATATCTTGATTTTTTTAAAAAAATATATCAACTCTTAAACTAATGTTTTGAGATAATAGAGGTATTAAAATGAGATTTCTTTATGGTGATTCGACCGAATTCCAGATGCAAATAGATTTCCTGAGATTGCTGAACAATTTTATAGAAACGAGTGTCAAGACTGTAAAATTTGAAAATGCTGTTTTTGATCTGAAAGAAACGATAATGGATCGAAAGAAGCTTAATAATTCTGTTACGCAGGAGATGGATAACTTTATCCTGACCGTTGAGAACGCTATTGATGGAGCCGTTTCCAGTAGTAAAGAGCAGGAAACCATCTCTAAATATGCAGACCAGAGCAAAGAATTCCTGAGAAAATTCATAGAAGAAGGCAAGACAAAGTTCACGGATCAAATATTTAAGGAGATAGCGCAACTTGAAACAAAGATCGAGGAGGCAGATGAGGAAAACAGAAAATTATTGGAGTCTTTCTTTATCTACGATCCCATACCAGTGACAAGTAAAAAATATATTATTAAAGCTGTAGAAAAGGGTTACTCTGCAAACATACAGGTAGGCTGCGAAGATGGCATTTCCTGCCTTTTTGACCTTGCATTATCAGAATCCCCCTTCTGGAAAGGCCATGTCAGGGCACGTGATTTTGTAAAAGGCATCGAGATCCCTGCCAGGATGAAAAAACCATTTCTTAAAAATGACCTTGTTCCGGATAATGTAAGCATCGATGATTTCCTTCTTAGTGACCTTATTCTTTCGGATAAAGATCTTGAAGTCGTTTTCAAGAAAAGATCTGATATCATGTCCGAACAGTTCAGATTGAAAATGATATTAAAGGAGGAATTCTCAGTCGAGGTGTCCCATACAGAGGAGAACGGAGTAGAGAAAAGCATTAGTGCTGTTCCTGAATTGAACAATGAATTAAATATGTTAAGACTTCAGGAGCTTGGAGAAAAAATTGTCGAAAAAACAAATAATCTATATCCCAAGAAACAAAAGTTAGAGACCATATTCCTGAATGAAAAGGATGTTTTTGAGGAGAACCTTGTTTTCGAACTTTTGCTAAAGGTCGCAGGGATATTTGCCCCTACTGTGGCAGAGATAAAAAAACACAGCCCATCAGGAGAAGAACTGTCTCTTAAATCTGAAGATGAGCATGGAACAAGACATGAAATATATCTTAAAAAATCAGAGGTAAAGGATAAGCTCAGTGTGATAGAAGAAAAAGGTCAAAAGCTGTTAGAAGTCCTTGACATAATTTAACCAGATTCCGAAACCTATTTTATCCAGTGAGCTATCCAGAAACCCGATGGATAAAGAACGCTTTTCCGGATATGGTGAAATAATCATAGCCGCAGTATTGTGGAGCCTGGCAGGGATATTTGCAAAACAGATACATGGGATGTCTGCCCAGAGTATTATTTTTTACAGGGTTTTATTTGCTTTTGCCATATTTTTCATATTTATTTTCATTTCCGGAAACCTTAAGATGATTGAGCTAAAAGATAAAAAGATCTATTTACTGTTATTTGGCATACTACAGGTCGGGACAATGCTTACATTTTTTATATCCATATTACAGGGATCAGTTTCAATAGCAGTATTATTATTGTACACAGCGCCTGTTTATATTACCATATTATCCCCATGGCTTTTACAAGAAAGATCCACAAAAAAAGGGATCAACGCACTCATTCTTTCACTAATTGGCATTCTATTGATAGTGGATCCCCAAAAGCTTGATTTTACACAATATCCGGTAGGAATACTTGCAGGGATCGCATCCGGTATCATATATGCTTTCCAGATAATGACCTCAAAATATGCAAGTTCAACTTATTCAGGGTACGCCCAGGCTTTCTGGAGTTTTCCTGTAGCTATCCTGATCCTTCTTCCTGTCGGAATTGTTCCTTTTGAAATAGTGCTTGATAATTTGGGTTATCTAATACTCCTGTCAATATTTCCTACCATTCTAGCTATCTCACTCTATTTTAACGGATTAAAAAAAGTAAAGACACATAGCGCCAGTATACTCGGATTAATTGAACCGCTGAGTGCTGTTATTCTATCTGTCCTGATACTCCATGAGCAGATATCAATCCTTGAAATGATCGGAGGAGCGCTTATATTGGCAGGAGTTGCATTAGTAACCACAGACAAATGAACGATAATATTCATGGTTACTATCTTGAAGCAGGACAAATAGCAGCAAAAGTCCGCAATGATGCTCTCCCTAAAATAAAGGAAGGGATCTCCCTCCTGGATATCGCCCAGTTTGTTGAAGGAACGATAAAGGACATGGGCGCAGAACCTGCATTTCCCTGCAATATTTCAATAAATGAAATTGCATCCCATTATACTCCCCAGGATCACCAGGCATGCTTTCGCAAAGGAGATGTCGTGAAATTAGATATTGGAGCTCACATAGAAGGCTATATTGCAGATACAGCCGCTACTATTGAAGTCGGGACACAAAACCACAACCTGTTGATCCATACATGCGAAGACGCACTTGAAAAAGCAATTAGATATACAAAGGACGGGGTAGAAACGAATCAAATAGGGAAGGTAATCGAAGATACGATCAAAGAACGTGGTTTTAATCCCATAAAAGATCTGACCGGTCACAACCTCGAACAATATCAACTGCATGCAGGCATCACAATTCCAAATTATAAGAGCTTTTTTAGCCATACTATCAAGAAAGATATGGTTTTTGCGATCGAACCTTTTGCGACATACGGAAGGGGAAATATAAAAACCGGCAAACCCTTTATTTTTGCGATAATTAACCGGTGCAAAGGAATTATCGCTGATGATCTCAAGGGTAGGTTCGGTTCGCTTCCTTTTGCCCCAAGATGGGCCCCTGGAACTGATCTTGACGAACTGAAAGGAGCGCGAGAATATTATGAATTAATAGAAAAGGACGGTGAAATAGTCGCCCAGTCCGAACATACTGTTATAGTCAACGAAGAAGGGTGTGAAGTAATTACCAGATTGGGAAAGTAATATGAGCTATGAGGCACTATATTTAGATTAGTAAGATGAACAATAAAGATACCATCATTTACGAGGCCCATGGCAACCTTTACCTGAATATAACAAACAGGTGTACTGCCGATTGTATTTTTTGCCTGAAACGTTACTCTGATGGGATATATGGATATAATCTCCGTCTCTCGAAGGAACCCAAGCTTTCCGAAATAATTAAGCAACTTTCCGAGCTCGACCTCTCAAAATATAAAGAAGTAGTTTTCACAGGTTTTGGTGAACCTCTTGTGCGTTTGGATGATGTGCTTGAGATCACAAAATGGCTTACTACCCGTGGAATTTCGGTGAGGCTTGATACGAGCGGTCATGCAAACCTCTTATATCCTGACAGGAATGTTGCAGAAGAATTGGCGCAATCCGGGTTGAAAGTCATATCCCTCAGCCTGAATGCCCAGGATGCTAATACTTATAAGCAATTATGCGATCCCAGATACATCAGGGCATACGATAAAATGCTTGAATTTGCAAAAGGCATTTCAAGATCCGGAATTGAACTGAGGTTCACAGTGGTTGATTTGCCAATAGTGGATATCGAAAAATGCAGGAAAATCGCAGATGAATATTGTGCGGACTTTAAAGTACGACATTATGGTGGTTCTGTTTGAACAATTGTAACCACAAGGTATAATTATTATATTATTCATCTATTTGTCTTGACAGGAGATAGGATTTTCTGAAGAAGCTGCTCTGGTATCTGATCGCAGGAACACGTGGTGGGCAAACTCGTGCTTTACTACTTAAATTGCTCATTGATAGGCCTTATAATGCAAATCAATTAGCAGAGGCTATGGCTATGGATTATAAGACCATAAGGCATCATCTTGATGTACTTATCAAGAACGGTGTAATAACTATGGAAGGTGACAAATATGGCGCTATGTATTTCATCTCCAAAACAATGGAGGCTAATATAAATGAATTTAATCAAATATGGGAAAAAATTGATAAACAAAGCCATTGAACATAACAGGAGGAAGTTTTATTCAGATAACTGAAATCGCTTATTATGTCTCAGCGGGAAATATCGTATTGCTCTTGGTGCTCCTTGTTTCATATTTTCAGATTTACAGTAAGATCAAGTCTAACTTTACCCTGGGTCTTATGATATTTACAGTTGCACTATTATTACAGAGCTTTTCCCGGGCGATAATGCTGCTCTTGATAATTAATAGCCCGCCCCCGGAACACGTGTACCCCATAATAATAAACCTGCTGGGCTATAATCCCATTTATGTGGTAATCCCGGATATTCTTGAGTTTATAGCTCTAAGTATATTGCTATATTTCACCCGGGAATAGGAAATTAAAGGTGACAGATGCGTTTATCCTGCTCATCTCTATTTCTCTGGGAATATCCTGTATATGATATCATGGATATCCTGCAAAAAGCAGGTATAAATAGTGTTGAATTCTGGGCAGAAACACCTTTTTTCTGGATGGACCGAAATAACGAAAAAACTGTTGCCCGGTTGATAGATGCAATTTCCATCATGCTGCAAGGTTGTACTTTACATGCGCCTGTTATGGATCTAAATCCTTCTTCTTATAATGACCTTGTCCATGAGGCTACGATAAAGGAAACTTTATGGTCTATTGAGCTTGCCAGTATTATCAATGCCCGCGTCGTTACGATACATCCTGGCAAAAGGACAGTCCACCGCAAACCTACAAATGAGGACTGGGAGAAATTCATGAGGTATCTTGAAATTTCTGTTAGAAAAGCGAAAAGTACCGGTGTAGATATTTCACTTGAAAACAGCATGCCTGGTGTTCAATCAATGTGTTGTGATCCTCAGGAAATGAAAGAAGTGCTGGATCAATTCCCCGGGCTATTTTTCACATTCGATGTAGTCCATGCTTTTATGAATTCTCCAGAGACGGCCTTATCTTTCATTAACGAGCTTGGCGATAAGATCATAAACGTTCATATCGGGGCACTGCACAATGGAAAACCCCATTTTCCAGCACATCATGAAAAGAAAATGGATATTATATTACATCGCTTGCGTGATTCCGGATATCAAGGCGACCTTACTATTGAAATCGATGATAAAATCTATCCGGTACAATTAACGAGAGAGGAAAAAATAAGGGAATTGACAGGTGAAAGGAAATACCTTGAATCAATATTTAATGAGAAAGAATATTGAGTGAAAATTATCACCCAACAAAAATTATTCTATCCTTTTGAATATACCTAATGCAATTAATGAAATAATGGATACAACGACAGTAAATCCCGGGGTTGATTTTCCTGCATCTTTTTGCGCTATCGGTGTGGGGATAGGCTCAGATTTTACTGAAAAAGCCCTGGCCTGGGGGAAATTGTCCTTTGCATTTTTTCCACCTAATGTAATTACATACTCTCCAGTGCCTTTATAATCACTCCAATAATTTCCCATTTTATCAAAATCCCATGAATTCAGGCCAGTACTATCATATGCCTGGTCTTTGTTGTCTATAAGGTTATTTGAGTATATGCTATTTGTTTTTGAAGTATAGGCATAAATCCCTATTTTATTGTTCTTAATATTGTTATTGAAAATCTTATTATCATTTGAAGCATAAAGATTTATACCATATCCTGAATTTGACTCGACAATATTTCCTGAAACGATGTTGTTGTTGCTTCCCTGGTATATCGAAATACCTACTGAATTACCAGTGATGATCAAGTTAGAAACAGTATTTCCATTCCCTTTATAAATGGCAACCCCTGCATCTTCCTGTCCTCCACCGCCGCTGTTCTTTATTGTAAATTCACTTATTACTACGTTATTCACTTCATCTATCCTCATTCCGCTACTGGTCTTTCTTCCTTCAATAATAGTTGTTTCCCTGTTTTTTCCCATTATTGAAATCCCGTTCGTTTTGATACGGGGGTTTTCATTGTATGTGCCCTCATTGACAAGAATTGTATCGCCCGTTTTTGCAGCATCAATAGCCGATTGGATGGTCGTATAAGGCTGGCCCTGTCCTACATCAAGAGTTGCTGCTGTTGCAGAACTGGCAGTTAATAATACAAAACAAATAAAGAGAATAATATTTTTTGATACCATAATTTCACCAATATCGTCTTATTACTTTAAAAAGATTATGAATTAATGCAAGTTTAGCTTGCATTAACTTTTACAGTGATTGTCTGGATTCTGGGCTCACCACGCATCGGTTTGAAATACAATCCAAATCTATATTCTCCGGTAGTGTTAAAAATATAACTATTTCTTGCCCTGAGGATTATGTCCGGAATTTTCTTATCCATTTCAACAATTGTATAATCGCTATCCATCTTATTCACCCATATAACCATATCCCCCGCTTCTATATTGAGATTGTCGGGTAAGTACCTGTCATCTTTAACAATTGTTGTAAAATTCTTTCCAGTAGGAGTCGCCACAACAACAACTGGCTCAGGTGTGGGGGCAGGCGTCGGCGTTTCGATCATCTCCGGAGCAGGAGTGGATGTTGGAGTCTGTGTTTGTGCGGGAGTCGGCATTGGGCTGGGTGTGGGAGCCGGAGTAAATTCCCTCACATCACCGGAAGAGAGGGTTATCGGACTGACCCGGGCTTCAACCTTTTGCCCATTAACTGATAAGGTTATGGTTATTTCATAAGACCCTGCAAGGCTTCTTCCTTCCATCTCTTTGATTGTATGGAATGTTGCACGGATCGATTTTACAGTCCCGGGTTCAATCTCTGTTTCAAATTTTATCGGCTCAATAATTCTTGTTTTCTTTTCCTCGCTCATTGTCTTTAAATAAAGATTCGCGAGAAAATCATCAAGTGTTATGAGCCTGGCTGTTATTTCTACGGTTTCATTTGTGATTTTTTCTGAACCTGTGTTAGCAATAAATAATTCGGGTGTTACAATTTCTCCAGCCCTTATGTCACTCCTTTCAAACTTTACATCAACTATGTTGGCATTAATGTTTGGATTGGCTCGATCGAATTTCTGGACCTGGATGGGTGTCCCTTTTGTAGCACTCTCACCTGTACAACCGGAAAACGTTACAGCTATCATGATTATTAATATAATAGGAAGATTTTTGTTCATTGTTATCATTACTTAGAATTGCGTCATTGCTTAAAAAGGTTTCTCATTATTATCATGATGTGTGATGTTATATACCGTTCCACGGGTAGTTCACGAATGATAATCGTGGGGCAGAGGGGTAGAGAAACCTCACGCCTTCAGGATGAGGATGAATCAGCGTGCTTCGAAGCACAAGAA
>UBJH01000026.1_pt1 | contig 83299 bp, 114 predicted proteins | sample 2193721 | NCBI WGS metagenome assembly UBJH01 (sample SAMEA4703186, study PRJEB27089) | metagenome | reverse complement strand
ATCCGGAAGATCAGGAGAGGGGTTATAGGGAAAAGCAGGAAAAGTACGAACAAGAAAGACAGAGGGGGATGCAAGAAACGGTAAGACAAGGTCATGAAGAGAGATACAAACCGGAGAAACAGATAAGAGTGGAGGGCGAAGAAAAGAAAGATCTCTCTCAGATAATGTTCGGTAGCTACACAGCCGTTTCAAGAATGTGGCAGGATTCCTGTTTAAAACTATACAAGACCTGGTTTGAATCCACAAATACGCTGTTTGAGAAAGCGTATCTTCTTTCAAAAGATGCTACACCAGAACAATATAAGGAATTTTATACCTTATGGATGGATGCATATCACGAGACATATGGCAACCTGTTTGTTCAGTCAATGCCACCATCAAAAAAAGTATTGGAGTATTTCTTGCAGAGTGCAAACAGAAATCTGAACCTCTACAAATCCTGGATATCTACCTTTGAAAAAGTGTCACAGAAGGCTATGGAACTCTCAAAACAAACAGCCGATCCAGATGCAAATAAAGAATTTTGTGATCTATGGGCAAAAACGTATGTAAAGGCATTTGATAATTTCTTTGTGAATAGACCCATAGCCAGACCGTTTGAAGAGTTTCTGGAGCCTGTAAAGAATGCTACCAGATTATACGCAGATACATTTACCATCCTATCCAAGATGTGGATGAAATCATATTCTTGTTCCACAGGCGCGTATATGAACAAATAAAACCGAGGAAGAAAAGACATGAAGGAGTGATATATTAAATGAATTAATGCTAAAAACTTTCCAAGAAAATGGCAAATCTCCCGGGGAGATGCGCCTATAAAGAACAAGGATTGATATGGAATAGTACAAGTAGGATAAAATAAGCATGAAAATATCGTATAATTTAGCCTTATATTCATTTTTGAGATCAAACGCTGTGTTGCGAGCAGACACCTCACACTATACGGCGAGTTCCAATTAGATATGAATAAACGAATAAATATTGAAGAAACAATATAAATCATCAAATGGCCCCCAGGATGCAGCAGCCCGGCTACAACCCTGTTTAATAATACGACAAGGCCTCAAAGAATTTATCTATTATCAATTTAGATTCATAGACTTGGAAGCTGAAACAGAAAATATTAGTGCAAAATTGGACGACGTCATAAGAAAACTAGACCACGTAGAGACGTTGCTTCTTATGGGTGAAGTGTTTCCTGATACCGAAGAAATAAAAGCCATAAAGAGTTATCTTTCAAGAGCAGGGCGTGAGGAAACTGAGTTTATTCCATTTGAGGAAATCGATAATGAGCTATGATGTTCTTATCGAAAGAAATGCGATTAGAGAAATTAAGAAATTTCCAAATCACGACATTCAGAGAATAAAAGAATCTCTAAAAAAACTGGCTGGAACAAGAAATATTTATCGGATCAGGGTTGGGATTACAGAATCTTAATCGAACTTGAAATTCATACGCTCAAAGTTTTTTCTATCCTTCACAGAAAGCTTATAAATGAACATAACTTTTTTCATCCGGTAAATGGGTGTTTTTGGGAAAAACCACCATACTACAATTTTAATATGATTGTAGTATTTAAGGCCTGTCATCTGCTTGTTTTGGTCAATATAATAAAAGAAAAACAACTCTTGTGACTGTTTATGATAAATATGGATTATGCGATCAAGCTCAAATACATTCATCTTACCCGCCGCGTAAAACTCTCTAAATGATTCATAAATATATTTTTGTAATTCAGCTAATTTCTTTTGGTAATACTGATCAATACGAGCGCGTGCTTCTTTCCGTTCGGTTTTTGTGAGCTTTTTATCTGATACTGGTAAAAAGGGAAATGGTTTCATATTATAGCTTGCGAAATTTCATCCAATAGTATTAATGTGTATTTTCCATTAGTCGTCCTTATTTAAATAATTTTGATAAATATCTTTCACATATTGCGTATATTCTGCCGCTTTTCGATAATTTTCTCTCTGGACTGTGCCCTCAAGTGGACAAGTGCTGGTATAAAATCCTGCTTTACCTTTTCGGCGGTTTGCCCAAAAATACCTACGATGAGATGCACATCCCTCACTTATATGCATCACCTCTATGCTGGACCGAAGTTATCCGAACTTTCTTGTTCTCATTGTCCACTGCATAAAGAACCCTATACTTACCAATCCTTAATCGATATGTATTACTTGGATATCCTTCCAGGGGCTTCACATCAAAACCAGATCTTGGTCGAATAGGATTTTTCTCAAACTCATCAAGTAGCTTTAGAAATTTCTCAACAACATATTTTGGGACGTCTTCTAAATCTTTTTCAACTCTTTCATCGATTAGAACTTCGTATAGAGTTGGGTCTCTGCTCAATTATTTCAACTTCCATTTAGGTTATTTTCTTTATTCGAGATTTAAATTTTTCTTTTGAAATCCCTTTAAAATTGGCAAGGCGGCGATAATGTTCTTTGATATGTTCCGCGCTTATGTCCTCAATGGACACCTTGTTCATAAGCATATTTATAACATCATCGAATGTCCAATCACCGAATTTATAATCCGATAACCTTTCTTTTGTTCTTTCGTTTATTGTAATGGTTGTTGACATAATTAAAACAATTGTTTTAATTGATATATAATACTTATTCTTTCTGGATCCTTTCTTGTTATAGAACTTGAGTACTTAAAAAAAAGTACAATTTTGTGATAAAATTGTAGTATTTATTATATTTAAAATGATAAATGACGCCCACTATCCAATTAGGAGATTAAGTCCGCTATGAAAGTTAATGAAGGTACAACTATGGCGTCAATAAAGCTTCTGTGTAAATTACCATTTTTTGCTACTTTTTAAAATAGATTCTGTTCTTTGCATCATGTGTCAAAAAATCGCTTCTTAATTTTTCATAAAAGAGTTTACAAGTTAGACTGTCTGCACAACTTCTTAAATTCTTAATTCGTATAAAAACCAACAGTATAAATATAATGTATAAATTATTTATATATTTTTAAATATGTAATTAATTTTCATAAGCAGCGGCAATATCCTGCACTTTCGCTCATACATCGTATAAAAACTCCCATAAACGTGAAATGAGCGGTTATTCGGATGAGTTACCTGTATGTAGCCTATTTTTTAAATACAAGCGCCCGGATCAATACCGAAATTAAACCTATCAGCACATATCCTAGGCCTCGCATAGTGAACATCACATCAATGGGGATGCAATTCCCCATAGGGTCAAGAAAAATCCGATTCCAGTGAGTAAGATCGTCACACTGGCAAAAAATAATTTTTTCTGAATTTCTCCATACCTTATTTTATGTAATTGCCGAAGCCTTTTGAAAGGCCGCTAAGAAAATCTGTTATACTTTGTTGCATTATTTTTTTCCCCTGCCCATCATCATATAACCTATTATCACCCCGCCGACGAATGCTCCTGCCACATAAGCAAGAGGATTTTCTTTTATCTTCCTTTTTGATTCTTACCTGCTGCCAAATACTCCCAGGGTGATATGAACTCTACAGATACCATCATATAATAAAAATCACATGAATAGACTTATGACTATCCAGGTTGATGACCAGGGATGGGGAACACCCATCGGCGGTGTGGGGATCATCGTCGTCAGGAAAGAGACATTTGAGATATACTACGATATTATCCCGATAGAATATTTCAACCTCGAAATGTTCAAGAAGAAGGCATATCTTACTGGAGCAAAAAATATTGTTGAAGAAGGGATCAAAAAATTGCATATCAGCAAGGATGAGGAAATTGAGATATGCTCAGGATGCATCCATGATAAGAGTGCACAATGGCTAAAGAATGAAGGCTATAAATTCACGATCCGGAAAATCGATGGTATCGCCCAACAGAAAGGGGAGGAGATGTTCACTGAATATCTTCGCAGGCTTGGTGTCCCGGATCCACCCCTGATTGTCGAGGAAACAGTGGACGAATATAAAGCCCAGTTCTTCTATCTTATGGATTGGGTAAGAGAAGACCCGATCGGAAGAGCGCATCTTTGTAAGACCGGATGGAAATATTTTAAGAAATTCTTTAAGAGCAGAAGGAATTAAGAGAAAATAAGAAAAAAGGAGATCATGCCTGGAAAAGTAATTATTGTTGCATCTTTGAACAGGAACAAAATAAAAGCAGTCCATGAGGTCTTCTATTCGTATCAAGTAACAGGCGTAGCCTGCATGTCCGGGGTCGGCGAGCAGCCCATGAGCATTGGTGAGATAATCAAAGGCGCGATTTTAAGGGCAAGATCGGTTTTCAGGGACTGTGAATATTCGGTGGGGATCGAGGACGGTATATCCCCTGTTCCTGAAACCATAAGCGGTTATATGAACTTCTGCTGCTGCGCCATCTTTGATGGCACACGGACATACCTTGGTCTTGGGCCTGCTTTTGAATATCCTCCGGAATGCACAAAACGTGTCGTGGATGAAGGAATAACGATCTCAGAGGCATTTATTCCTCTAACAGGCAAACCGGATATCGGGTACGAAGAAGGTATTATCGGGTGGCTGACACATGGGAAAATAAGCCGGGCAGATTACACAAAACATGCTGTAGAGATGGCAAAGATCCGGATTGATAATAGGAGGCTGTATCAATGAACCATCACACCGGGCATACCCGCGCCGCACACCCGCCCGAATATTCAGGGTCAGCCGACACATATTTATCGGTGGCATCCCCCAGGTACAAAACCTGCAGGGATTTACTTCCATACCTGTAGACCGTTATCCCCTTGCACTTTAATTTATAAGCGAGCATGAACGCCTTCTCAACTTCCTTGAAATCAACATCATTCGGGAAATTAATAGTCTTTGAGACCGCATTATCGCAATATTTCTGAAAAGCAGCCTGCATCTTCACGTGCCACTGTGGGGTTATGTCAAAAGCTGTCACAAAAACACGCTTCAGATCATCCGGTATCTCTTTTAATCCTGCAAGTGTGCCAGTCTTTGCGATTTTCATCATTAATTCTTCGCTATAAAATCCTCTTTCTTTTGCCACGGCTTCAAAATAAGGATTTACTTCAATGAGTTTTGTCCCCTCAAGTACATTCCTGACAAAAGAAACAGCAAACAAAGGCTCAATACCGCTTGAGCATCCACCTATAATGCTTATTGAACCGGTGGGTGCGATTGATGTAACGGTAGAGTTACGTATAGGTTTTTCGTATATACTTTCCGGAAAATTTGGGAACGCGCCTTGATCCTTTGCCATTTTTTCAGATGCTGCATGTGATTTTTCCTGGATGAAACTCATTATTTCTTCTGCGGTTTTCAATGCTTCATCGGAATCATAAGAAATCCCAAGTTGAACCAGCATATCCGCAAAACCCATTACCCCAAGGCCGATTTTCCTGTTCGCCTTTGTGATTTTCTCAATCTGCCAAAGGGGATATTTATTGATATCAATTACATTATCAAGGAACTTGACTGCAATATTTACAGTTTTTTCTAGCTTTTCCCAATCTATAGAACCGTCTATTAACATTTTTGCAAGGTTTATCGAACCCAGGTTGCAGGATTCATAAGGCAACAAAGGTAATTCCCCGCACGGGTTCGTGCTTTCAATCTCCCCTATCTTAGGCGTGGGATTGTGCCTGTTTATCTCATCAATGAATATAATTCCCGGATCCCCTGTTCTCCATGCCATCGTTATTATGAGGTTCCAGATATCCTGCGCCTTCACCTTCTTTACGACTTCCCTGTTTCGCGGATTGATCAACTCATAGTCGCTATCCTCCCTGACCGCATTCATGAATCTGTCATCAACAGCCACTGATATATTAAAATTTGTAAGGAAACCTTCCTTTGTTTTTGCAGTGATAAATTCAATAATATCCGGATGATCAACCCTGAGTATTCCCATATTTGCGCCGCGCCTTTTCCCCCCCTGTTTGATTATGTCCGTTGTGGTATCGAATACACGCATGAATGAAACAGGGCCTGAGGCCACTCCTTTTGTGGATTTTACAATATCTCCTCCCGGTCTTAAGCGCGAAAACGAAAAACCCGTCCCTCCACCTGATTGCTGGATAAGCGCCATGCTTTTCACAGCATCAAAAATACTCGTCAGTGAATCTTCTACCGGAATTACAAAACAAGCAGAGAGTTGTCCGATATCGGTACCCGCGTTCATAAGTGTGGGTGTGTTGGGGAGAAATTCAAGGTTCACAAGCATGTTGAGGAAATCTTCCTCCGATTCAGGATCAAGAGCCACGGCTTTTGCAATTCGCCCAAATAGCTGCAAAGGTGTTTCTATCACGTCCCCTGACTCATCTTTTAACAGGTAGCGCCGTTGCAGTACACTCACGGCATTAACACTCAATTTCAGTTCGTCCTTCACACCAAAGAATTCTTTGGCTTTCCTGATCTGAGCCCTCTTTTCCCTGTATAATATGTATGCTTTTGCGACACAGGCATAACCCCTATTAATTAAGACTTCCTCGACAGCATCCTGAACATCTTCTACACCGGGTATTCCGGTTATTCTTTTATCAAGGAGTTCCACCACCTGGCCTGAAATTTCTTCTGCGCTTTTACCATCCTGGCTTTTTGTTGCAATAAATGCCTTGAAAATGGCTTTAGCTATCTTTGCTTTATCAAAATCTACAATTCTTCCATCTCTTTTCCGGATTTTCTGCGGCATCATCCCACTGGTTAACAATTGTAACTCTAATATTAAAATCCTTTTGTCATAATGTCATAATGAGAGATTTAATAAGGTTTGAGAGGATATTCTGAAGGTAAAACATGATAGAAAAAGTCATCTGGCTGGCGCTTGGATTGCTTGTTATAGCCTCGCTTCTCCCGCTTCGTAATAAGATCAAACTTTCTCTTGCAGGAATAAGCTGGCTATTTTTTTCAATTCATTGGATGCTCCAGTGGAAGCATTATTATGATCTGGAAGATTATGTCAATGTATTCCTGACGATTTTTGCATCAGTTTTTAGCATATTCATAGGTTACATCATGATAAAGAAAGACAAGAGACTGTTTGGCAAAATCAATGGAATAGATACATTGACATCTATTTTGATGATGACAACAGCTGCCGCAATAGGTGGTCTTTCTTATTTTCTCTTCTCCGAGATACCTTCAATGAATTTGTGGTTAATCTCCACAGTCACTGACCAGACCGTATGGATGGGATCATTATTTGGAATAATGATAACAAGGCTTGACTGGAACCTGATAGCAGTGAATGGTTATAAAGTGGAGATTATCCTTGCATGTACCGCTATTGAAAGTATAGCATTGTTTATAGGATTAATCGCAAGTGTCAATGCGCCGTATAAAAGGCTGGCCTCGGCTTTCATTGTCTCTGTTCCGGTAATATATGGTTTGAATCTTATAAGAAACGTTTTTGTTGTTGACGCTTATGGGATGATGTGGTTTGGCGACCCGGAAAAGAGTTTTTATATTGCACATACTATAATTGCTAAAATTGGTTCGCTGATCGCATTATTCCTGGTCGCGTATGTGGTCCTTAAAATACTTCCGGAGATCATAGATATGATCGATGGGATCCTGAACCTTGTCGGAGGGATTTTTAAAAATGATGGCTAGAGGATCGCTTTCATGGATTTCAGGAATATTCCTTTTTACTATCGCTTCATGGATCGCTTTTAAGAATGTGTCAGGTTCGTTTTTGATCTCATCGATTTTTTTTTTGCTATTTGTCATTGGGTTTATCCTCTCGATTTTTTTCATTATTTTCTTTCGGGACCCGGAGCGAACATCATCCGGTGATGAAGACGATGCGGTTTCACCGGCTGATGGAAAAGTGATTTCTATTCAGCACAGGACAATCTGTATTTTTATGAATATCCATAATGTCCATGTGAATCGTGCGCCTCTTGCCGGTCCGGTTACTCATATCGATTATAAGCCGGGAGGCTATATCCCTGCCTTTAACAAGGATTCTGATGTAAATGAAAGGAACCATGTTGTTATTAATACGGCAGCAGGGACTCTTGAATTAACACAAATTGCAGGTGTCCTGACGCGAAGGATCGTCTCATATATAAGCGAAGGGACTGTTGTTTTGAGGGGAGAGCGAATAGGAATGATACGTTTTGGTTCCAGGGTGGATGTCACGGTACCCGAAGGATATGTTTTTACAGTCGGGCTGAATGATAAGGTAAAAGCTGCCGAGACTATAATTGCCAGGAAAAAAGATAAAGTTCAACAACAATAAGCTATTGAAAATGAGGAAACAGACATGGGACAAAATATTCTAAAACTCATTAAGCCCGCAGATATCATAACCCTGATGAATGCGTTACTGGGATTTGCCTCAATTATAATGACCCTGCGAGGAGAGATAGAAAGTGCTCTTGTGTTGATACTCCTTGCAGTGATAGCTGATGGCGCCGATGGGGCAGTAGCAAGGTTTTACGGATTCGGGGTTCTTGGCGCTAATCTTGACTCATTATCAGATGTAATATCGTTCGGGGTTGCCCCAGCCGTTGTTTCATATATTGCTCTTTCAAAGCTTGGGAATCTCGCGCCGGTTTTTCCTGCTTTTTTCATGGTTTGCGGCACATTGCGTCTTGCCAGGTTCAATGTTTCAGGGAAAAAGGACGGGTTTGAAGGAATTCCCATAACCGCAGGAGGATTCATAGTAGCGTTATTCCTCCTGGTAAAGGATATTGTTCCGTATTTTGAATATACTTTTGTGGCGCTTCTTGTTATTTTATCCTTATTGATGATAAGCACAATAAGTTACCCAAAAATAAAAAATCCCCTTACCCTTGCACCCATGGTAATAATTCTCATGTTCAATATTTTTGCGTTTTACCTGGGATTAACCGACCTTGTAAAAAAAGGTTCATTGCTCATGTTTATCCTTATTATGGTTTACGTTTTAAGTCCCATAGGAATGAAATTATATGATAGAAATAAATAATCGTGACAGGGCTGTTTTTGAAGCCGGGATCAAGCTGGGAGCATTGTATCACCAATTCGTTGGCACCCCGATAAATACGGAAATGCTCGATGGCCTATCAAGGATGATAGAGGAAAGCATAGGAGTCCAGCCTTTCGTAAGAAGTATCAGTGTTACTATAGATAACGAAATGGTTAAGGAAAAACAGAATCCCGGATTCGGATATTGCGAACTGGAAGGACGCATGCTTCACATAAGTTTACAGGTGCTTTATAACAATGTGATTGCTTATGCAGAAATGTGTTATGATGAAGAAAATGATTATCCGCTTATGAGTATCAAGAAGATCGAGGAAATGTAAGATTTAATTCATGCCCAGAATTGCCACCATTTTTTTGTTTCAGGTTGTGGAGGTGAAAGCATTCTTTGTGTCTGGATATGAAGCACCTGTTCCTGATGAAGCAGCTTGAGAAGGTCATCTATTTTTGTTCTCAGGAAATCTACCTCCTTTTTCATTCTATTCATTTCATCGCTTTCAACCGGAGGCAATTTGCTGACACTGCCAGGGCTGGCAGGACTTTCAGCCTGGATCTCCTCTTTTAAGGCCTCTTTCGGTTTCTTGCTATTAAAATATAATTCAAGTGCTTCAATTACAATATCCACTTTAGACCTGCCACTTTTTTCAATTTCTTCCTGCAGTTCTAAGGGTATCCTCACATTAAGCTGCTTCTTTTCACCCATGCTTATATAAATGAATATCTATATTATATCTTTTTCTATCAGGACTACACAAATCAGGACTACACATGCTTAACTTTCGAATTATACTTGTCGAACCTATCTACAGTGGAAATGTAGGGTCTGTTGCGCGCGTCATGAAAAATTTTGGATTTAGCGAGCTTGTACTTCTAAATCCATGTGACCTTGATATGCCAGCGCGCGTTATGTCGGTTCATGCTTATGATATTATCGAGAATGCCCGAATAGAATTTTCCATAAACGATGCCCTGAAAGGTTCAAATATCATTATCGGGATGACAGGGCTTCCAGGAAAGACGGATAATAAACACTTCAGGATACCTGCTTATAGCCCCAGGCAATTAAAAGAGAAACTTTCCGGGAATAACGGAATAATATCGCTTGTTTTCGGAAGGGAAGATGCAGGGCTTCGAAATGAGGAACTGGAAATGTGCGATATCATAGTCAATATTCCTACAAGCCCTGTTTATTCAAGTATGAACCTTTCTCATGCAGTTGCTGTCGTCCTCTATGAGCTGAGCGATGAAAAAGGGGGAGATAGATTTTTAGCCGATCATTTTGATATCGAACTTCTATACGAGCATATTGATGAGGTAATGAATGATATTGAATATAAGGAACATAAAGAAGACAAGACAAAGCTTATGCTAAGTAGAATATTAGGACGGGCGCAATTAACAGCACGCGAGGTACAGACCCTTCGCGGGATACTGCGGCGCATCCAGTGGAAATTGAGAACAGGTGAATATGGAAAATCCGATTAAATTAGTATTTGGCTGCTTTTTTGGCAAAAAGCCAAGAATTGCACAAAGCCAGCTCATCAAGCCGTCCGAACTTAAAGGGGACATAAAATTAGGTGAGTTTGTCCCCTTCTTCATAGTTGCATCAATAGAAGTCGGGAATACCACTACTAAATGTATCCTGACAGCTACAAATATGAAAGATGGACACACACGCATTTTAAACAAGACCGTTAAAATGACTCGCGACGTAAGGAAACCCAAGCCCAACGAAAGGATTTTTGGTTCGACCCTTAGCGGGGTTTCACTGACCCGGGAATCAATTTCCGAACTCGTGCGGGACACGCTTATTGAGGCTCATGAGGCTGTGAATCTTGATATCACAACAGACCTTGATTTTGCTGTGAGGTCAACAGGTGTTGTCGCGGGTTTTTCATCGCCGCATGAAGTCGGGGAATTCATAAAAGCACTTGCAGATGGATGCCTGCTAGCAGGAATCCCGCCAAAAAAGATGGTGCCTGCCATGTCTATCGATAATATCCCCATAAAATTCAAAGACAAGACACTGATCGAGAAGATCGTATTTACAGGAGCAGTTGGAGGTGTTCTTCCTCCTGTCGGTTCTACTGGCGTTGAGATAGTTGCAAACGAAATGGAAGGAGAACTCGCAACAGCCGGAATAAAAGAAGGCGCCAAATGGTCCGGGGTGGATTTCAGGAACCCTGTTTTTTCAATGGATTTTGGGACAACGCTAAAAGGACGCATTACAAACGATGAGATCCCTTATGCAAGAACCATTGCCAATCTTTGCGGTTTTGCCGGCGCCATTCCCGATGCTGTCATAAAGGGAACAGGTCTTGTGGATAAGAGATATGGTGCTGCCCTTGATCTTTTCAAAGACGGTAAAGAACGTATGATATGGTTTTCAAAAAGCAGTGTTATCAAAAAATATGCCGATAAGATACATTCCGGGATAAAAATTGAGATCGTACCTGGAAATGTGAATAGATACGGGAGCGTACCTGTTGACCCTGCTGCAGCAAAAGATATCGGTGTCATCCTTATAGGATGCGATGTCGGGGAGAACGGAAGTCTTTTGCCAGAATTGACAGATATTGGCTCTGAATTATACTCAAAACATGGATTAAAAACAATGTTTGCCACTCTTGACCTTGTATCGGCAAGGATGGTTGGCCGGATCGTGAAACTGGCCATGGAAAATAATCTTGTATCAGAAAAGACCTCTATTGGCCTTACAGGAAGAGCTGCTATTACAGGCTGCAAACCTTACCTGATATTGAAAACCATTGAAAAGCTGGGATTATTTAAGGAACCGCGGGAACATGTCGTGTTCGTGGATGATGGTCTTGCCCGCGGCGCTGCAGTCATGGCACGTTGCATGAACTCCATGGGAGTCCCGAAAAACCCCATCGGAGGCATAAGAGGAGGCAAATGTGTCCTGAAACAGCGTATTGACTATTATGAAAAATCAAAAGGGAGGAACGTATCTTGAAAGCACTTTTTATGATGGGATGCCCGGAACTGCCAGTTCAGACAGCAGCGGCATTGTACATAGCAAATAAATTGAATAAGGAGGGATTTGAAGTCACATCAGCCGGGAATAAAGCTGCTATAAGCCTTCTTCTTAATTCAGATCCTGAAAAGCATTATATAAAAAAAGTAATGGACCTTGACAGGTGCATAGGCGCTCTTGCTGAAAAGACAATTGATTTTGATCTTTGTTTTGTTTTTATACATAGCGACAGTGGCATTTCATATCTGGCAACGATCAAATCAATTTCAAAAGCAAAGACGATAGCCGTAATTTTTGGAAAAGAAATTGAACCGCTGATCGAAGCAAGCGGGGATTCTATCATAATTGCCGCAAAAGCTGTTCATAATCCCACGCCGCTTCGGGCGCAGATAGACGGGGTGAAGTCATGGGCTGCGTTGACGAGATGAATTATGAGATATTGCTCCCAAACAGCTCTTTTAAGGAATGTGCCGATTATATAAAGAAAAATTTCAAAGAAATATATTTTGTGCCTGCGGGTTACAAGATATTTGATAATTATCTTGTAGGAGTCCCACCAATACCGATAGCTGTTGATAATGAGAATATTATTATGCCTTATGTAAAGCCCTGCCACGGGTGTTTTGTGCTGAGGATACCGGGGAAGGAGGAAGTGGAAAGGATGAGGAAGGGAGAACTATAGTTACCGAAATTATCAACACATAACATCAGTCAGTGATTAATGGCCAAGAATACGAAACCCTTATACTTCTATGTAGTAATTTATCATATTAACTTATGACTGCCATCCGCACAAAAAAAATCATATGTTTGACTTTGACAATTACTTCGGCATTAACAGACCTAATTTAGACCTCGACTTTGGACCAGTAGATACAAAAGAAATAGTATCATTCAATGAGTATATCCAAGAAACTTCTAAACTTAGGAATTTAAATAATAAAGATAATCAAAAAATTCTATATAGAGGACAAAAAGAAGATTGGCCTCTCATACCAACAATTGGCAGAGATAAGGGATCTAATGCTTATTCAGAAGTAAAAGAAAAAAATGAATTAAAAAAATTTATTCAAGAATCAGATTCCAATCCCAAATATAATGATTTGGAGTGGCTTACTTTAGCGCAACATTATCATGTGCCAACAAGATTATTGGATTGGACTGAGGACTCATTCGTTGCTTTATGGTTTGCCTGTAACGGGAAAAAAATAAATAATGATTCCAGTAGAATTGTTTGGGGTTTTTTAATTAATTTAAATGAATTGCCTGATATAAATTTTGAGAAACCTTTAGAGTTAAAGAAAATGGCGGTGTTCAAACATAATCCTATTGACAAAAGAATGATTTCGCAAAATGCATGGTTTACAGTTCATTATTTTGATGATGATTTTAAATGGTGTGACGCCTTGGAAAATGAAAAACAGGTTAAGAAAAAATTGTTTAAATTTAAATTGACAATATCGGAAACTCTTAGAAATGAATTTTTAAAGGAATTGGATAAAATGGGAATAAATTCTTTTTCTTTATTTCCGGATTAGGAGGTCTTGGTAATTATTTGGAATGGACATACTCCGGAGATTAATAAATATTAATAGCAATATTAAAAGATATTTTGAGATAAATAAAATCAAAGATATTTTGCCTTGAAAGAATCAAACATAAAATTCTCATTCTTCACCTTATACCCTCATTTTGGCGAAAACGGAATAATAAACCCTGATAAGCCCTGCCTAATTTTTATACACATTTTTTCTGTGCTCTACAACTCTGATAATGACTTTACCAGGATTATAATATATATCGCATAATGCACGATAGTCACCAATACGGATCTTGAACCCATACTCATGCTCTTTTAAAATTTCCAATCCCCGTTTCCCCCGCCAATTTTACCTTTTTCACTATTCGGGAAGAAATCCCTTTAGGTAGTTTTCGAAGTTGTGAAACTGCTTTGGGATCCCAAAAGATCTCGAAACTCATAGAAATTCCATTTCAACTTCATTTTGAGATATCATTTTAGAAATTGGTGTTTTTCGTGAAATTTCTATTTGTTTTTTTATTTCATCTGAAAGTTTAAGATAATCTTCTTCAAAATAGATCTTTATTTTATGCATATCTTTTTTAATTGAGACCAGATCTTTATGAATTTCTTTCAGAGTAACTTCAGCCATATTAATCAATAGAATTGTAGGTTTTGTTATATAAAAGGATTTGTGCTCCTTTTTCTTATCCGCTTTTTGGCAAAAACGGCATCAGCCAGCTAATGAATGAGTTCATGCTCCTTGTTTGCAGATAGAGAGTCCCTGTTCCACGAAACTCAGCTACGAGCCCTTCGCCGCTGAATATTGTTGATTTAAGGCCGCCAATTTTTTTTACAGTATAATCCAATCCTTCGGTGAAAGCTACCATGTGACCTGTATCAATAGTAAAAGGCTCACCAGTCATTTTGACTTCGTGTATCGCACCGAAACTGGAAATGAAAGCATCGCCAGTTCCCGCCATCTTCAGGAGAAATAAACCCTCGCGCGAAAAAAATGATTTAGCTCCGCCCCATTTAGTATCAAGGCTCAGTTCGGGAGATGAGGCAATGTAACTTCCATTCTGGACAAAAAGCGTCTCCCCGTTCAACCTGTGATGGGCGATATCTCCCTGGTAAGGCGGCGCGAGTCCCACGATGCCTTTTGATCTTGCAGTGAACGTGTTTGTAAAGAAAGACTCGCCGCCAAGTAAACCCCTGGTAAGCGCGCCTAACACGCCTCCTTTTGCTTTAGTTGCGATCTCTATTCCTGGCGACATGTATACCATAGCGCCTGATTCTGCTTCGATACGTTCCCCTGCTTCCAGTTTTACCTCAAGCAAAGTATAGGCCGGTTTATACAAAATTTCATGCTTCATGCGAACATCCCTGCGACTTCTTCTTTTGTCTCTTTGATGATCATCTTATTGAAGGAATCCTTGAAGTCTTGCATGGTGACGGCTTTTCCTTTTCTTCTTATCACGAACATACCGGCTTCTGTAACGATCGCCTTTAATTCGGCTCCGCTTAAGCCATCCGTCATTCCTACAAGCTCGTCTATGTCCACATCCTCAAGTTTCATGTTCCTGGTGTGGATCTTTAATATTTCTTTCCTTCCTTCTGCATCAGGGGAAGGTATCTCGATTATCCTGTCAAACCTTCCCGGCCTTAAAAGAGCAGGATCAAGAAGATCGATACGGTTCGTAGCGGCTACTATTTTGACATCCCCGCGCGCGTCAAACCCATCAAGTTCAGCAAGTAGCTGTACCATTGTCCTGTTCACTTCGGATGAACCTGTTGTGCCATCATAAGTCCTTCTGCTTCCAACTGAATCGATCTCATCAATAAAAACAATACTTGGAGCTTTCTCCCGTGCCATATCAAAAACATCCCTTACAAGCCGGGCTCCTTCTCCGATATATTTCTGGACAAGCTCGCTTCCACTCATCCTTATAAAAGTCGCTTTTGCCCTGTGAGCCACAGCCTTTGCAACAAGGGTCTTGCCGTTCCCTGGCGGGCCGTAAAGCATAATGCCATGAGGCGGCTCGACCCCAACATCAGTAAATAGTTCAGGGTTCGTGAGGGGAAGCTCAAGCGTCTCTATAACTTCATCTATCTGTTTTTTCAATCCGCCGATCATATCGTAATCGATATTCGGGCTTTCAATCAGTTCCATGACCCGCGCTCTTACATCTACTGATTTTGACATTACCCTGACGATTGAAAGATTGCCAGTAACTGCAACACGAGCCCCGGATTCAATTTCGGGCAGGATATCATCCGGGATCTTTGTAACAACTTCCTGGTTGCTTCCGTGCTGTCTTAATAGCGCCATATCTCCAAGGATCTCAACAACGCTGCAAATAAAAAGAGGCGGCTTTTTCAATTGTTCTATCTGTGCCTGGTATTCCTGGATAGTCTGGACGTATTTATTGTTCATGACCGCTGCTTCAAGAAGCCTGGAATGCATATCTTTGACCTGGTTCTTCAGCATTTGAATAGTTTCCTGGAATTCCACTATTTCGTTATCTGCAATTTTATTCATTGTACCGCCGGCAACCGGAGATTTTGCTATCGCATCATTCATATATGCTATACTGTTGGCTTATAGCTTATATATTGTAGGTGGATAGATTTATTATCTTCCAGCTAAATTAATCGATTCCATGAAGCTCATTGCATTTGTCGGAATGCCTGCATCGGGAAAATCAGAAGCTGCGGCTATAGCAAAAAAGGCGGGAATTCCGGTTGTCAATATGGGGGATGTTGTAAGGGAAGAAACAGCTCGAAAGGGTCTGCCTCTGACTGATGAAAATATAGGCGGCACTGGAACCTCCCTTCGGCGGGAAGAGGGGATGGATGTAATTGCAAAGCGATGTGTCCCGAAAATACGCCTGATCAAGACACCTGTGGTCGTTGTGGATGGGACTAGAAATATTAATGAAATAGAATATTTTAAAAAAGAATTCGATAATGATTTTAAGCTCATAGCTATCCATACGCCTTTTGCGATGCGATTCGAAAGGGTAAGAAAGCGCGCCCGGTCTGATGATATGAATAGCGCCGAAGAACTAAAAAGGCGGGATGAAAGGGAAAAGGGTTGGGGACTGGATAAGGCCATAGAAAAAGCCGATATAACTATCGATAATACCGAAACTATTGAGAAATTCCAGAAACAAATCGAAAAATTGCTGGGAAAAATATGAACGTATCAGTAAAGGTTTATGCTGCTGTTAATCCCACAGAAATACAGGAGAAAGTTGAAAAAGCCATATCGAATTTTTTTCCTGTCAAGCTCAATCTTCAAGGATCAGAAATACCAGCATTGTTCGGCGAGGGCGATCTTGAAAGCTTAAGGACGCTGCATTTGCGTTTGAGGGAAGAAAGGATACTTGATACGGCGCGAAAGATCTTATTAAATGGGATAAAGGACGATACTACCCGATTCAGATTGAACAAACAGGTTGCTTATATTGGCAAATTGAATTTTCCGGCAGGAGAGGAAAGCCTGGGTTCTATCAATGTAGAAATATCGGCGCAAAATTCAAGCGACCTCTTTTCAGTCATCGACTGGCTTGTTCCAAAGACAATAGATGGCAAACCTGTAATGGAGATCGATCTTTAATGGGTTTCCAGGAATATATTGCAGCGAGGGAATTCCTTGGATCGATCGGGCAGCCGGTGATTGCATATATTCTTATAGTATCGTTATTCCAGGGACTATTTTCAATTTTTTATATAATTAAAAAAAACAGTAAATATTATGATTATCTTATAAAATGTCTCTATATTTCAACAGGGCTTTATTTCATCGGGTTCTTCATGCTCGCATGGTTCCACATTCAGATATACAATACTGTTTTGATCGAATATCCTGCTGCATTGAGGCAGATGATACCGGTTGAAAACAGTCGGATCGCTGCTCCTCTCTGGATTGAGTCGGAAAAAATGTACTTCTGGGCCATGTGCGCGTCGGCATTTGCTTTAACGGTGAAAAAAAGAAAGGATATAATGTCTTTTATCGGGATTATATTATCGATTTTTTCTCTTGTAATTTATTTTTTCTCAAACCCTTTCAAAGATCCCCTTCCGATAATGAATGGTGAAATCACGCAGTGGTATGCATTGCTCCCCTCAAGTGATATGAGGATTTTCGAGACAGCAGGAACACTTTATGGCCGCATTGCCTATTATTATAATTCAACGTATATGTGGACGCATCCGCCAATGCTGTTTGTTGCATATGCATCTCTCATCATCACTTTTGCAGCATGTGTTTATATGCTCTTTAGAAAGGATAAGCTATATGATGAAATTGCTTACCGTTATGCAAGAATCGGTTACATCCTTCTCACTACAGGTATGCTTATTGGATACCCCTGGGCTATCGAAGCATGGAAGGATAGCGCGTGGTGGTGGGACCCAAAGATCAGCGGTTCAATCATGATGTGGGCGCTTTATAGCGCATACATGCACTCCCGTATTTATGTGAGCAAAGGCAAAATGTGGCAAACTACCGCATATCTTGGGATAATCTGTTTTGCATCTTTGATTTTCACATATCTTCTTACGTATATTGTCCCCGGGATCCATTCGGTGGTGCAGCCATGAAGCTAAAGAATTATGATTACAATTTAATAATCCTGACCACGCTCATCCTTTTTGCAATAGGCGCAGTAAGCCTTTATGGGATTGCTTATTACAATTACCTTGCTGTCGATTCCCAGTGGACAAAGACCGTGCAATACAGCCAGTATATTGATGAAATGGATTCATACCTTTATCCGTTCCTTGTATTGCTTCTTATTTCACTGGGACTTTGCATTCCTAAAAGGCTCTTTGAACAGGATATCCTGATAAAATTCAGCGCCGTTATCCTGGGAATAACCGTGATCCTTACAGTTTTATCAGATATTGAAAAGGGATTGGGATTCATCCTTGCGGTAATGACCGTGGTTCAGGCTATTGTACTTATAATGACGATCAAGAAGAGCAAATCCATCAGGTTCGAAAAGGAAGGATACATTGTAAGGATCGGCTCATCGCTCCTCCATCTTGGATTTGTTATTATTATATTGAATTTTGTTAGCTTAAGAGAGAGTTCCTTTCACCTGTTGATCTTCTGGATTGGTGTTGTATTAATTACAGTGGGAAATATTTTTTCGTTTTATCTACATGGTTCAAAGGGTTGAGAAGACCCCTTCCGACAGGTGGGGGATGAATCAGACCCTTTGCGATTGTAATACCTATCCCGAAAAAAGTATTGTCAATACTTTTCATCAAGTGAAAACACTTATTTATGTTCAATACAATCATAAACTGTCCCAAAATGTAATAAACGACTGCTGTCATGAAAGAGGAAATCGTAACTACAAAAGACATAAACATGTCAAGGGCGACCTTTTGAACTGCTGAAACGGGTACAGAAGTAGGACATATTGTGAGATATGGTTGATGGGATTTTTCATAGCCTTATCTTGCACTTTCAAGTTCTTAGTCACCTTATCTCCCCTCTCTCCATCAACTCCCTCACCGCCTCCTCCACCCCCGCCCCATGCTCCCCCTTTGTCACCATCTTTGCAACCTTTTTAAGATCTGGATGCGCATTCCCCACAGCCACACCAAAACCAGCCACCTCAAGCATCTCGATATCATTAGGAGAGTCCCCGAAAGCCACGAAATCCCGCGCGTCAAGACCCATCATTTGCGCGATTCTCCTTAGCCCTGTGCCTTTATTGATCTTCTTGCTCTTGATGTGTATAGCGAATCCCGTATCCACAATATCCACCGGCGCATCTTCTCCCAGGATTTTTCTTGCCTCTTCCACATCGAAATTGCGCCGGAGTCCTATTTCGGTAATCCTGTTCTCAAGGTCAAGCCGCTCAAGGGAAAAGTGCTGCTTCAATACTTCCAGAGCCTCTTTGCACTCTTTGAAATGCGAGGTATCGGATTCAACTTTCCCGCACTCAACTACCCCGCCATTCTCGGCTATCACGATGCCGCTTGTTCCCAGGAGTTTTGCGACCGCGCGGACAACGCACAGCACGTTCCCTGTTGCTATGATTACAGGAACGTGCAGGCTTCGTAATGCCGTAACGGCTTTACAATCGATACTCCTGTCGCTATATGTTATTGTCCCGTCAATATCGACAACGACAGCTTTGAATGCCACAACTGCTCCTATCCTTTTTCTTTATAGAGTATTTTTGTATCAATCATTGCAGGGATTTCAAATTCTATTTATAAGTCTTCATTTTGAGATTTGAAAAATTATATCACCAATTATATTTGGGAATCTTTTGTTGCTTCAAAAATTGCAGTTTTGAAAACTGTATCAATATCTGTCAACAAGCCCCATTCAATACATTTTTTAACTGTATCTAATTCATCATCACTCAAGTTTCTTCCAATAATATCATTGGATTCTTGTTGAACCCATTCTTTTGTAAGTTTGAAGATTAATTCATCTTCATCTATTAATTCCATAATAACACCTTTTTATAATTAGAGGTTAAAATCTTGCCTCATCCTGATCAAATTACTTTCTGCTGAATATAATAATCCAATTTTATCTGGAACAATATGTATGTATTTTTTCTTCAAATCAGAGAAACTATTTGATACTTGATCAAACTTTTTTTCTTCATTTGTTATAATATACAACCTTGTATTATACTCTTGAAGGGAGGCTAATCTGCCAAAACCTGACCAAACACCTGTAGAAAGTTCAACTTCAAACGCATATACTGGATAAAAACCATTATTTACTTCTCTAAACCAGATTACATCAATATTTCTAATAGAATTATAGTCTGAAAATTGTAATTGGGGACAAATATTTAATGTGGCAATATCCTCTAGTTTTTTCTTATTGAAAGTCTTGCTCTTGTTAGGACTATATGTTTTATAACCCCTAATATTTCCAATATGAAGTAACCTTCCTTGAATTACATTATGAAAACTTTCATCAGGGCTCATTATATCTGTTTTTAAATTTTGGGAGAAAAGGATTGAATCCCAGTTATTAATGAAACTACTACAATCTAATGATTTCCCTTTCCCTTTTAACACTAAATCTAATTCTCTTGTGAAATTGATTTTATATTCACCATTTCGATCGTGGCTAATCTCTCCGAGATTATTAATCAAAATATCTGAGGGGATAAATATGATCTTGTCGATACTTCCGCAAATAAATGCAACAAAAGAATTGTCTAAATTTGATAGCTCTTCCGCATTAATATAGTTTAAACCGAAAAAATATCTTTTCCCCAAATCTGATGCAGTTCTTATCAAAATATGGGATCGGCCAATTTTAAAAGTATTGCTTCGTAATATCTTTATTGGTTCAACTTCAGCATCATGTGATTTTGCTCTTTCTAAAAATTGTTGTAAAAGTGTATCACTATTTTTCATTTTATCTAAGATGTGATTTTTTGTATATACTCAATAAAACTTCGTTCTATATTTATCTTATCATTCCCTTTTTCATCAACTCCCGCCATTCTCAGATATGTAATTGTCCCGTCAATATCGACTACGACAGCTTTGAATACCATAATTATGTCTTATTAATATTAATGTCCAGATTTTTTTGGGATTAACGTGGATTTCCCACCGCAAATAACGCAAAGTTTGCAAAGATTTATGGCTATGCTTTGCGTTATTTGCGAACTTTGCGGTGACGCTATCTAATCCTTAAGCCCTTCCGTTGTGACCGAGAATATCGCCTCGCCCTCAGGAAGATTCGGAGAATCCACAAGCCTTGCTATCCTCTTCTCGCCTTTGGATTTCCGCAGGTACAGCCTGAATGTTGCGGTATGTCCCACGATATGCCCGCCAATGGGTTTTGTGGGGTCGCCAAAGAATGCATCAGGCTTTGACATTACCTGGTTGGTAACGATAATGGCTGCATTATAAAGACTTGCGAACTTCATGAGGTCATGCATGTGCTTATTCAGCTTCTGCTGCCTGTCTGCTAAAGTTCCGCGTCCCACATATTCAGCCCTGAAATGAGCTGTTAATGAATCAACGATCAGCAGGCGCACCGGCCTGTCGGTATCCCTGAGTTTTAAAGCAAGATCACTTGCCGTATCCACGAGCAGTATCTGATGGTTTGAATTATAGGCTTTTGCAACATGGATGTTCTTCAGGAACTCCTCAAGATCGTATTCTTTCCCATTTTTTGCGGATAATCCCATTACCATCTGGGTGATCCTCTCAGGTCTGAAGGTATTCTCAGTGTCAATTATTATCACTGACCCTTCAAGTCCTCCTTCTTCCTTTGGAAGCTGCACGTTCACAGCCATCTGGTGGCCAACCTGCGTCTTTCCAGATCCGAATTCGCCATAGAACTCTGTAATTGCCTGGGACTCGACCCCACCGCCCATGAGGTCGTCAAAGGCCCTGGTTCCAAAACTTAATTTTCCCACGAGCTTCCTGCGCTCAAGCACAAGGTCGCCTGTTTCAAATCCCCCAACATCTGCGGCCTGTCGTGCTGCATTAATGATCTTCTGTGCGGTTGATTCCCCGATCTCCGCTATACTTGCAAGTTCAGATGACGATGATACGGCTATGGCTTCAATTGAGCCAAAACCTGCTTCTTTCAATTTCTCTGCTGTTGCGGGACCTACACCCGGTAAATCTTCCAAAGTTTTTCTTTCTGCCATGTTGTTTTCTCCAGTGCACGTTTTATTTGTTATCTGGTGCACAATTGTCATTATCTTGGTGTGCCTATAAATAAAGATTATGAGAGCGGTGTGAAAGTAATATTGACACTACCTTTTGTGGCATTATTTTTTAGTTGATATTTTCTATGATAATGAACCCCATCATTTCCACTGGAAATTCCATCATCTCACTTTCGAATAACCTGGATACTCGTCCTTGCACCAGCGCTAAGTTCCACTTCCTCGTTCCTTCCCGATTTTGCAAAAGCATCCACAATTTGTATCTCGCTTCCGATTTCAAGTTCATTTACAAGGTCTGCGTGTTCAGCCCAGAGCGCCACTTTAATGCGCCCGGTATTATCTGAGATATAAATGTTTGACATCTTGCTTTTTGTGCCGTCAGGCCTATCGAATTCCCTTATATCATCAATTCCCGAGACATGCCCTGCTACGCTGTAGGCAGAGTTAATACCTATATCGGATATTGGCGTGATAGGTTCGTTATAGGTAACGACTGCGCTGCTTTTGGTAATTCCCCCGCCAGAGCCAAGCGACAGTTCCGTCGAGTTGCTGAATGTATTTTCCCGTGCGTATGCATTCATTATTTCCACAATATCCCCTGCATTAACACCAGGGGATTCAGCTTTGGAATCCCATAAAGTAACCCGGATTTTCCCTGTTTCATCACCTATGGTAATATTTGCGACTTTACCTGTCTTTCCATCCTTTCGTGCAAATGTGCGCACTTTCCCTATATCAAGCACCTTGCCAAGAACATTCAGGTCATTCATTCCTGCTTTGATCTCGCTGATCTTATGGGGTTTTAAATTCACAGGAACTTCTTTTTCAACATGTTCAACATTCCCGCCCCTTCCCACGTTTACTTCAAGCCCGCGCTGCCCCTGTTTGACGAATCCTTTCACTTTAATGGTCTGCCCCATCTTTAGATTCCCAATTTTCACAAGGTCGGCAGCATCATCCCATAATGCAGCCCTGATAGAACCTGTTTCATCCGCAAGATTCAGATTTACAACCCGACCCATAGTATCATTATCTCGTGAAAATTCCTTAATATCCCCAACTGAAGTCACTTTTGCAATAAAAATAACATTGCCCTTATCCGCAGTCATGTCCTTGATCTTAATGTTCTCATTCAATCCCAGTTCGCTTGCAACAAGCATCGCTGCGGTCCTTGAATCGCAAAGACCATTCATTTCCGTGAATTTCGTTTCAACTTTTGACCTAAATTCTTCAGGCGTAAGTTTTCCTTCAAGTTTCTTAAAAATCTCTTCAATCTCTTCGAAATTCACCATATTATTTTTTCTTTCCCTTTTCACTTGTTTCTTTGGGGATCCCCGATACAAATTTTTTCACTTCGGAAACTGTTAGCTTCCTGAATTTTCTTGTTGAAAGTTCGAGCACTCCAACTTCTATGTTCAATTCATTCAGAACGCCTTCTGTTACTGTCTTGAGGGCTTCAAGCCCAAGAACAATAGCTTTATCAAGATCAATATCTTCAGTATATTTTTTCTCCAGGAACTCCATTATTTCAGATCTTCCTGAGCCAATTCCGGTAGCTTTGTATTCAAGCAACGCTCCACTGGGATCGGTTTCAAAAATTCGCGTTCTGTCTCCCTCGATCCCGGCGATAAGAAGAGATGTCCCGAATGGTCTTACTCCGCCTGTTTGTGTGTATGACTGCTTGAAATCGCATATCTCTTTAGACAGTGTCTCGATCCCGATGGGCTCACTGTATGTTGTTTTGTTGACCTGTGCCTTTACGCGGGCAAAGTCTACAAGAACGCGCGCGTCAGCTACTAATCCCGATGTTGCCAGACCGATATGATCATCTATCTGGAAAATTTTTTCAATGGATTCCATCTCCACAAGTCTTGTGGTAGCCCTCTTATCTACTAATAAGACTGCTCCGTCTTTTGCTTTAATTCCTATTGCTGTTGTTCCTCTTTTCACAGCTTCACGTGCGTATTCTACCTGGAACAGCCTCCCATCAGGGCTGAACACGGTTATTGCACTATCATATCCGGTTTGTGGTGACTGCATCATAGTGTCTCCTGGTTTTTATGTTTGAAGGTTGCAGAGTATATATCTATTTCTATACGATATTGGTTATTACTCAAATAGAATGTCATTTTCCTCCTTGAACTCATAATCCACTACTTCAAGTTTGATCGGCATCCCATCTTTATCATAGCATCGCCAGCTTTTAAGATCAAATGGCGCGCCCACAATAATATGAACAAATCCCTTCTTATCAAAGAGCTCAAGATCAACACCCGAAGGGGTGATATTCCCGGAAGGATGGCTGTGCACCGACCCTATAGTATGTATATTGGGAAGCATGAATAACTGCATCACTGCGCTCTCATCGCTTGACTCTGTTCCCGGGACTACTATGACTTCAGTAATAACATCCCCCTGGGCAGAGAGCATACCTGCAAATTCATCCGGTTCTGATGATTTGCATACTTCCAGTATAAATTGCAAAGTTTCCCGCGCGATTTTCATGTTATACCTTATTGATGCGAAATGTATATATTAACTTAGCAGTATTAGAGGGAAGTCTTGGGCTGGTAGCTTAGACAGGCAGAGCGTCGGACTCTTAATCCGACGGCCGTGGGTTCAAATCCCTCCCAGCCCGCTATCGATTTTTCAGATAACTATTCAAAGAGAATTAAGGTGAGTATCTATACTCTTGAAAGACTGTTAAGGCTAAAGGATCTCACAGATGCTTTGCTGAAAAACGGTTATCCAAAAATAACCGTTGATGGGTTAAATCATGTATTCAAGAAGGTTTCAAAAACAACAAGTATTAACATATATCCGCACTTATTGCGCTCAGTTTTCGCGCGCGAAATGTCCAAGGCAGGAGTTCAGGATCGGTATATAGATGCATTCTGCGGTCGAGTCCCTCATAGTGTTTTGGCGCGCCATTACTCGCCGGAGGTGTTAAAAGAGATATACAGTAAGGTTAACATTAAAATTTTGGCTTAACCCCAAGAATTTATAGCAATCAAACTAGCATCAAAACAAGATGTATTACATACCCTATATCAGAGGTACTTATCAAGAGGTAAGGTGTGGGATTTCTATGTGCCCAAAACATGCATCTTAAGAGGTAAAATATGTTTAAAAATAAGAGTATTAAAAAAGAGAATGACGTCACGAGTACGGATGACGTTGTTAAAAATGACGTGGAAGAAAACGGAATAATGCAAATGAGCAGAAGAACATTTGTAAAAGTCGCTGGAGCTACAGTGGGAGCATTGGCGTTGGGTAAACTAAACTCAATTTTCCAACAAACAAACTCGGAAAAAGGTGCAATATGAAGGTACTTGAAGCGCTTGAAAAACTGGGCCTGACGGAGTACGAAAGCAGAGCGTATACGAAACTGGTGGAACACGGCCATTTATCTGCAAAAGAAGCAAGCTGACTGAAATACCATATTCAAAGATATACACGACTCTAATATCTCTGGTTGATAAGGGATGGGTAAGCGTTAAAGAAGGGAGACCGAAGAAATACAGGCCAATTGAGCCTTCTTTTGACTCCGAGCTAGCTTTAAAAAATCAAATACAGTCTCTTACAGATGCATCAAAAACGATAAGCGACACATTACAATCATTATATAGTGAAGACACAGCCCTCGGAAAATCCGAGATATGGAGTATCAGGGGACATGCCAATGTATTAAGGAAGCTCAGGGAGATAATCAGTTCATCATACCATGAGATCTTTTGTCTCCTGATAAACCCTGAGGATAGTGATCTTGTGGAGGTAAGCAGCATGATCCAACAGGCGAAAGAAAGAGGGTGTAAAGTGCTTGCTTTCTATAAAAAATCTCCAGAAAAGAAAATCAATCCATCTGAACTTTCAGGCGGGCAGCAGCAGCGCGTCACTATTGCCCGGGCGCTTGCCAACAGCCCCAGTATTCTCCTGGCTGATGAGCCTACTGGCAATCTGGATACTAAGTCTTCAATAGAGATCATTGAACTTTTCAGGAAATTGAACCTCGAAAATGGACAGACGATCCTGATGGTAACGCACAGCTCCGAGATTGGCGGCATGGCTAACAGGATTATTCATTTCAGGGATGGAGAAATAGAAAGTTGACCTTGAGTTGTACAACCAGTGACCTGGGTCAGATGGGAACTTAAAAAAATTAATCTTTTGATCCTTTTTTCAGTTGAAGGAGACCTGCTGAAGATATATGGCGTATATAAACTCCCCTCAAAGAAGAAAACTTCAGGGGGTATTGACGCCGGAAATCTTCGGTCTTTATAAGAACTTGTGTAATCTTCGATTTTAAGAAGTGCAAAAGCAAGTTTCTTCGGGGCAGATGTTAATCTTGCTGCAATTTCATCAGCCAGGTACTCCCGGCTCCTTGAAATAAAAGGCTCTATCAGGTGAATCAACGGATTCAGGAATAGTGCAAACCTCAATAATAAACTGTATTTGCGTAGTTCCATGTCTTTATTCTTAATATGTGCCAGTTCATGCGCCAGCACAGTTTCCAATTCTTTATCATCTAAAATCTCAATAAGCGGAATAGTGAGCACAAGTACCGGTTTGTTACGATTCTTATACACGAAGGCATTCGGGATGCTCGACTCCAAAAAACCAATTTCCGGGACTCCTATTTCCATTTCATGGGAGAGCTTTTCTATTATCGCAAATACCTCTGGAAAATTCTGCCGTTTGGCAATGGTTATGGTAATATTATGAAACCTGGTATATTTTATCATAAAATATAGGATCCCTAAAATAATCCCGCCTGCCAGTGCCAGAATTTTTCTATCCCGAGATAGCATTCCAAATGGCATCAACTCATATCCGAATAATTTGAGTATATACATGCTCACCGGTAATGCAAGGAGTATAAAAGCTCCCAGGTCGTAATAAAAACTTATCTTATTGCGGTTCATAGCCTTTCAGTGCTTCATCGATCTTTTTCCGCAGTTCCTGCAATTTTTCAGGGTCAATTTTCGCAAGCTCTTCAATAAAATATGCTGTAGTAGGCTCTCTAAAATCTTTTAGAAGTTTGTCCACGACTCTGGATGTGATCAGGCTGTCAAACTCTTCCTTTTTTAAAAGTGGGGAGTAATAATAACATAGACCCCTTAAACCTTTGTCGGTCCTTCTTTTTAATAATTTTTTATCGTATAATCTATTAAGCGTGCTGCTCACCGTGGTCATGGCAATGTCTCTTTTCTTTTTCAATTCCTCAAGGACATTATGGGTAGATGTCTCGTTTCTTTTCCAGACTATCTGCATTATTTCCTTTTCAAGAGGACCCAATACCTCTAATAGCTCGTTAGCATTCAGACTTATTTCTTTTGAGCTCTCAGTCATTATTATCAAGTATAATTACTATCAATAATAAAAGTTTCTCAGGACAATAAAGCTTAAATATATTTACTACTATCATTCAGTAAAGCTACTACCATAGATAGAATAAAGAAAGATGGATGATGGTGTTAAAATAATGGCATTTCAGAAAAAAAGAATAGCAATAATGCTATTTTTCACAGCATTCTGGTTTACTTTGTTCTATGTATTGGGGACAGTGGAACTGAGCCTGACAGTGGCTGTACTAGAAATTGGAATGGGTATAGTGGGCGCTGCGTTCATATTTACTTTACTCAGGTGTATAATAACTCCTTTGATTTTTGGCAGGGCTTTTTGCTCATGGGTTTGCTGGAGCCCTGGCGTGTTTGATCTATTCGGGCTTTATAAAAGCAAAACCAACCTCAGAAGAAATAAATGGTTGTATCTTAAATATGTGGTCGCAGCTTTGCTTATATTTTTTGGCTTAAGGAATTTACTTGCTGGAAATGCAAATTTCCCAACACAGCAGGTTTCGCTGATGAAAGATATATCAGTTATCATTTTAGGGCTTCTTTTTGCTTTTCCGTTCGGTCATAGGAATTTTTGCAGATATCTCTGTCCGCCCGGTTCATTAATTGCATATTTCTCAAAATGGGGTTTATTGAAGATAGAGGGGGAGATAACAAAATGCAAGCAGTGTGGAACATGCAAAACAAACTGTCCGATGGGGGTTTCAGCAAAAAGTTATGTTCAAAGTGGAGATCGGATTTATGATAGGGAGTGCATCCTCTGCGGAAAATGCACAGATGTCTGTCCGGAGAATGCATTAAAATACTCGTTTAGAAGGGATAAAGACACCTGGTGACTGATTATGGAAGAAAAAAATGAAAAATCCAAGACGTGGTTGATAGCGGGACTGATAGTTTGGACAGCAACGGTTCCGCTTTTCTCTAGGGCTGCCGAAAGCCCGGTGAAAGCTTTCGGGATAATACTGACCTGGCTATTGTTTCCGCTTGCATACGCTATTATAAATAAGGATTTCAAAGGCATCGGCGTAACGAAAGAGAATATCCGGAATGCAATATGGGGGATGCTGGTCGTATCAACTGTATATTCTGTAATACGCAACTTCTTAATAGTGTATGTTCCGTCAAGCTCAAAGTACATTGCTGCAAGTGCACTAACAGTGGCGGAACTCTTGAAGCAGGGATACTTCGGAAGCATTGCGGGACCGTTTTCAAAGCTTTTCCCGATAATGTTTTTCATAACTTTCCTGGCAGCGATTTCCAATGAATTGTTCTACCGGGGATTTTTGTTCACAAGGCTTAAGCAGTTCGTGGACTGGAAGACGGCGGTCTTGATTTGTGCCCTGCTGTTCGGAGTGTATCATTATCTAAATGTCGGACTTAGCGGTTTCATAATGGGCGTTGTAGTTAGCATCGTCTCCGGGTGGCTCATGCAGAGATATAATAATGTTGCTGCGCCTGCACTGTTCCACTTCCTGCAGTATATTATTACAATTTTGGTGTTTTACTATGACAAACTTTAAAATAAAACTTCTGTACGCGCTTTCAGTCCTTGCGCTCTTAACGCTGGGCGCTTTTCCCAGAACTCAGTCAATCTCCGACTCTTCCACAACTCCGGCTTTCAAGGAAGGTGAGAACTCAATCATATTCATCGGTCACTCCACCGCACTAATTCATCTCAACGGTACAAACATCCTGACCGACCCGAACTTCAACAATTGGACGGTTATTGTTCACCGCTCACGAGAACCGGGAATACAGATCGAGAAACTGCCAAAGATTGGCGCAATTCTAATATCGCATGCCCACCGTGATCACTTAGACAGGTGGACAATGGAACAGCTTCCGAAAGAAACGCCTGTGTTGATTTCAGAAGGAAACGGAGATATCTTGCGCGACTGGGGCTTTACAGATGTGCGGGAAATGAATATTTGGAACAAAATAGCTATAAACGGCATCAAAATCACCGCTGCTCCGGCAAAGCATAGCGGATCTCGCAATTCCGCCTTTGCTGATTTTCCTAAGGCTTTGAGTTATATCATACAGGGCGAGAAAACTGTTTATTTCGCTGGGGATACCGGGTTGTTCGACGAGTTAAAAGAAATCGGGAACTATTCTCAAATTGATGTAGCGCTGCTGCCTATTGGAGCCTATCGTCCCCGCTGGTTTATGAAAAACCATCATATGGGCCCGGATGATGCCATTCAAGCGATGACAATGTTTGGAGCAAAAGAAATGATTCCGATCCATTGGGGCTCATTCAGGATAGCATATGACGGCATAGATGAACCGAAGGATGTATTGATTAAACTGGTTGATAATGGCAGTTTAAAAGAAAGAATTCATGTTTTAGAAAACGGTGAAAAATACCTTTTCAGATGACATGGATAGTTACAATATCAATAATGCAGGAGGAAATAATGACAAAAGTTTCGATTGTAAAATGTGAAGACTATGAGCGCCCGATGGTCAAAAGTGCCATTCTCAAAAGTCTTGAACTGATAGGAGGAACTGAAAAATTCATAAAACCCGGAGATAGCGTGCTGCTCAAGGTGAACGTTATAGTTGGTTTTCCTCCTGAGCGTGCAGCGACCACGCATCCTGCTGTCGTGAGTGCGATGGTTGAGATCGTGAAAGAGGCTGGCGGGATTCCTTGGGTGGGGGATAGCTCAGGAGCATACGGTTATACTACGCAGTCGCTTGAATTGTCAGGAATTAAGAAAGCCACGCAAGAGGCTGGAGGTAAACTCATTAACTTTGAATCAACAGGCACTTATCCTGTAAAAGTTGACGGCAGGGTCTTAACAACTATCAATATTGCAAAACCTGCAATCGATTGCGATGTGCTTGTTTCTTTACCAAAAATGAAAACTCATATGCTGACGAAATATACCGGCGCAGTAAAAAATTTTTTCGGCGTAATCCCCGGCTCTGGCAAAGCAGCGATACACAGGCTTGCACCGACCGAGGAGAGCCTGAGCCATGCTGTTGTTGATATTTACTCTGCGCTTAAGCCGAAGCTTGCGGTGATGGACGGCATAGTTGGCATGGAAGGAGAAGGAGCAACGAATGGAACTCCTGTTGATTCAAAAGTTATTATATCGGGTGCGGACTGCGTGGCTCTGGATGCTGTAGCTTCAGAGGTCATTGGTTTTTCACATAAGGATATTATGGCAACACGATTTGCTAATGAGCGGGGGCTTGGTGTTGGAGAGCTTGATATAATTGAGGTTACCGGAGAAAAAATCAATGACGTAATGCTCGATTTTAAAAAATCCAGACATCTGCCGTATAAATTACCGGAATTTTTAATGAAGTTTATGTTTAAGAACGTGGAGAACCTTTCCAGAGTTGAGATTTCAGAAGATGAATGCAAAAAATGCAGAATATGTTTCAACAGCTGCCCTGCCTGCGCGATTACTCTGGAGCCGCATCCATATATTGACCAGGCTAAGTGCACCAAGTGCTACTGTTGCCATGAACTTTGCAGGAATGGCGCCGTAAAGCTGAAAACATCCTATATCGGAAAGCGATTATTAAAAGGATTGATGCACAAATCTTAAATATAAGATTTCTTTGCTACCTGCAGCAAAAGCAGAAATGCTATTAAAAAACCGATAATAAAAGCAAACCAATTTGCTTCAAAATTGGAGAAATAAACCAATATCGCAGAGAAAATGAAATTGCTTATACCCCAGATCGAATGAATTATCCTCTCTTCTCCAAAAAGCCGCTTTGGGGTAATTTTATCAAAATCGAAAAACCCATAGCTGAAATGAGCAATACCGTTTGACAGATAAACGCCTGCGAGAAACGCACCCAAAATTGTAAATTTTATTCCAATAAAAGCCAACAAAGCAAATACCAGAATAACCATGATTATGGGGTGGAAATAACTTAATACATAAATTGTTATAATGATGTAAAATGGAGAGATTACCAAGCATGAAAAAGTATGATTCGATCGTAATAGGCGGGGGTATTAGCGGATTATTATCTGCCCTGGTATTATCGAAGGCCGGGAAAAAGGTACTTGTTCTTGAGAGAAACAAAAATCTTGGTAACAATTGTAACAGCTATGTTGTTGATGGTTATCAGGTAGATACCGGTCCACATGCTATAACCCAGTTGCGCAAGGGTGGGCCGTTAACTTATTTAATGGATAATTATTTCGATTATATTCCGGTTTTTTTGGATTATGGAGAGTATTTTATTCGTACAGAGAACGGTTTGAAGAAAGTGCCTACTGACCTTGGCGGTTATCTGACAATGGATATACTGCCGAAAAAAGACCGCCTTATAATTGCACAGGCATTGACAAAAATGTTGATAATGTGGCAGTTTGGTACAGATCTCTCAAAGACATCTGTTTATGAATGCCTTCCGTGGGATAATCTTTCATCCGACACGGCTGACTTTACAGATACATTTTGTTATTTCTTATCCGGGAGAGCAATGAAAGAGACCTCTGTCCAGAGGATGTTTGTTGGTAGCGGATTTGTTGAAGAGAGCATTCAAAAAGACATGGCCCATGAGAATAATAAATATTACAATCTGTATGAGGAAGCTAAGAAGTTATCTTATGTCAGCAGATTATTAAATAATAAGAAAGTAAGCTATAATCAGTTTTATCCGCGGGATGGTCTGAAAGCCATTGTAAATGCTATATTATATTCCCTGCCAGAAACTGTGGAGATTAAAACAAATACTGCTGTAAAAGAAATTATCGTGGAAGATTATACCGCAAAGGGAGTCACAACAGGAGAAGATTCATATTATGCGGACTCGATTATTTATTCAGCTTTTGTTAAGGATATGCCCCAATACATTAAAGATTTGCCGGCAGGCTATGTTTCAGATTTGAATAATGTCAAACAATCAAGGACTTTAACAATTTGGCTTGGACTGAGTAATGAATTCGATGAATTCAACTATGTAGGGGGTGAGGTATGGTTCAAGAAAAAGGCTTTCTGGGCAATGCCAATTAGCAATTACAACAGGAACTTTGCGCCCGGCGGTAAAAAACTGGTTGGATTTATGTTTTCTATAGATGAAAACAATGATCCGGAATCTGAAAAAGGCGATGCTTATGACACCATTTTGCGTGTGTATCCCGGTATTGGTAAGCATATAGATATGATACATTACCAGGTAACTACACCGGAAAAAGCTGCTGTGTCAATAAATGGATTTATTGCAGATACACAGACACCAATCGAAAATCTTTATATAGTCGGGACAGATGCTGATGACCGGAGCATGGGGGTGACCAGGGCTGCCTACTCTGTGGTGAAATTGATAAAAGTTTTGAAACATAGAGGATATTGATAATCCTTATTAGCTCATCAAGATGCACAATTTATTATGAACCCAAAAAAGTTGCCAGTAAGTGTAATACTATCACTCATCGTTGGAATCGTATTAGTATTACTATCCCCTGAAGATAAGGAGTTAGGCCCGGTGTTAAAATTAGTATACCTTCATGGGGCTTTGATAGGCGCAGGTTTCTTTTTGTTTACTATTGTTGGTATTGTAAGTCTAATATCGCTTTTCAGGAAAAGTTCAGGCTTTTCTTTGCTCTTTGCTATCGAAATAACAGCTATGATTTTCTGGATCGCGGCTACCATTGCAGGTAATATAGCATCACAGCTTGCGTGGGGCGGGATCTTCTGGAGTGAACCACGGCTTCAGGCTACGATTATTATTTCTTTTATATCGATAGGCATTTATTTTATATCTTCTGCCTCAGATAATCCTAAAATGATTTCTTTTCTTGGAATAGGGCTTGCCCTGTCTGTGTGGTTTTTGATGATACGAGCGGAAAGAATCATGCATCCGGATAATCCGTTTGACGTTTCTGAATCATCCATAAAGTTCTTTTTCATCATAATCACATTGGTCTTTTTAATAACTTCAATCCTGGCTGTGCGGTGGATTTCCAAAAATTTTAAAACCGGCCCTTTTTAATTTCCATAAAAGCGGGGTCACTTTATTGACCCCGCTATTTTTATCATCTCTTCCTTGCTCAATGGGCATGAAAGCATCAGATCAAGAGTCCCGATGTTCCATGTGAGCATTTTGGTCTCTCCAAACCCGGACATGATTTTACCCTCGGCGCCGTTTATACTGACCTTTTCTTTTTATCACCAAAGGCAACAAGGATTAAAGTGGCAATCGGGCCAAGAAATATTGAAATGAGGAACCAGTTAAATCCGCTTCTGTTCTTCCCCTGGGCGATCCCGGCATTAATCAAAGCAAGCGTCCCCCATCCAATTGTGTAATCAGGTGTAGTGATCATGCAAATTACCTCTTTTTGAAAAAGGTACTGTAAAAAATCGATGTTTTTGCACAACTAATCTTTTACAGTTTTTCTTTTCCCAGTATTTGATTTCAAAATATTTTATCCATATGAGAAATAAAAATCCGGATGTAAAAGCCAGTGTCTCTTCCTTTCCAAGGACATACATTGAGTACCAGAATAATATTGGACATAAAATAATGATGAAAACGATAGCAATCACGTCTTTATAAGAATATTTCACAGCCCCCTCTAGCGCCAGTTTATCTATTGCCCTCACTCCTGTCCGCCATTCTAAGATTCCCACAAGAATCCCCACCAAAATTCCTGCAAAGTAAATCTCGAATTTATTTATCCCTCCTTCGAAAAACAAACTAACAGAAAAAAGAGTAGCCATAATTGAAGTTAACAGCCTGCGATTGCGATACTGGTTCCACCAGCCGGATGCCGTATATGTAAACTCCCTCCCTCCATCTGGTTTATCTATTGTCGGATCATCGAATCTGATTGTTTTTCTGCTCTCATATGAGCTTGATTTGGGGCACCAGCCCATCAATTTTTTTACTTTATCTACGATGTTCACTGACAATTTAATCACCCGACTCCATTTTGTCGTCCATCTTCCTTCTTCCAAAGATGTATCAATAAAGTCCCTAAGAAAAACCACTCATAGCCATCAGGATTTCCTGCTTAGTCTGATTCATTTATTGCCATCTCCTCCATTCCTGTTCTTTTAATCATGTATTTCCTCCTGTGTTAATTTTGTCAGAAACGTGACCAAATATCCCGTTTTTTACCACGCTAATAACTGCAAATGCGATTTTTGGCTAATTATTCCTAAGTATGACTTTCCATACGATAACAAATATGATAAAACCCAACAATCCACCAATCAGGCCGGCGGCTACATCCCTTCAATAATTGTTTTATAGGAATCATTTGCTGCCCCCTGTATCCACTGAATAAAACGAAGCTCCATGTTGAAACTTTGTGAAGATAAAAGCATAAATTCCTGTGCTAATCACAATGAGAGTAAATATAATCAAAAGATACTTAATAAATTTCTTTATTCGTGTTTCGTGAAGCATTTTGAAATATCCGGCGGCAGCTTTGTTCATTCTTTGCCATTCAGCTATTCCAGTGGATATGCTTAATCCCATACCATAGATTATTACTTTCAGAATATAGTCTGAATCGTATCCTCCCCATAAAATAAAAAAATAGACGGCTATACCAGACATAATCAACGATTGCATCAAAATAATATTGTGATATTTGTTCCACCATCTTGAAGTAGTATGAGTTAATTCACCGCCGCCACCAGGCGCATTTACCATCAGGTCATCAAACTGCACTGATTTTCGCGCTTCTATCGCGCCGGCATTCGGGCACCAGCCCATCATTTTTCTTAAGATATAATCTATATTTATCGTCATGCCAGTCCCCTTAACTTCTCAAAAAGTTCTTCAGCCAGCTTTGTTGGATCATCAGTTTTTTCAAGCTTAAGCTTCATTTCATCTGCAAATCCCACAGCAGTTCAATACATTGAGCACTGTCATCCATAGAGAGGAGCGCCTTTGAAACAGCCTGTTTGGAGATATTGAACAGGCGCGCTATGTCTATGCTGAGAATACCGCCGCGCCTCAGCCTCCAGAACTCAAACTGCTTGTCATTTAAAGGAAGGAACATATGTCAATATATGATTATTGACAATATAAAGATTATGACACATAACCTGGAAAAAATATAATTATAAATCCATGCACAGTTTAAGAAAATCTTTTATGGGTTTAATGCATAGATGATTGAAATACATCTAATAGAGTGGATAGAGAAAAAATGAATAGTAAAATCAAATTTGCAATAATAGGACTGATACTATCGGTTCTATTAGCGATTTTAATCCTGGTGATCATAAATTTCAGTTCAACGCAACCACGACAAATGGAAATACTAAAGCCGCCACCTGCTCTCCTTAAAGTAGATGGGAAAGAACAGGTTTCCGGGATCGGCTCATATTGCTGGAATGAAGCCGATAGAGTCTTAGGAATAACAATGAGTTCAACATCTATTTGTGCCGATTATGAAGGAATCCATACTCCAATTGAGCCTTTGCCTACCAGTTCGCCATTTACAGCGCATCTTATCCTCCCTCTTAAGGAGCCTCCTGAGAACAAGCCATTTACCTTAAGTTTACCCTTTTTATGACGATCCATAAAATCAACAGGAGTATTATGAGAAAAAATAAACGGAATTCTGTTTGTCTTAACACTTTTCTCACTTTCCCTTTATGTTTTTCTTAATTTCATCACCTACATTCCGCACATCCTTTTAACACAAATACATTTTTTCATAACTTTTGCCCAAAAGTGCCAATATCTTCCTGTGAATTTCTCTAAGGTTCAACATACCCGCGATCCTCTGAACCCCGTTTCTAATTTTGATTAATAAGCTAATTCCCTCAAACATCTGAAATACCCTCCTCATCGTCGGTTTCGCTGTAGGCTTTCCTTTCTGGTCAGGAATAGTTTCCCCGCATTCTTTCAGAGCTTTTCTCAATTTAAACTGTGCAACCGAGTAGATAAGTAAACTGAGAACCATCACCATTCCCAGACTTACAATTCTCTCAGGTTTCTTCAAAAATACCGATGATGCAAAGAATAATGGGTCTTTTAAAAATCTAAAACCTCTTTCTACGCTTTGCTGACCTTTATATTCCTTTAAAGCTTCATTATCATCCAATTTAATGTCATTCGTAGCGACAATGAACTTACCCTTCTTGTTTTTCTCACGCCCTATTCTCATCTCATCTTTCTCAAATCCAACTTTTATTTTATAGACCTTTTTTAAATCCTGTGTATCCTTTTTCGGTCTTCCCCGTTTTCCTGTTTTGTTAACTTCTTCGACATTGACATCACTAATTTTATGATACTTCCACTTCGCTGCCTTATTATTAAGTTCAGAAATCCCATCCTCCTGGCAGTTGAATTCGGTATTCATAAAATGCCACAATCCTGTTTCTATGTTTTCCCTTTCTTTCTCTATACTTTTATTTAAAGTCTTGATCTCTCGATCATAACCTTTTTCTGAGAAAATAACCAGCCACTTTTGTTCCACACCACCATACGAATTTGTGTATCCCCTATAACTATAGCCCTCGATGCTACTTTTACTCATCTCTTCAATGCTTGTCTCTTCTACTAGCTTTTTAGCCTCTGAAATGGTTTCGGGAACTCTACTTATCCATTTTACAAGAGGTGAGATTTCTTTTACATTGTCTTCGGTGTACATGGCAGAGTCCATGACAAAATAAGCCTCCTCATTCTCTTTGGAAAGTTCTTTTGAGAACTTTTTTATCACATCACGAAAATGCGTTTTGTCTGAACAATTACCACTTAAAACATCCATCCATAATGGAAAATCTGCCTGTGAAGTGGTGATAAGAGAGATGATGAATTGTTTCAAATCAAACCTTTTGTCTTTTGAGTAGCCGTGAGTTATTTTTATTGGAACTTGGTCGTTATCTTCGAATTTATACTCTCCATGTACACTCATCGTGGTTGTATCTAAATGGAGAAACTTTCTCGAAATTCTAAGTGTGTCGGCCACCTTAAGGGCAATATGCATGAAAATTTTTGTGGGATCATTCTCATACAATCTTTCTAGAGTTCTACCAATAGTGTCATCGTTGAAATCTTCCGGTTTTAGTTCTTCACGAAAAAAAAGCTCAGTAGGCTTATTTCTCATAAATTCCGGGAAAAGATAAAGCGGCCTATTTACAAAACCTAACGCATTTATCACCATAGCCATAACAGCTTCGCCTGTGGTTACTATTTGTTTGTCTTTTGTTCCTACCAGTTTGTCTATTTCTTCGACCAATCCTATTTCATGGCATACACCGGCTACTATGCCAAGATGGTCAACGTTTTTACTTGCAAAGTTCATGAGATTAGATAGTTATAAGAATACGCATTGGATATTTAAAAAACTATAACCTCATGTGCGGAATATAGGTCATCAACTTTATTCTCTATAATCTGGAACCTCTCCATTATGAGTTCCATTTTTATATTTATTTCTTCATTACTGCCCGCTTGCCTTTTTGCCAAAGCGTCAATCAACCTATTTGCGAACTTGCTGATTTCATTTATTATGATGTAGCCCACTACGATTATAAGACTGAAGTATAAAAATAGTCCGATCCCGATTCCAAGAATGTCAAAAAGTATCATTGCAGCAATAGCTGCAATTGCAATTATTATCCCGATGTTTGTGTTTATTTTCATAACTTACTCCAATTGCAATCACTTTATCGTGATACCGTAAAACCTATACCGGTGATGACCACTTTTGTTCCGATTGTTCCAGCATCAGGTTGAATTGCAGTAATGGCCGGAGATGTGGTCATATTCGATGTCGGTGTTTGATTAACTGGAGATCCAGATGTAGTAGGAACTGCGCCAGTGCCATTCGTTCTAACTTCAACCAGGAAGCCGTAGCTTGCCGAACCCTTATCTTTCCACCAGGCACCAATACTCAGAACGTAAAGCCCAGGCTCAAGCGATAGCTCTATATCCTGCTCACTTTCAAGAGGCAGAGTGAAGTTCTTTCCTTGCACGTCGCGGGTATCCCACCAGCGCCAGCCGCGCGCGCTGAAATTAAGTTCATCTTCGTCCTTAACCCGAATGACATCGAGCCGCAGCTCATAAGGTGGTTCCTGAAGAGGCAAAGTTAGATTTGCAGTAAAAGTCGGACTTGCAATCAGTGGTTCCTGCACTGTTGTGGGACCTGTCATATCTATGCAAAGAGCGTTCCAGGTTCCCCTCCAGCAATAGCTGCCTATTCCTGAAATCTGCTCTTTACCATCTATCTTAAGGATCGCAGGTGGTGGCTCTATTTCTTGTTGAGAAATCGAATATACACTTGTTACAATTAAAATTATAAATCCTAAAATTAAAATGTATAATATTTTTTTATTGTTCATCTTTTTCACTCGCTTTGATCTTCCTAAAAGTGCCATACAAGCAAAAAGCCGCCAGCACGGATACAACCGTCTTTTATTATCAATTCTTTTGCGTTGGAAAGAAAGGAGCAGGTAATACACTAACATTATCTGGTTGAACTACATTTTTTTGTTCTTGAGATATTTCTTTAAAGAAGCTTTTGCCACTCCATAACACACATTCTTTCTCAATAGGACCATTGCCGTCATATATCCTTATGCTACGAACAAGTAAGCCAGCTTTCTCGCAGTCTTCAAAAGTAGTAATTTTTGCATTCAAATATCCGAATATACCAGCAAGAGTGCCAACGATGAAAAGTAATAAAAAAATTATAAATCTCTTTTTTGTATTATCCATCATATTTTTATTTCCTCTTCACTTCTTTAATATCCATGTCAACATTCAAATTCCTCCATCTTTTACTGAGGCAGTATCCTCTTTTCGACCTTATCCCCATAAGGATGTCCACGTACAGAAAGCGTAGGGGTTGAGGGTATCTTCATTTCAGAATTTACCACCTGATCCACCCACGTTGCGGTTACAATCACTTTGTATCTATCTCCTATCTTGCCTTTTACTACAATAGGAGACCGCGCATATTTCTCGGTGGAAGATTCATCCTTAGCAAGTTCAATAACTACAATGGGTGAATAGGTTTCGATCTGGGTATCAATTGTCGCCCCCGTCACCGGGTCATGGGTGGAATTAAGGTACTGCCAAATCACAAGGGGTTGAGATGAATATGGGATTATTTCTTCTGCATTGTGTAAAGAGTATCCCCTTGTAACAGTTTTAACGGTTGTATTTGTTAATTCATTTATTACCGAGATATTGACTGAAACACCCGTAGCATAGCCTTTTCCTCTGAGTTGTAAATAACCATAAACAGAGTATATTTCATTGGTTCCATTTATGCTTTTATAGCTCTGGAGATCTAGTTCAATTTTTGGCTTGAGAACATTGAGTTCGATTGTTCTTGAATCTGCGAGTTTTCCCTGCTGATACACCTCCACCTCGACTTTTTGTGCGCCTGGTACTTGATATCCTATGCTAACAATTATGCTGTTAATGCCGGGTTTTAATAGGACTTCTTTCTGGGGTTGGTCTATGGCGTTGGAGGATATATAATTGGACATATTACTCAAATTTCCATATGCCAAAATTGTGAATCCTTTTAAACTTTCCCCTTTTTCATCTACAAACGCATTTTTCACGTTTATAGTTACATTTACATCCTCTGAGACATTGTTTTGAAGGTCGATTCTCAGAGCGTTCAACTCTCCTATCACGATTTCTTTGGGCGCATCTATATTTAAAATGCTGATGTCTGAAGGTATAAAATACCAGAATAGTACGCCGGATAGCAATAGTATCGCTATTATTGCCCCTGTTATCATCTTATTTTTCATTCTTCTCACCCCGCAGTTTATCAGCCAGAGCAATCTTATTGGTCAATCCATACTGCTTTTTAACCACCAATCCCCTCTTTTCAAGATCAGTTAGCATCCTTGAAACCTTGGCTTTTGAAAAATTCAGGGAAAGCACAAGCTCATTCTGAAGCATTTCGCCGTCGTGGTCTGCGATCTCTTTAACCAGCTTCTTCTCATCGCCTTCAAGTGCGGTTAAGACTGCATCGATTAACTGCGAATCATCTTTAACATGCTCCACAATAGCTTTTATATCAGTATTATGGACAGGGATTTCTGCCGGTTTTTCTTCGATTATCATGCTTTTAACCTCGCTTTTTCCTGATGCAAACAGGTTCGTGAGAATATACGAGAGCATCATGCCGCCGACTGCCGAGCCGATGACCAGGACGTATGCATCGTTCTTGGTATAGGTGTAAGGAAGTTCAAGGATTTTGAAAGATCCATCGTTTATCTGGATGATCGATGGCTTTGTAGCAAGCAGCATGCTTGTTACGATAACGCCTGCTATCATCAGCACAGCGCCTGCCAGTATCGTTGTTCCTGTTTTCCTTGAGATCATCAATCCTGCACCTTTGCCCAAGCTCTCAATTGTACCTCCTTTTAAATAAATTGATATATAATTCCTATCGCAAAGTATTTTCTTCCGAAGCATGGGCTGGCATTGAAACTATGAGAATCAGTATGGCAAATATGGATTTTATCGCATTCATACAATCACCTTCATCGCTGTACGATATTTTTTAAACCTACTGTCCTTCAAGCTCGTCACCATGCCAGCATAAACAAGAATATCAAGATGATACAATACCGTACCTCTACTGAGATTGGTTTCCTGTATTATTTTTTTAGCATATGTTTCCGGATTTTCCTTTATATACCTGAAAATTATGGCTCGGGACTCATTTTCAAGGACATTCCTGTCAAATAGCCATCTCATAGCTGCACCTCAAAAATCTGGCAAGGTCATTTGACAGACCTTGCCATCTTTATCATCTCTTCTTTGCCAAGAGAACTACTGGTCTGATTCTGCCCCTCATTCTTCCAACTCCTTATGCTCAGACTCAGGTTTCCAATCTTCCAGCCAAGGGACTTTATGCCGTTCTCCTGGGAATATCGACCTTCAATTCCATTTATATCTACGATTTCCCTTGTGTCTTCAGGTAATGCGGACGGTTCTATTTCCGGTTTAGTTTTTACAATTATTGTCTCTTTAATGGTTAACTGCTCATCTCCATTTATATAGGAGAACGATGCTATATCGACATCAGTCGCAACACCTGTGAACTTTTTTCCTTCCACGCTCTCGAAATTGTAGCCGGCAGGAATATACAATGGCTCAATAATCCTGAATGAGACATTAGACTGAGCATACTGGATTGCTCCTTTCTCAGAAAGCTCAATAGATCTGAATTGGGAATTTGTTTTGGAATCATTCTCTGGCTCGATAAATGAGGACGAGACTGTTGTGTTCTTTTCAGTTTCAGCAGATTTGAATGCATTGACCTTTGTCCTGGTATCGCCAAAGCCAAGTGCAAATGCTGCAAGAAGTATCCCTGCCACTGTTATGATGGATAATCCGATTAGTATTGATTTTCTCATTTTATCACCTCTATATTATATCGCATATTTTTTACACCCGTGTTTTTCTACAGATGAAACAACTGATACATTTTATGCAAGATTACATACGGAATGGTTGCATAAAAATGAAACCAGCGTCTCTAAATATCGATATAACTGACCACTTCAAATATTCTCTGTGACAGGCATCGACAGACTGCTGAGTTTATGCCTTAAAGGGAATAGTAAGAAGAAGCATGAAAGCGGGTATTCGAGAACAGGCTTTACAGGGCGCAACTGCTCTTCTTGCAGGTCTTGGAATAGGACTCCTTTTGAAGCAATTAGCTTCACTGATATTGCCTGAATCCTTTATTATGGATGCTGTGATTTACGCATTATTTATAGCCTCGGTTTTCCTGGTTTACAGATCGGCATCAGGATGCCCGAAATGGAGCGGGAAAAAAATGGAGCTATACCCCATGCTGGCTCTGTGCGTAATTATTGGCCTGGCAGCGGCATTTCTTGCACGAACTAATTACCAGTTTTTAGAAGGTGATTCCGGTGATTATATCAGATATGTTCTTGTGTTGACCACTCTGGGAGCAGTGATCGGCGCTCCACGAAAACGGAGTATGGCAATACTTGCCCTGGCAGGTTTCATAGGAGGTTGTGCTGGAACCTTTGTATATATTCAGGGAGTTGACTTCATCTTCTTTATAAAGGAACCGAAGAGAGAGGTTATAAATTACCTTCTTAATAACCTTGGAATGGGCATGGGTTCTTTTGTTATGAATACCATTCGATTGTCTTTAGCCGCTTTTGTGACCCTGATATTTTCACTTGCTGTTGGAATCGCAGGTTCATCGATTTATATTGCCATGAGTTTTGAGAAGACAGTTCAGGTAAAGAGCCAGTCAACGCATATTAATATCATGCGCAAGCTGGGCATAGGGATTGCGGTGTTCATGCTTTTCTCCTATGCCTACGTGCTTTTTACCAGCGGCGGGGAATATGCGATAACAGCAAGCGGTGTAAGTATAGATACTGATAATAAAACCGCAACTGTTTACGTTCCGGTGTTTACAGATAGCAAGGGAGCAGCTCTCGATGTATATGATGGATCTGAGATTTTTGGGAATGCGACCTATGAAATAATAGATACTGATTATGGAAAGGCGATGAAAGTAACAGCAACGGGAAATGTCCTGATTTTCACAAAGCACCCGGATGGCGCGAAAAGGGGCAACAGCGAGGTAAACAGGTACCTGAAGGATTTTTGGCTTGAGCATGAGCGATTTCAAACCTTTTGAGGAGGATGCTACAACGATCCCGCCTGTTAAAATTATGCCCAAAGCTGGCATCTGGGTATATTCTGACAGCGAAATCAAATCCCTTAGCCTGATGCTGGGCAGGGATAGCGGAGTGGGCATCAGCTATATGATGAGCTTCCCATATTATGATAGGTCAAATAATATGATGGTGCCGATGAATTTAACACGCGGGTGGCAGAGGATAGAACTGGAGACAACAATCAGACGGTATCGTAACTTCCTGTAGGAAAAATTTATTACTATAATCGATTATAATGTGTTATAGTGATTATTTATGGCAACTTCAATTCAGATAAGTGAAGATCTACACAAAGAGCTTGTAAAAAGGAAGTTCTTTGAAAAAGAGACTTATGAGGAAGTGATATGGGATCTTGTCGAGGATTCCCAGGAACTCAGTAAAGAGACAAAAACAGAAATAGCCCATGCCCGTGCCGAGATAGAAGCTGGCAATTTCCATACCTTAGCTGAAGTAAAGAAAGAGCTTAGACTATGATCTATGAAATTATTTTTTCAGATAAAGCTCTCAAACAGATTAAGAAACTGGAAAAAGAAGTCCAGGAAAGAATAATTGCCGTTTTAGAACGGATCAGAGTAAGACCTGAAGCTTATGTGATTAAACTTGTGGGAGATCCCGGTTATAAGCTGCGGGTGGGTGATTATAGGCTTATTATGGATATCGAAAACAACAAACTTAAAATATTGGTTTTAAAAGTTGGTCACAGGAAAAATATATATGATAGGTCTCTACATTCCTAACTTTTCCAATATCGGCAGAGCCTCCTTGTTCAGATAATGCTTCTTTTTTGCCCCATCTTTTTCAGCCTGTACAATAGCATATTTTTTAAGTATTGCAGTGTGCCATGTTATGGTGGAACCTGACAAACCAAGAGCTTTTGCTATATCTCCTCTCGTGGCGCCTTCGTTTTTAGATAAAAACTCAATAATATGGCGCTGTGCTGGCTCCTGTAAAGCTTTTGAACCTGGTTATCATATCAAAGTACTCAAGAACCCCCAGGTGATACAGGGCAGTTCCGCGATTAATTGCAGTCTTACGGATAATATTGCTGAATCGCACACCTGGATTCTTTTTGACGTATTCGAGAAGACGAAGGCGGATATCATTGCCAAGGGGATCGCCGTTCAGCCATTTATAGGACAGCAGGGTTCCAAACTGTCTTAGAATTGAGTACTCAAAAAAGGGCTGGAGCTGCAAGACCAGTATCCAGAGTGGAAGCTGCCAGAAATCGATATTGCTGGTAGGCGGCCCTGTATATGTAAGGTTTGCCGTCATTTCATCGCTGGCAGGTTGAACATTATAGGGAGTCCCCCCGCCGCTTTGAACCGGATGTACGCTTGAGTTGTACATGGCTGCAAGCAGCAAGAATATTGCAATAACCATGCTGAGCTTCATTTCTCACTACCACTTTCTTTCAAGATATTCGCTATCTTGATCCATAAGAGAAATATACTCAATCTTTTTCATATTTTACTTTACCTTTCATTACTTATTTATTTGAATACATATATATATATTTTTCTAACCTCCAAAAAGAGTGTATAGTCCCGAAAAGATTTCGCATCAAATTTTGCCCTGAACCATCTATTCAGCGCATGAAATTGACGGTAAAGAAAATCCGCTACATTATCAACTATAAGAAAAAAGGAGAATCATGTGAAACAAAAATGGACATGAAAATTTCAAAAAGACGAGTTGAACAGGTCTGGAAGTATTATTCAGAAACTGGTAAAGAACCCATCATTGGCAAAAACCTGGGCAGACTTGCATTGATGAAGGTGCTCCAGCTGAGGCATCTTTAGGAAGCAGAGTGCGCAGATAGCCAAAGCGTGAAGGGACGATAATGCGGAACCCCTCGCCCAAATTATCCTGTGATATCCACAGCCTCTGATCGTATCCACCGCCAGCCCTGTGTACTACAAGCACAGTCGGACCTTCTTCTCTTGAATTTGCATTACGTCATTCCGATCGGGTTAGATGAGAAGCATTGGCTTTCTAATATATTTTTCCCCTCGATGAATCCAATCAGCCTGCGGCAGGCAGGAATGACTAACGATAGAATTAACTCTATTTTCCTGGATTACAAATTAGATGAGATAACTGAGCCGACAATGCCCTTAGAAAATCAGATAACTCTCCAATGATCCTTTCAAGCAGCATGCGAAAACTTGGAACTGTTCTGCCCATATCAGCCTCCAAATTCATTTAATCTGGTCTGACCGAAGGGTATTATATTTCGTAATTCACTTGCCTCAAAGCTTATCCTGATAAGTTTTTCGCAGTGTTCAACATCTATGGTGTATCCTTTCTTTGTTAATCGCTCAATGCATTGCGCAAGATTACGGGACTTAATTCGATGGTTCATGACTTTTACCTCTGTTCATCTGACAATAATCTGGATGGATGGCCAAGAATAAAAGTGATGAGATAGCGGGGTGAAACTAATAGAAGTCTGAATAACAATCAAAACCCTTTTACAATAAAAAGTTAAAAGCATAGATTTGTATTATGAACGCAGTGAAGGTGATAAATAAACAAAAAAACTCTGGATATATAATGGCAGACGTTGGATTTGTAATGCTTTTAGCAAATGCATTTAGTTATATCTTTGAATATAAAATCTCCTGCATTTACTGTCCTGGGTCTGATTTTTGTATTAATCGTTTAAAGAGAGCTCGCAAATCGAAGTAGGAGAAAAAGGAAAAAATGAAATGATTCGTCAATCCACAGCCAGCGATTTTGAACAAATCTACGAGATAATCAACAATGGAGCACAGGCATACAAAGGATTAATACCTTCAGAATACTGGAAGGAGCCGTATATGTCAAGAGATGAACTGAGAGGGGAACTGGATGGCGGTATTTCGATGTGGGTTTATGAAGAAGATGGAGAATTGGTGGGGGTGATGGGAATTCAGCACAGAAAGAATGTAACGCTCATCAGACATGCTTATGTCTGCATTTCCAGACAGCATCAGGGTATCGGGGGAAAATTATTATCTCATCTACGGGAACTTACAGCAGACCCCATCCTGATAGCCACATGGTCAAATGCTCTCTGGGCTGTTCAGTTCTATGAAAAACATGGTTTTAGGCTTCTTTCAAGAGAAGAGGGGAATCTATTGCAGAGAAAATACTGGTCATCACCAGAAGTTAAGATTTACGCATCTGTGGTTCTTGCTGACGAGAAATGGTTTGATTTCCAAAAAAGAGAATCTAAAATATAATCAGTCCCCAAAAAGTATAAAATTGTACTGTTGGCATAGCTTTCTGTTATTTCCCCAATAACCTGTCAAGCAGACTCCTTTTATATTTGACCCCATTTATTATTATATCAGCTCCCTGGTTCTTTGAGATTTTGCCTACTTTACCTGCAATTATTTTCCCATTTAATGTATTACCAATACCCATTATCTCATCTGCGATTATTTCTCCTCCGTTCATGGAGCTTCCGGTTTCATCTCCTGCTTTATTAACCTTGATCTTTCCACCTTTCATGCATGTACCAAGCATTTTTCCCGCTATTTCTGTTTCTATAGTACCCTTTTCAAGTTCAAAACCGATATAATCCAGATCATTTCGCTGAAGGTGGAATGTATCAGGGTACATGCATTCAGCACATATCGATGTAAGGTAACCAACTACCATTTTCTCATACAAATCATCAGGTGTTGATCTTAAGATCAGGTCTTTGATCTCTTCGCATTCCTTTGGCGCAACCCTTTTAATTTCAACCTTACTGACATTTGCAATTTGTTTGATAATTTCCTTAAGTTCCATAAGCGGATCATTATGCTCCTGATTATAAATCACTTTTTCCTTATCATCTTCGGTCATCCTCATCCCGGACGCTCCCCAATATCCAGAGCGTTCATTATTGTGATCATTGCCCGGATTATTGTAAGATCTTCCACTTGATGACGTGATCTATTAGCTCCTTTTTTAAAATGATTTGATTATCTGAAAGGAGATCGCCTTCTTCTATTTCGATTAATAAAAATTAAAATCAGAGCCCTCCGAACCTCACAACTTCCTGTATAGGCCGCCTGGGACTCCTGAATTTATTCTGGGGATGCTGTGCATCGCTGTAGCCAAGCGCAATTCCAATTATGATGGAGAGGTCATCAGGGATTTCCAGCTCTTTTCGGATAATGTCAGGATAGGAAACTAGATTATAAGCAGGGATCGAGCCCAGTCCATACTGCTGGGCCTCCAGCATAATGCTCTGGGCCAGCATCCCGATATCAAATATTGACCATGGAGTGAGAGAATGGTCCATGCACAGGTATATGACAGCTGGCGCCCCGAAAAACCTATAGTTTGCCTCAAAGATCGTCTGCCTTGCAGCTTTATCATCTCGCTTTATACCAGCAGTTCTAAAGCGCTCCGCTCCGAGTTCTTCCATGCGTTTTTGCAGGGCTGGAGGCCATTGCAGCGGTCTTGGTAGATCCGATCTGCCCGGGACATCCTTATGGTAATTTTCTAAGTAGGCATTGCGCAGCCTGTCCAAAACATCCCCGCCGGCAACGAATATTTCCCATGGCTGTGTATTGCCCCATGAGGGTGCGCGGGTTGCAGCTTCCAGGATCCTGGTGATGTTTTCCTTATCGACTTGATCGGGTTTAAAAGCCCGGGTGCTATAACGGGAATTTAGGGCATCTGTAACATCCATAAAATTTACCTCTTTTACCGGCAGGAAAGCCGGAGAATTTCTGTAATGACAATTATTGAATAATTCTCATATTGTCCTTTCGCTTAAAAGTTTCGCTCTTCCCGGCTGTCCGTCAGAGTGTATAATATAAGTTATCAATCATTCAAGGTTGTACATATCTTCCCTGGTGAGAGCCTTCTCACCTGTTGTATTGATATTTCCTACTTGTACTGCCCGATTGAATTGAAAATGCAAGTTCAATAGAGATTTAGTGGGGTGCAAATTCCTTAGAGTACTTAGAAATCATTGCGATACCCTTATTACCCACACTACATGTATATCTCACTTACATTGAATATCATTTTTATTCGATAGTGAGGATGTCGAGAATGAGAATATGCAAAATCTAAAGATGAGACAATGCTATTTAGAAAAATGAATAAAGTGGAATCTGGCCTCTCTATACTGGGCTTCGGATGCATGCGCCTGCCAGTAACAAAAGACGGAAATATCGATGAAAACCAGGCTACCGATATGCTCAGGTATGCCATAGATCATGGCGTGAACTACGTTGACACCGCCTATCCATACCATAATGGGGAGAGCGAACCTTTCGTTGGTCGAGCACTGCAGGGAGAATATCGCAAGAGGGTGAACCTGGCTACCAAGCTTCCCAGCTGGCTGATCAAATCACGTGCTGATATGGATTGTTATCTTGATGAGCAGCTCAAGCGGTTACAGACAGATCATATCGATTTTTACCTGGTCCACGGACTCATGAAACCATTCTGGGAAAATCTCAGTACATTGGGTGTTACCGACTTCCTGGATAGTGCCATTGCTGATGGAAGAATTAAGTATGCAGGTTTCTCATTTCACGACGAACTGGCATTATTTAAGGAGATTGTAGATGCATATGATTGGACGTTCTGCCAGATCCAATACAATTTCATGGATGAGCAGCATCAAGCTGGGACAGAGGGACTCAGGTATGCAGCTGACCATGGACTTGGAATTGTGATCATGGAGCCTTTGCGCGGCGGTATGCTCACCAGGGACATTCCTTCCATAAACAACATTTGGAAAAAGGCTCCTGTCCGGAGAAGCCTTCCAGAATGGGCCCTGCGGTGGGTATGGAATCATCCTGAAGTGACAGTTGTTTTATCCGGCATGTCTTCCTTCGAACAGGTTAAGCAAAACGTCGGATATGCAAAGAGTGGTCTTCCTAACTCGCTTTCTCAAGAAGAACTTAGCCTGTTTAAAGAGGTGGAAGTTGAGTATAATAAGCGCATCAAGATTCCATGCACAGGATGCAGATACTGTATGCCGTGTCCATCCAACGTTAGCATCCCTGAGTGCTTTGAGATGTACAATCAAGGCTGCATGTTCGAAGCGCCTGACGCTGCCAGCCTCCAATACGATTTTGCATTGAGTGGTTTTCTAACCGGAAGCCCTGGATTCGCATCCCAATGCCAGGAATGCGGGGAATGCGAGGAGAAGTGTCCACAGGGCATACCGATTCGAGAATACCTCAAGAAGGTCGCAGCCTACTTCGGAAAGTGATTACTTCGCAAAGACTCACATTGGAGTGCTCTGCGCTCCTCAAGGTTCAGGCTTCGAGGAGGGCTGGTCAGCGAGTAACTAAGCCACCCCCAGGGCAACATAGGCATTGGAGTATAGATGAACAATTTTCATGCACCTGTTCAATGTGTCAATTGCAATATCCAGGTCATGGAACTCGCTGTAGACCATCCCCAGATTGTAAAGCACATTAGGGTCTTTAGGCGATCGGAACGCCAGATCCTCCAGAATGAATCTTGCCTCCTCAAATTTGCCATCAGTGAGAAGGTGCATTGACCTCTGGAATTCAGCATCTAAATATTCATCTTTTTCCAGGGGGCTACACTCGATAGTTATGATGTCATTCTGTATGCACTATGATTTTCTCCATAGAAACCCCTAATCCCGGTAACACCGCGCTCAGCCTCAGTTATGACCCGCGCCTGGCTGCACGATTAAGGCACGTTGGGATAGAAAATATTCTTACCTCAATAGGGGTCATTGCATCCTGTACAGGCTTCGTACAATGTACGGGGGAGGGGGTGACACCTCTGGCAAGGAAACAGTCTGAAATAATGATTTATCTAAGGTTCAATCCAAAATTTCTTCTGGCTTTGCTCCTCGCATCTTCGGTCTTATGTTCTTTATGATTTTTTCATCTCTGGTAACAAAAATCTCACATCCGGCAGTTTGGGCAATTGCAAAAGCTATCGAATCATAAGGATCTAATTCATATTCCATCTGGTATTCCAGCGCTTTGATCATAACCCATGAGTCCGGTGCATTAATACTGACATTCAATCTCTTGATATCTTCTATGGCTTCGTTATAATCCTTCCCCCTTACTCTGAAAACATGGACTATTTCCATTATTGTGGTAATTGAGGTTATTGCCTCAAACTCTTTTATTTCGATTTTTTCGAGTAAATCTCTGGAACTTCTCCATAGTTCTTTTCCGCTCTTTAGGTCTATCTCCTCATTCCAGACATTAAAAAAAATATTCGTATCAATGTAAATTTTAGTCATATTGACTTTCACGAACTTTCTTTAAAAAATCCACGCTGCTTGTGCCTTCAGGGATGATTCCTTTGAATTTTCCAACCATTTGCCTGGCTACATTCACTCCAATTTCTGGTTTCAATTTCTTCAAGAATCCCATGAGATTATATGCTTCTTGTATGTCAACAACCATTTAATTCACTTAACTAGATTATTTCATTTATAATAGATAAAGCAGTCTGTTGTAAAAGTAGTACTCAACTTGAAATATTTCAGTTATTATCATAGATCCGGGATTCTGTCAAATATTCTGCAAATATAGGTTAACGTAAAAGAAATTCCCGCCCTATTCTATTACACCGGGGATTCCATGATTTATAGGAAACACCGCGCCCAGCCTCAGTCATGACCCGCGCCTGGCTGCTCCGATTAAGGCGCCCACACACCGAGTCCCGCTCAATCTTAGAATTCGCCTCATCAACAGTCTTCGGTTGGTTTCCAAGTTGAGAGAATATCTTATACGGTCTGCATTTACCGAGATTCCTTTCTTATCGCTCCTCACAAATCGCATATTAGCCATGTTGTTTTTGATAGCTCTTGGGAAGCATCAGAAGCTTTCGAATTAGACAGAACTAAAGAGGTCATTTCTTGGGCAAAAAACGATCATCTTGGCTTTGTGATAAATTATGTTTATAGAGGAATAATTCATAAATATTATCCAGATTTCTTAATAAAATTGAATAATGAAAAAACATTAATTCTTGAAGTCAAAGGAAAAGACGACCAACAAAATAAAACTAAGAGGGAATTTCTTAATGAGTGGATAAATGCTGTAAATTCTGATGGTAGATTTGGTAAATGGTGTTGGAGTGTTTCTTTCAGAACATCCGACGTAAAAGATATACTTAATAAACATTCGAAAGAATAAATACCACTTGGGTCTCATCCTCTTCTTTTGCCTAAAATCCGCCAGCTCTCCTCAATCAAACACACCCAGCCCCCCCCACCTGATCTTCGCAGGCGCAGGCACTGGCAAGACCACGTCCATCACCGCGAGAGCGCGCACATGGTCGAAACGGAAGGCATCGACCCCTCCCAGATCCTCGCGCTCACCTTCTCTAAAGAAGCCGCAAGGAACATGCACGAAAAAGCAAAGAACCTCGAATACAAAACTTTATAAATTCAAAAATGAATAAATTGATTCAAGAATGAATAGATAATCATGAAATTCAATAATATCCTGGATGAAATGTTTGGCAATAAGACAAAAGTAAGACTGCTCAGGGCATTCTTCACATATCCTGAAAAAGGATTCACAGAAAGTGAACTTGAGAGGATAGCGGGAATACCGCAGGCAAGCGTCCACAGGAACATAAAATCTCTCATGGACAATGGATTGCTCGACAGAAAGCGAATAGGTAAAGCAAATCTATTTTCACTGAACAAAGAACATATTCTTTATCAGCTCCTGAACAGCAATTTTGTGGCTGAGAGAAATGTTCTCGTGGAACTTAAAAATATGATTGAAGGATCAGTCAAAAGCTTGCCTCAAATAGAGCTTGCGGTTCTTTTTGGCAGCATCGTAAAAGGCATGGAAAGAGCAGACAGCGATGTAGATATCTTTATAGTCTGCAAAGGTGAAAAGTCAAAATTAGAGGATAAATTGACATATCTAGCAAATATTTCTCAAAATAAATTTGGCAATCCTGTATCACTGATGATAAAGAACAAGGAAGAACTTCAAGACTTGAAAACCAGATCAATTTTCAGGGAAATAAAAAACGGTGAAATCATCTTCAAGCGAGAAGGATTTGAATGGTAAGAGGTATAGCTACCAAACCTGCAAGGATAGGTTCTGACAAAATATATCTCACCAAAGCCAGAGATTTCCTGAAAGGCACTTTAATGGAGGCAGAAAAAGAGAATTGGAACTCGGCAGCTGTCCTCTCAATCCATGCCGTCATTAGTGCAACCGATGCGATATGTGCGAAATTTCTACAGTTACGCCATGGTGGAGTAGATCATATGCAGGCAATAGAACTTCTGGCCAGTCTCCCTTTTGAACGATCTGAAATCGACTCAAAGCTGAAACAAGCACGAAGGATAATTTCATTGAAGAATGCCGCTGAATATGAAGACAGGCTGATCAAACAAAGTGAAGCACAAGAAATGTTAAAAGATGCCCGGCGACTTGTTGAATGGGTCGAAAATAAGCTTGGGAAATAAAACAGACCCATCCCCCTCACCTGATCTTCGCAGGCGCAGGCACTGGCAAGACCACGATCATCACTGCCAAGATCGCGTACATGGTCGAAACGGAAGGCATCGACCCCTCCCAGATCCTTGCGCCAACCTTCTCCAAAGAGACTGCAAGTAACATGCGCGAAAAAGTCGAGAGACTCCTTCAGGGAAAGGAAGTAATCGTAAAGACTTTCCACTCATTCTGCGTTGTGCTTATCAATGAGCGTTTCCAGAACTTTATTCGGAAGATTTTTGTTGACAATGCCATTACAAACTTATTTGCAGGTATAAGACGTAAGGAATCTATTGATCATATTAAAAACACTGATTAATGGAGCATCAGATTTTTGTGTTAAGGTGGAGAATGGAAAGTATATCGAAAAAATGCTTGGGTGTGAATGAAAAATGAGTTCTAAGATTCCCGAAATCATTGACAAAATAAAAAAAGGCACTCCTGCAAAGAACTTTGAAGACCTTCACTTAGACGTCAAAAGGTATCCTGAAAGCTCCCGGGAAGAAAACCAAAAAAAGAAGCTTGCAAGCCTTTTAAAAGAATACTCGGTAGCATTTGCGAACTCCGAGGGCGGTGCCCTTCTGTTAGGGATTGAGGATGACATAGCGGGCGCTAAAGCCATAACTGGCTGTAAGAACTATGACATTGAAGAAATGAGAAAAATGGTTTTTGAAGAATTAATAGTGCTGCATCATTTAAGCCGGAATGACAAAATCTCAACAAATGAAGGTTCGATTATACTTCAGAGAACTCAAAGAGAAACCTCTGAATTCTTGAACTCAATGGAAGGTTTTTTTATAGAACGTATTGGTTCAGGAAGGGGGACGTATTATCAGCTTAATAATGAAACATTGTCCTCCATAGGGGAAAAAGAAAAATATACAAGAATAAAGGGGCTTTCAGAGGAGCAAAAACTTCAGCTTCTAAAAATCATCTTAAAACTAATGAGCGAATTACAAATGAAGAGGGTAATCTGTGGTGTTAATAGATATCAGGCTGCAAGGCTCCTTAAGAAACTCGTGCTCGAAGGGCTACTCATACCGCAAGGAACAGGACGAAGCGCACATTATGATATTAATCGCTCATTTAAATGAGCGCGCACGTTTAATTGAGACAATTCACAATTACACAATTATCAATATAAAAAGTAAATGAATGTAAAAAGGTGTTCCTATTAAATTAGACTCCCCCCTCTCACCACCAACCCCCCGCCAGCTTGAAGCCATAAAACGCACCCAATGTCCCCAGCTGATCCTTGCAGGCGCAGGCACCGGCAAGACGACGACCATCACTGCTAAGATCGCATACATGGTCGAAAAAGAAAACATCGATCCCTCCCAGATCCTCGCGCTCACCTTCTCCAAAGAAGCCGCAAGGAACATGCGCGAAAAAGTCGAGAAACTCCTTCAGGGAAAGGAAGTGATCGTTAAGACTTTCCACTCATTCTGCGCCGAGCTTATCAAAGATCATGCTGACAGATGCAGAGTTCCCGGCGACTTCAAGATATTCGAGGAAATGGATTCAGCCATTTTCATATTCCGGGAACTCAAAGTCGATGCAAGGACCGCCAGCCTGTACGCGAACACGATTGGAAAAGCCAAAGACCTGAATATCTCAATAGATAAATTCAAAGAATTTCTGAAAACACTTAACAAACAGGTTCAGGATATCGAAAAAGATGAAAACACATGGCAGGAACTGTATCGCGAATCTAAATTCAAACTCAATACCTTTCATCTTCAGGATTTCAAAGACAAAGAAGATAAGAAGGCAAAACAGGCAGATAAGAAGAGATACTCTGAATTCATAGACCTCTATGAAGAATGCCAGAAATATTCAAACTTCATATCAGCCTGGGAGAAATACGAAGAAAAGAAGACAGGAATAGGCGCCCTGGATTACGGCGACCTCAATAAGATCGCCCTCTGGTATCTCGATGTGTACGGCACTCAAGTATTAAACGACACATTCCGCTACATAATCATTGATGAATTCCAGGATACGAATTACGTTCAGTTCGAGCTTATCAAAAAGCTCACATCAGCGAATAAGAACATAACAGTAGTGGCAGATCCTAACCAGACCATATATGCATTCCGTGGCGCGTACCCCAATAATATCGAGGAGTTCAAAAAGCAATTCTCTCTTCCAGATAAAGACATCGTGTCACTGGATGTTAGTTTCAGGTCAACCAATAAGATCCTCAGAGTTGCCCATACCCTGATCGAAAAGAATTATGGAGCGGAGAAAAGGCAAGAATGTCTCCTCCTCAAAAATCACAAAGATACTGAAGGAGAGAACGTCAGTATCATCGAAACAGAGGATGATAACGAAGAAGCAAGAGCCATAGTCGAGAAGATCGAGAAATATCTGGCACATGATACCCCTCCCGAAGATATCGCTGTATTATACAGGACTCATGCCCAGGGGCGAAAGGTAAGACAGGCTCTTGAAAACAGGGGTCTTCCTTTCCGGGTCAAAGACGATACCGATTTCATGAAACAGCCTGAAATAAAGTCTGCGCTGGCTTATCTATATATCATCAATAATATCTCCCATCCTACAGCCCGCGGGACAGAAGCGTGGTGGAGGATATTCCATTACAATAATGCCCTGAGCCAGGAGGATTCCATAAGGATAGGAGAATACCTCAAGAAAAAACGGGTCTCGTTCCCTGAAGCCATCTATCATCACATTGGAGAACTCGGACTTTCAAAGAGCGGACTTGAGACAATAAACAATGTAAAAAAGAGAATCGATTTACTGTGCGGAAAGAAGAATCTTGATGTATCAGACCTGATCCTTGAGTTATATGATCAATCCGGACTTTCAAGGCAATTCGCCCATATTGACACAAAGCGCAGTAGGGAAGCACTTTTGAATCTCAGACAGCTTCATGAATTAGCCAGTAATTTCGAAGAGTTCCACGGAAAAGACCTGAGTTTGTTCATTGATTATCTTGAGATCCTTGACGAGATGGATGGAAACCCGTCACCTGCAAGAATAGCGGATGAGGATGCAATAAATCTCATGACAATACATTCAGCAAAAGGGCTGGAGTTCAAGTTAGTATTTGTCACAAACCTTGCAAAAGATAAGTTTCCTCTCTACCGGGGAGGCGCAGAGCCACTTATTCCGCCTGAATTGATGGAACAGTACAGGGACATATTTAACGACGAATCCATCAAAGATACTGAAAAAGCTGTCAGGGAGCGGAAAAAAGAGATCAAAAAGGAAGAAGAAAGGCGGCTTGCGTATGTGGCACTTACGAGGGCAAAAGAACATCTTTTCCTGACACTGGCAATAAAATACGCTGATGATGAACGAGAGCCGTCTGAGTTCCTTACAGATATCGGATATGACAACTGGAGAGCTGGCGGGAATATCATAGTTGGAGATCTCAGTTATTTCAGGGATACTGATACAAAAGTCAGGGAAATGGTAAAGGACAGTGCGCTTGAGCGGGAAAAGGCTGTGCGAAAAAGGCTACTCATCGAGTCTATTGATTCTGGCGATTTTAATGAAATCATGAAAAATACGCTGCTGTATCAGGCTTTGAAGGTGGGGAAGGCGCCGGATTTCAAGGAACTTTTCGATTCCAACTGGTCAAAAATAAATCCTGCAGAGGACGCTGAGAATATTCTGGGCAAAATCAAAGAGAATAATAACGGATTGAAATTCAATCCTGCAATCATGACTTTCAGTTATTCCTCAATAAGTACTTATGAGAACTGTCCCAGGCAGTATGAACTCAAGGAACTTCTCAGGATGCCAACACGCGATTCCGAGGATTCTACCGGAGCCATGAACAGGGGAACTTTTGTTCATAGGGTGCTTGAGATAGCGGTGAGTGAGAAAATAACCACAAAGGAAAGGCTGTATGAGATCAGGGACACGGTCGCAAAAGAACCGGATTTCAGGGGTGTTGATGTTGAAGCTGCAACTGGAGCGCTTGATGTATTCTGGGAGCGGAACAAGAATAGAATTGCGAATAACCTGATGGTTGAGCAAAGATTCGCTGTACCGCTTGGAGGATTTACTTTCAAGGGATTCATTGATCGAGTGGATCTGATGACTGGCACCAAGAGTGAAGTCGAGATCATCGATTACAAGACCGGGAAATCTGAACCCGGACCCGATGCACGCTCAAAACAACTATTGCTTTATGCCAGGGGTATTGAGCATGTTTATCCTCAATATAAAGTTAAAAGACTCACACTCGAACAGCTTGGTCTTCCCAATCCCAGGACATTTGAGCTTATCGATGGGAAGTTTGAGAGCGCGGGTGGTTCTCGGATGGAGGGGCTTGAAGATAGTGCGATCGAGGATATGATCCAGATCGCGACGAAGATTTCGTATGATTATGAACATGGATTTGAGAGGACGAAGGATGAGAAGGTTTGCGGGGAGTGTGAGTATGGGTTGTATTGCGGGAGTGAAATAGAATTAAAATCATTATGACATCTTTAATGCGCAATCCGGTTTTTTATGGGTCTCTTGGCTTGATCCTTGTCGCTCTCCCATGCCTGTATTATTTTTTCATGGGAGTTTCAGGAACAATGGTCACCGAGACAGAATATGCGAATGGTAATAGATCTACGGTGGTTGAAACTGTTCGGCAGGGGGCTTTCAATCCCTTTCTTTTGATTTTCATCATTGGAGCTGGTGTAGCTGCATATGGTTGTTATCGAAACACCCAAATGGCATGGATAGGAAGCATTTTCGTTCTTGTTTACTCCATCCTTGCGGTCTTTAGCATTGGATTACTATTATTACCTGGCGCTTTGCTCCTTATTATAGGATCTGCATTAAAGACCATGAAAAAAAATGCATAGAACTTGGCTCCCAAATCTGACTTTCCAGGAAAAATATAAGACCTCGTATATTGTAGATTTGATAAGGAAGATCATGAATTTCTTTAATTCCGCTTACAAGGGTATTCCGCCATGGGATATTGGGCGTCCCCAGAGGGAAATCATCCGACTGGAAGAAGAAGGAGAAATAAGCGGAAGAGTGCTTGATGTTGGATGTGGAACAGGAGAGAACGCATTATATCTTGCCAGTCTGGATTTTGAAATGTGGGGTATCGATGCAGCGCCAGCTGCTATCAATAAAGCAATAGAGAAGGCCAGGGAACGCGCAATATCAGTAAACTTTCTGGTTTCTGATGCACTTGAACTTCCATCACTTCGGACTAAGTTCGATACTGTAATCGACTGCGGCCTATTTCATGTGTTATCTGATGAGGAACGCCCAATTTTTGCTGCAAGTTTATTTTCTGCGCTCTTTCCTGGAGGTAAATATTTTATGCTCTGTTTCAGTGAGCATGAGCCTGGGTCGTATGGACCAAGAAGAGTAACTCAGGCTGAGATAAGGGCTACTTTCGATAAAGGATGGAAAATCAATTATATCAGGGAAGCGGAATTTGAAACAGCGTTTGGTCCGCATAATGTGAAGGCCTGGCTGTCCTCAATAACTCGTCTGTAGTCACCGCCTGATTGTTTTCACATCCCTTATCTAAAGATTACCTATCCTTTTCTAATCGATGAGATCAATTTGACCATCAGACCTCCAGCATAAGCCCCAGCACTCGCAGGCAAAATTGGAATAGAATACAACAATAGCCACACTATACTTGCAGGAATTCCATCCTTAAATCCTGTGCCTGCGATAACGAAAAATGTTCGGACTATCCAGGGAAGTGTTAGCCAGAAACCTCCCTTCCAAGAAAGCCCTGAGATAAAAAATCCAAAGAAAAGACCTGAGAAAAAATAAAGTATGCTGGTATAACTGCTCCCCCTCAAAAGGGATAAGCTGAATTTTGAAGTTCGTATTAAAGGTGAAACAGAGCCAATGAGAACTTTTTCTTCAAACTCGGTAAAAGGCGGGACACCTATCTTTTTTCTCCTGTCGGGGTCGCTTAAATTCGAATGATTATCAATTTTATAGGTATGCAGCTCAACATAGATTCCTGGTCTATATTCCTGAATGAGTTCCAGGAGTTTCTTGCCATTTGTGGAATCATAATAGGCTTCATTGAGAGTGCTAATATAGGGACAATCTCTGGAAAGACTTACCACGACAAGCCTGCCGCTTATGATCTTGATATCTTTGATCATCATTTCAAAAATAGGTCTGGTTATCGCTTCTTCATCACCATGAATACCTGCCACGAAAAGTCTGGTGGGATTTGAGCTACCTAATACTTTGAAAAACATTTCATCTCTCACTTTAGTATCCACTTATCAAGACTTTAAATTATTCACGCTGCCACTCTTGAATTACTTTTTTGATAAGTACCGGTTCAATCTGAAAGAGAGTTTTCCTGAAGAAGATCGTTACAAATATAGGGCAAGAAACTTAATTTTACGCCATAAGAGGTTAAGATGAATTACGAAGAACTTGATTTTGACAGGGCGATCGAAGATGCAAATAAGATAATACTTCGTTATTTTTTCTGGTCCAATGTTTACATTTCCTTTAGAGTTCCACTGCTCTCTTTTTTTGTAATTGAGTCTCTGGCATACCCAACACAGGCTGCAAGAATGGTTTCTACTTCCCCCGATGCATCCATTCCCGCTGCGCCTTCATGACCACCGCCTGTACCATTGAACCTGGCGCTAATATCTTCCATCAATTTTGCAAGGTTTATGCCTGCATTCTGTATTTCCCTTCTTGCCCTGCCGCTCACTTTTACAACATCATCTCTTTTTGCGCCAACAAAAGCAACGTCTGCGCCTATTGAGACCAGGCTTGAGGCTGCTGCCCCTCCGAAAGAATTCACATGCGATGAAACGATTATCCAGTCATCCACACGTTCTATGATCGAGCGCTGGGCTGCTTTTAAGAAAGCAATTCTCATTGAGACATCCTGGGGAACGGAAGAGAGAAGATCAATAACTTCGTTGTATTCTATACCGCTTATATCCATAAGTTCAGCTACAGCTTTGAATGAATCCGAGGATGCATGCCTGAAGTTGCCTGTATCGGTGATGATACCTGATAACAGGGCAAAAGCAGTTCTTCTCATTATGGGCGCGCCCATTTTTTTTAAGATTTCAAGAACTATCTCTGCGGTTGAACTTTTATTGCGATGAAGGAAAAAAGCTGAATTCTCTGAAAGTGATGAGGTCGCATGATGGTCAATAACAGCATAAGATTTTAATGGAAACCCATTCAGCTGGGCAGGTGTGGATGTATCCACAACCACCACAAAGTCATAATCCCCTTTTGGCGAAAGTACATATTCTATATTCAACTGGCCGGCGATCTGGGATGCAACCCTGTCGCATCCATCAACAACCCCAATGGTGCCCCCGATTGCTTCTTTTAACGCAAATGCGCTTCCCAGGGCATCAGGATCCGCATTCCTGTGACATAAATAAAGAATGTTGTTGTAATCCAGCAGTTGATTATAGAATTCAGATTCGTCTAACTCCATAATTACTTGGCGACCGGAGTCCCGATCGCCTGTTTGAGCTGCTCCTGTAATTGCTGGAATCTTTTCTGGATGCGTTCCTCCTGCCGTGCAATTGTCTGTGCACGCAGGCCTAGCGTATCTTTTTTCTCAACGAGGGTATTTTTAGTTTTTTCACGTTCGGTTTTAATTAGCAAATCTCCAATAGCCCTGTAGACTACAGCGCTATCATCAAGTTTTTCAATTTCTGCCAAAGCCAGTTCCGTTTCTTTTAAATTGATCTCGATCTGGTTCTTCTGGGCTGCCAGAGCTTGAGCCTGCTGCTGTATCTGCTGCAACTGCGCAAGCTGGTTTTGAATTTGTGGGGGTAATTCTGAACTCATTTAATTCTCCTGTAAATCTGATGTAGTATTGTACATCTTTAATTTATAACTTGTGTATTGGATGTTAATGAACACATCTCGTATGTGATTTTAATCAGCCTGAGCCATCCGTTCAAGGCAGCCCTCATCGAAACTATGTCATTTGCCTCAACTTTTAAAAAAAGTGTATCACCCTTTGGCATAAGTGATGTTTTTGTGCGCTGGTAATCCTGGTCAAGTTCCGGGAGTAATGCTTCATAGATTATACGGGCATCCTTCCCGGCATTGAATTCAAACTCTGCGAGGACTTGCATAGAATGTGATAAGTGTCTTGATGTTATTTAAATTGTGCATCAATTTATGAAAGGGTCTCAGGGATTTTTCCAAGAGCTTCATCGATATCTTTTGCCAATTCAAAAGGGATCCCCACAACAACCTCATCATCTCCATATTTGCTATGCTTCCTTGAACCTTTGCATCCGAGAGAGAAACTTAATTTTCCCATCAATGGATATACGCTGCAATCGCTGCAAATTGATGCTATACCTCCTGTCTTGATCTCAACAGGTTTACCCTCAAGATATCCATGAGCCTGGATTATCCTCATCGCCTTTACGGGTGTAAGGTAAAGTAGCAGGACATCAAATTTCTCTCCCGTAAAAGGTGTTATTCTTATTGACCGCCCCTTAATTTCAAACCTCTTTAACGAAGAAACAGCATTTGATGTTGCCTTATGGTTCTTGTACCTGCCAGTACTGTTATAATATTCCTCGGGACTGTTTTCTGTATTGCAGAAAACATATTCACAAACCCTGCATCCCTGACTCGTGATCATAAAAGATTCACCAAACCTTGCTTTATATATCAATTCACAATATAGAAGTGGACTTTGCGTGCCCTTTTCATTGGAAATAAGAATACTTACAGGATTTCCTTTTTCCATCAATTGCAAGATATTATTTAGCATGATTATGGTAAATATATATAACTCTATACTCAATACCTTCTTTTATATATATCAATACCGATTAAGAAATAATGAAGTTTGGCGAGATAGTCTTCATATTCAGGTTATTAACATTAATTATTATACTCCGGATTATCGATTATGAACAGCTGGTCATAATTCTTCGGTCAATAGACACAAACCTGGTAATTCTTGCGATTTTGCTGGAACTGTGCGGTTTCCTGATATGGTCCTTAAAATGGAAATTCCTGGTTGACAGGCTTGAGAAGGTAAAATTTTCAATCCTTTTCCTGGGGCTTATGGGAGGAAATGTCCTCAATACCAATGTACTGCGCGCAAGGATATTTGGCGGTTTTGGAAGAGCGAAATTCCTTAAAAATGTAACTAAGGATCATAGTCATGCAAACTGGTATGCCACTGTGGTCATGGACCAGACAACAAACAGCTTCGTGTTTTCGATTCCCTTGATCTTTTCTTTACTTTTTGTATTCCTGTTCATTGACATACCTTTGGGGCTATCAATTTTATTAGAAGTAATAGCACTTATAATGTTCCTGCTGGCATCTTTTGCATATCTTTCCAAATATAAGATTAATAGGCCTGCCATAGTTTCGTTCTTCTATTTGATCCTTAAGCGAACATATGATTTTTCGCTATTCAAATTTATCAGAAACAGGTTTGAGTCATATCAAATATTTGAAGAACTTGTAATAACAGGTATTGCTGAATTCGAAAAAACCTACAAACTGATCATGAAAAGCAGAAAAATCCTTTCCATAGATATTGGTCTTTCTGCTGTCATGTTTGCATTGATTTACTTAAAAACCTTCATGATCTTTCAAAGTGTGGGATATGATATTACAATTGCAGATATCATAATTTCCCTTTCCCTGATACTCTGGTTTAGCTCTATTCTTCCAATTCCTGGAGGTTTGGGGATAAAAGAATTGATCATGATAGGTATCTATTCCATGGTTGGAATACCAATAACCACTGCCGTCATCGTTTCCCTGATAGACAGGGTGATCTATTTATTTTTTGTCATTGTTATCGCATATGCAGCCATTTTTATAATGCGATTATATAACATAGGTGAAAGCAAAGGATGATATGGATATAGATAATTTGCACAAAAAAGGAAAGTGAAAATTTGCATCGTGAAGACCTTATCCGGGAAGTAATAAGGAAAGCAATACACCTGACATCTATCATAATAGTCCTGACCTATTATTTTTTCGGGAAGGAAGCGGTACTTCTATTGCTCACGGTTTATTTGATAGTGGTGCTTGGGCTTGAGTATTTCAGGATAGAATGGGGTGAAAAAATACCCGTAGTTCATAGCCTTTACAGGATAAAAGAAGCCGACAGGCTTGGAGGACATGTATTTTTCACAATTGGAAGCATAATCGCAATTTCAGTTTTTTCTAAAGAAATTGCATCCGCTGCCATCCTTATGACCACATTCGGGGATACATCGGCAGCTATTTTCGGGAAGGCCTTCGGGCGGACGTGGATAAAAGGGTTGAACAACAGGGCATATGAAGGCTGCGCTGCAGAGTTGATCGTGGATATAATTATTGGGTTGTTTTTCCTGCCAAACCTGATACTGGTTCTGGTGATGGCAGCTACGGCAACGATCGTTGAGACGGTTACCGATAAGCTGGATGATAATCTCCTGATACCCGTTTTTTCAGGATTTAACGGGCAGCTTGCAGTTCTTATATTGACATATCTTAATTATCTTAGTTAGATTCAGTTTTATTTATCAGTTTTAATAGATTTTTTGCTCAAAATCGCTATATCAATGCAAAAGATATACATTCAAGTTAGTTGTATAGGAAAAAAATCAGGAGAATATAATATGAATCTTGAAAATAATTTATTGATGATACCAGGTCCTGTGCCCGTTGCGCCAAGGATATTGCGATCCATGTCCAGACCTATAATCGGCCATCGAGGAAAGGAATTCGGGGATATGTACAGCGAATGCCAAACGACGCTAAAGGAGCTTTTCGGTACCAAAAACGATGTGTATATAATCACCGGGTCGGGAAGCTGCGCGATGGAGACTGCGGTTAGTAATGTTATTGGGGAAAAAGATACTCTTATAACTATTGAGAACGGGAAATTCGGGGAACGCTTCAGGGAGATCGGGGAACGCTATGGTCAAGTAAAGGCGGTAAAATTTGACTGGTCCAAAGGTGAATCCATTGAACTTGAGAGGGTTGAAAGCGCATTGGCAGAAGGAGCAAAAGCAATAACTCTGGTTCATAATGATACATCCGTTGGCATAAAGAATCCTGCAAAAGAGATAGGGGACCTTGCAAAAAAATATGGCGCCATATTTATCATGGACGGAGTGACAACGATAGGCGGCGATGAAGTTCTTATTGATAAATGGGGTGTTGATATTGCTGTCGTTGGCTCCCAGAAGTGCATAGGCGCACCACCGGGATTATCCGCAATATCTGTGAGTAAAAAAACATGGGAATCCATTGTTGATAAACCCCCTTATTATATGGATCTTAAAGCATATAAGAAATCAGCAAATAAAGATACAGCCCAGACACCTTATACTCCTGCTGTCTCGCTGTTTTTTGCATTTCAAGAAGCGCTTCGCATCGTAAAGGAAGAAGGACTCGAAGCTCGTATCAAAAGGCATGCAAAATTTGCAGAAGCGCTCCGTGCAGCCGCATGCGCCATGAATATCGAATTGTTCCCACAGTTGAACAAATACAGTAAATACTCAAATACCGTAACAGCAATGAAAATCCCCACAGGTATCGATGATAAGAAATTGCGAAATGGGATAAAGGAGATTGGGATCCAGGTTTCAGGCGGGCAGGGCACTCTTGAAGGCAAGATATTCAGGATAGGAAGCATGGGCAATATTAGCAAGCTGGATATTTTAAGCACGATCCAGGCAGTGGAAATTGTCCTTCACAGGAATGATGTGGTTAAGAAAATGGGACCGGGAGTAGAGGCTGCCAGTAACATATTGAAATAAAATTCAAAAAAATAAAAAATAAATTTTAATAAAAAATTAATAAATCTACTGATTCGGTTTTAATTCAGTAGATTTTATATCTTGCAGCAACTGTGAGATCAGCTTTTTGGCATTTTGCAGATGAGCTGTGCCGCTCCCTGCCAGCTGGGTGAAGTTATCCTGTATGAAAACCTCGTTTTCCTGTATCAAATAAATGTAATAAACAAGTATTCCCCAGTAAATGACAGATCCAATAAAAATTGTGGTTGAAATTCCAAGCAACTGATAATAGACCATAGCGGTCGTCATCCCGCGGGGTTGTAAAATATTAATGGCGGTTATGAAGTTATAAAATATTATCAAACCAATAATTATTGGAATTATTCCTATTATTAACAAGTTATTTTTACTCAGTCTCATCTTTCCACCTGTATATTATGACCTGTATATAATATGCAAATTTACTATTTAAAGCTGCCTAATGATAATAACAAGAGTTAATATCAGAAGATCAAATATTGCTAATTACTGTTTGTAGAGTAAAAGAAGAAGGAGTTAAAAGAATGAGTATAGTAAAAATTGGCGATATAGCGAAAGATTTTGATCTGAGCGACCAGGATGAAAAGGAAGTCCGCCTATCATCCTTCAAAGGCAAGAGGGTACTGTTATCTTTCCATCCCCTTGCCTGGACAAAGGTCTGTGCCGAACAGATGAAATCGCTTGAAAAAAATCATGATAGGTTCGAGAAATTAAATACAGTAGCATTGGGTATAAGTGTGGATACTGTCCCATCAAAAAAAGCATGGGCAAAAGAACTTGGAATAAAAAATACCAGGCTTCTTTCAGACTTCTGGCCTCATGGCAAAGTAGCTGGTCTCTATGGGATATTCAGGGAAAAAGAGGGAGTCTCCGAACGGGCGAATATTATTATTGATGAAAACAGTAAAGTAGTATTCGTGAAGGTGTATCCTATTTCACAGTTTCCGGATATTAAAGAAATAATAAAAGTTCTTGAAGATCTGGAACAACAATAATGCTGCTTATTAAAGGCAACAATTTTAAATCATAAGTGTATTATTAGGTATCGTAGGAGGAAATCAAATGAGTAAAGTAGTTTTAATGGATTTTTTTGCAGAATGGTGCGGTCCCTGCAAGATGCAGGATCCGATCATCGCAGAGCTTAAGAAAAAATTCGGGGATAAAGTGGAATTTAAGAAAATTGACGTTGACAACAATAATGAATTAGCCGCTAAATTCACGGTACATGCTATTCCAACATTGGTAATTGAAAAAGATGGCGCTGTGTTTAAGCGATACACCGGTGTAACCCGGCTTAATGTGCTGGAAGCGGATTTAAACGAAGCCTTAAAATAACGTGGTTTGATTGAAACCTTTATTTGACCTTGGTGTGCTGCCGATCAGGCACAAGACCGGTAAGGGATTCAAACCTCATATTTCACTTATTTTCAATGCAGGGAAACGATTAACTTTTGCCGTGGATACAACGAATTCCCGTTTCCAGCAGCCTGACGCGTATCTTATTACCCATGCGCATTCTGACCATCATGGCAAATCAGCAATGCTCTCAAAGAATGCTGTGTGTTCGCAGGAGACGGCACTTGCGCTTGAAATCCTTTACGGGAAAAAATATGCAGGAAGAACGTTCAAGATCGGTGACAGCATTGATATCGCTGGCGTTGAAATAAAAACGTATCCTACACATCATACAATAGGCTCATGTGCTTTTTACTGGAAAAATGATGTGGGTGCCAGGATCATGGTCACAGGTGATGTCAAAGATTCAAAAGACCTGCCAGACTGCGATTGCCTTATTACGGAAGCAAATTACGGGGATCCAAATGATCCAAAATGTCATTTCGAAGATGATCTGGGAGCGTTCAGGGAATCCCTGGAAGAACCGTCCAAGGATATTGCTTTTGGAGCTTATGCTTTCGGGAAGGCACAGCGTACTGTTAAACTCATTCGTGAATCTGGTTATTCCGGAGAGATCGGTATGGATCCGGTATCACATGCGCTTACTGACGGATTAATGAAAGATGCCGGGCAGATTGTTGATCTTGATAGTAATTGCGGTATCAAAATAACCACGCCTGGTGAAATACCAGGGCTTGCATCAGCAAGGAAATTCATACTGACAGGACGAAAGGATATCAAATTTCCTACTATCAATATAAGCGACCACATGGATGTGAATGGTCTTATCGGAATGACAAAACAGTGCGCACCATCAGCAGTCATAACATACCATCCCGGTGGCAACCGCCCCCTTAAACTTGCTGCATATTTAAGGAAAAATGGCATTTATGCAAAAGCTCTTGAAGAAATAAATACTATACTTGAAATTTAACTAATCCTTCAGATAACCTTAAGCAGACGAAAATATTCATACTGTATAAATGGCAATAGAAATTGAACCTTTATTCACACTAATCGGCGAGGCTGTAGTATATTTGGCGGCCTTTTTATTAATAATAGCAGTTTTAGGTTCACTGCTTATAGTTTATTCATTTAAGACCGAGAAGTTCATTTTCCCGGGATTTATGCTTTTCTCGATTACACTTCTTGAAAACCTGGTAAAGGCCTTATTCAGGCTTTTCAAGATGGATGATTCAATTGTTGATGACGTGGGTATATCGCTTAAGAACAAGATCTCTATAAGGAAATTCAGGGACACACCAGTCAATAAACGACTGATATTTTTTCCCCAATGCTTAAGAGCCATCACCTGCCCATCCAAACTGAGTTCTGAAGGTATACAGTGCATATATTGCGGCGCATGTGAGATAGGATCGGCCAAGAAAAGCGCGCAAGAGCTTGGTTATAAGGTTTATATCGTCCCCGGTTCAAGCTTTATAAAGAGGCTTATTCGAAAACACAAGCCAGAGGCAATACTCGGAGTCGGGTGCATGACCGAAATAAAAGCCGGGCTTGAGATGTGCGAGAAAATCGACCTTTTCGGGGTGGGTATCGTTCTTGAAAAGGCAGGGTGTGTTTCAACTGTACTTGACTGGGATAAATTCTATGAGTTCATTGAAAATTCATGAAATAAGGATTTTTTAATGTTTTTATTGTTATTCAATATGCAATGAACTATTATAAACCAAAAAAGACAATATTTTTGCTTGGAAACTGAACAATAACTTCAAGAATTATCGCTCTATTTAATATTCCAGCTTACATATTTGAATACATAGAGGAGCCCTTTCCAACCACCATCATGGATATACCACCAAGCCATTTTTGGCTCCTCTACTCCTATACAATAAACAAACTTTTATAAACCTGTATTCCGGAGTTTAGCACATGAACCAGAAAGGGCGCTCGGAGAATGAAGTATTGTCTCTCCTAAAAAACGCTATGCAAAAAGACACTTCCTACGATAAGGTCCTGAGCGCCATGTGCACACAACCCCACCCAATAGCTGTAAAAGCCCATATGCAATTCATTGAGTCAAATATGGGAGACTTTGGGCTGTTCCAAGGGACAAAGGAACTTGAAGAAAAAGTAATAAAGATGATGGGAGGCATGCTGGGTGATGATAATGCATGCGGTTACGTTACGACAGGGGGCACGGAATCCAATATCCAGGCATTAAGGACTGCCAGGAATATGAGCAAAAAGAAGCATCCGAACATTATCGTTCCAACTTCTGCCCATTTCTCGTTCGATAAGATAGCAGATCTCCTTGGAATAGAGATAAGAAAAGCTTCGCTTGATACGGAATTCAGGGTGGATATGGACTCGGTTTCAAACCTCATTGATAATAACACTATCGCGCTTGTTGGTATTGCAGGCTCAACGGAATTCGGGCAGATCGATCCGATTGATAGATTGGCCGATCTTGCTTTGTCAAATAACCTTTTCTTGCATATAGATGCAGCTTTCGGGGGATTTGTCATACCTTTTCTTGAGAAAAAATATGATTTTGATTTTTCAGTTAAAGGAGTTACATCAATAACAGCAGATCCCCATAAAATGGGATTGTCCACTATTCCGGCAGGAGGGCTCCTTTTCAGAGAAGAGGCCTGTCTTCTTCCACTGGAGATCGATACACCCTACCTTACTATCAGGAAGCAGCATTCTCTTGCTGGCACACGAAGCGGTGCGGCAGTTGCGGCTTCTTATGCCGTTATGATGCATCTTGGAATGGAAGGATACAAAAAAATCGTGAAAAGATGCATGAAAATGACTGCCATGCTTGTGAAGGGCTGCTGTGACCTGGGAATTGAACCACTGATCGAGCCTGTAATGAATATCGTAGCGCTTGATGTGCCTGATCTTGATGACGTCAGGAAAAAATTACGGGCAAAAGGCTGGGCTACTTCCATAACACGAAACCCAAAAGCCATGAGATTGATAATAATGCCGCACCTTAACGATAATACTATTGAGTTGTTCATTTCCGATCTTGGTGAGTGCATTCACCGAAATGTTTATCATATCTAATATTTATCATTTGCATGAAGGATGTTAATTATATGAATGATTTTATTTTATATAAATATGTTGAATTTTTTATGTTCACATTATATTTGATTTTTGTATTTTTATTGACTCAGATATGGTTCTTATGGAAGGATGTTGAAAAAAATGAGCTGATGTTTAAATCAATTATCAATGAATCTTTTTTTAGGAAAAATTGTATATATGTATTCTTATTCAGTACTTTTTTCATGGGGCATGAATTTTTTGAAGGATTGAATATACCTGGCACAATGGTATTTTTTGAATTCCTTGATCTGTTAGGAATGATCACTCTTGTATTATTTGCTTATAACTGGCACGTTGTATTAAGGTCGTGTATCCCCAAGAAAGCAATCACAAAAGAATTTGCATCCCAATAAAGTTATAGTCAAATTAACGATTAATAGTATAATCATATGGTATCACTAACAATATGAAATTCAACCTTGAAAATCAAATAAACTTCTTAAAATTATGGTGCTTTAGGAGTAATGCCTTATGAATGGGGACTTTAATACTGTTAATAGTTTTCATAGCCTGAAATGCCCTACATGCAACGGTGATTGTATTCTTCCTGCAGAAAAAGTGCTGGATGATTTATTAAGTATGTACATGGCGTGCAGCCAGTGTCCTCCCGACCCTATGTTAGTTAAAAATGTCCCGATATCAGAAAAAATCGATAATAATTCTGGCAAGTGTCCTGGTTGCAGAAAGAGGCACCTGGATTTTGTTATCGGGAATGTTCTTACGATATTGAAGGAAAAAGGATTATTCCCCCATGATGCGGCCCTTCGTGAAGTAGGAACACCGCTTATCTCTTTTGGATATCGGATACCATATACTCCAAGGCTCAAAGATAAAACCCTTGTTCTTATAATGGACTCAGTGACAAAAGGCATTGCCAGGCAAATAGTCGAAAATGTACCTGAAGTTAAAGGAGTGATTAAAAGAAAGGGTATGCAATCACAGAGCATCGGTATCCTTGATACCAATAGCTCCCCGCATACATATGAATTGCTTTTTGGATGTGATATGAGATGTGATGTTGTCTCATCATTGTTCGGGGAATTGTGTATTTATAAAAACCAGTCATTCATCCACATCGAGTTCAATAACACAAAAATAATAAAAATGGAGGAACTTTATCTTAATGGAGAATTGGAACATTCCGTAGTGGTCGATGGTTTTTGTGGACCGGGCACACTTGGGCTGTTATGCGTTCTTGCTGGTGCTAAGAAGGTAATCCTCAATGATGCCTGGCTTCCTGCAATCAAGAACACAATTTTGAATATTAAAGCGAACTCAGCTCTCCTTGGGGTCAAAATTAATTTTGAAAAAGCAGATTATGATAAACTGATCGCAGATGAGCCCGTGCTACTTGCAAGGGCCGAAGGGAAATCAGAAGTTCTGGTTTATCATGGGGATATACGCAAGCTTGATATGGCCATTAAAGGATCCGATATTTGCTTGATAGATACATTTCCTTCAGTAGATCCTGGCCGGTTCATGGCCGCATGCAAGGATATTGCTAGAAGAATCATTATAATATAAATTCAATTATCTAACTCTTGCAGCAGGCATGATTTAAGACTATAAGGCTTGTGGAATATTTTGCTTCGTATTCATGCCCGTTTGCTTTAAGAAGTGACAAGTAATAGTCCTTGATATTCTTGATGGCTTTTTCGTTCTTGTAATTGTGATAAATATTGAGACTGTTCTCCTGTATCTCTATCTTATCTACTATCAACATGGATTCTTCAGTTTTCTTTAATAATTCCAAAAAATCCTGGTGAGGAATACTGGCAATATGTTTTTTTGATATTGATTCGAATATGCCTGCATCCACAGGTGAATTGCAGGCAAGTAGTTCTTCATAATTCCCCTTATAAATCGATACAATATTATAATTCACAGAACTATATATCTCTATGAGGTTTTTCCAAAATTCTTCCCTGGACTTGAACTCCTTCACTGTATCTTTTAAATATCCAAAATACTTCATTGCTGCCACAGGTTGCGTTTCTTTTTCACGATACTTCAAGTCTAGCCTGATAGTTGTTGCTCTTTTATGAACTACATCAATGTCAAGACTTTTGTTGTTAACAAGGAACATAACGACAAGGTGGGCTACAAAATCACGATAAATTTCATTATCACCTGCTATAGTAACAGTTGTAGTAGTCGGATTTATATCATCCATACAAAAAAGAGATACTTTGCAGTTCCAGCCGGATTCGCAGCTTATTTCATTTATCCTCTTATCCAGTTCTGATATCGTGATGATTTTTAGTGGGTCAAGCACCTCTTCAAATATTTCTTTTTCAAGTGGAATACCTTTTGTGGATTTAAGCATCCATAGAAAAATAGGCCTTCCAATAAGGACATTCTTTCCCGATTCTATAGATTCTTCCCTTCCTGTTAATTCTTTTCTCTCAGATGCAATTTTTGATATTGCCTCTTCGACAGAACCATAGCGCCGAATTGACGCCTCGGTGATATCAATGGCATCCCGTATAGCTGCGCTCAGATTCCCATTGTGTTTTGTGATCAATTGAGCTAGTTTCTTAAGATGAGTTGGCTCAAGTGAAATATTTTTTCTAACAACCATGATACTACTAGATTATCACTGAGTTAATCTATCATAAACCTTTTCACATTAGTGTTTAAGAAGTGATATTCAGTAGTACAATTGTGGTAATATACTATTTATTAGTGACATTATATCAATTAAATTGCATGATGACACACAGTTAGGGTGGAATGCTTGAGGCGGGTTGGAGAGTGGGGTTCACATAATCCTCTAACTCCGCTATTACCAGCACATTTTTTTGGATATTACTTTTCATTAAGCTGTGCTGCTACCACTTTCATTATCCCATGATCTCCCTTCCAGATATTTCGGATCTTGAGAAGATCAATTCTTTTCCTGTAGAATGGCGCGTCAAGAACAAGCGACTCATATTCGCCTCCCTCACCTGCAATATGTACCCGGTATTTCCTGTTCAGCGCTTTGAGATCTTCTATCAACTTGTCATCAAAGCGTCGGCCGAGCCATGATTCATCCATTCCTGCTGCTGCTACTTTTACCATCCTGATATCCATTAGTTTGGTCATTTCGCGAAGAAGTTTTTCAGATTCCATATGCCACAATGGCGCATACATTTTTATCCCTCGTTCGGCACAAATCCGCCTCACACGGGAAGCCTGGTATTCCGATTCGATAGCGCCTACAATAACACCATCTATGTTCAATTGACTCAGGGCTTTTTTCAGGTCTTTGAGTTCCTTTTCCTTCTCACCTGTTGATATCTGAGAAGTGAGGGGAATCCCGCAAGCATCTGCGATAAGCTCGGTGAGGTGAATATTTGCAGAATGGAACATATATGAGTCTTCATTTGCAGGTATTATTGTAACAAGGTCTGTGACCTCATGGCCATTCTGCAATGCTTTATAAATTGCAAATGACGAATCCTTGCCCCCGGAAATAAGAGCTGCCAGTTTCATCCGAATTAATATTTCCCGGAGGACTTTTTCTTTTCCTTACTATCTTTTCCGCCTTCGAACTCTTCGACATCCACGACATCCAGAGGCGTATTTATCAATGCCTTACCTATAGTTGATTTCGCGATCCTTGCCCCATGCTCTTCATTTTCTGCATCATACACTTTCATCTCAAGCAGAATTCCCACAAGAGCGGTACCTGCCGCCATAAAGACGCTGTCAAAAGCCTCGCCGCATGCCGGACAGCTCGTGGTTCCCACTTCTATTTCCACGAAATTCAAATCAGGATTGAGCATTTTTCCAACTTCAGATATAGCAATATTCATCGCATCTTCAACACTTTCTACACTCTTCACAAGCCATGCGGCTTCAAGTGTAATTATATAATTTGACATTTTTTATTCCTCTATTAAATTGTAAACAGGTTTTCATCACTTACTTTAAAGACACCGAGTTTTACACCTGCGTCCAGCCACGCGTGTCCATAACTGAAACAAACAAGGGCATTCACAATATCCTCTTCTTCGATAAAGTGCATTCCATCATCGTAATAGGAACTTGCCATATTTGAAAAATCCCTGGCAACTCTATTCAAATGGGAATTTTCCTGCACCACTATTTCAAAAGCCTTCAATGCCTTGCGTAAGAGTTCTTCGTATCTTTTGACTTTTTCCGGAAGGACAGCGTGTTGTTTCACTTTTATGTATATACAGGGAATGATATGTAAAGGTTGTTGTAAATCATTAAATAAATCCAGCAGTAAATCTTTGTGAAAAGTAATAAGAGAAAAAGGTAGAGGATTTCAAGAATTCTTGGATAGATTGTGGATAGGATAGGAAGTGAATCTTGATGATTTGTATTTATCCTCTACGTAGTTCATAATTGGCCTGTCCTTAAATAGTATTTTTCCAAGATTATACCCAAATTACTTCCAAATCTTCGTGCGAAACCTGGGAAAAAAGGCATTAATCATGATCTGAAAAAGTTATTTCAATGATGATATAAAAACACTAAGATCTTTGTAAGATTAGAGAAAAAGGTAGAGGATTTCAAGAATTCATGGATAGATTGTGGATAGGATAGGATGTGAATCTTGATGATTTGTATTTATCCTCTACGTAGTTTATAATTGGCCTATCCTTAAATAGTATTTTTCCAAGATTATACCCAAATTACATCCAAATCGCCGTATCGAATTTGCGATAGAAAAGTTTTAATTACAGCGTCTCATAAAAATACAATCATGTTTGAAAAAAAAAAGATCAATATCGGCCATCTTTCCACATTATACCACACCTCTTTTATTCTCATGGGTACGGACTGGTTGGAGAAGTCCGGGATATATACAACCTGGGAACTTTTTGCTTCCGGGCCTGATATTGTCAAAGCTTTTGAAAATAAAGAAATTGATATCGGGTATATTGGACTTCCTCCTGCGATCATTGGTATGGATCAGGGTGTCCCGATCGTCTGCGTAGCCGGGGGACATGTTGAAGGAACGGTGTTAATCGCCGGGAAAAGTTATAGTGTTTATTCTGAACTTGATAATATTAACACTGTCATGAGACAATTTGAGGGAAAAGTAATTGGCTCTCCCCCGAAAGGGTCTATTCATGATGTCATTATAAATAATATCATAAATGCAAATGGCTTCCGCATCAGGGTAAAGAACTTCCCATGGACTGACTTCGTTCTCGAAGCGCTGGTAGATGGAGAGATTGATGCTGCGGTCGGGACCCCCTCGCTTGCTGTTGCAGCAGCGCATGCCTGCGGTACAAAAATAATCATTCCACCGCACTTGCTCTGGCCAGATAACCCGAGTTATGGTATCGTTATCCGAAAAGAATTAATACAGTATCCTGATGTTATCCTGCGGTTCCTGGAACAGCATGAAAAAGCAAGTAATTTCATCAGGATATACCCAACAGAAGCATCAAGGCTCGTATCAAGACTGACAGGGATAGTTGATGAAGAGTTTGCACTGGAGGCTTATCGGATCTCTCCAAAATATTGCGCCGCCCTGTCAAAAGAGTTCGTTGGATCGACAATGGCTTTCGTGCCTGTTCTCCACAGGCTAAAATACATCTCAAAGATAATCTCTGAACAAGAAATATTCGAGTATGGTTTTATTGAAAAAATTCATAAAGAAAAACCTCATTATAATTCACCAGTATCTTTATAGAAAGGTTCTCTCTTTTCCATTGCGAATTTCATTAATTCTGCAATTTCACCTGGCTCTTTACTATTGACATCCACAAGATTATCGTTTCTTAGAAGACAGGGCTTTAGCTTTCCATCAGAAGTAACCCTCAGCCTGTTACAATTTGCACAGAAATGCGAATTATCTATGGGGCGGACAAGCTCGACTTCAATACCATCTATATGGTATTTCCTTCTCCTGTGCATTGATCGCTCTTCTATATCTGTCGCCCTTTTTTCAAGGAATTTTTCTACTTCGTTGATATTTACCTGATACTGTGCTGTTTGCTGGAAATTCATCAATTCAATTAGCTGCAATATTACCTTCCCATCATACTTTTGAACAAAATCCATCATTTCCGGAATTTCATCAGCATTTAATCCTTTCATGAGTACCATATTCAATTTTACTGGTATCAGGCCGGATGCTACCGCAGCGTCTATTCCATCCAATACTATACTTACGTCACCACCTGTTACTTTCCTGTATTTTTCAGCTCGCAGGGATGGAAGACTTATGTTTATCCTGTTAAGTCCGCTTCCGGCAAGATCCTGTGCCCTTTTCACGAGGGATGTACCGTTAGTTGTAGCTGAAATATCCTTCAATTCCGGAAGAGCTTTGAGTATATTTTCAAAATCATTGCGCATCAAAGGTTCACCCCCTGAGAATTTAACTTTGTTAACCCCGAACCTCTTTGAAGCCCTCACGATATTTGCTATGGTTTCAACATTCATCTCATTATTGGTATAACGCGTCTGTCCTTCACGATGGCAATAAATGCATTTCAGGTTACAGCGATTTGTTATGGAAATCCGCAGGCTCTTTATAGTTCGTCCATAGCTGTCTGTTAATTGCATATATGAAATATGAAAAAATATTGGAGCATCATCCACCCGTCACTACTCTTAAGATCTCTATATTTTCCTGGTTAACTTTTTCATCAAGCGGCACCGGATTTCCGCCTCTGAAAATAAGAACTATTTCCGGATTAATATGAAGAGATCCAAGAAGCTCTTCATATGTGGATGATGATAGCACATCCAGGTTTTGTTCTTTAACACCTCCGAACATTATTTTTACTTTTATTTTCAATTTAGTCCTCAGGGAGTTCCGCTACTTCCACTTCTTTTTTAGTCAAATCCCCAAGATGCTCATCCATCAATTTAGTGTCTAAGATCTTCTGTTTCTTTTCGCCTTTTCGTTCCAATTCTCTCTTTTTAAGTTTTGACATATTCTTACCTCGCATCTTTTCGATTTTAGAAATAATGTTTGACCATTGGAAAATTGAATGAAAACATAGTGAATGAATCTAAATAATCTCCATATCTAATACATACTTGGATTCATTCACTTATTAAGTTATTCCTCATCTACAAACTTCTTGCCGGTATCTTCAATAAGCATACCCTGGATTACTTCAGCGTATGCAGGTCTTGCAATGAATACTCCGATAAGTACTCCGACTATGGTAATTACGGCAAAGCCCCGGAGAGCCCCAAATCCCATGATAAGGAGAGGGGACATCGCCACAAGTACTGTCGCAGCGGCTGAGAATATTATTGTGAAGGCCTTGGTCAGACGCGATTTATAAACCTTATCCGGTGGCATGGCTCCGCCGGCAAGAACCTCATCGGTTATTATTATCAGGTGGTCGATACCGGTACCGATGACCGCAATTATACCAGCAATTGTCGGAAGGTCAAGCTGGAATCCTACGAGGACGGTAAAACCCAATATGATGATTACCTCGCTGAAAGATGTTGAAAGCATCGGGATAACGATGTTTGGCTGTTTGTATCTTAATGAAACAACAATAGCGACTAATATCAATGCTATTATCCCGGCGATCAATATCTGTGATTTGAACTTAGAGCCCAGTTCAGCAGAAACCTGTCCTGCGCCTATGACTTCTACCTTCACAGGCAGGGCGCCGGCTCTTAAATGGATCTGGAGTTCATTTGCTTTTCTTTGTCCCTCATCTCCTGCGCCAGTTGTTGCCACAAGGTTTTTCACAGGTACGCTCTGGATGTTCTTGGCCAGCTCGGGTGACAGCGGAGCATCAAATACCACATTTTCATCAAGGGACATTATCAGATTATGCGCTGAAGGATTTGTGACGGCTCCATACTGTATTGCAGCATCACGAAGAGCCGCTGCCCCGGCGTCACTCAGGGTAAAAGATACGCCCCATATGTCTCCTTTCTCTTTTTCAGGCAATCCAGGCGTTATTTCCGTGCCAAAAAGCACATGTTCAGTTTCATTACCATTCACCTGTATGCGAATTTCGAATTTTCCGGGTTTGCCTGCGATATCCTTCGCTGTGGTCATATCCACGCCTGCAAGGTCAATAAGAAGATAATTATCGCCAACCGTCCTGATGGGAATTTCCTTCATTCCCAGGCTGTTGAGTTTGGTTTCAAGGATCTTTTTTGTTTCTTCTCTGGTATCTGCTGACACACCCACCTTAAAGGAGTTGACTTTTCCATCAACTGGTTTAAGAACTGCATTCAATTCATCCTGAGTCACTGTTTTTCGTATTTCAAAAGTAAGAATATTTCCAGGAATCATTTTGATTTCTGCATTAAGGTTATTCTCAAGATATTTCTGGATCGCATATTCCCTGTTTATTTGGAGGGATATCCTTGTGCTTCCATCAGAAGCCTGTGATATGGTGGATTTACCGAATCCGAATCCATCTATTGTTTTCTGGGTGGTCTGTGTTGATGTTGTAAATGTAATAGAATTGAAAGTGGTCTCTTCGATCTTGACTGAAGGATCATTCAGCAATTTTGCAAATTCAGTCTGGATGATTTTCTTTTCATCGGCATCTAACTGGACAATAGCTCCCTGAAGCTGCAATTGCAGCCATGAGCCGCCTTCAAGGTCAAGACCATACTTCAGATTATTACCCACATTCACTTCACCGTTCTTATATGAGACTGTCATTACAGCAAATGAAGCAAGGATAACGATAAATAATAAGAGGATTCGTGGTTTCTTATAAAAAGGTTCTTCATCGTTCATGTTGTCAGCCTCCTCTTTTTGGATTTTTCAACTTTCTTTTCCATTGTTCCCCCTTTTTCCAGATACCATTTCAGGATCCCAACATTTGTCATCCAGGTGTTTATTATGTCCGCGATCAAACCGAAAATAAGGACAACGGAAATGTCTCTTATTATATCAATACGTGTAAAGCTTGAAACAAGATAAGAACCCGATGAAACCACGAATAAAGCTATAAGAGCGGCAAGAGTGGTCAAAGTCATGGTCATGCCTGTTTTCATAGCATCTTTTATCTTGTCACCCAATTCACCTTTTCGTTTCAAGAGACGTGTTGTCAAAAGGATATCGGTATCCACTGAATAACCGATAAGCATCAATAGTGCAGCAACAGTTCCAAGAGATAATACTATGCCGAACACATCCATCATTGCGGCTGCAAATGCAATATCAGCAAAAGCCGAAATTACAACAGCTATCGAAGGTACAAATGTCCTGAAAATCAGGAATACCACAATCCCCATTCCAAGGAATGAGAATAATATAGCACGAAGCGCCTGTCCCTGCAAATCCTTGCTGACAACTTCTCCCATTTGTCTTATTTCCAGGTTAGAATTAGAGTATTCAGAATTTATTTTGTTCGTTACATCGGTAATATCGGATTCCTTCATCGGGCCGAACTGGATCAACTTACGGTCGCCTCCACCATATTCTCGTGCCTGGATAACAGGATATGCTGAAAAATCTTCTTTTAACTGATCGGGTGTCTTTGCGCTGTCAAAGATCATAGCCATTCCACCCTGGAATTCCATTCCCAGTTCGACCGGAGTATGGGTTTCGGTTGTAAGAGTAGTGTACGTTAAAATCAAAAGCGATACCAGAAGCAGTATTGCAGGAAGAATTAGCATTTGTTTGAAATTGAACTTGTTGACGTATTCGTCAATCGCTTTTTCATTAATTAAATTCATTGGGATCTCCTCTTCACATCTTAAGACTGGCTTACATTATAACACAACATATTTACCTTTTGCTATTTCTGAGATACTCCCTCCCGAAAATTTAAGCGAATGGATGGTTCGCTTTATCTTTTCTCGCGAGAGCTTCTTCTAAAGAGGGTTCGCTTGCCATTGCCCGCTTTATTGCCAGTTTTGTCGCTTCATAATTGTAATCATATATTTTTTGCTTATCTTTAGCTTCCCAGTGTATGAATACTGAAACTATTACCAAGAGATCTTCTGCATCGCTCTTTGCAATTACTCCTTCCTCGACACTGTCAATTACCGCTTTTGCCACAGCCGCCTGCCCGGCCCCGAACATTAATAAGGCCTGGTTTGCGTTCTTGATGGTGACTTTGTTTACCATCAATGTGCATGGTTTTGTCTGGAGATTCGGTTCAAGCACCGCAAGAAGTGGCATATGTCCTTCCCTTGGCATCGCAAGTGAATTCATAAAAGCTGTCTCAACCGGACCTCCTCTTGGTCCTATTACAAGGTCGATGTGTGCAATTTCATTACCATCGCCCACAAGCGCCTCTCCTATCATACTTCTAACAATATGTACCATTAAATCACCCGCCCTTCCTGAACGTTAATGATATTTAGAAGTTTCTAACATTACCTCCATGGCTGATATTGATAAGCTATCTGTGGAGCCAAATGTGATTCTTGTAGACCTGAATATAGACGGTGAAATACACGGACCACCCTACATACCATAATATTATTACATAAGTTTAATAAATCTCCAAATTGTTCCATTTCATGATTAGTCTCCGACCTACCAGTACGCTCATGTATCCACTTTTTAGAGTGCAACAGCCGTGGAGTGGCAATTTTGAATAAAATTGTTCCGAGTGAATTATCGAAGTTCCGATATTTCAGGAGCTAATTGCCCCCGTATTCTTCACAGGCTTTTTTTATTCCCGACAGCTCAAGCGATTTTGCAGTGTAGCCGTATGCGCCCGAGCTGTCTCCTACCCAGGGAACCCCGCCCGCCTCTTTTACTATCTCAGTCATTCCCCCGACAATTACGGGATGAGTGGTCGCAGCCCGCTCAGGCGGAAAGCCTATGATAACATTTACCTTGAGCAGAACGGTGTCGCCGGGTTTTACTATTTCCCCGATACCGCCTATCAGTTCAAGGCTCTTTAGTATAGCGTTTTTAACTTTCTGGTGTTCGTAGTTTTCACACTTTATGATCGAAACTTTCATTATATTCCTCCATTTTTATTAACTTTCGGGCCATCAAAAACAGCCCTGATCCAACCATGAATTCAAGTGACATTAACATCCACAATACAGGTGACTCATAAATATTTATTATAAAAGTTCTGTACCATACTGGCATATACTCCAGTCCCCAATACATATAACGCTCCCCCACAACGAATGCCAGGGATGCATCAAGCATCAGGAATATTGATAAACCGAAAAGGACAGTACCTGTATATTTTCCTGGTTTTATCACTTCAATGTCTCCATATCTTCAATATCCAGGCTCTTGCCAACATCAAGTACTATTACTGAATCCCTAATTTTATCATCCCTGATGCTATTCCTAAAATCTGATGGATTTCCGTTCATGTTAAAAAGCAGGGGAATTTTCCCAAATGTACCAAAATGAATGGGTATCACTATTCCGGGTTTCAAAGTTTGGGCAGCAAGCGCTGCTTCCTGCGGATCCATTATCATTTTAAAACCAAAAAACCTGTTTCCTCCGATCGGAAGGAATGCAATATCAATATTGTATTTATTTGCGAGGTCATTCAAAGAAGGTATTAGAAATGTATCGCCAGCGAAATATATGGTTTTACTTCCTGTTATTATGTATCCTGCACATTTACCCTGGTGTTTAGCAGGAACCGCAGTAATATTGTGTTCTCCTATGCGTATTGATTCCCAATCTTTAAGTTCTTTTACATCAAACCCCATTCTCCGGATTTTTGATGATGCCCCTTGCGGTATAATTACTTTACAGGACTTGTTCATTTTATCCAGCGCATCGTAATCACAGTGGTCGGGATGAGTATGTGATATCAGGATCAAATCAATTTCCGGCAATTTTTCAATTGCCATAGAAGGCAATAACCTCCTTTTCAATCCTGAAAAGTTTGATGAGAAATAAGGGTCGGTAAGTATATTGAATTCTTTATCCCGTATTAAGACCGTTGAGTGTCCTATATAAGTAATTCGCATTTCGTCGGTATTCCCATACATCATTGAGTTGATGTATCCAGTTATAGTGAAATTGAAGTTACATTTATACCCTATTCCGTTCGAAAATACTTTCTCCTCACTCAGTAAAGATAATAAACCTGCAATATGTCCATACTCTTATGACCGCTGCAAGAAAAGAATTTGTGGCAGAGGCGATCGATGAGAAGAATTCTATCTTTTATGGATGAGAGGGAGCTTCCTGATACTCTGCTAAGCTTTAAGGAATGATAGGACGACTTTATTGAAATCCTCCGGTCGTTCGAGTGGTAGCACATGCGATGCGCCAGCGCCTTTCACCAGATGAAACTTTGCTCCAGGAATGCCATCAGCAAGCTCACGACCGATCCAAGGGGGTGTGACCCGATCCCGCTCACCAGTCACAACAAGCGTTTGCGCTTTTATCATGCCAATACGGTCCAATGAGTCATGTTTAACGTATGCATTAGCCTGCCGTTCGTATGCTTCGGGAGAGATGGGGTTAGGGTTATTTCCTAGCATGGCGAGCGTTTCGTCCACAGCCTGGTGATTCCGGAGGAAGTCCGTGGAAAAAAGCCAGAGGCACTGCTGAGCTGCGAATATCATCCCTTCTTTATCATGCTTCTTCACAAAGCTCCATATGGTAATTGGATCGAACTTAGCCCGCCCTGTTCCCGCACCGGTACCGGTCAGAATCAGCTTGTCCAGCCTTTCAGGATGACGTAACGCAAACTCCTGGGCAATCATTCCTCCCATCGAAAGACCCAGCACATGAGTACGCTCAACATCCAGAATATCCAGAAGGCCAACCACGTCATCCGCCATATCTGCGATCGTATATGGCCTGGTTGCCTTGGAGCTGCGTCCGACGTCCCTATTGTCGAATGTGATTACCTGATATTCTTGCGAAAATGCGGGGACTTGATACAGATCCCATAATGTAGCATCATAACCGATTCCCATGATTAACACTAAAGGGTATGCCTCACCATGCACCTCGTAATAAAGCTTCTGATCATTACTATCAATCTTCCCACTTTTCATTTCATTCATCTCCCGTTTAATATTGCACGATTAAATAATGGTTTAATTGCTAAACGAATCTGCTGGACCACGCTAATCCTGTGACATTGTGGCCGCCGCTGCAACGTAATTCAATTCCAGTGTCTTTGAAAGCTAATTTATTTGCCATATTTTACTAATCGCCAATCTCCTAATTTTAATATGTTTTCGTTTCTATTTAAAGGTTCCTTCGAAAGGATACCCATTTCGTCCTCCTCATATCCTACATCTAAAGTATAATAAATATAAATGCCGCTCCTATTATACCCATCCCGATTTCAAGTACTGCCATCAATGTCGCTCCATCATTTCAAGTTCCCTGCCCTGCAAGCTTTCCATCCTTCTTCCTGCCCAGCGCCATGGCAGGCAATATACATTCCCGCCATACCGGCCAGCTTTCTTTCCCCAATAGGATCTCATTTTCATCCAGTTTGCTAATGTATTCGCCTTCTAGCATAAAATTATGGGTGGTTATTACTGAAGCCTCATCATCCGGATTGATCGAGTGCACGCTCCAGGCTCCGCTTTTATCTTTATAGGATAGCACAGCACCCATGATATATTGAGCAGAAACACCTTTTACACCCGAAACTCTGCTTATCTTTTGTTTCAGGGATAATACGGAATTCTCAACTTCAACGCCGCCGAATGTTTTTTTTTTTTTGAGTGTTGTTCGTATTACAATAATGATTCTATTTCGTTAAAATCCACCCTTGCAGTCGCATCAAGTGAAAGTGGTGTTACTGAAATATGTCCGTTTTTCATAACAGCTTTAACATCAGTTCCTTCTTCTGCATCCCTGATAAGCTCCCCATTTATCCAGTAATATGGCCTGCCCCTTGGGTCAAAGCGTTCTTCCACACCTGTCAGGAATATCTTCCTGGCAAGGCGGGTGATCTCGATTTCTGTATCCATATTCACATGTTTTGGTATATTGATATTTAGCAGATCAACACCGGCGGGGAGACCTTTGATTATCACTTTGCGTGCTATCCTGTTTACTATATTTATACCCACCTTAAAGTCGTGACTATATGTGCGGTGGTCATCAAATTTATCTCCCTCATCAAGCACCTGTATTGAAGCCGCCATTGCAGGAATGCCGTAGCTTGCCGCTTCAAGTGCTGCGCCGATCGTGCCGCTTGTTGTTACGGTATCCGTACTGATGTTCTCACCGATATTGAAACCTGAAAGAACAAGGTCAGGTTGCTTCTTCAGAATAGAGAATAACCCTATAATAACTGAATCAGTCGGCGTTCCCGCAACGGCATATGCTTTGAAACCGTTCACCGTGGCAAGCGAAACCCGCAGCGGCTCAAAGATAGATATGCTGCGTCCTACACCACTTTTTTGTGTTGATGGTGCAACGACAGTTACTTCACCAAGATCACACACACTATCATATGCAGCTTTAAGGCCGGTCGAATACACACCATCATCATTGGTCAAGAGGATATTTTTCATTATCATCAGATAAGCTCATGATAAAATAAATCTGTGGTCTTGACATAACCTCAGTACTTCCGATTTAGCCT
>UBJH01000041.1_pt1 | contig 83373 bp, 100 predicted proteins | sample 2193721 | NCBI WGS metagenome assembly UBJH01 (sample SAMEA4703186, study PRJEB27089) | metagenome | reverse complement strand
TAATATTAAATACTTTCAAATTCATCATTAATATTGCTGTAGGATCAGGCGCCTAATGCCTTTAGTACCCTCAGTCTCCTTCGACCCATCGTTTTTATTAGGCGCCTGATGACTACACAATTTTTCTAAAAACAAATTTACAGGATTGTTTGCGTATTACTGTAGAACAATTATGATAATAATAATAATTATTCATACGAAAGAATATAACAGTTAATATTAAATACTTTTAAATTCATCATTAATATTGTTGTAGGATCAGGCGCCTAATGCCTTTAGTACCCTCAGTCTCCTTCGACCCATCGTTTTTATTAGGCGCCTGGCCTGCACTATTCTATTTCTTCTTTGATTTTCTCAATTACCAGGATATTTTTGATCCTTGTAGATGGATAGTTCCCCGTTTTATCTTTTTCCACTGATTTTACCATGTCCCAAATTGTCAGGAGGGCTACACTTACTCCATGAAGCGCTTCCATTTCAACCCCGGTTTTTCCAATGGATTTGACCTCAACTGTAACTTTCACATTTTCCACTCCAAGATCAAATTGAACATCAATTCCCGTTATCGGTATCTGATGACACATGGGGATCACTGAAGAAGTGGTTTTTATTGCTATAACAGAAGCGATGCGTGCAGTTTCAAGCACCGATCCTTTATCAATTTCCATATTCTTGATAGCAGCAATTGTTACCGGCTTTAATTGTATCTCACCGATGGCTTTTGCATGTCTAAAAATATCGTGCTTTTCACTGATATCAACCATTTTAGCCCTGCCATCCTCAATATGTGAGAATTTCATGCTTTCATCACAGCCGGGATAAAATCAAAGATATCTGTTGCCAGAAGACCATATCCAAATTCTTGAAACGCCATATCACCAGCTGCGCCATTAATAAATGCTCCGCAAGCAGCGGCTTCAAGGGGTGATTTGCATCTGGCAAAAAGGGCTCCTGTAAGGCCAGCAAGGACATCTCCCGTTCCACCTACGGTCATGCCTGCATTACCTGTTCTGTTGGCTCTGACTTCTGTGCCATCAGATATTAGATCAACTGCACCTTTTAATAATATTGTGACTTCATTGTTGTATGCAAAATTTTTTATGAATTCAATTCTTTCTATCTGCTCATCCGGGACACCAATACCAGACAACCGTTTCATTTCGCCAGCATGGGGCGTCAGGATCATATTTTTGTTCAGGAGCGGCACAAATTGTGGATATAGAGCATCTGCGTCAATAACTGCTTTCTTGCATAATGGCACTATTTTTTCAATGGCCAAACGGGTCTCATCTGCATTTCCAAGACCCATACCCATTACAACAATATCGTGTTTTTCAATAAGCTTGGAAATAATTGGTAAATCATCTTGAACAAGTATATCCCCGGTAAGCTTTCTTACGATGAGATTTGGAGAAAAAGAGGCAATGATATCCGAAACATTCTTTGGGGCAGCAACTGTAACTATATCAGCTCCAGCCCTGAGTGCAGAAAGTGCAGAAAGTGCAGGCGCTCCTGAATATGGGCCGCCCCCGATCACAAGTACTCTTCCTGCGTCGCCTTTATGGTTTATAGCAGGTCTTTTTAAGAACGGCTGGATATCGCCTGGTCCAACATAAAATTCTGCTTCTATGGGTATCCCGATATCAACAACCCGGACTTCACCTGTATATTGTTGGGTATTTTGTGAAAGAAAACCTGCTTTCATTTTATGAAACGTAAGCGTCATTCTTGCATGCACTGATTTATCAAATTCCCCACCATCAGGATCAAAACCCGATGGCACATCAACAGAAAGCACAAAAGCGCCGGAGCCGTTTATCAGATCAATAATAATGGATTCAGGCTCATGGATTTTCCCTCGCACGCCGGTTCCAAATATCCCGTCAATGATAACCTTTGCATTTTTTAATATGGAAGGTTCGAAAGCTGTTGAGGCTTCGATAAGCTTAATTGATGTTTTTTCAAGGGCATTCCAGTTATGCAGTGCTTCTGGTGTTTTGATATCTTCTTTTTTTCCAATGAGTATCACTGTGACATCATAACCACTGAGGTGACGCGCAGCAACGAAGGCATCACCCCCATTATTGCCTCTGCCTGCAACGATCACAACCTTTCCGGAGCTGATTCTTTCTTTTACAGCATAAGCAACGGCAGCGCCGGCGTTTTCCATGAGCTGGAGACGTTTTATACCAAGATATTCACAATTTGCATCTATGGCAGCCATTCGGGCTGAAGTGATTGCTTGCATATACTGATAATCAGCACAATAACACTTATAATTTATTAAAAGAATATGAATGAAAAATTGAAATAATTCGTTTTTCAAAGAAATTACCCTCATTGCGCTAACACACTTGACATCCCCGGTCATGAGGAACAGAGGACACAATCGCTCCCCTGGAGGCGCCGGGATTTGCGTGATGGGAAGGGCGAGGATTCAGCAAATTAGAAGATGAAATTTGAAAAACGAAACTAACTAATGGCCTCTGCTTCGTCTGTAAACTTCTTCAAAGAAATGACAGGAACAACCATTGTTTCATCAAGCTCTGATTTTTCCTTTAGAAGCTTGTCAATTATACCATAAATTTTAGAAGAAAAGTATTTCTCACCGCATTGTTCGCATACTTTGGCCGGTACATTCTTGAAAACATACAATTATTCCTTCCTCCATAGGTCAAGGCTGACCGTTTTTTTCTCTATAGTCCCGCCACAAAATTGACATTTCTCTTGCATCTATTTTCTCCTTTTGTATTCTATCAATTTATTTTCATCAGGATGATAAATAGTTATCATCCGAATGGTCGGTGAAAAAGCACAGACTATATGGATTGGATCTCCTTTCTTATCTTTCCCGTATATCAGGCAAGATGGATATGGTTATCTTCTTCATATTTCTTCTATTATCTCACCATGAATTATTGCATGTTCAATATCTTCTTTCCAGATATCGCGCTCTAAAGCTCTTTCGAGGGCATGTTGGGACATTTCATATTTATCAGCTTTGATGCAGTCCTTTATTTGCTTTATATCCATCAAATAACCATGACTTATTATGTACTTCATTATTTATAATAATTTGATAAGTAGGGCGAAAGTAATCTAATTTCAACATTTCAAACCGATTCATATCGTGATAACACTCAATCAGAGCCGCCCCTTGCTCCCTCTGCGGCGCCGGGATTCACGTGAGTTGGAGCTGGTTTCCGAGAAGCGCCTTGATTTTTATAAAATAATGTGGATAAATTTCTTGCGCTTATACGAACACCACGCAACCATTTTCACAGAATAAAAAGGCGCCCCTACCCCATTGCTCCTATGGCGGCGCCGTCGATCTGCTGATGAGAGGGGCGGGAGGAGAGACAGAGGGGGAAGGGTAAAGCATCTTTGAATGCATTTTTTGAGCTTTTTACAAAACCTTTTATTTAACTTTGAACAATATAACAAAATATGAATGTTAATATGAACAAAGATATTCTAATACATTTGATGAATATTGAAGATCAGCTTGCAAAATTGAATCTAAAAATAGATAATTTTCTTGGATTCGACGAGCTCTCCGTCAAGGAATTAAAAGAACTTGATGAGATCGAAGAAGATATGCACAAAGGCATGAAAATATCTTTGAACGACATTATATGAGTTTTGGAATTTTTTTAAGCACTGGGGCTGCTAAATTTCTCAAAAATCTTGGTAAGGAAGACAAAAGTCGGATTATTGAGAACTTAAAGTTACTTGAAAATGGGCCATTCAGTTTACCATATAAGAAAATCAAGGGTCGGAACAATACTTATCGCATAAGGAGTGGAGATTTCAGAGTAGTCTATTCAATCCATGAGAAAGAAATTAGAGTGCTAAAGATTGGACATAGAAAAGGAATTTACAAAAAATTGTCTGCATCATTTATATCGTTTTTATTTTTGGCATTGTCAATCTCTGATGTTTAGCATTTCATCATGGTATCTTTGTTTTCAAAAGCGTCCCCTGCCCATCGCTCCCTCTGCGGCGCCATCGGTCTGTCGATGAGGGGGGCTGGGTTTTACGAAACATCCTAAGTTTTATAAATAAAATACAATAAATTTTCAGGCGCTCCACAATCCCATTGTGTATGAACCGAAGCAGCCATGCCCCCTCACTTTCCCTGCGGCGCCGTGATTCGCGTGAGGGGGAGGGGAGGCAGCAAGATTCGGGGGAGTCGGGATTCTGAAATTATAACAATTCCAATAGATCATCTCTGCTTAATCCTGTTTGATGAAGAATATCTATTATTGTTCCTTTTGCGAGTTCTCTATGCAAGGGAACAACAGTCTTGTGGGTTATTTCTGAAGTGACCTTTTGAAGCGATATATGGCTTCCCCTCTGTCGCACCTCGACAAATCCTGCCTTTTTCAGAGCCATTATGAGCTCTTTTCCTGAAATAACAGGAAGTCTAGGCATGAGCGACTTCAACCGTGGTCCAGAATGGTTTTGATATTTCTCGTGGCAGGTCTTCACCGAAACTTTCAATGTAAAGTTCTATAGCTTCTTTAATGTTCGTTTGTGCTTCTTCCAGAGTTTTTCCTTGCGAAGTCACACCGAGTTCAGGACACCGCGCAACAAAGAATTTGTCCTCTTTCTGAATTGATACCAGAAATGATCTCATATACCTCTAACTTTTGTTTTTCATATAAATAAATCATCTCATGGTATAAATTACCTTGATATATGTCATAATGGCGCTCCCAATTCATCGCCTCTTGGCGGCGCCGGGATTCGCGTGATCCAGAAAGGTTGTTTTGTATAACTTTATAAAAAAACCGCAGATGAACGCCGATAAACGCAGATTTATTGCACCGGAAAAGGTATAAATCAAAGCTCCCCCCACTAATCATCCCTGTGGCGGCGCCGGAGTTTGTGTAATGGGAGCGAGGTTTCAGCGAGAATTGGGGAGCTGAACTTATACATCCCGCGATTCTTCAATGAAATTATCAACTACGCTGACAGCATCCCGTGCTTCATCCAGAGAAACGTGTGGTTTTAGCTTATGGATACATTGCGCTCTGGCTTCAATACTATTATCCGTTTCTATTTTACGAGTCACATAAAGTGCTGTAGCTAAACGTTCAAGCTCTGTAACACCTTTATCTCCAAGTTTATTTGCAACGAATTTCACCATAGGATTGTACTTTTTCAAAGTCTTTGGATAACGCTTTTTTATTAATTTGCTGCCAATACTATGAATAAAGCTGGGCCCATAAGGTGGTTGTTGGGGTTGTAATTTGAGGAGTGCATCTGCCCGCATTGCTGTCAATTCATCACTCAAATCAAATGAATACGGCCCATGTTTATACAGAACAAATTCAAATTCCAGGGGAACCCTGAGCAATTCCTGAACGAAATATGTTGCTTTTTGAATGTGGGTTTCCCCGCACCAGCTTCCCTTTGCCCTGAGATTTTCTATCAACGATAATATCATATCACAGCATCCCGCTGTAATCTTTTCATATTTTTTCTACCTCCTTCTTTGTAATTATTTTTTCACGCTCTTCTTTTAACCATTTTTCGGCATCTTCTCTATAATCAGGATTGATAAAGACGTAATCTACTGCGACAATAGGAACCGCCTTCTTGTTTGTAAACATCAAATCGCGCGTTTGCTTCACTGAACTTTTTACCTGATTCATTGCAGTTCCGCAATGAGATTTAGCTATAGGTTGCATAACCATCGGCACAAAGAGGCGACCTGATTTGCATCAGTCAAATTGGCAGCGTTACTAAGTGTGTTATCTTCCAATTGATTCCAGATTTCCTCAGCCATGCTATTTTCAATAGCAGCCCCGACAAAGAATATATGAGGCGAAAGGCTATGATCCGCAAATGCATCGCGTATGCGGGATAAGGATGTTCTCGCTGTTTTCCAGTGCTCATCCGCCCCTGCCGGATCAATTCCCCCTTTGAGTTCTCCAAGTGCAATGTAAAGCGCAGGATTCGTATAACAAACGGAAAGTTCCTGACAATTGCATTGAAAAAGGCATAGATCTACGTTTTTCCTCAGAAAAGGTACAGTAAGGTTGTATCTGACAGTCCGATTTTGACCATTGTTTGACCAACTAAGCCCCTTTATATCTAACTCTATGTCTGGATCATTTCCTGACCCTTGTATCCATGTATTGCTCTTGGCAGAAAGCCATTGAAATGAAATTCCTGCGATGGAAAGAGTGGCAATAATTGCGCGAGTAAGCTTGCGTTGTGCAATTGCTCCACCCACATTTCGCATGGATCCACCTAATGCGTCTCCTTTTGTCAAAAGGAATCGAAATACCAGTTCTTCTACAAAGTTCAATCCGGCTGGTTCAAGGAAATGTTCTATCAGTCCTTGTATCGCCTCTTCTTTGTCTTGTTGCTCCATATGCCCCGAAGCTTTATCTGAAACTCCAGCCGCAGTTAACAAAGCTGCTTGTATCCCTTTAAAATTGATTAATGAAGCCGGGTTTGCCGCTTGAGATGCTGCCGCTTTTAGGGACCTCGCTTCTTCAATGAATGGCGTTGCTCTACGATTCCTTTCAAGAGCAAGAGCCACAAAACCAGCCCGCGTCTCCTCATATGTTGTCACAAGGCTTCTGCTACTTGTTAAATGCTGGCGATGTGGTCTGTCCTGTGGCATTATGCTTTTCTCCATATATACACGCATTTTCGTAAAGAATCACGCCCATGCTCTCCCATTTGTTGACTGCTGTTACCTTTTCCATTCGGCAAAACAAGAATATTTTCAACCTGAAGTCCCAGCTTTTGCGCTATGGATGAAAGTATCATATCTACTGAGACGCTTGCACCTGCATAGCGAACATTGTCATTGACCATGAACATGTATGCATTTTGTTTCATAACTCGCGAACATTCTGCGATAATACATGCCATTTCATAGAAGTAACCTCGAACCATCCGGGGTATTCCACTGTTGTTCAGCTTACCCTGCGCTTTTTGGTCTTCCAGGTAATGCAGGATAGCCTGCAGCAACTCTTGCTGGTCTGCCGCCTCTACAGCTTTAGCCCATTGGGGATTGATCGCCAGCAAATCTTTGGCCCGATTTTCAACGGTACAGCTTAGCATTTGTTGCCTGAGATTTATGAGCTCTTTCTCATTAACTCCAAGCAAAGCCAGTTCCAGAGCATAAGTACGAGTGTAGTCATAACGATTGCAGTAGGGGGGAGATGTTACGATCGCATTGTATGAATCACACGATAGTTCTGGCATTATATCCAGACATGAACCTTTAAAAAGATGGATATTACCCTGATCGTGTTTCTCCAAATGTCCACTGACAAGCTTCATGTCATGTAAGATCTCTTCAATCTTCGCGCATATCGCCTCGTCAAAATTAAGGATCTCCCCTTTATTGAATGTTTTTCCTCCTTTCCTGCGCCCTGATCTATAATCCCACCGAAGATACTGGCCATCCTTACGCGTATAACTGATGGACTCCATAATGCATAGCAGGGCAAAACGCAAGATAAGCCGGACACGCTCGTTCTCCTTCTGCATGGCGCCCATGTACCTCTCGATTGCATCGGATGTTTCCGGGGAGTATGCGCCATCCGTTATTCTCAATTTTTGTAGGGGATATCTTTCGTTTGATTGCTTCCAGGGACATTTTTTCAGCCAGCGTTTGATATCTGCAAAATCATCGACTGTAAATTCTCTTTCTAAACACAATCTGGCGGCAATGATCTGCTCACCTATCGGAAGAAGTTCGATACCATCAACACCCATGCCAGCAGCGCTGGCCGCAAACAGGGTAGTGCCGCTCCCTGCAAATGGGTCTAAAACTTTACCGGATTCGATCCCGTATCTGGAAAGCAGATACCCCACAAGAGGAGCAGAAAAAGCCTCCTTGTATTTGTACCAGCGATATGACGCTATCATCTTGTTTGCTTGAAAGCTGACAAGTTGCCGGGTCAGAGATCGCTGCACTATGAATTTATTATTGAAGTACTGCGAGAGTTTGAAATCTAGAGCGTCAATTTTTGAGAAAGTATTAAGTTGTTCAGGGGTTACTATTTCAGGTTTCTCACTTGGATTTTGAGAAGAAACTTTATCGTTTGGGATGAATTCAAATAAGTTCATTTCGACTGTTTTTTTTATTTTTTGAGGTAGTAGAGAAATCATTTAGTTTTTCCTCTTATTTTTCTATTATTTTCCATACGCTTGGGATGCTTTCATTATGTGCAGTTCATTTGAATACATATCCGAGCAGACTGAAAGTATTCTACAATTGAGACTCTAATGTTGCTTTGAATGGCATGATATCATCCACCTAAAGTTTTTCTATATCATATGTGGCAAATATAACTTAACAGTAATTTACAATCGTTTTCCTAAATTTTCTTTCTTCATATTTTGAATTATTTCGGAAGATTCTACAATTTCATTTCCGGTTTTTTTAATCCATTTTTTTAGAACTTCCTCTTCTATGATCTCTTTGATTTGGATTTCAATTGGATTAATTTTAGAGAAAAATTTGTCAAGACTGTTTTTTACTTTAATTCCTTTTTCTGTAATTAAATATTTTACACCTTGACTTTTAATCTGCTCAATCTCTACTAACCCTAATTTTTGAAAGCTTATCATCAATCTCGATAGACCCGGTTCAGTTGGTCCTCTAAAGTCTCTTATCAATCTCCAGGGATTTTCATTTCCTTGTTTGATTAGTCCCTCTCTGACCTCAGCCGATAATTTTTCCATTTTGAGTTTGCCTGAGATACCCTCATCAATAGTTTTATTTGAATAATTTAAGATTTCTAAAACCCAATAATTTCTGTTTTGAAATAATTGAAAACTTTTCATTCTTCCTCTTTTTGGACAAAGTAACCTAAATTCTGGAACTGTAATGGATATAGAATATCTAAATTAATGCTTTTGTTAATCTCCTTATCTATTGAGAAAATAATTAACTGACATTTTTCTTTAATATTATTTAACATTAATAATAAATTATCCTTCCATTTTATTTCTGTGTTATCAATATTTTCAAATATATCATCAACTATACCAAAATTTAATCTGACATTGTTATTAATTTTGTTAATTGAGAGAAAAGTAGTCCATAATGCAAAATCAATCAATTTTCTTTCAGAATAACCAAGGGAATCTCTATCTGAACAATCTTTTAGAATTGCATTTTTATGTAAAATTATTTTTCCAGAATCTAATTCCAAATTATATGGTTGAGGACTTATCAACTTTGAATAATTTTTATTAAGTTCTTTGTTAAATTTATATACTCCTTCTTTAGTTTCTTTATCTTTCAAATTGACACTTTCTCTTTCTAATTTGATGATATTTTCAGAAATTTCATTAGTTGCATCATCTAATTTTTTAATATATTTTTTATTTTCAATAATTTTTTCTTCGTTTTCTGCTATATCTGTTTCATATTGTTTTATTTTTGTTTTATATTGTTCATATTTTTCCCTTATTCCATCTACTGTTTCGTTTGTACTTCGTATTATTACAGGATTGATAATGGAAATAAGAATTTTTTTACTGATTTCTTTATTTTTTTCATCAATCTCTTTGATTTTATGTTCGATTTCTTTTGCCTCTTTTTCAAGGCTATCAAATTTTTTATTAGAAACATTGATTTCATTTTCAATAATTTTATAAACTTTTTCAGGATTATGATTCGAACCGCAAAAAGGACAAAGACCTCTATTTTTTCTATTTTCAATTTTGTTAAGATCTAAATCGTCTTCACAAACCGGGCAAACTAGAACGGATAATGTGCTCTTAATTGCATCAATTAATTCTTTTTTATAATATTGCTTATGATCGCTAATTTCTTTGCTGATTTTATACTTTTTGTCATAATACCCCGTTCTTTTAGAATTGAGTTCAATCAAAGTTTCATTAATTTCTTTATTTTTATTTAAAATTTCTATGGTTTTAAAGAGATCTTTAGAATCATATTGTTGAATAAATTCTTTTAATTCTGAAATATAATGCTTATTTCTTTTCTCTTCAAGTTCGATATCATTTATTTCCTTTTCAATGTCAAGTTTTTTATATTTAATTTTTTCAATATCGCTTTTCTTAATCTCAACTTCTTTTTCAATTTCCCTTATTCGACTAATGGCTTCTAATCCACTAGAATAGGTAGAGATAATATATTCTAAATCTCTATCATTATATTTTCTCAAAAGTGAATCGTCGTCACGTTGTGGAATTGTCAATGCTGCAATCAATTTTTTTGCATGAGTTGGAGATTTAGGGATTCCAATGAGTTCCAACAATTTATTATAAATGTTGTCCTTGCCTTTTATTTCAGCTCTTTCCCCTTTTCTTTCTCCAGAAATTTTTCTTATCTCCATTAGGGGCTCAGAATTATATTTTCTTTGAATTTTTAATAGAAATTCGTTATTCTTGAGTTCAATTTCTGTATCAGCTATTTTCGATTTTCTATCTATGAAATCCCACCCAAAAATTGAATAAATAATTCCATCGAAACTTGTAGATTTACCTGTATTATTAGTTCCATATATGAATAATGACTTCTCATCAATTATCTTTTTTGGACCTATATATTCTTCAGCATAAAATTTATTTATGCTAATTTTTTGAATTTTAAATGGCTCAGATGTCATAATATATCAGTCTTCTCCTTGTAAACTGAGATTTCTCAGCTTTCCATATTTTTTGTAAATTTCTTTGTACATTGAGAAATCTTTGACTATTTGAGATTTTGCATTATATAGAAATAAAATATTTAATAATAAAACCAAAAAAATCAATAACAAGTTATTAATACTTAAACTGAAAAAAGTAAAAGTTATTAATGGAATTACTTTGAATAATAATAATAATAATATTAAACAATTTATGAAAAAAAGCATTAAAATTTCCATATATTCTAAAAAAAATTCTTTTATGTGTTCATCAAGTTTGTTTACTTCCTCTTTTGCATCTTTTTGTAAATCAAAAAAAGATGGATTTTCCGTAAATTTCCTGTTATTAAATTCAATATCTGCCAATTGCTTTAGAAATAGAAGTTTCCATAAACTTTCGATATTACATATTTTTTCAAGAATAAATGATAGAAAAACACTAAATATTATTATTCCAGTTAAGAATAATTCCAAATTATTTTCAGGAACAGATAAAAAAGAAATTAAAAATATACCTATTGAAATATCAGCCCATAAATTTGTTTTTGATAGAACTTTATCGAATAAGTCGCTCATATCCCTTCTTTCCTTTCAGGGGAGACAATTCCATCCGCTAGATGACGCGATCTTCTTCGCAAGCCATGTCCTTTCTTCCCTGGGCATATCCTGCAGGTTTGCCGTATCGATATAATATATTTCCTCATCAGTTGATTCAACCGTGGATGCTATCTGCTTTGCCATTTCTATCCGTTCTTCCTTTGAGGCTTTCCATAACCATGAATTTTCGGCTTTATTGGCAAAGATGAAGGGGCTCTTCACACCCCCACCCCATATCTCTTCCTGTCCTTGAGCTCCTGCTTCTTCCCCTCATTCCACCCTGAGACAGCCTGGATATACCCTGTCACCCTGCTCAAATGCTCCACATTCTCGCTCTCGCAGTTGGGGCACTCATCCAGCAGCCCTGACGCCACATGGAAATCCTCCATGCAAACCGTCATGTCCTTCGTGAAGGCAAAATAACCAACCTGCGTATTCTTAGCAATGTTCATTGCAAATTCCTGAAGGCCGTGCGGGTCTGGCGCAGCTTCACCAAGCCAGATATCAAGGATATTGCCTCCATCCACTATCGGGAAAAAGGTCTCTTCAAGCTTGATGCGCTGCGGGAGAGACACATCTGCATTGGGGGGAATATGTGTGCCATTTGTGTAATAGATCGGCAGGTCTCTTGTTTCCGAGATGTGCTTCAATGCTTCCGGAACATTGCCTTTTATGATTGGCTCTGCGCATTTCCTGTATTCCTTGTGCAGGATATCGGATACAGCAAACCTCTGGGCTGTTGTTTCGGCTGGTGTTCTTGCAAGCGCTATCTCCATGCCGAACTTCTCTGAGAGCTCCTTTGCATAGAACTTCATCTCGAACATGGCGCGGATAGCAAGCCTTCGTCCATCTTCGCTTTCATGTATCTGCTTTCCGGTATGGTGCTGCACCATCTCGTTAATTCCTATGACGCCTATCGTATAGACAAGCCCCTTTGTATCGACAGCGATCTGCCCGTGGGTCATTGTGAATGGGTCCTTTGGCCTCTGGGTCACAAAAGGCATCCTTCCATTTGCGATTACGATATCCATCCACTTCTTCTTCACCTTGAAGAGCTCAATACACTGGTCCATCATCCTCTTCAATTCCCGGAACAGCGCTTCATCATCCTTCTTTGCTTTGTAGGCTGCGCGCGGGCAGTTGAGGGACACTACCTGCCATGCACCCATCGAGAAATGCTTTCCGTCACGGAAAAAGAGCTTGTCTTCGAACTCATTATCCTTATCGTGCGATGAAGAGAAATTGTAAGCACAGCACTGGTAGCAGCTAATGCCTTTTCCCGCTCCCCTGTATTCGGGAAGCTGGTTATCAAAATAAGGCGTGCCGTAGCGCGCCGCAAGCTCAAATGCCTTGGTGTAAAGTTCATTGTAGCTCAAAAGCTCAGGATGGGCGCGGTTGAATTCTTCATCCTCGGTCATGAAATCCGGTTCGATGCTTATCTCAGGTTTTGGGAAATTGAAAGGTTTTCCCCAGTAATCGCCCTTTAGCATCACGTTCATCATGGCTTCAAAGCCAAGTCGAACCTCGCGCTCGAACTCGCCGTAGGTTCGCTTTGGAGCCTGCTCGCCATCCCAGACACTTCCTTTATAGACCACAGGTTTGTCGCGCCAGAGTAAAGGGACACCGGGGGAGAGCTGGACTGAGGAGAAGACCAGTTGCCCCCCGCGAGCCACCATCATCTGGGTCATTTCATAAACGAACATCTGTGTGAGCTGCTCGATCTCATTGTAGCTCATGCCTTCAAAATAAGGCGCCATGAATGTAAGAAAATTATAAAAGCCCTGCCCGCCAGCAAAATTCGTCTGTGCGCTTCCAAGGGCTTTCACAGCATGAAGGATTGCCACTTCGGCTTTCTTTGCGGGTCCTGCTACACTTGCTTTTGTGCCGCTTCCGTCGGGCATGAGGCCGTAATAGAAGAAATACCGCAGGTCCCAGTCCTGGCAAAACGCCCGCGTCCCGAAATATTCCAGGTCATGAATATGTATATCGCCATTAAGGTGTGAGTCTGCAAGTTTTGGCGGTATCATTAGAAGGTATTGTTCCTTGCTCATCTTGTCCGCTTTTTTCTTGTGGCTTGTCTCTGCGTTCTCCTGGAGGTTGGCATTGTCGCGTGCCTCAAAACCTGAACCCATATCTATGCGGTAAGCGTCAAAAACAGGTGTCCCCACTCTGGTTGAAATGTTTCGCCATTCAGTATGGCCATGCTCAAGTAGTATAATATTGACCAGTTCCCGGACAAGAGGACCTGAGAGGAACTTCAAGTTCATGTCCTTTATCCTTTTCTCGGTTTCCCTGGCGATCCCTTTTGCTTCTTCCCCGGTGATCCCGGAAGTCCCATAGAACTGCTCGCAAAGCTTTGTTTCTTTAAGAAGCTGTTTTACGATCGTATCCCTGTCCCAATCCATAAGGTGACCGTCTGTTGTCCTGACCTTCGGGATAGTTGAAACAAGCGACCCCACGAGTGTTTTCTGTATCGTCTGGACTTCTTTTGGTTTTTGTTTGGCTATCGATCCCGAATTTGCTTGTTTTTGCTCATTTCCTTCTGCAAAAGCATTATACACTTCTTCCTTATGTTCTTCCATAAGGTTCATTATCTGTACTTCTATATATTTGCCCATCTTTTTTCACCTCATTTGTTCAGTCATGCAGTTTTTGTTCGGTGCTTCGGGGAACCTGTACCCTGGTTCCTGTCATACCCTATGCGACGTCTTTAACAAGGGACTCAACCTTACCCTGGTTGATCCTGTCTTGCGTGAATAACTCATTATACGTATGGAATTTATTGCCTATTTGCAGCACCGGCGCAGCCATCGTGAATACTCCGTTCATCCTCAGTTCTGTCAATGCAGCCGGGGTAGCCATATCTACCTCTGTGAATTGTACTTTTGTGTTTTCCAGGAATTGCTTTAGTACCCTGCAATTCGGACAGTTTTTTGTTGAATATATTATAACGCCCTGCACGCTATTAATCTCCTTGCAAATCCATCCATTAATTTCAAAGCTTATAACGTTTTTTAAACTATATCTGGATACTAATGGTCGTTATTTGTTACCATATACTTTATCAAATGTGAGTATTTGCGTATCATGTTTGTTATCATTTTTGTTATCAACAAAGATAACTAATATGATATTATACTTTAATGATACATATCTGGCTTTTTCAGCAAAAATTATGTACTTAGCTTGTGTGTAATCATCGATTTTATGTTCCTTAAATTCAAAGATGAAGTTTCATCAATATTATCCAGCGCTGTTGAAAAAGCAGGATTCGAAGCAGAAGACCTTGCTTTGACTGAATCGGCTCATTCCGACCTTGCGTCATCGGTAGGATTCAAGCTGGCGCCAAAATATAAGAAAAGCCCTAAAGAAATTAGTGAACAAATTTATAAAAATATCTTGATAGAAGCAGATTCTTATGTTGCCCGGGTCGAAATGACCGGACCTTATATCAACTTTTTCATAAGCCGCACCTTCCTGAATGAAACCGTCCTTGCCGTTCTCCATGACAGGGAGAATTTCGGGAACCTGGACAAGAAGGGGAAAGTAATCCTGGAGCACACATCTGCAAATCCTGACGGCCCGTTGCATATCGGTCACATCAGGAATTCCGTAATAGGCGATACCCTTGCCCGGATCCTCAAGCGCGCCGGATATAACGTGGAGACGCAGTATTATATTAATGATATGGGGCGTCAGATCGCAGTGGTTGTATGGGGACTTGAGAATTTCGAGTTTGATAAAACCAAAAAGAAAGACAATGCGATCGCGCAAGTTTATATTAATGCCAATAAGACCCTCGTTGATGAAAAAGAGCACTCTCCAGAGGTAGATGCCATAATGAAAAAATACGAGATAGGCAACCCCAATACAGAAGCAAAATTCAAAAATGCCATCGATACATGCATGGAAGGGATAAAAGAATCCCTGGCGCGCATGAATATCCATCATGATAAATTCATCTGGGAATCACAATTTGTTCGCTCCGGGGAAGTGAACAGGATCATGGACAAAGTCAAGGCGCTTGACCGCACTGCGTTGAAGGATGGCGCGTTCATGGTTGACCTTTTGGATATGGGCATACAGAAGTCACTTGTTATCCAGCGTTCGGACGGAACTTCTCTTTATACCACCCGGGACCTTTCATACCATGAATGGAAGGCAACCCAATGCGACAGGATGATCGATATCCTTGGTGCCGACCACAAACTTATTTCATCACAACTCAAAGCATTACTTCGGATTCTGGGTCATAAAGAACCTGAGATCGTTATTTTTGAGTTCGTATCGCTTCCGGAAGGTTCCATGAGCACCCGACGCGGCGTTTTCATTTCAGCTGATGAACTCATTGACGAAGTTGAAAAAGCAGCTTTTGAAGTCGTGGATAAAAAGCTTCCTGACAAAGATCTGGAATTTAAGAAAAAAGTAGCGGCTTTTGTGAGCATCGGCGCGGTACGATACGATATTATCCGGATATCCCCTGAGAAAGCTACAACGTTTGATTGGAAAGAGGCCGTGGATTTTGAAAAACAGGGCGCGCCATTCATCCAGTATGCCCATGCAAGAGCGTGCAGCATAATAAAGAACGCAAAGGATGAAGGAATATCATTTGAGAATTTCGATCCCAATATACTTCTTGAAGAACAGGAAATAGCGCTGATCAAAAAGCTATCCGTATTTGAAAGCGTGATCGAGAATGCTTCACGGGAATTGAAACCAAACCTTCTTGCCATATACGCAAGGGAACTTGCGGATTCTTTCAACCAATTCTACAGGTTCGTACCCGTTCTCTCTGCCGAACCTGAGTTCAAGGCAGCGCGCCTCGGGCTTGTTGAATGTTCCCGTATCGTTCTTGCAAATACCCTTAACACTCTCGGGATATTTGCCCCCGAATCAATGTAATACATCTCTAACATATTCATGAAAATAATATCGGTCGTAGGTTATAAAAAAACAGGAAAAACAACATTAGTGGGACAGCTGGTCAAAGCTTTAAAAAAACATGGTTCAGTTGGGACGATAAAGCATCTCCATGAACATGATATTAATGTGCCAGATACCGATACATGGAAACATGCAGAGGCTGGCGCCGATGTTGTTGTCGCAATTACTCCGAATGAGCTTGTGAAATTCTCGCGCAACAATGATCTAACAACCGCACTGGATGAGCTTGCAAATGCAGGAATGGATTTTGCAGTAGTGGAGGGTTTCAAAGAAAGCAAACTGCCTAAAATGGCACTTTTCGATGTACAAGCGCCAGAAATTGTCAAAAGACTGGAGAATCCGGAAAGCGTAGAAATTGATGAACTCATAGAAATAATTATGGCGCAGCCCGAATACCATACACTTGATTCCCTGCTCGCAAAGCTCAAGAGTTCAAAATCGTTTGAAAAAGCAGGAGCTATCGGTACTTTTACTGGAATTGTCAGGGCTGTGACAGGCAAAACCCGAACCGAATTTCTGGAATTTGAAGCGTACGGAGCACTTGCCCGTAAAAAGATGGATGAAATATGCAAGCAGCTTAAGGAAAAAGAGGGCATAGTCGATGTATTGATGCATCACAAAACAGGAATAATCCCCGGGGGTGGGGATATTGTTTATATCGCTGTTGCCGCAGGCCACAGGGAAGAGCTTTTTCCAATATTAAAGGAAGCGATCGAACGATTAAAGGTTGAAGTTCCGATATGGAAGAAAGAGCATACTGTTAAAGGGGATTGGTGGGTGCATGATTTACATAATAACCGCAGATGAACCTGAAAAAGAAATGATCCTGGCCTGAAATCAAATATCTATTCCAGTTGCTTCTTTTTCTTCCAGATCCTTGCGTTCAATCCATATCTTTTCAAGTTTTTCCCTCGTATCTGCGAAAGTTTTTTTTATATTTTCGGTGCTGCATAACTCGATTTCATTTCCGCACTCAGGAAATTTTTCCTGACATTTTTCAGCAAGTTTATGGCAATTTTCTTCAAGAGAGGGAAGACTGAGTTCTATAGCTTTTTTGATGTCAGAAGTGGTATTTTCCCTGGCGCTTGTAAGTATTGCCGGAATAAGCTGGGTCTTGATAACCTTGAGCCGTGAGCATGGGTCGATAGTAACCATTTAAACCTCATTAACTATTACAAAATGATTCTTACACTATAATTATTTTACCCACGCTTTCATTAAAGGTAATACAAAAGAAAACAACCAAATCTTAAAAATCAGGAAAATATGATCAAAAAAGATGTCGTCATAATAGGAGCAGGCGCATCAGGCATGATGTGTGCAATCGAATCAGGAAAAAGAGGTCGCTCTGTTCTTGTTATAGACCATGCTGATAAAATCGGGAAAAAAATTAGAATTTCAGGTGGAGGAAGTTGCAATTTTACAAATATCAATACACACTCTACAAATTTTATATCAAATAATCCGCACTTTTGTAAATCTGCACTTTCCCGTTTTGCTCCTCGTGATTTCATTTCCCTTCTTGAAAAACATGGTGTAAAATATGAGGAAAGAGATCCTGGTCAATTGTTCTGCCAGGGAAGCGCTGAGGAAATAATCAGAATGCTGGAGAAGGAAAGTAACAATGCTGCAGTGGAAATTATTTTAAATTGCCATATAATGGATGTGAAAAAAGAAGATTCGTTCATAATATCCACTGATCATGGTATTTTTGAATCGGAGTCGCTTGTTATCGCAACCGGCGCATTGTCTTATCCACAGATAGGAGCTTCCGGAATGGGGCATAATATCGCAAAGCAGTTCGGGCTTAAAGTCACTGAGCTAAAACCCGCGCTTGTTCCATTTATTTTTTCCCGCACAGACTCGTTAATATTTAGCGAATTAAGCGGTATCTCAATTGACGGCACCATCAAATGCAACAAAATGGAGTTTCGGGGAAGCATCCTTTTCACTCACAGGGGACTTAGCGGCCCTGCAATACTCCAGATATCCTCATACTGGAAGGACGGCGATACCATCGTTATTGACCTGCTGCCTGGAATTGATATATTGGGGATTTTCATTGAAAGACAACTTAACAAGAGCAAAATCGATATGCATAACTTGCTTTCAGAGTTTTTGCCCTCGCGCCTTTCAAAGATCTGGTGCGCCTCAAATATCCAGTCAAAACCTGTAAATCAATATAATGAAAAGGAACGAAAGACGATCGCTAATCAACTTCATAACTGGGAGATCAAACCGAATACTACCGAGGATTTTAAAACAGCTGAGGCCACACTTGGCGGAATTGATACGAAGGAACTCTCATCCAAAACGATGGAAGCAAAAAGTGTAAAAGGTCTCTATTTCACAGGAGAGGTCATAGATGTGACAGGGCAGCTTGGCGGATACAATTTACACTGGGCATGGGCATCTGGTTTTGTGGCGGGTCAGTATGCATGAGACCAGGAAAATAATAGAAGCAAATTAAATATATAATCCTCCGTTAATATCCACTACCTGTCCTGTTATGTAATCCCCATCTTCTGAGACAAGGTATGCCACAGCCCCTGCCACTTCGGAAGGCTTTCCGAGTCTTCCCAGAGGTATCTGGGCAAGGATCTTATCCATTATTTCTTTAGGAACAGATTTTAGCATATCAGTTTCAATAAATCCGGGCGCAACAGCGTTTACGGTTATACCCTTACCTGCAAATTCTTTTGCCAGCGTTTGCGATAGAGCTATTAATCCTGCCTTTGAGGCTGCATAGTTCGCCTGTCCGCGGTTACCCATCCTTCCGATAACCGAGGATATATTCACAATTCTGCCGTACTTCCTCTCCAGCATACCCTCTATGACCGCTTTGGTACAATAGAAAGCTCCATCCAGGTTTACAGATAAGACTTCGCTCCACATCTGGGGAGTCATTTTAACAAAAGATTTATCCCTTACTATTCCTGCGTTATTGACCAGGATATCTATTTTACCGAATTGTTTTACCACCTCTTCTCGCATCCTGTTCACCTGGTCAAAGTCATTGACATTCGCCTGGCATATGATAGAGTGCTTGCCCATAGAATCTATTAAATCTGATACTTCCTTTGCATTCTCCTTTGTTTCCATCAGGTCTATCTTCAGGGATAATTTCTCAAATTCATCTGCCATGCCCATCTGGTCTATCATCTTTGATAATTTTTCAGCCTGTACTTTAGTGGATTGATAATTAATTGCAATATCCGCTCCATCCTCTGCCAGCCTCATCGCAATCGCCTGACCTATCCCCCGTGATCCTCCGGTTACAAGGGCGACTTTTCCATCCAGACTTCCCTTTTTTGCCATTTAAACTACCTCTTTACTACCATGGCAATACCCTGTCCTCCTCCGATACAGAGGGATGCAAGGCCATATGTTCCGTTTCTTCTTCTTAATTCATGCAGCAGCGTTACAAGTATCCTTGCGCCACTTGCTCCAATGGGATGTCCTAAAGCTATGGCTCCGCCGTTTACATTGACATGCTCCGGGTTCAAGCCCAGATCCCTGCTGACCGCTATGCTCTGGGATGCAAAAGCTTCATTCAATTCCACAAGGTCAAGTTTGTCTGCCAAAATTCCGGCTCGTTTTAGGGCTTTTTGTGTAGCGCCCACTGGACCAAGCCCCATCAGTTCAGGTGCGACCCCACTCAATCCATAGCTTTTGATGGTTGCCATTGGAGTGAGTCCATTTTTTCTTGCTTTTTCTTCAGACATAAGTAGAACACAGGCTGCCCCATCATTGATCCCTGAAGCGTTGCCTGCGGTTACTGTCCCGTCTTTCTTAAATGCAGGTTTTAATTTACCAAGCGTCTCTTTTGTTGTCCCGAACCTTGGGAATTCATCAGTATCAAAGAGAACAGGCTCTCCTTTTGGCTGGGGGATGCCCACTGGCACGATCTCATCCTTGAACTTCCCCGCCTTTATCGCAGCCTCTGCCTTATTCTGGCTTTTTGCTGAGAATTCATCTTGCTCTTGGCGTGTAATTTTATATTTTTCAGCAACATTCTCTGCCGTTACGCCCATATGGTAATTATTGAAAATATCCCATAATCCATCATGGATCATAAGATCTACAACTTCCCCGTTTCCCATCTTTGCTCCCCAGCGATTATTTTTCAGAATGTATGGAGCCTGGGACATGGATTCCATCCCTCCTGCCAGCACAACATCAGCATCTCCCAGCATGATGGATTGTGCTCCAAGAACAACTGATTTTAAACCTGAACCGCATACTTTGCCCACGGTAAAGGAGGGTACTTCTTCCGGAATCCCGGCCCATATCGCACTTTGTCTTGCGACGTTCTGGCCATGGCCTGCGCCAAGAACATTTCCCATGATAACTTCATCAACTTCACTTTGTTCAATTTTTCCCTTTTTCAAGGCATCTTTCAATACCACTGAACCAAGTTGTCCGGGATTAAAATCCTTCAAACTTCCCCCGAATTTCCCGACAGCGGTTCTGGCAGCCGACACAATAACTACATTATTCATTCTTTTTCACCTATTTAATTTATATAAATATTATTATATTACCAATCCACCATCAACGCAAAGCACTGCCCCATTTACAAAATTCGCATCATCTGACGCAAGGTATAAATATGCTTTCGCAATATCTTTTGGTTCTCCAAGCCTTCGCAATGGTGTTTTTTCTTTCATCATTTCAAGGATCTTTTCAGGTACTGCTGATGTCATGGGAGTTGAGATAAATCCCGGGGCAACTGCATTTACTCTTATCCCTTTTCTTCCGAGTTCCTTTGCAAGGCTCTTGGTCATTCCGATCAGGCCGGCTTTGGTTGCAGCATAATTGACCTGGCCGACGTTGCCATTGAGTCCTACGATCGAGGATGTATTGATTATTGCGCCTGAACCCTGGTTCAACATAACTTCGACAACAGCCTGGATACAGTTAAAAACTCCTTTAAGATTGATGTCAATAACCTTGTCCCATTGTCCTTCAGTCATTTTCGATACGAAGGCATCCTGGACAATTCCTGCATTATTTATCAGGACGTCAATCTTACCATATTTTTCAAGAGTGGCCTTGACCATCTGTTTTGATTGTTCCCTGTTGGACACATCTAATTTGAAGAAAAATCCATCTCCATTTTTCTTGATCTGGGCAACAGTCTCCTCGCCACCTTTTTCATTAACATCGGCGACAACGACTTTTGCGCCTTCCTTTGCGAACAGGAGCGCGGTCTCTTTACCAATTCCGCTTCCTGCTCCTGTAATAATTACAACTTTATTTTCAAGTCTCATTTTATATCACCTTTGATTTTTCTACTTTTCCATTCAGAAATGATCTGGGCTTCAACCATGCTGCGATCCTGGGACATACTTCTTTCTGGGATTTTGAGCCCACAAATATACCTATGTGACCTGTCGGGAAAACAAGTGTTTCTTTATCTGTACTGGATACTGCATCAGACAACGGTTTACTCGCATCGTTAGGAACGAGATGATCGAATTCTGCCATGACATTGAGCAAAGGCATCGTAATATTTTTTAAATTGATCTTCTTTCCATTGAGCATCATCTCATTTTTGATGAGAAGGTTTTTCTGGTAGCAGTCTTTCATGAACTGCCTGAAGGTTTCTCCTGCCTGGTCAGGACTATCGAAAATCCATTTTTCCATTCTAAGGAAATTCTTGATGATATCTTCATTTCGAAGGTTGCAGGTATTATCTTCCGGATTACATTCGATCCTGTCAAACATACCTACATACTTATCGATCATAAGCCTGAAGGGATCAAGGAGCAAGAACCCTGAATTCAGGAAATCTCCTGGCACTATCCCGTAGTAATCCACGATCTTGTCCACATCCAGGCCTTTTGCCCAGAGATTAAGGATACCTTTATCAGTATCGAAATTCACTGGCGCCACAAGAGTGACAAGATTTTTTACCTTTTCAGGATGCAGGGATGAATACATCACAGAAAAAGTCCCGCCCTGGCATACACCAAGAAGGGTGATCTTATCTGATCCTGACCGTTCCCTGATCCAGTCAATTGAATTATTCATATAGCTGTTCACATAATCATCAAGTTTGAGGTACCTGTCTGAACCCGAGGGATATCCCCAGTCAATGACATAAACATCGAAACCTTCTTCCAGGAGTTTCTTTATTACGCTTTTATCCGGCTGTAGATCCAGAATATAATACCGGTTCACAAGTGCATAAACTATGAGTACTGGAACTGCATGTGGCTTTTCAACTGTTGGTATATAATGGATAAGTCTCATCTTATCTTCGGTATAAACAATCTCTGAGGGCGTTGTTGCAACCGAGAACTCAGGTGCTTTAAGTAAAACTTCCATTCCGTATTTGAATTTATCAATATCTCCAATTAAATTAAGTCCATTCATGTTATCTCCTTACTGAAACCTATTTTTTCTCTTTCAGTTCTTTGATCTGTCTGGTCAGTTCCTTTACCGCTTTTTTGAGAAAATACAACTCTTTATTGATCTCGTCGATCTGCGTCTTTGTAGGGAGATTCATTGGTTTCAGGTAATTCTCCTCAAGCATATCTTTCTGGTATTGTTGAAAATCTAAATAATGGGAATTCAGTTTCCCCATATCTGCTACAAAATGATCTGATTTGGAATATTCTTTGAAGGTATCGCTATATGTCTGGATCCAGGTATTGTAAAATTCCTTATATTTCTCAGGAGTTATCTCCCCATCCATATCCGTTCCAGTTTTTTCCTGGACTTTTCTCATTGCTTCCATGAATACGGCCTGTAAGTTGGAACTGGTATCCATTCCTGCTGCATAAAGGTTCATAAAGGTTGAGAAACCCTTCATCATTTTCTCAGATTTCTCACGTGCCGGGCCTACAGCAGGCATCTCAATGAATTTACCCATTGTGGCTTTGTATGTTTTTAGCCATTCATCATAAAATTCCTGTGTGGATTCAAAACTGGATTTTTCCATATTTCCAGTTTTTTTTTGACCTTGAGAGCTCATTTTTTATTCTTCCCCAGGCATGCAGAAGCTGAACGCGAATCGGATATTACCCATTTCTATTTCTGTTGTATCTTTTCTTTCTTCTGTTTTCTTAACCATAATATTTCACTTTTTAATTTATTTTTTATCAAAACGCGGGCAGTTTAGCTTGATTGAATCTTCTATTGTTCCTGGTTTTTAATATCAAGCCACCATGTGATAATTTTGGAATATCCATCAAAACATAAAATATATCTGTGATTCTTAACCCTCGCTGAATGTTTTATACCCATTCGCATATATATAACTTATCTTGCTATGATGTCTCTTGCTATATTAATAATTATCAAATAACTTTGCTGCAATTTTTTTAATAATTAACTATAAAAGGTAATCCTTTCCTTCCAAGCAAGTTTGCAAGGATATTTAAGATTGGATTTTCCAATCTTAAACTGCACCTGTGAAGCAGGGATACGATTTAATCCACATCCTGGATATGCTGGTAAATGTATCTGAGTATATCCGGGCAGCATTCTTTACAGGCTCCAGAACCTCTTTAAACGGGCTGGCGGTGGGCATATTCTCAAAGAAGTTATCAAATGACTTTTCATATGTATTTGTCCAGAGAGTATAAAATTCCTTATAGGCTTCGGGGTTTGCATTCCCTTTTTCGCCCTGGAGTACTTCGCGTGCCGCCCTGGAATTCTCCTCTAATTCGGCGATACATGATATGTAGATTCTTTTTGATTCCTCTGCGCTACTCAAGAGTTTCTCAAATGTTTCCTTTCTGGATTCAAGGGTCGGGATTTGATAAAATTTTCCGATTTCTAACCAGTTCTTGTATAACCTTAAATATGAATCCTCAAACATTCTTGAAAGGGCTGTGTGGCTACCGCACATTATCTGAGAGATATCTTTCTTTTCTTCAACGTTGACTCCCATCTGTTTTTCAGGTTCGTATATACTCTTCTTTTGATCTTTCGGACCTGTTTGCTCTATCTTCTTTCTATCTTCCCACCACGAAGATGGAGTTGTTGAGACAGTTTTACGAGCCTCTACCCGAGAATTGCCTTTCCTTTCTTCCTTCATATCTTTTCTTTCTTCAATTTTTTTATCCATATTATTATCCATATTATTCTCTCTGTTTAATTTGTTTTGAATTTGTTTATATTTAAACCGCACCTGTGGAAGACGGATATGATTTCTCCCAACTCCTGGATATGCTGGTATATGTATCAGAGTATATCCTGGCAGCATTCTTTACTGGCTCCAGAATCTCTTTAAACGGGCTGGCGGTGGGCATATTCTCAAAGAAGTTATCAAATGCCTTTTCATACGTTTTTGCCCAGAGATTATAAAATTGCTTATATGCCTCCGGATCAGATGTTCGTTTCGATAATTCCTGAGACTTCAATGACAGTTTTTCAAGGGTTGCTATCCATGACTTGTAGAGGTTTTGATTAACGTTTGCGTTGTGCAAGAAATACTCCAATACTTCTTTTGAAGGTTGCCTGGACTGGATATCAAATAACTTGCCATAGGTCTCCTGATATGCATCCAGCCATAAGGTATAAAATTCCTTATAGGCTTCAGGGCTTGCATTACCCCTGGAGATATGTGCTGATTTCTCAGAAAGCTTCAGCATAGAATCAATATACGGCACATAGAGTTTTGCGTATGAGTCTTTCCATAGTTTTGATATCTGCTCAAATGTCTCTGAATAGAAATCCGGAACTCCTGCTTTCTCAAAGATCTCTTTCATATTTTGCCGCATCGGCAGTGTAAGAAGATCATCAAGCATTTTTCCATATGACTTGATCCACATCTCATACACTTCTTTAGATTTTGCAGGATCTTGTTCGCTCTGGAGTACTTCGCGGGTCGCCCTGGAATTCTCCTCTAATTCGGCGATCCATGACATGTAGATTTTTTTCGATTCCTCTGCGCTACTCAAGAGTTTCTCATATGTTTCCTTGCTGGATTCAAGGGTCGGGATTTGATAAAATTTTCCGAAGCTGTTCTGGGACGTTTTCATCCATTCACCATAAAATTCCTTATATTTTTCTGGTGTAGCATCTTTTGAGAGAAGAGACGCTTTCCCGAAAAGCGCTTCTGTGGATTCAAACCAGGGCTTGTATAGATTTAAGTAAGAATCTTCCCACATTTTTGAAACGGCTTTGTGGCTGTCTGTCCATGTTTTGAAAATATCCTTATTTTCTTCATTTATATCTTTTATTTCTTCAGTTTTTTTAACCATAATAATTCACCTTAATTTATTTTTAATATTTCTTCTGACATTTCGTCTGTATTTAGCAGATATCTCGCTCTTTCCATGTCCATCTCCTCAAGAGCATTATCGTATAACACATGATTGGCATTCGAATAGAGAAAATTCCCCTTTCCCGCATCAACTGCGATGTCAGCAAACGGCTCTTCACCAATTTGCTGGACGATACTCTCCAGTACATTTATTTCTTTAAATTCCATTATTTCACCTTTTGATTAGTCCCCTGAATTGATTCAGGAGTCTTTTTCTTGAACCCAGTAGAAAAGTTTCTGTTGATTTCGAGCTCTAATGCTTATAACCCACGACTTGACATTTCTGGCTATGTACCATTGCACGTTCTCATATATATAGTAATAACTTTCATATATGTTTTTTTTATAATATTTATACTATTTATCATTAATCATTATATTTAAAGCGGCTATCTGCTCGTCCTGCCAGACTATGGAAATTCAACTCCACGAGTGAACTACCCAAACCCTAAGGACTTGGGCGTCCTGCTGCATCGAACCTCTATTGAGAATTCCTTGACGGGCATTCGTATATACAACATCCTTGCGAGAATAGTTAATCATTCTTGCACCTACATAAAGTAGGTCGAGAGTGTAACAAACATCGGCGTTTGGGATCCGTTCCCGTGAATTAACCTGTTGCCTTCTCGTCCTTTTTATGCACGAATAAGTACGTTTTGGACATATATAATATGTTTCACATATTACTGGCGAACTTGTGTAAGAAAGGACGATAGGAGGACATGACTCTCTCGATCTAACATCGTGGTGATACCCTTTAATTATTTCCCGCAGAGGATGTTTATGCTTTCTGCCTCGTTTCGTTTTTGGTTTTAGAATACAATTTTCAACCTTTTGCCATTCTTTATCAGATAGGTCAATCTGATAAGATGTTCGTTTATTTTGTTCTGACACTAACGAACTATCTATTCGTCAAGAAATGTCTAATTTTCAGACAGGCTCTAAGACTTTATCTCCACCAGTCCTGCATCGATGATGGCATGCAAAGGTTCATCTCTTTTATTCGTGGTTTGCAGGTGGCCCATCTCCCCCCGCATGGCTTCTTGGATCTTGGACATTACCCTCAATATCTCCGGCTGAAGCCAGGCTTCATATCCCTCATGTACCCTCTTCTCCTCCCATACCGATGTGCCTCTCATTGCTTGGAGATCATGGGAGAAGAGATCAAAGGCCAGCAGGAGCTTTTCATAGGGGGTCATGTAAGAGGTGGCAGCAGCTATAGATTTGAAGTGATTTAGCTCCTTCTCGATGCGTCTGAGGGTCATGCCGGGCCGAATGAAAATGTAGTTGATGCGGAAGGAGAGCCTCAAGTGAGTCAGGAATTCCAGAGCTTCCAGTGCCTGGGAGGCATCGAAGTCCAGGTCCAAGAGGGCCAGCGTGTCCGGATCGAAGCTATCGATGGAGTATCTGGGATAGATCTGGAACAACATGGACATGGCCTTCAAAAGGGATCTATTGCCGAGAACCTCCAGTGGGGAAATGGTAAAAGTAAGCATGGGCCGCCCATACTTCTTGACATCCCAATTTGAGGCCAGAGCGTACAACTCCTGGTTCTCCTCCGGATCTGCTGACAGAAACTGATCTGCCAGCAGGGCGAAGACGTTGATGCCCTTTCCCATGAAATCGATGAGTTCTTTTTGAACCGATTTCCAGGGGCGCGATCTTCTTGAAAATTTCTTGGAGTAAAGGCCGGAAAAAGTCCTGCCGTAAGTGCAGTAACCGCATCTCTTCATGCATCCCATCGAGGTCATGATCGAGACAAACTCGTTTTTTTCTATAGCAGGATATGTACTGTACTCCCGGGTATCGAGTAGCGGTCCAAGGACCGCCTTTCCTCTCATTTGGCTCAAGAAATCTTGATCCATCGCCAGCTTCGGGAGGAGGGCGTATGGTTCTCCGTATACGACTATCTCGTCTTCTGAGACAGCAAATCTCTTCATAATATACTCCTGTGTGATATCATGACCTGCCAGCACTATTGGCTTTGCCAGGTCGCCTGGACATATTAAGGCTGCCTCCTTCTTCTTATGCGTTGAGAGGACTATGCAGAGGGCATTCTCATCGACCTTCTCCAAGCTCTTGTAACCTAAGACCCGTGACCTTATGCCGTGATGCCATAAGGCCCCTCGTATCAGGGTAGGCTCCCAGTGATCCTCCTCCATGGAGCAAAAAATAACTACTTCTCTTGGTCCCATAAATAGCTCCCCAAAAATTGGAATGAATCAGCTCCTCTCATTGGTGATAAGTTGTGGTAAATTGGTACTGTCAGAGCTTGTCGAAATACATTAAATTTTCAGACAAGCTCTTAGATTTATGACATTGGCTTTCTGTGCAGAGACCTACTCTGAGACCTCTTCTTCTGCTAACTTCTTGATTGTGCCACTGCTGCAGCTACCAGATCGGCATCTTACCTTTTTTGCCAATTCAGCCACACCTGGTGTCTGCTGTGCCTCCAGGGCATCGAGCATATCGCGCATGGACCCGATTAAATTAGCCATTCCTTTTCACCTCCTATCATCTCTGTGATCATAATTAAATAATAATCTGGAAAAATGCCCTCCTCAAAGGCACGCTGACACAAAGGGTCGGGAGCCAGAAATGACCTTGACTCTCCATAAGCATGGGCCCGGCAGGAGCCTTTGCAAAATGATTCGAAGACGCACAGACCGCATACCCCTTTCAGTTTGCCTGAAAGGAGGGTGCGGATCTCGATCAGAGCTTCTGCTTCCTGCCAGAGTCGCTGAATATCAAAGCCTTCTTCATCGATCCTGCCAAAGATGAGATCGTGGTAGATGTTCCCAATGCCACAGAAGGAGATGGATCCATCGGGTAGTACACCCAGCATATTTTTAAATGGGCACATGCCTGTTCGGCCACTGGCGATCTCATAAGGGGAGGCAAAGGAGGGGGGCAACTCGAAGAAGAGCGATACACCATACTTCGCCTCCAAATCCTTTCTTCGCTTACGCATCTCTATGAGCTCTTTTATGGTCAGTATTATCTCGCTACCCTTCAGCCTCTCTGCACTGCCAAATGTGCTGAGGGGGTTGATCTTCACAAGGCTGCAGCCATTTGATGCGGCCACGCTTATGGTCTTCTCGACCTCGCCCAGATTCCTTCGGGAGATGGACATGACCACTTGGGGTTCGCATCCTCTATCAGATAGCATCTTCATCGCTCTGGTGGCTCTCTGGAAGGAACCTGGAAGCCCTCGGAGGGAGTCATGCACCACCTCCGACCCCCCATCCAGGGATATAGAGACCTCCACCTCACCTTGAGAGAGCATATCTGCAGCCTTTTCATCGATCAGAAAGCCGTTGGTCTCCAGAGCCACGCTTGGCCCCAGCTTCCTGATTCCCCTGATGATCTCTCCGAGATCGCCTCTGAGCAGTGGTTCACCCCCTGTGATTTTGACGTGCTCCAAGCCAAGGGGCAGGGCGCTCTCAATGAAATTCATGAAGACCTCCTTCCCAACCCGTTTGCTCTTCTGCTCTGTGGAAGCATCGACTTTTGTCGTTGGCTGATAGCAATGATAGCAGTGGGCGTTGCATTCCATCGCAGCATAAAAATATATCTGGTTCAGTGTATATACTTCATCATTCATCGAAGCGCCCTTGAGAGCCTCGCCATCCTCTAGGGGACGGAACAGCCCGCTCTGGCGCATGTCATCAGCGACTTTTGCCACGTAATCGGCAGCATTAGGTGATTTCATGCTCTTAGCTACTGTGCAGCTCTCCCGGGAGGAATCCAAAAAATCGGAGGGCATCGTCCACAGTAGAGTTGCTACGGTGTTCAGAAAAAGGCATCTATCATTCTTCTCGGAATAGAGGAGACCGTAGCCTGTTTCTGGATCTATGTGTTTCAAGATGTAATCTTGATTTTTTGCCATGAGAGTCATTTTTCCCACAGCCAGTTTTCGTACACGGGGCTACTGCCTTCGGGAGGCTTTGCAATCGCTGCGCTTACCTCACCGAGCTTTCCAGGTGATTGTTTATTTACTTCTATTTGTTCCATGAACTTTTTCTCTCCCCTGCAATTAGATTCATTCTTCTCAGTGCTTTCCATATGGTTCCACTCTTTCAGTAACATTTGAGATAGCACTATAACTGCCTGTGGTAAAATAAGGGACAAACGTTATCGAACCCACATGAGTTGAAATTTTTACATACTTCTCGTTTTTAACCATATTCCCACTAATTTAATATTTAACATTTTTATAGATAAACCTTTCGGTTAAATTCATGTACATGAAAATAGAGTGCTTGCCCATAATGCTATTTCTTACTAATGAGACATTCAATGGCAATTTTTGACTATCCCCCAAAAAGGTAAAGCAGGAATTTTTAAGCTAGCAGACCTTCCGGTAGTAATGGAGAAAAAAACAACGCTAAGCAAACCTCACTTTTTCCACGTTTAAATATGTGCAGATATTCTCCTGATGTTCAGAGACTGTTGCTTATCGTAAAGAAGAATAGGTATGCAGTTTATTCATAAAAGAAGAAGCAAGCTTGGATTTATATCTTATTTATGTCAGTCCGATTGAATAGACAACATTATTCTGTATTGTGAGTACGACAGGCTGTGTAAAAAGTGGCAAAAACCATTATTAGTTAATAAATAAGCAATATTAATCCTTTAAATATAAAAATAAGCCTCAAATTTTATATAATCCTGAGTTTTATACACTCTTACGAGTTCAATAAAGATTTGCTGAGATTGGTTTCCTTAGAGTATATTTTCGGACGAATCTCGGCGGTACCCTTTCTAAAGGCTTTGTCGATATGACGACTGAGTTCCCAGCCAATGCATCGTCTACTGAAAACATCAATAATAACGGCCAAGTAAACAAACTCTTTCGATAGCTGAATGTATGTTAACATGTAGCTCGGTACATGGTTGGTTGCTTCCATAAAAATGAGATTCCCATCCTATGATCGATGAATCTGAAAATAAATAAGATAAAAGGAGGTGAAGAGTAATGAAAATGGATTTACCGCAGAAGCGTCACTCTATAAATCAAAAGCAGCCCTTTTTGCCAATCATTAATTATCTTCATAGCTGCTCTTTCTTCATCCACTTCTCCCTTCTTCTTAAGGAAGTTGCACTTTTTTCCTATAAGTAGAAGTACATCATAACAATCCTGTCCTTCTATTGTGACTTTATATAAGGATTCCAGGGCAGTTTTGTTCTCGGCACATAACTTCTCTATTATCTTCATAGCTACTCCGATTTTATCCTGCAGGTGTGTTGCATCTTTCACTCCAAGAAGACCCTGTATATACTCGTCGTTCTCACCAAATGGTATTACACCCGGCGTATCCATGAACATGAGTCGTGAACCTGCATCTACAAGTTGAACTCCTCTTGTGAAACCTGATATCGGGGACGTCCTGGCCGAGTGCCTGCCGGATACGCCATTTATCACCGATGATTTACCCGTATTGGGATAGCCAATGGAACCCACCAGTATGTCACGCCCTTTTATGCCGGCGATTTCAAGGATCTTATGTCTTAACAAAGTTGTCCCGAACTTTTCCTGATTGGACACAAAGACCGTGGGTGCGATCTTTGACAATCGGGATTTAGTTTTTTCAAGTGTTTCCTTTGATACAAGATCGCATTTATTGATGACAATTATGAACGGCTTATTTGCACGCGCTATATCTCGCTCAACTTCGCTATTTCGTGTTTCGTCTGGAAACCTGGCATCTATTACCTCAAGAAGAATATCTGCTTTTTTTATAACATCCTTTACCATCAACTTGTAGCTTGCCATGCTTGTGATATTATGCAGGATGATATAAGGATGTATTGTGAGAAGAAAATAAAAAGTATTGGAAAAACCCTCCGATTAATTTATAAACATTATCAACCTAAATGGAAAAAAAGTTGACAATCGTGATATAATATGTCTGAATTCACTAATGGTTTTAAAGATATTCTCATAAAATATGAATCCGCCAAATATGATTTCTTTAAATGGAGATTTGAATCAAAATTTGCAAACAAACTTGTTCTTGCTTTTGTTTTTGCATGCCTGACAGGAATATTTGCCCAAATCAGGTTCTATCTTCCTTATACACCAGTGCCAATCACTGGCCAGGTTTTTGCCGTTCTTCTTTCAGGGATTATCCTTGGAAAATTGTATGGCGGAATAAGCCAGGGATTATATGCAGCATTAGGCGTTGCCGGAGTTCCATGGTTCAGCGGCGGGAAAGCAGGTTTAGAAATCCTCACAGGAGTCACTGGGGGTTATATAATTGGATTTATTTTTGCTTCATTGATCATCGGCTGGTTCACAGACAGTTATATAAAATCGAGGAGTTTCGCGGGCCTTATCAGTCTTATGGCTCTTGGAATTGCGATAATCTATATTTTTGGTGTAGTCCAATTGTATTTGGTACTTGGAGTAAATGCACAAAAAGCCATTGAGCTCGGAGCATTACCATTCATTGGTGTCGATATATACAAGGCATTGATAGCTTCGGCGATCGCTGCTGCAATAGTACCTGGAAAAGCATTTGGAAATGAACTTGATGCGAAATAATTCCCGAAAAATATAATAAGGAAATCCAGAATAAACCTGGAAATATCAGAATGATCTATATCGCTGATTCGTCCCTGTTCATTATCGGGAAAAGGATCGAAGGAAATATAATAACCGTCCCCTCAGTTGTAGATGAGATCAGGGATGAGAGATCCCGAACAATTCTGGAATTGATGAATGTGAGGATCGAGCCTCCGCTTCAAATCTTCATCAAGGAAGTAATATCAAAAGCAAGAACAACAAAGGATAGTGAAGAACTCTCAAAAACCGATATTGGCCTGCTGGCAAAGGCTCTTGAATATACACGGATTGAAGATACCATATTGATCACCGATGATTATGCAGTCCAGAACACTGCAATCCATTTGGGAATAAAGGTCATGCCGGCAGGACAGAAAAAGATAAAGGATGTTCTTCTGTGGGAAAAATTCTGTATCGGATGCAAGCGGCGGTTCCCGCAGGGAGATGATTGCCCTGTATGCGGAACACTTCTTAAGAAAATTAGGAAAAAATGATTCTACCCAGAAATCATCTCAATTCTTTATTTTCTCTTTAATAAGTTTGCCATGATTTTATTTTATTAATTTACCAGCATCTCCCTTATTTTATGCCCGATCTCATTTGCTTTTTCAATGACATCCTTCTGTTCTTCTATTGCCGTATATTTATCCTTCGAAGGCACCGCACTTTTACCGAACAATAACGGAACTGCGCTTATCTTGCAGGTATGTCCATACCCGCATGAAAGACATGAAACGTTCCCGGTTCCGCTAAGCTTACCGATGACATTAATCCCTTCCATCTCCATAAAAGCAGCAATCTGGTCCACGGCATGATCCACACTTTGTATTCCTCGTCCAATCCCGACTGCCACCGCTACCCCAATTTTACCTTTATTGAGCATTTTTTGATGATGCATGGAGTACATTCGTTCGGTCAGCATCTTTGTTCTTGAGTCAAGAGTACCGTATGTAGGATAGCCCCCTATAACAAGAGCCGCACATTCCCTAATCTTATTTTCAATAATGTGCCAGTCGTCCTGCTGCTTGCAGATATTGTCCCCGGCACATCCAAGACATGCCCTGCATGGATGGATATCGTATTCTGAAAGTTTAATTAATTCGTAATTAAGACCCGTAGCTTCAAGAACTGTTTTTATAAGCCTGTCAGTGTTGCTATTCTTAATCGGGCTCCCACTAATCCCTAACACTTGCAATTTGAATCGCCTGCTGTTCTTTTGCTGGTCTTGATTCTCTCTTTAATAAGTTTCCCGATTCTTTCTGCTTCGGCCATAACTTCGGGTTCATCCTTCACAGACCTGTAACCTTTCAGGATCCTTGCAGAGCCATGCTGGTATGGTTTGTTGTCTGGCAGCAGTTCAAGATATCCTTTATACGCCTCTTCAACCGCAAAATTCATACCAGTAAGTTCTTTCGAGTAGGCATTCCAGACAGTAAAAGCACAGCTTTCACCAGGCCCGCACACAAAACAACATGGTGTACCTTTTGCTGTCATGCCTCCAACGATCTCCATGCCTCCTGCGCGAAGGGCATTTCCCAACCATTCGCCAACCATTTTTTCAGCAGCTACTCCTACAGCGACTGTTGCTGCTATTTTCCCGCCGGTCAGGAGTTTTATATGTCTCTTTGAATAAAGCCTCTCAATGAACGCCTTTGTAAAAGCGCTTGCTGCGCCATAGAAGGTTGATGAACCCACAACGATGGCATCTGCTTCCATTACTTTTTTGGAAAGCCATTTGAAATCATCATTGATTATGCACTCATTCGTATTTACGCATTTCATACAGGCGATACAGGGGCCTACTTTTATGGACGAAAGCTTGACAAACTCCGTTTCAGCTCCTGTGGCATCCAGTATCGCTTTTATCAGCATGTCTGTATTGCTGTCTTTTGTGGGACTGCCGCTTATTCCTATAACTTTCATTTCATACACCTCTTAAAAATCAATTTATTATCGCTGCCCAACAGCAATACTTTTGTCTTTTCCCAGTTCACTTTGAGTAGTGAAGGAAAATGGGCATACGTTTTGAAAAGGTTAGGGACCATTCCGAAAGCTGCTTCTATATCTTTATAGACTGCTCTGACCTGGTCACTTGCATCTTCTTTTTCTATAAGTTTTATCCTCGTCATATTGATCACCTGCTGTAACTTCAAGGTCGCTTGCTTTGCATGTTGTATTTGCACCGTTTGGGAATGCCGCCAGGAGTTGTTCCGGCGTCTTTATCGGGAACTTTGCACCGGCAAGTCCTCCAACGATCTGTGCATGTATTTCATCTCGGACGCTCATGCTTTTTCCTCCATCATCGCTTTTATTTCACCTGCTGTTTTTGAGATCGGACAGCCTGAGCCATGTGTTTCACATTTGAAACATGCGCTTTTTACGGCATCTAGCGACTTCTGTGCTTCTTCTTTTGTTACAGTTTTGTTTGTGTATTTCCATTCTGGCATTTTATTATACCTCGATAATCATATTGGCAGGTTATTGCCATATACTTAGCCGTCATAAAAATATACAAACTACATTTTAATATACAAACATAACCTTTAAAGTTGTAATAGAAACCTTTTTAGGCTGATACGACAAAATATCTTTCATATGGCTAATAAAAAAGAGGATTCACATAAAGAAATCCTCGAAATAAAGGGAATGCTGCAGGATATCCATAAAGATATAAAACGATTCATTGAGAAGTCAAGCCAGCAGCATCTGGAATCAGTTCTTTCTGGTTCCCGTACTAATTTTACCAACGCGATCATCGGGCATGTTCTTGATGATATCGAGGGAGGTCTTGAAAGTAATATGGTTAAAAAATGTGAGCTGAGAGGGACATGTAAATCAAACTTCACAGGATTCCTGCAAAAGAATGCAAATCTGATAAAGCAGGACGAAGTTAATGAAGATATTATTTTGAAAAACCAGTCTGATTTAAACGGTATGAGAAACAATGCCCCATCGAAGCAGTGCGAGAAATGTTTTTCAAATGTCCAGACGCTTTTCGGAAAGCAGGTCGATTTAATGCGTTCTCTTCAGATATATAGTTCAAATGAAGAAAAAAAACTGGATATGGCTACTCTTCCGGAAGGTTTCATAGCCGAGGTACTTGAACCGCTATCCAACAAGGTGCGCCTGCAAATACTGAAAGCTATAGCGATAGAGACAAAAACCTTTTCTGCGCTTTCCGAACTCACGGGACTTCGTGGCGGCAATTTACTTTTCCATTTGCAAAAACTTCTTGATAGCGGAATGATCTTACAGCGCCATGAACGGGGGGATTACATGATCACAGATAAGGGATTCAAAGTCTTAAGAAGTATGGGTGATATGTATTCATTATTGAGCTCTTGAATTTATACGTTATATAAGCAGCGGCGTTCTGGAAATTATACCAAGGAAGAAATGATTGAAAGGTATCGAATGTCGGAAAGAACGTTTTACTGATGAAGAATACAAAGATAATGATCATCAACAGATCGCAAATGGAATAAGTAAAGTGTGCGATCAGAAATGGATAATAACTTACGATGATGTAAAGCCAATATGAAAACTATATTCAAACTTCCGAAAAAAATATTTTGATTGTACCATCTTCAAATTGATTTTAAAAATCCTTTGTTCTTGCTCTCTTCCCCCCTTAATTACCTCGCCAAACTCGCAAAAAATATCATTTTTCACAAGCAATCTTGATTAATATGTCGTATCATAAAGTTCATATAAATCGTAATCTATATATACATACTGAATAGTATGTTACTCTATGGTAGGCTTCATAAACCGAAAGAAAGAAATTCGCATACTGGAAGATATTTACAAATCAAAATCATCTTCTCTTGTCGTAGTATACGGCCGCCGCAGGGTCGGAAAAACCGAATTGAGCCGCGAATTCATAAAAGGAAAGAAAGCTGTCTATTTTTTCATAGAAATAAAACCTGAAGCCATGATTTTTAATGACATAGAAGAGTCGCTTGGAGACATACTCAAAATAAAACCGCGGATTGATAGCTGGGATGATTTCTTTAATCTGATCTTTGAGCAGGAAGAGAAATTGATTCTAGTGTTTGATGAATTCCAGAATCTGAGTAAAGTCAATCCCGGCATATTTTCAAAATTCCAGAGGTACTGGGACTTGAATCATACTAAATCGCAGCATATGTTCCTGATAATCGGTTCATATGTCGGTATGATAAAGAAAATATTCCAAGATACTAAAGAACCGCTATTTGGAAGAGCTACGATGCTTTTTAATATAAAACCATTTGACTTTTTTCATAGTTTCACGTTCTTGAATGCGTTTTTTGATTTAGAAATAGAGGAGGCTTCAAGGTTCTATTTTATTTTCGGTGGTGTTCCTAAATATCTTCTTCTTGCCGGGCAGATGGGGACTGATGACCCTGTAGAGACTTTTAAAAAATTATTTATTGACACAAAGATACTGGCAGAGGAAGGAAAAAACATTCTTACACTTGAGTTTGGCTCCGAGCATAGGAGCTATTTCTCGATACTGGAAGCAGTTTCATCTGGAAATGTAACCCCAAAGGAGATTTCAGATTATACCGGTTTGCAGCCGGGCGCAGTATCAAAATACCTTAACGAGCTTGTAAATAATTATGAGATAGTAATCCGTGAAAAACCTGTGATAATGAGTCGCACCAGAGACACCAGATATTTCCTTCTGGATAATTTTTTTAATTTCTGGTTCAGGTTCATTTACAAGAATTCACGATTGCTGGAAATCAATCCAGAGAAGGCATTTGAATTTATCATGAAAGATATAAATTCTTATTTCGGAAAGGCATTTGAAAAACAGGCAGTCGAATTTTTGATAGAAATGAACCGAAAAGGTTTGCTGCCATTTGAATTTATGGATATTGGCAGATGGTGGCATAAAACTGAAGAGATAGACATAATTACTTTGAACAAGGAGAAAAAGGAAATATCTCTTTTCGAATGTAAGTGGAGTTCATTGGATTCAAATGAGGCAGAGATCATATTGGATGAATTAAAGAGAAAAGCAACGCTTGTGAACTGGTATAATGCCAGGCGAAAGATCAGATATGGCATTATCGCAAAGGAGATTTTGGATAAGGAAAAATTAAGAGATATGGGTTATATGGTTTTTGATCTTGGGGATTTAGCTCCTTTGCTTCAGGGAAGATAAATCCTGTTGATAATAACTACTCCATATCTTCCCTCAACTGCGCTGCCTTCGTAAAAAAACTATCCGTAGAGTAATGCAGCACAAAGCTTGACGCGATCATTCCTGCCACAAAGATCGAAGTGAAAATCGCTATCTGTATCGATGCAGCCTCCATCGGGTCAGCGCCGCCCAGCAGCATGCCAGTCATAACCCCTGGTATCCACACAATGCCAAGGTTTTTCATATTATCATCAGGGAGAAAAACAGTAAGAGCAAGTGCAAGAGCTTCAAGCATTATTAGTAACAATTGCGACAATTTGATCTGGAGCAACTCTGACAGTAAATTATATATTACTTTACACCGTATGTAAATAAATGTTCGTTGAAATAAAAGGATAAATAAAATGGAACCTTCTGCCCCCTCATTGATTCTTGTTTTCATTGCAGGTCTTGTTACAATACTCAAACCCTGCTGTCTGCCCCTTGTCCCGGTTGTAATGTCAGGTTCCGGAGGACATAGTCTGCGTCCGTTGGCTATCGTTTCAGGCCTGACAGTTAGCTTCACGACAATGGGTGTTCTGGTTTCAGCATTCGGAGCGAGTTTTGGCGCGTACACGGACTATTTGCGAAACATTGCGATCCTTTTTATAATAGGAATGGGAACAGTGCTTTTTGATGATGATATAAACATGGAATTCTTGAAGATCTCAAGCTCGATCATGCAGTATCTAAGGCAAAATTTTAGTTTTCTAAATAGATTTTCATCCACCGGATCAGAAAGCACTCTTGCAGGAGGATTTTTCCTTGGTCTTTCACTTGGCATCCTATGGATCCCATGTGTCGGGCCTATTCTTGGCGCAGTTCTTGCATATGTCGCATCAGTCGGGAATATTCCTTTTGGCGCCTGGATGCTTTTTGTTTATTCTGTGGGTATGAGCATTCCCATGTTGGCCATAGCACATTACGGGAAAAAAGTGACAAAAAGGTACCCGTGGTTTTCAAGGAATGGAGAGCTTCTTAAGAAATTGTCAGGGCTTGTCCTCATAGTGATTGGGATTATGCTGCTGTTCGGGATCGATAAACTCATGATCAGGTTGCTTTCGCCATATTTCCCGACCACTTTTTATGGGATATGATTTTCATTATGGAATGTTAATTATACAATAATCAACCATATGAATTAGCATGAAACAAAATGAGAAAAATCCCTATATAACGCTTATTTGCAGCCGCTGCGAGTTCTTCAAGGAAGATGATATCGAACTCGAATGTGCAGCATTCAAGATCTTAAAAAGCATGCTCCAGAAAGGCATGATCACGCAGGAAGAAATAAAAGATGCATTCAAATGAGTTTTATCCGGTACTTGCGCCGGATCATACGCTGCGAAATCTGGAGGCGCCCTTTGTCTATAATATCCCTGATGACCAGTTATATGAACTGGATGATGAGGCATTTGAATTCTTAAAAAAATGCGATGGGAATACTCCTTTTCCATTGTCTTTCCCGGGTGCTGAGAGCGATAAAGAAACTATTGATTTCATGTTGGATGAAGGAATAATCTTGATGCAGGATTCTTCACATCCGAGAAAAATAAAAGTTGAGCGATCACCAATTCCTTCCTTGCGCTATCTTCTACTGAACATAACGAACAAATGCAATCTTGCCTGCAAACACTGTTATCTTGGGAAATCAGGAAATATTGACATTGAAGTCAGCCGATTCGAGAAGACGGTTTCACAGTTTGAAAGCATGGGCGGCTTGAAGCTCATGATCTCAGGAGGGGAGCCACTTATGCATTCTGGATTCTGGGAGCTTATGGAGATTCTGCCTTCCTATGAACTTAGAAAAGTAATTCTTTCGAACGGGACTTTGATCGGTAAAAAAGAGGCAAAGAAACTCTCAGAATATATGGATGAGGTACAGGTCAGTATCGATGGCATCAGTTCTCATGATATTTTGCGCGGGAAGGGCTCTTATGAAAAAGCCATGCGTGGGGTTGCTAATCTCCAGAGTTTCAATATTCCTGTTTCTATCGCTACAATGGCGCACAAACGCAATGCGGAAGAATTCGATGAAATGCAAAAGCTTTTTTCTGACATGAATATCATTTCATGGAGCGTTGATGTGCCCTGCATGGTGGGTAACCTTAAAAATAATCAGGATCTCATGCTTGATCTGAAAGAAGCAGCATCGCATTTAAGTTATGGCTTCGGAGCGGGTGCGCATGAGAGTACGGGTAATTATACTTGCGGCTCTCACCTATGTGCTGTATCGCCTGATGGCACGGTCAGTAAATGTGGTTTTTTTGAAGATGAACCTGTGGGGAATGTTGATGATCTGAGGGCAGCATACGTAAACCTATGCAAAGACTATCTATGGACGCTTGATAAGCTTGATTGTCATGATTGCAAGGTGATTCATGATTGCAGGGGAGGGTGTCGTTTCAGGGCAAGGCAATATGGAGGGATTTTAGCCCCTGATCCGCTGTTATGTCATGCTAATGGTGTCCTGACGTACCTGTAAGATGTCGGAGGCGTTTTAGCGGTAACAACAAGAAAATACCAGTAAAATTTTATAAACTTAAACCAAAAACTTATTAATGAATTAAAATAATCTATTTACGGAGGTGAAAACGTGAAGATCAAAATGGTAAAGAAAATCGCCAGGGGAACATGCAAATGTCATTCTTCCTGCGCTTAATACTGCACAGCATGGAGTCAAAATCCGGGAGGAAAATTTACGAGCAAGCTGTATAAAAAAATCTTAATAGCAACTGATGGATCAGAGCATACTAAAAAGGCAGTAACCCATGCAATTGAACTTGCAAAGCTCTCAGAAGCAGAGCTTTATGCTGTTTTTGTGATAAGCCTCATATCCCCTCCCAGCAGTCTGGATATAAAAACAAATTATGATCCTAAATCATATCTCCCAACTGATGTTTCCATCGAAGGCTTTAAAAGGATTTTGAAACATGAAGGTGATGAGGCTATAAAATACGTTGAGGATTTGGCAAAGAAAGAAGGTCTGGAGGTTAGGAAATGGATCATAGAAGGCCAACCAGCAAAGGAGATATTGAAACTTGCAGAGGAACAATCTGTTGATTTAATAGTAATGGGCACACTGGGCAGAAGTGGGATTGAGAAATTTCTACTTGGAAGTGTGGCTGATAAAGTTATACGGGGTTCGAGAATCCCTGTGTTGACCGTAAGAAAATGATTATGGCTGTTGTAATAGGAAATGATTGTTGATACTGAGAGGATTAAAGCTCTTAAGGCTTGTTCAGCAGGGTGTAACCCTTCTGCTCACACTCGTGCATACCTTCAGGTTCCAGACATCTGTATATCCCAGCTTGACCATCGTCTCGGCTGCAATGGCGCTCATCCGCCCGCTCCTGCAATACAGCACAATCGCGGCAAAGCTGGATGCACTCAGCCATCATCTTTAGGATTGTATTAAGTGGTTTGTGGTTTAAGATAGGAAAAATATTCATATGATTTTTTACAAACGTAAACCAAAAGCCAATTATTTTCCTATATTTCAACCAAAACAAACTTAAAAGATAAAGATAAATTAATTACTTAATTATTGTATATATTTAAAAAAAATCTGGAGAATTAAATTGGAAGACGTTTTGATAAAAATTAAAGGCATGATGTGCGAGCACTGCGAAAAAACTGTCAGTGAAGCAGCAAAGAGTGTTAAAGGCGTCACAAAAGCCTCATCGGATCATAAAAAGGGACAGGTTACGGTTTCGTTTGATACTTCTATTACTGATATTGAAGCTATAAAAAAAGCGATCATAGCATCCGGGTATGACGTCATCGACGAAGAAGAAGCCTGCCCTGTACCTGTTAAACAGATTGTCACTTTGCCATTAGTGAAAGAAGAAGCCAAATCCGGTGGAATACAAAAAACCACTTTGAAACTTACAGGAATGACCTGCGCATCATGTGCCCAGAATATCGAGAAGGTACTTAATAAGATAGAGGGGGTAAAAAAAGCAACGGTCAATTTCTCGGTTGAAAAAGCAACGATCGAGTATGATTCAGGAAAGGTGAACCCGGCAGCTTTTGAAAACGCTATTACAGGCATCGGATATGGGGTCGCAAAGACAGAGATCACGCTAAAAATTATGGGGATGCACTGCGCAACATGTGCTCTTAACATAGAAACCGCTCTTAAGAAAACAAGCGGCATAACCTTTGCAAATGTGAGTTTTCCTCTTGAGCAGGCAAAGATCAATTATGATCCCGAAATAGTCTCAGTCCCGGAAATAAAAAAAGTCATTGAAAATGTTGGTTATACGGCATCTGAAAAAATTGATAAGACAGAAGCTGACAGGGAGCAAAGAGCAAGAGAGTCAGAGATAAAAAAACAGAAGATCAATTTCATAATAGCGCTGGTTCTTGCGGTTCCTATTTCACTTGGGGATATGGGACGAAACCTTGGCTGGGGATTTGTTCCCGAAATACTGAAAAACGATTATTTGCTATTTATTCTTGCCACCATCGTAATGCTCTTCCCGGGGCGTCAGTTCTTCGAGGGCACATACAAAGGTTTAAAACACGGCGTCACGGACATGAACCTCCTGATCGCTACAGGGACAGGAGCTGCGTATATTATCAGCGTAGCAGCAACTTTCCTTGATCTTGGTGAAGCATACAAACATACCTATTACGATACAGCAGCACTTCTTATTATGTTCATAGTGCTGGGGCGGTATCTTGAGGCGCTTACCAAAGGAAAAACTTCCGAGGCAATAAGGAAGCTGATGGGTTTACGTGCAAAGACAGCCCGAATCATTGTGAACGGTGAAGAAAAAGAGATACCTGTAGAAAATGTCACTGTCAATGATGTGGTGATTGTAAGACCCGGTGAAAAAATACCTGTGGATGGAAAAGTCATAGATGGTCTTACTGCAATTGATGAATCAATGCTGACAGGCGAGAGCATACCTGTAGAAAAAACGGTAGGCTCAGAAGTTATAGGCGCCACCATGAACAAGACAGGGATGATAAAATTCACAGCCACAAAAGTTGGAGCAGATACAGCGCTTGCCCAGATAATCAAATTAGTGGAAGACGCCCAGACCCAGAAAGCACCGATCCAGAAACTTGCTGATATTGTTGCCGGGCATTTCATTCTTGCAGTCCATGTGCTCGCGCTTCTAACATTCTTTTTCTGGTTCTTTATCGGTTTTGAATATTTCAATGTTCCCGCAACTTTCGGGATGGGAATGACATCACCCTTCCTCTTCTCGCTATTGATATCCATAACAGTCCTGATCATCTCATGCCCATGTGCGGTGGGGCTTGCCACACCTACTGCGATAATGGTGGGCACAGGAAAAGGAGCCGAGAATGGTATTCTAATAAAAGGCGGTGAAGCGCTTGAGCGTGCGCAGAAACTTGATACTATTGTATTTGATAAGACAGGAACGCTTACAAAAGGTGAGCCTTCACTAACCGATGTAATAGCAATAAAAGGAGCAGAGAATGAAATCCTGAAACTTGCTGCTATTGCTGAAAAAGGGTCGGAACATCCGCTTGGAGAGGCTATATTGAAAGGCGCAAAAGAACGGGGTATTGAAATCCCTGATTCAGAAAGCTTCAAAGCAATTCCAGGAAGAGGAATAGAAGTAAAATTCGACGGAAAGCGAGTCCTTGTGGGCACGCGAAAACTGATGACTGAAAACAATATGGACATCACGCCCCAGAATATCAGGATGGAAGAACTCGAAACCCAGGGGAAAACTGCCATGCTTGTGTCATCCGATAATGAAATTGTAGGAATTATCGCTGTTGCCGATACATTGAAAGAGCATTCAAAGGAAGCAGTGAGTGAACTTCATACCATGGGATTTACGGTCGCCATGATCACCGGAGATAATAAGCGCACAGCTGATGCGATCGCAAAACAGGTAGGTATAGACATTGTATTATCAGAAGTGCTGCCTGAGGAAAAAGCATCCCGGATAAAGAACCTCCAGGAGCAAGGGAAAAAAGTGGCGATGGTAGGCGATGGCATAAATGATGCGCCAGCGCTCATGCAGTCTGATGTTGGTATCGCTATTGGAAGCGGTACAGATGTTGCGATCGAGTCAGCGCAAATTGTCCTGATAAAAAGCGATGTGCGCGATGTGGCAAAGGCCATACGCCTCAGCAGGCTTACATTGAACAAGATTAAGCAGAACCTGTTCTGGGCTTTCTTCTATAACATTGTGGGAATACCCATAGCTGCAGGAATTCTCTATCCGTTCACGAATCCGCCGTTTTTGCTCAATCCCGCACTTGCAGCAGCAGCAATGGCTACAAGCTCTGTTTCTGTGACATTGAACACGCTTTTGATGAAGAGGATAAAGCTTTAGAGGTGAGTTATGGAAAATAAAACTGGATTTTACAGTGTTGCAGCAAGTACGATAACATCGATTTTGATCGTGGTATTATTTTATATATTTGCTATCCAAAAAGTTGCCCCATCCACTCAATATAGTTATACTGATGTGTATGCGGGGATGGTTTATGCATTCATTCTTTCGATGATAGTATCGGCTTCGATATGGCCTGGAGTAATTGAAAAAAGGCTAAAGAAATAGATATGAATTACGATAGATACATACCAGCGCTCAGGTTTGAATGGCTCAGCACTCTGTACGACCCTGTGATGCTGTTGATGCGCGAATCCACCTTCAAGCGAACTCTGGTTGAGCAGGCTAATATCAAAAATGGTTACCGGCTACTCGACGTGGGCTGTGGTACTGCAACCCTGACTATTCTTATAAAGAAAGCTTATCCCGACACCGAAGTGACCGGGCTTGACGGAGACCCAAAAATTCTTGGTATAGCAAGGGCAAAAGTCGCAAAGGAAGGTCTTGACATTTTTCTTGATACCGGGATGTCATTTGAATTGCCGTATCCTGACAGCTCTTTTGACCGTGTAGTTTCAAGCCTTGTTTTTCATCATCTGACAACAGAGAACAAAGCCCGCACATTTAAAGAAATATTCAGGGTTCTAAAACCAGGGGGAGAATTGCATGTCGCTGACTTTGGGAAGCCTCATAATGCACTGATGTATTTGATCTCCCTGGTATTCCGGCATCTTGAGGAAACAAGAGATAACATAGATGGGTTGCTGCCACAGATGTTCCAGAAGGCTGGTTTTGACCGGGCCGAAGAAACCGCAAGATTCATGACGATATTCGGTACTCTTTCACTGTACAGGGCAATAAAAGCCTGATAAATGTCAGTAAATCTTTGACACTGTAACACTATAATTAAATTTCAATTGATATTCCTTTATATACAGGGAATGACCAATAAGATTTGTTTACAATGGTCGTAAACCTTACACAAGGGATGTAAACTACATGGTGAAAAAGATGAAACTAAAAAAGTTGTTTTTCTTATATACGATTTTGCTGCTGGCTGTGTTCATTTTGCCAGTGATTGCAAATGAACAGAATATGGACATGGGAAATATGGATATGGGCAACATGCCTGCATCAGATCATGCCACTACAACAAGTGAAGGCGGCCACTCCATGGGGGGACAGGTCAACTGGTTAGTAATAGCTTTGTTCCTTCTTGCCATTGTGGCTTTAGGATTTGTTGCATTCAATACTGGGAATCTTAAGAAAATAAATTTCCTTAACAACCCACAGCTTAAAGCTCTTTTAAAAAGCAAATGGTATCCATTAATATTTGTTTTGCCAACAATGATAATATTTGGCATCCTTGTCATCCAGCTATTTCTTGGCCCTGAAGAAACATCTCTTAATTTCGGCTCGGTAATGGTATGGATACTGTTGTGGCCGATCTTGCCGGTCTTATTCCTTGTATTTGGCAGGTTCTGGTGTTCAGTTTGTCCCCTATCACGAGTGAGCGATGAAGTGCAAAAAAATGTGGGAATGCATAAGAAAGTGCCAAAATTCCTTCAGACTTATGGCGTCTGGATCATAATAATTGCTTTCCTGATAATAACATGGGTTGATTCCGTGCTTGGGCTTGTGGAAAATCCAAGGAACACCGGCTATCTCCTGCTTTTTGTGTTCACAGGAGTAGTCCTTATGGGCGCAGTTTATGAAAGGAGAGCCTGGTGCCGTTATCTCTGTTTCCTCGGCGGCCTGTCAAGTAATTATTCCATGAGTTCAGCGCTTGAACTCCGGGCTGACAACGAAAAATGCAAAGCCTGCAAGACTCCGACATGCTTTAAAGGAGATGGAAAGGTTGACGGATGCTCAATGTTCGAATATCCAAGAACAATGGACTCAAACAGGTCATGCAATTTCTGCTCAAACTGCATAAAGACATGCCAGTATGATGCTATAAGGATAACACCGCGCCCCCCGACAAGTGAATTGTGGTTCATAAAAAAACCGCGGTTTGAGGAATCTTTCCTTGCAACAGCTCTTATCGGGATAGTAGTAGTCCAGACTGTGGTTATGCTTGAAGTATGGGGGCCATTCATGGAATGGTTTGAAAATACAACCGGCATCACCAATTTCACAATCGCGTGGACTATAATATTTGCAGCCGCAATGATTATACCTGTCTTTCTGATGCTGGGTGCAAGTTTTGTTTCGAGTATCTTGCCGAAAAAAACACAGAATACAAATGTAATATCTGACTCGTCTGCGCAATTGAATATTGATATGGATGTTCCTGCGGAAACAACACTTTCCAGCTTCGTTCGCTATGGATATGCTCTTATCCCCCTTGGACTTGGAATACACCTTGCTCACAATGCAAAACATTTCCTGGGTGAAGGGTTGTCTGTGATATATACCTCAGCTTCTCTTGTTGGATGGAATATTACAGGTGATCCATCGATCCTGAATATGCCAACGGTTCAGATAATCCAGTATATTCTTTCAGTACTGGGCGTTCTGGGAGCTATTTACACAGCATATAAGATATCGCAGAATAATCCCAATTCGAAATCATCGGTTTTGCCGTATATCGTATTGATGCTGATGTTCGGATTGACAGCCCTGTGGATGTACAGCGTGCCTATGGCAGCGCGTGGTCATTAAACTATGCTCAAAATGGAGGAATGGTTAAGATAAGAGGTGCACGCACAGGATCCGTGTCCTTGCTGAAATCAACACTATGGATTGGAACACAATGAATTGCACCTGTCAACGGTGTTGAGAACTTTTTCTCCACCTGCGCCCTGTGGATAGTATTATAAGTACAGAAAGGAATGATCCTCCCGTCTGGCGTTGCATAATGAACTCCACATCTTTTGATCCTCTCAAGGTCCATGTTATAGAGATCCATAAAATGCATTGAACCGATAAAGAGAGTATGGCGGTGGAATTCCTTTGTAGCTTCCCCGGATCCTTCCTTAAGGACATCAATAAAGAGTTTTTTCACATCTACTGACTTGGGAGCTTTTGCAAGATCGATATATTTAGGCAATATGGAAATAAGGCTGCCAATCCTTTTTATCTTGCCGAGTGATTTGCCAAGCCATTTCTCTCCATTCAAGGCCAGGTCATCAATATTTTCAAGAAGTCCTTCCACATCGATAAAGCGGGTAATAGGTATCATTTTTCCATTTTCGATATAAACATAGGTACCAGCTCCGCAATGCGGATGTACTGTAAATTCAATATTGGGGATACCTTCCTCAGCGGTAACAAAATGAGAGACGGGCACAACAAATGGCACAGGATAGAAATCCTGTGCAGTAATAGCCCCATCTGTCTGTTCATCTATCAATCTAAATAAGTCTGAAATAGTAATTCTTTTTTCCATCCTCTCTTCTTTATTTATCCTTCCTGCAAAGGAAATTGGCTGGAAATTGATACCTTTTACAGTATCCATGTTCTTTACAGCAAAGCGGATAATATCGCCTACCTGCATATCATTTACACCTTTTGCAAGCGTGGGCACAAGAGAAACACTGTTAAGCCCCCCTTTTCTGCAATTCTCGATCGCTTTAAGTTTGATAGGGAGCGCATTGAAACCCCTGTTCTTGATATAAGGCTCTTCAGTCACCCCGTCAAACTGCAAATAAACGGTGTGAAGACCTGCATCATTTAATCTTTGGCATAACTCCAGGCTCCTTGAAAGTTTGATCCCGTTGGTTGCCATCTGGACCTGTGTGAAATTAAATTCGCTGGCCATCTTCACGATCTCTACGATATCCTCGCGCATCGTGGGTTCACCTCCCGAAAACTGAACAGCAGGACATGGGACCGGCTTTTCATTTCGAAGCATCTGCATCATTGCCCTGATCTGGGATAGTGTTGGTTCGTAAAGATAACCTGAGGCTGATGCATTGGCAAAACATACAGGGCATGCCTGGTTGCAGCGGTTTGTGACATCAATGTTCGCAAGAATTGTAGTAGTTTTATGGGACTTACAGATCCCGCATGAGTGGGGACAATTCCCATCCGGACCGCTTGGATTTAATAGACCGCCACCATCATGCCAATAGCGTTCAAAACGCTTGAACTGCACTGGATCAGACCAGTAGATATCCCTGTAAAGCCCGTGTTTTTTGCACGTTTTTTCAAGAATCATTTTTCCATTCTCTTCAAGTATCGAAGCATCGATAACAGCAAGACATTCAGGACACAACGATTTCGTTGATTTCATAAATCACACACCACTGATTATATTATACAGACAATGTATTTAATATATCTGAGTTTTTATGTAGTATCTTTGGGATTAAACGAAAAACCCAAAAATCCTCTAGTATATACAAACAGGTCTCAGTACTTAAGAATATGTCTTGATTTAAACAGATAAAATGGAGTTCTTGAGATTAAGATGCCAAAGTAAAACTGAACTACCACAATTCAGAGGGCATATCTTCCCTACTCAGTGAATACCTTCCTGCTGCATCGGGTTAGGAGGAACAACACCCGGTTCGGTCTCCTTTAAGAATTCTTTGTCCTCCCACATATCGTATGCAATCGCTATCGCAGCAGCCTGGGTGATTATCGCAAACGAGCTGATGACATGCAAAAAAAGGATGAGACCATAAATCGAGATATTGATTACCGGGATTACTGAAGCCTTGCCAATACCAAAGAATATCAGAATTCCGAATATGCCAGCAGCCCCTGAAAGATTGAAACTTGCCTGAGCGATGCGCTTCACCCTGCCCATAACCCGAGTCTTGCGAATACCGGAGAAGTTGTAAAATGCAAGCCCGATGATGATTACGCCGAGAACGATGTGCAGATATACGAGAACTGAAGAGCCCCCGGGAGTCATCACGAGAAGGAACTCAATAAATGCAACCCAGACCATCATGTACAGAGTCATCCATAACTTCATCCAGACCCACCTCGATATAGGAGTCCATGTCTATGAAATCTATCGGATACCATTTTCCACCCATCACTGATCTTTCTACCGTTTTTGATCTTGAACTATGATACAAGTCCTGTCATTGAATAAGTTCTTCAAGAATATATAGCCTTTGTCTGATTTTTATAAAAATGGCTTCTTCCCTCCGGATCGCTTTCCTGAGATTTGAAAGCTTATTTTATCTATATCATATACATTAACATAATTATAACAATTATACTAAGCATTAAATTTACAAAAATCTATATGTGCTGAGAAATACATTTAGGTATTGTTAAACAAATGATAGGTTGTGTACCAGCAAAGGTGGCAAAGCTCCTCTTGCCACCTTTTCTGCATAATAATTAAAGTCTTTTATTCAAAGCCTTCAAAAGTTCCTCAGGTGTCTTAAAATCATTTTCAGCATCAAGTTCCACGATATCCCTGAGGATCTTTATGAGGCTATGGACCGGCTTTGCCGTATGACTGAAGTTTCGTTTAATATTTAGTCCTTCAAACTTTATTGCGCTGTTATTACTGAAATTACCAAGATTAACTGTTATAGGCAGGTCATTTTTTGTCTTTATCTTATATGTTCCCAAACCAAACCTGATCACCGAAGGTATCGAATAAGGTCTTCCATAAACCTGCGCCTCAATGAACTCAGGTGTTGTAGGGATTATTTTTTCAAATGTTATTAAATAACATAAACCAGTAGTTTTATTTATGATAGGATAAGCAATGAAAGGTTGAATTGGAGATACTGAATTTATTTTACCAACAAGGAAGTTATTAAGTTCTGAGGGGCGAAATTCCCTTCTGCCCACCAGACTTTTAGTAATCTGCACAGGTGCTATGATCTGCTTATTGTTTTCTCCAAGGATCACAACCTCGCTATTTGTACTGATTCTTAATAACTTGATTATTTTCATCTCAATTTGTTCGACTTCTTCATTTTGTCTCTCTTCAATACCCTGCTTACCTTTTGCCATAATTATTTCAATCCATTATCTAATATTTAATATTTGGCTTTGATCTTTTATCTCCGTGGGTTCAAAGGATTAAGAATACCCCTTTCCGACAGGAAGGGGATGAATCAGACCCTTTGCATATGTATTTTTTTAGACCGATTAACTATATATTCATTCATATCTTTCATAATCCTGTTGATATTGTTCACCTACTATGGCGCATGGTCGAAACGACTTAAACGTAACATCCTATTCCTGTCTTTACATGAGCGAGGAAAAGGATTACACAGACCACTCGAAACTTGAATAAAAAAATTTACCAGATAAATGGAACTAAATGGTATCTCGTTTTCTGGCAATATTCCCTATAACCCGGCAGTTCCCTTAATAATACTTCCTCTTCATTTAATAGCCGCATTACAATTAACGGAAGCAGGGGCAGGAAGAAAACAAATGCCCAATAAGAGCCAAGAGCAAGCGGAGTAAATAAATACATCAGCAATACTCCAAAATACATCGGATGGCGAACTATTGAATAAGGGCCTGTCGTGATAACTTTCTGCCCTTTTTCAACTTCAATTATCCGGGAAGCATAACTATTTTCCCGAAGAACCAGGAAGAACAATAGATAGCCTGAAAAAACAATAGCATTTGCAGCAATAACGAGAAGAACAGGTACATTTGACCAGTGATAGCGATAGTCAAGACCGGGTATTATGAAGCCTATGAAGAAAAAAATAAATCCTAATTTTATTATAATTTTTTGTTTTTCTTCTTTTTCCCTGAGCCTCATTCGCCGCTCCAGGAGTTTAGGGTCTTTCTTTAAGAAATATGATATCACAAAGAACATTGGAATAAAAAGAACGGCGCAATAGATCCACGCCTGCCAATATTTTAATGAACCCGCGGGTAAAAACAGTATTAAGCCCATAAAAATGGGTGCCATGATAAATCTGAAATATACTTTATTCTTTAGTTCTGATAAATTTGTATTCATATATCGCAAAGATTGGGTGAATTGTCTGAATATTCACTCTAACTACTTCGCGTTTTTATCTTCTTCCCAGAGGCCGAATTTATTATTTTCGGTATCAACACAGATCGCAAGATACCCCCAGCCTGACACTGCTGTTTTGGGCATGATGATATTACCGCCGAGCTTCTTTACCTTTGCCAGATACTCATCAACAGAAGCAACATCGATATAATTCGAGATCGTCTGTGCTGGCAACATTCTTTTTCCCATCCCGCCTCTTACTCCCTGATTTCCTTCATGGTCTTTTGTCTCTATGAGATAAAACGGTGTTGGCATCGGTACTTTATTGAATTTCCAATCAAACAAGTTTTCATAGAATTTCTTCGCACGTTCAAGATCATCTGCTGGCAGGTCAAAATGGACTATTGTTGGCATTATACTCACCCTGGTTAATATTGAGTGCTCAGGATTGATATACGTTTGGATGGGGAGGATAGAGGTGGTGTGCAGCAGGTGCGGCGGGCATCTGGGGCATGTTTTTGATGATGACCCGGGACTGAGTGTAAATGTATTCATCTATTTTGCTGGCATCTGTATTTACTCCCCAATCGATAGGCTTCTTCATTGCAGGGTCTTTATCAAGAGGTGGTAATTTCTCAGTCTCAAGGAGTTCATTCTCATGCTTTAAGGCAAGTTTTGCTATAGTGTCGATAAGCTCAGTAAGAGTTTTCTTCCTGCGAAATGTAAGGGTCATCTTTGCTTGTAGCATATCAAGAAGCTGCTTAATCTCATCTGAAACTTTAATTGTGGTAGTCATAGATTGATATGTAAGAATATACGTTTTCAGTCATAAAAGCACCTTCATAATAATAACAATTATTTTGAGCATAAAAATATTATATCACCTATATAAGCAATTAAATACATTTATATTATTGATGAACATTCTTGAAGTTACAGAAGATAAAATCTTCCAGACATTAGGTAAAGGAAGAGACCCGAAATATAAACCAGTAGACAAAACCCAATGGATAAAAACCTTTGAACCTTTTGACTATACTTGCCTCGTAAAGCAAAAAACATGAGTCAGATCGTCGCCATCAATTTTTGATCCGATGTTCCAAACTTCACACTTCCCTATATATTAATGTGAATTCTAAACATAATTAAATAAAAAACCTATATTTAATTTTAGGAGATAAATATGAGATATGTCCATATTCAGTCAGTACTTCCACAGGAAGATGTAATCGCTTTGAAAGCAAAATCCGGGGAGTCTTCGGTGAAAGATGCCATTGCCAAGGCAATCTACCATTATTTAAAATGTGAGCTAGCTGAGTGAAATTACGATTGCCTTCGGCTCAAGTAACTATATAACTGAGAAAATGCCTATTATTTTTGATTGGTGAATTTTTTTATGAGTCAGAGAGAAGAGTTAGAAAAGTTGGCAAAAGCATGCGAAGAGTGTTCGGGAAAAGATACAGCATCACTGGATGAACATCTTGAGAAGTGTCCTGTATGCCGGGAGTACAAGATGAAAGCTGAAAAGATCAATCAGATGATGGAAGCCGTACATATGCTTGCATCAAAACCGGACGAAGAACGGCGAAAGATATTGAGCGCACGGATGGAGCAGTTTGCAAGCATGCCAGAAGATAAGAGAATAACAGCAATAAGCGATATGCTCGATTCAATTGCAGAACTCTCTGAGGAAGACAGGATAAAGATCGCAAAAACAAGAACAGATATCATCACAAGTTTACCTGAACAAAAAAAAGAAGTTCTAATGGGAACCTTGAAGAAAGTAATTGCCGGATGGACCCATGACAGAAAGATGATGGAAAAACAGGCTGTAATGGCGGCCACCCAGGATTATTTCATATTGAAACGAATGATAGTCAGGATGATGTTCAAGAATATGCTGGAATAAAGTATTTAAATGGGGATATAAAATAGAATTATTTATCACCCACTAGATTCAATTTTGCTCCTTCTATCTCATACTCAAACCATGGAGTAGGTTTTGATGATAAGCCGACAATTCTTATAAAATTCTTATCGTTTTTAGATTCAATTTCTATGACTCCATCAAACAGTTGTTTTAATGTCGCTATTGCCTGCTCATCATGCATACCGCTTTCTATCATGTATATCCCAATACCTCCAATTGATTTTACGCGTCCTGTAAAAACATGGAGGAACCTGAAAACCGTTTGAATATTCGAATACATCAAAATTGCAGAAACTGAATTGATATGAAGTTGAATTTTCTTAATATTCTTTTTCTTTAAGAATTCATCAAAGAACTGGCTGATTTTTACTCCAATCCCCGTAAGATCAACCGGACTGCTTGCTATTTTGATATTTTCATTTTCCGGGATCGCAGAACCAAGGGTTTTGCTGACGCAGTCGATTATACCGATCCTGTCTAAAGGCAAATCCAATTTATTTTCTTTGAACCATTCCAGAATCTGAGGGGCCGATTCCCGGGTTGTTACAGTTGTTATTGCATTCCCATTTATCGCAGCGCCTTGATACATTATATGATTCAGGACAAACTCCTTTCTACTCATGGGAGGCCCTATCATCATAAAATTCGAGCCTTTTCTTATACCCTCGATCCCATTATCCAGTTCTTTAATTCCAAGTGTATAATCGCTCATAATTTCTTCCTTTCAGATAATTTCGTCGTCTCATAATTTCTGGTGCGCTCAAAAACATCATAGAAAATCAACACAATACCAAGTATGTTATTTCCATCAATTTTGATGGTTGAACCGATAATATCAACAGGTATTTTCATGCCTGCCTTAGTTATCAATACTGTATGATCCGCCAGACCGTAGAACACATCTTCTCTAATTGCTTTTTTTACAGGGTCTTCTATTATTTTATTCGTTTCTTCGTCAATAATATTAAAGATATCTGTAAGGGGTTTCCCTAAAGCGTCATTTTGTTTCCAGCCTGTCAATGCCTCTGCGATAGGATTCATAAGTCTTATTGTCCCTTGCGGATCAGTGGCAATCACCGCATCGCCTATGCTCTCGATAACTGCTATAAGCCATTGGTTTTTCTCTCTCAAAATCCTTTCACTCTCTCTTAACTTTTTTTCCATTTCATGTTTGTAGAGAGCGATCTCAACGGTGATCTGTAATTCTCTTTCTTTAAATGGTTTAATTAAATACCCAAAAGGCTCTGTTATTTTTGCCCTTTGGAGTGTTTTTTCATCAGCATAAGCAGTAAGGTACACAACAGGGACATCAAAAAGGGAATGTATTTGCCCAGCAGTTTCGATCCCATCCATCTTGCCATGTATTACGATATCCATCAAAACGAGATCAGGACTATTTTCTTTTATTTTTGTAATAGCCTCTTCCCCCGAAGATACTGTTACCGGAACGGCATATCCCATTGTCTTTAATTTTCTCTGTAATCCTTCAGCAATAATTATTTCATCTTCAACTATCAATATTTGTTTCACAGTCTCCTCCAGTTTACTTTTATATTTAATATAATTTATGTTAATATATAGTATTTTGTCTCTTTGGTCATTTTATCCCTCTGAATTTAATGTGAAATTCCGTTCCGCCCTTTAGAATTAGATTGATTTCACCATGAAGCTGGTTTTCTGCCAGTATCGTTACCAGATGTAAACCCAATGATTCGGTTTTTCTAAAATCAAGGTCTTTAGATATACCAATGCCGTTATCGCCAATCACAAGTTCAAGCATATTTTCATGCGTTTTGAAAAACGATACCTTGATTTCACCTTTTCTTCCTGCTGGAAAAGCGTATTTCAAAGAATTAGTGACAAGTTCATTGATTATCAATCCGCATGGAATAGCAAAATCAATATCAAGTTGAATGTTTTCGATATTCATGTTGAGCAATATGTTTCCCGAATTGGAATTATAAGACTGAAAAAGGTTAGCCACCAGATCGTTGAGGTATTCATAGAAGTCTATTTTTGCCAGGTCTTTTGATCGATAAAGTTTTTCATGGACAAGAGACATCGATGCTATCCTGTTCTGACTTTCTGTAAAAATATCGATCACGTTTTTATCTTTAATATACTGGATTTGATGATCCAGAAGACTGGAAACAATTTGCATATTGTTCTTGACACGATGATGGATTTCTTTCAGAAGCGTTTCTTTCTCATTTAGAGATGCCTCAATTTGCCTTTCAGTCTTCTTGCGCTCGGTGATGTCCCTGATTATTGCCATCTGTGCCCATTTGCCTTCATAATCAATTATGGAAGCATTTATTTCAACGGGAATGTTTTTTCCATCTTTTGAAATGATTTCTATTTCATAGTTATTCAGGGCTTCTTGTCCTGATGATCTCTTTTTATAGTTGTCAATTACAAATTCTCTAAATTCCAGAGCTACAAAGTCGATAAATGGTTTTTCAATTGACTCTGTTACCGGGAAGCCCGCGATGCTAACCATTTTTGAATTTATAAATTTAAGCAAACCATCTTCAATAATAATAATTCCATCATTTCCTTGTTCCACAAGAGTTGCATATTTTCGTTCAATTATTAGCCGCGCCTCCTCTGCCTGCTTGCGGTCGGTTATGTCGCGGGAATTAACTATGATTTCAGATGTTCCAGCATTGTCAATTATAATTTTGCCCATGGATTCAAGAACGCGCCAAGAACCGTCCTTATGTTTGAAGCGATACTCTTCTAACTGTCCGGAACCCGGATCTTGAATTCCCTTATTTATAGCGCCCATAACACCGGCTATATCTTCAGGGTGTATGAGTTCAAATGCGTTTTTACCGGTCAACTCTTCGGGTTTATATCCGAACACCCGTTCAACAGAGGGACTTATGTAGCTTATTTTTCCGTATGTATCCATAACCGTAATAATATCCATGACATTTTCTGTGACTGAACGGAAATGTTCCTCATTACGTCGCAGTGTATTCTCCATCTGCTTATGCTCGGTTATATCCCTTGCCACATGAATGACTTTATTAATTTTTCCGGTTTCATCCATTATTGGCGATGTAGAGACCTCTATATATCGCTTTTCTCCATCCTTCATATAATGCACATGTTCGGCTGTCGAATGTTCACCAGTATTCAAAGTACCAATAAGAGGGCAGATATCATCAGGAGGAATACACGGTTGTGTATGCTTATGGGTAATCTCATAGCATGTTTTTCCTATTACTTCTTCTTTCTTCATTCCATAATTCGTGAGGAAAACTGAATTTACGTCGATAATCCTGAAATTATTGACATCAATAACTGAAATAGCGTCCTTCATGCTATTTAGGGTCGTTTCGGCAAATTCTTTTGATTTTTTAAGTAAATCCTCTGTTCGCTTGCGCTCAGTAATATCTTTAGCTACAATTACAATCCCGGAGATGTATCCTTTATCATCACACATTGTTGACATCGAAAATAATACGGGTATTTTTCTGCCATCTTTTGCAAGATAAGTTTTTTCCAAATTGATAATTGAACCTTTTTTGAGTAATTCATTAAGCCATGTACTTTTAGATTGTGTAGTCTCCTGATAAAACAACTTATCAATAGGTTGCCCTACAATCTCTTCTGATCTATATCCCAGCATGTCACAGATGGCTTTATTCACTGTCAGGATAGTGCCTTCTGGTGTGGCAACTACCAGTGGGTCGAACATGCTTCTGATAATATTCTCTACATATTCGTTTGAAACAGTTGTTTTTTGCAGCTCTTTGGACATTTTATTGAAGACAGAAGCCAGTTTACCTACTTCATCATTCGATTGGATTGGAATATTTACATTTAAGCGCCCCTTACCGATTTCATTCGTGGCGTCATTTAGTTTTTCTATTGGCCGAGAAATGGACCTTGAAGTAAGGACACAGAGGAAGATCCCAAGCATTAGAATAAAAACGTTAAAGATTATAAATATATTGGTATGTTCATAAATAACTATCTGTTGATTACGAAAATTAGCCTGTATTTTGTTGGTGGTTCCTGATAACAATTCACGGTTCTTCTGTCTGACGTTATTTATCAGTTCATAAATTAAAATTCTTTTTTCGTTATCTTCTCCGGAACGATTATTTTTCAAATTTGCTATACCATTGAAATTTATATTGATTTCATGCAATATTCTTTCCATTTCCTGAAATTCAGTTATTGAATTATTAGTGGCATTCTTTTCTAATGAACTGATAATTGAATACATCTTCTCAAAATCCTTATTGGCTTCTTCTTGATTGTCTTTATTATTAACTATGAAAAAGCTATCTAAATCCTTTTCCAGGACTTCCGTGGAAATAGCGAATTCTTGTAAGGAATTGAGTTGGGAACTTAATGGTACTGCCTGTTCAGAAAGAGTACTGATTTCTACCATATCAGAATAACTACTCAGCGCCATACCCATATAAATAACAATAAGAATTGAGAATCCAATAAAAATCTTATTTCCAATCGATAATTTGAATGATTTTTCGTTTGTTTTCACATTCTTACTTTCCTTTTTAAACCCGTGATATTCAATATCTATTGACGAAAATTTCCAGATAATTATTACCGTTAATGTCTAATCTTATAATTATTATCATATACTATATATATACTTAACTTCATTGATTCATTATGGTATTTTCAGGTTCATGATATGTAAAACCCTAAGGTGCACATCCAAGGGAAAATTATAAACACCCTGAATAACTGAACCAATAATAAAAAGAGGGAAACGTATGGAAGATAATTTCGATATAATAATCGTTGGAGACGGGATCGTTGGACTTTATTGTTGCATGAAAACATGATACGAATATTTGTAGCATATAATGGCAAATTCGGGGAACGTGTAATAGGGAACCTCTTAAATTACAGGAATTTCTGTATATCCTGTGATAAATTGTGTATTTTTTGCAGGGATGATAAAAATCTTGATTTTGCAAATAACATTATCGGAATATTTACACAACCATCGGGTCTGCCTGGATATATCGAAGAACCAAAAAAGTTTTTGCCTTCTGCTTTTCCGGAAAACGACGTATTGTTAGCAATAAACCTGCATCCGGATATTATCACCGAACTTCCCTCCATGGTAAAGGATGCTGGAACGCGTTTGATCATAGCTCCCATTGAAGAACCGAATTGGCTGTCTGCCGGGTTAAAGAACCAGTTAAAAGAGAAATGCGAAAAAGCTGGTATTGTATTTGCTGCTCCAAAACCATTCTGTTCCCTTAAGAAAGGCGAGAATCCATTAATTGACAGTTTTTTGGAGCAATTCAGGATAGGCTTTCCCAGATTTAAGATCGGGGTCCAGAATAACAATATTTCGACAGTACAAATCCTGAGCAGCCAGCCATGCGGATGCGCTTATTATGTAGCACAAAAACTTAAGAACACTCCTGTGGATAGCAAACTTGACGAGGTCATATCAAGCGCTCACCATGCATATCCCTGCACCGCGGGTATGGAAAGAGATCCAGAACTCAAAGATACAATTCTTCATAAAGCAGGTTATATTATCAGGGAAGCGGTTCATGATGCCTTATTCATCGAAAATAAAAACAAATAATTCAAAATCATGTAAGATCAATTTGCCTATTTCTCGTCTGCATACTAAAATTTAGTCTTCTCAACTACGGATTCCCTCATGTTGTTTTCCATCGTCCAGAAATGGGCTTCCCCGGTATAAATCTTAAATACTGCAAGCATCGGGTCATCAGGTTTTCCAATTCCAATTGCTTTTAAGAAAGGTCTCTCCTCAAGCAATCTCGATTTGAGCTTGACGTCATCAAGAAACTTCACTTTTCCTGCCAATCTCATCATTTTCATTCTGGCCGGATCCTGTGAGGGGGCAATAAAGCAAACCTCAATTTTAGGATTCTTCTTTAATTGGTTACATACATTTTTTGGTGTCCCGGTGTGAAAATAGAACCCGCTTTCATCAGCATACCACATCAGGAATCCCCTTACTCTGGGCTGGTCGCCATCTGCTGTCGCAATATAACAGGCAGGATTTTTATTGGCAAATTCAATATAATCTTTTAACTCCATAATTTCCACAATCTCTTAATTGATTTGCATCCTTAAATCATTTATTATGGATCATACTTTGTGCGGGATCAAGGGAGATTGCCCAACGCCTTTTAGTAGCTCACTAATCCACCATCGCATCCACAACCACATGCCAGACACCCGGTGCATATTTCTTGATCCTGTGCATCCCAATTATCTTTGCGCTCCTTCCCTGCTCCTTAGAAGCTTCCAGTATTCTCTCAACAGGGCGCTGCTTAATAGCCTCAGGTACAGCCTCATGATAATGCAGGATGCCACCCGGTAACAGGGCGCTGATCCCGTGAGGAAGATATTCATGACCATTCAGGTATCCCATAATTACACGATCTGCCATCTCGCAAGGAGTCACCTTTGTACAGTCCCCGGCTATTGGTTCAATGACATTCCCTACCTTGTTGAGCGCGATATTTTCTTTCAAATAACCAAACGAGACAGGATTTATTTCAATGGAAATTATTTTTTTGGGTTTTGAGTGAACAGCCATGGGTATTGAAAAATATCCGATCCCTGCGAACATATCAACGACAGTTTCATCTTCTCCCAGTTCGCTCATTCTTTTTTTTTCAGCAAGATTTCCCTGCGAGAACATAATCCGCATGGTATCAAGCTTGAAAAAGCAGCCGTTTTCTTTAAGAATCGTTTCAGTCCCATTACCTGCGATGATCTCACGCAGAGGCTCTCTTTTCTGGCCGCTTATACCCCTGTCAAGAAGCACTGTTTTACATCTGGGATAAAGTGAGAGTAATGCTTCCCCCACCTCTGTTTTTCGATGCTCCAGCTTTTCATTAAGTGCTATAATTATTATATCCCCGAGGATCTGCCATCCCCTTGGTAATAATTTTTTCTCAATTTCAGGAATGTTAAGGATGCTGCTGATTGTTTTTTCCTTTGAATAATATTCGGTTTTCTCCTGCACAACGAGAGTAAATTCATCCGCATTGAAATATCCAGTAATGGGAATCTCAATAAAACCATTCTTTTTCACTAACTTCCTGGTCTTATCAAGAGCCGACCTGGATATTAGTTTTTGGCGGACTGATTCTGATTCCTCCAGGCTTACTCTGACAGCTTTCATGAATTTCGGACAATATACAGGATATCGCTAAGGATCGAGCTTGCTGTTTCGATCGACCCGGCGCCCCTGCCGCTGATGGTGATCCTTCCGGCAAGGTCTGTCAATATTGATGCAACGTTCAATGTACCCCCCACTGCAAGCGGATGGCGCTTTGGAACAAGCCGCGGCGCTACCGTTAGTTTTCCCTCCCGTGCCTCGCAGACGAGTTTGACGACGTAATTATTCCTATTAGCAAGTTCAAGCGCTTCAGGCGTTATTTTCGTGATGCCCGTAACATCAACATCTTTGTAAGTAGAATCCAGCCCGAAAATGGAATTTGCAATTATTATAAGCTTGATCGCAGAGTCGATACCTTCAACATCGTATGTAGGATCGGTTTCTGCTATCCCTAATTCTTGCGCTTCCTTAAGAACAAGATCATACGGCATCCTTTCCTCGGACATCCTTGTCAGTATGTAATTGCATGTGCCGTTTAAGATTCCTTCTATCCCAAGGACAGTGTTTCCTGCCAGGGCTTCATGAACAAGGTTAAAGATCGGGACTGCTCCGCCTACAGTTGCTTCATACCTGAAGAAAAGCCCGTTATCCTCGGCTGCCTCTTTCAATTCATTAAAATGCAATGCCAGAGGCCCTTTATTTGATGTTATAACATGTTTTCCCGATTTGAATGCCAGGCGCATATTACTTAGCCCGGGTTCTCCATTATTGATATTTGTAGGAGTGACCTCAACAACAATGTCATGTTTCACATCGCGTATGATTTCATGCGGATTCTTCGAACCAGCTGCAACTGATCCTTTTTGTTTTTTTCTTAAAAGCGCGCTCTCAACATCAATTCCTCCGGTATTTATTTCACTGCCTCTTGAATCAGATATTCCCACAACGCGAAGGTCAATTCCATCTTTTTTAAGGAATTCCTGCTTTGATAAAATGCAACGTGCGACACCCTGGCCTACTGCGCCAAACCCGATGATAGAAATATTGACTATTCTCATGATCCCACCGAATTTAAGCGAATGGGCTCTATCATGAGAAGGTCTTTCTTATCGGCAACTTCTCTCATTATATCAAGCGCTTTGCCTAATTCTTTTTCACCAATCGCATTGATAACAAGATAAGCCGATGATGTCTTTTCAATAGCGGGCATTGAAAGCGACATATCCACGACTTCAGCAAAACCGGTTGAATCAATTTTATCAATAGTATCCCCCATATCAGAATGAACGATATGCCCTATGAGAATTACGCTAACTGTTGATCTTAGTCTTTCTTCCCCGACCCTTGCTACCTTTACACCGCTTTTTTCAAGCAGGTCAATAAGCTTGTCCAATACACTGTGTCCTATCTCAAATGTTATCTGTACCGGGATTGTCCCGCGTGGTGTTTTCTCGTCATGCTGGTGAACTACACTCATGATATTCCCGTGGAATTCCGAGATTGGCGAGAGCGCCAGCACCAGCTGTCCGGGGATATCCTTGAGCTCCAGGGTCATCGAAATGATCATGTCCCCAAGTATGCACAGGTAATTAATAAGTTTTTTTGGTCATTTGAAGTCTTTTTGTTGAAGTGGGAATTTATATGAATCCATGCACCCCAACGTACAGAACATTTTTTCCCTGATTTGTTCGCGGTTTATATATATCTCTTTGCTGCAATTCTTGCATTTGACTTCGACTATTTCCATGTTGCATTCTCCTTTTAATTCTTATTTGGATATATTTTAGCATGCGGAAAATTCAAACAACTCCCGTTTCCTGTATTCCATACATACCATGCTAACACCACCTGTCAGCTTATTCCTATACCACCTAATATTTAATGATGTTAAGGTATAAATGGTTTTGCTATGATATTATTTTTTTCCCGGATATTTTATAGGCCCATCTGTTTGAACTATTTATATAATATATTTCTTCAGAATTCCCATTTTCGATAAATTGTATATTTCCTTCCTCTACATCGCCAGATTCAAGTTTGAATCTTACAGCATCACCGATAGTGTATTTCATACTTTCACCCTGGCAGGTTATCCTGATCCAATTCATTCGTCAAATCATTGTTATTTCTCATCGGGCAATCCGGACACTGCCTTTGGCATCCTCTTTCTTCATCTTTTTCAGACTCTTTATTCATATTTATTCGACCTCAAAATCATATAATCATATATTGTATTATATTAAATATCCTGTCAGAAAAATGAGCATGAAATTTCTCGATATTATGTTAAAAAATTTATCACAAAAATTACATTCTCCTGAAACTCAGAACACCTATTCCCATCATGATAACAGCGAAAAGCACCAGCATTCCCGTATCAAAAAGTATCGAAAAATGATTTATACCCAGAATTATACCGCGCAATGCATCGACACCGTATGTTAATGGATTAAGGAATGTGACAGCAGAAAGCCAGGGCGCAAGATTGCTCACCGGGAAAAGGGCGCCGCTAAAGAAGAACATGGGCCACATTACAAAGTTTATAACAAGGCTGAATCCTTCCGGGCTTTTGAGGTTGGCGCCGATCACAAGACCGATACTCACCATCGCTATTGAGATAAGAAGTAGCATCAGGAACGCCTCCACGATCACAAGAGGAGTGAAAGGAATACTTATAAAAAACCCGATTATAATGAGATATGCCACCTGTACCATCGCATCCGTGACGCCTCCCAGCATCTTTCCGGCGAATACGCTTGCTCTTGATACCGGCGCAACAAGAACTTCTTTTAAGAAATCAAGTTTCCTGTCCCAGATTATGTACACCCCGAAGAAAAGTGAAGTGAACAATACAGTCATGACCATTATTCCGGGATAGATAAAGGCCTGGTAAGGATAGCCGCTCATGCTTTCAACTGATGAACCCAGGCCCCCACCGAATCCGAATATCCATAAAAGCGGGGAGATCACTGCAGATACAAGCCGCTCTTTTTCACGCACATAGATCTTTGCTTCGCGAAGCCATACTGCGTAAATACCTTCCAGTTCACTCATCTTTTCATCATCCTCTCCCAGAAACCGCCTTCTGCCTCACCCTCACGGATCTCCCTGCCGGTGTAATGAAGGAACACATCATTTAAGGTTCCTCTTCTTACCTCTACGAAATCAATGAGCCCCGTGTTTGAAAGAAGGTCCTGGAGATGTTTGCCTGCATCTTTTATAGAGATATAAAGTAATTCATCTTTTTCTTCCGCTTTCATGACATAATCAAGTTTCCTGATACCTTCAATATCCCGGACCTTTTGTTTGATCGTAACAACATCTCCAGCTATCCTGCTTATCAGCGCCCCTGGTGAGTCAAGCGCAACGATCCTTCCATAATCGATGATCCCCACCCTGTCGCAAAGCTGTTCTGCTTCTTCCATATAATGAGTTGTAAGCAAGACGGTCATGCATTCCTTTCGCGCAAGGTCTTTTATATAATCCCATATGTGCTCTCTTGTCTGGGGATCAAGACCGAGCGTAGGTTCATCAAGGAAAAGAATTTCAGGGTGATGCATTATCCCGCGGGCAAGTTCCAGGCGCCTTCTCATCCCGCCTGAATACGTATTTACAAAATCATCCGCCCTTTTTTCAAGGTTCACTATAGACAGGACCTCCTCGATGCGCTTTTTTCTTATTGCTTTAGGGACTTCAAAAAGGAGATTATGAAGTGCGAGATTTTCCCGCCCGGTGAGGAGGTCATCAACACTTGCCTGCTGGAAGACTATGCCAATGGATTTTCTCACTTTTCCAGGTTCTTTGACAATATCAAAGCCATTTACCCAGGCTCTTCCTGATGTGGGTTTTAAAATAGTGCACAGCATTGAAATAAGCGTTGTTTTCCCGGCGCCGTTGGGGCCAAGAAGCCCGAATATCTCTCCTTCTTTAACTTCGAGGTCCAGTTCATTAACAGCTGTTATTTTACCGAAATTTTTAGTGAGAGATTCGGTTTTTATTGTCATGCCAATGAATATGCTTTTACATAATAAAAGATTGATCGTATTTGTTAAAGGTTTGTTACATCAGTTGAGCTTTCAACTACTATCTCGCGGACATTCTTATATTGCGCTACTTTACCACTAATGCGTACTTTGTCACCGGTTTTCAAATTATCATACACTTCCTTTGCCCCATTGTCTTTCGAAATGAATACCCTGACGTTGAGATTTGAAATTGAGAGTATCAGGTTATCTCCTTTTGCTGTCATCTGTTTTGAGAGGATCGTTCCTTCTAAATATATGCTCTCCCCGATCTTTGAGTCCTCTGAATAAGCGGCAACCTGCGGAATAAAACCAAAATAACCGATAATGAGTGAAAGTACTGCCATTGCCAGCAGTACACTCACTATTTTTTCTTCTTTTTGCATCATCTCATTTATCGATCGATCTCAATGTTATATTGAAGAGTAGGGTTTTTCCTGCGACTTCTGAGTTCCTGTCCATAATTACTGAAGTCTCATTGAAGCTGACTTTCATGTCTTCCATCTGGCCGAACATGCCAGGGACAGTAATCCTTTTGTCCGGAATACGGTTATGTCTCAAGGTTATATTCGTGTCATTCACATCAATCACAGTCGTGTTAAACGGAGCGCCCTGGAACTGTATGATTTCATTCTTAGTTATTTTTGGTTTTACGGTAATGTTTTTATCATCAATTTTTATTACAGTTTCATTCCATGGCGCTCTTGAATCCCATATATTGGATCCCACAATCAAATTATATTTTAATGATATCTCTGGTGTCATATTCGTGATTGTAACATTGATATTAGTATCCGGGATCGTGACAGTATCTCCCACAGAATGGTTTGGACCAAAGATTTGTTCAAACTGGCTGGTGGGTACTTCAAGTACCCTGGGAATTACACTTGTTGCCGGAAGTTCCTGGATTATTGGACTGACCTGAATCCTGGAAGGATCTACCGGATAACCTTTTTCCGGGGGGATCGTCAAAGTCCTTGTATCTCCAACTTTCATCCCGATAACCCCTTCATCAAATCCTTCTATGACTGATCTTGTGCCTACAGTAAAATTAAGGGGCTCATATGGGGCATTGGGATTGAACAAGTCATTAGCCTTAGCCACACTTTCAATAGAAGTATCAAAAACTTTCCCGTCCTGGTAACTCCCAACATAATCAACGGAAATATTATCCCCGTTTTTTACTGTTTGTCCTGTTTGTCCTGTTTTATCCACACAGCCACTTAATAATATTGCAACTGCTAATATAAGAATTAATAATTTTTTCATGATATCACCTCATCCAGAGGAATGATAACATATAAGTAATTTGTGATAATTCAGGGGAACATATTCTAAAACTTTGTTCATCAGGAATTAGATATGGAAATTCCGTCATTATTTATGCCTTTAATAACATTGAGTGCCAGTTTAATAATAGCTGGTGCCATAAGTGTTATAATAAAGATCCTGCAAAAAAGAGCTGAAAAGACAAATACAAAACTTGATGATATTATTCTTCATGCGATCGGAAGGCCGCTTTACATCCTTGTTATTGTTGCCGGTATTTATTTTGCTATCCACCAGACTCCCTATCTGGCAGACCTGATGAATAAATCTGACCAGGATTATAAGTATAGGCACTTCATTCTCACTATTTTTGTAACATGGATAGCTGCATCGCTGGCAAAGAGGATTATCAAGGAGTATGGCTACGATATTGCAGCCAAAACCGAAGAAGAGATGGATGACAGGATCGTGGCTCTTGCAGATATGACGGTAACTTATATTATCTGGTTTTTTGGTATTATGAGCGCCCTGTTGGCTATCGGATATGATATAACAGCGTTCATCACAGGTATGGGAATCCTTGGTCTGGCCATCGCGCTTGCCTCCCAGAACCTGCTTTCAAACGTTTTTGGTGGCGTCACCATTACCCTTGACCAGCTTTACCAGGTAGGAGACAGGGTAGAAATGGGTGGTGTCTATGGGGATGTCTACGAAATAAAGCCCAGGTATACAAAGATAAAAACACTTAATAATACCATTATCACAATTCCCAACTCTAAAGTGATCAATGAGCAGATAATTAATTATGCAGTACCTGATGCCTCGGTAAGAGTAAAGATACCTGTTAGTGTTGCATATGGTACACCTCCTGAACAAGTAGAGAAAATCCTTCTTGAAATTGCAGATAAAACCCCACTTATCCTGAAAGAACCTGAGGCTGCTGTCCGCTTTACTGAATATGCTTCGTCGTCCCAGAACTTCGAACTGATTGTCTGGGTCATGCATTATGATGACAGGCATCCCATTATTGACCAGGTTTTCAGGGAGATTTTCATTCGCTTTAAAAATGAAGGTATTGAGATGCCATTTAACCAGATGGATGTCCATATTAAGAAAGATTGAAATGGAATTAACACGAAAATCAATACTCTGCGCAGGATGCGGGGTTGTACTGACATCAGGACTGATAATTCTTCTGATCCTTCTAACCGCACTCCCTGTGTCCTATTTTTCAATTTCTGTTCAAAAACTTACCTTGATCTTGATTTTTATTTTCTCATTAATTATTGCAATGCCACTGATTATCAGGAAATTAAACAGGCTTTCTGATGATAAAAAGATACTCGGCTGGACGTTTATAGGACTTGGGATGGAATTTATCCTATTTCCGTTCATGCTTGTGTTCTTTATATTTAATTTTTCATCGGTCGTTGGCATAATTATTGGAGGATCTATTATGATGCTTTCTTTAATATTTGGGTTAACTGCCGGCTTATTAAGTATTGTAATGGGAATATCATTGGTTAAAAGAAAAGAAAGAGTAGTTTAAAAACCCTAAAGGAAAAGATTACGAGGAAAAATATGAACGATGAACTTGCACAAATAAAAAAGAAGAGACTCGAAGAATTGATGAAGCGTCAGCATGACGCTGTAACCCCAAAACGTCAAATTGTGATTGAAGTATTCACATCCCCAACATGTCCACATTGCCCCAGCGCGGTTGCTATGGCACAGGAACTTGCTTCGCAGATGTCTGGCGTACAGGCATTTGAGATTTCAACAGCTACCCCCCAGGGGTTTGCAAAAGCGGCGCTTTATGGTGTTAAGGCTGTTCCAACTGTGTTCATTGACCACAAACGCGCGTTCGTTGGAGCGCCTCCGTCTATCGAAGCATTGCGAAAGGCCATAAAAAGTTAGATCTCAAAAGGGATTTTCTTAAAATTTCCATCTTTAAGGTTCTTAAACTCAACTCCGCCTTTCACTCCTGATATATCAACGCCATCAAACTCGGATGATCCGCATAAGATATCCTGTTCTGGGTGGGTTCCCGGAGTAATACTGCAGCTTACACGCGTCCTGTCACCAGCAGAAACAACGATCTTTAAGCGCTTTGATGCCGGGTGCTTTTTAGAAAGGGCTATAAAAGGCGATCCCACCTCCCGTATCAGAAAAAGAATGCATTTCAAACCTTTTATAATGGTATCATCAGTCCCAAAACCCGATGCTACGAGCAAATCCTCTGGTTCAAGAGCAAGTATTATTTCCTCTTTATCAGTTTCCAGGAAGAATTGTTTATTTTCTCCTACTTTGACTATTCCTAGTGTCCCTTCTTTTCCCCGGACAAGGAGCAATTCTTGAGTATTTAAAGGGATCATTCTTCCGCGAACATAAGACTCGTTTTGTTTGAATGGCACGACGGGCAGATCACTTTTTTCCCGACACCTCTGAACTCATTGTTGCAATCACTGCACTTATAGAATTTTGCATTTAACTGCTGGACCTCAATATTGAATGCGTCACCGACACTGCACATGCTTTTTCACCTCCGTAATGATCGTACATGTTTAATCCTGTTCTTATATTAACCTTATTTGAGATATTTGTTTATAAATCGTTCGTATACTGCAGCATCCACGGTCTTACCTGCCCAGTACTTTATGATTTCTCCCTTATTTATTATGGCAGTGAGAGGTAGTTTCTTTTCTTGCCCTTCTTCGTGGAAGATTATCTGGTAGAGCACACCTTCCGGCCTATCCTCGATTACTTCAAATATTTCTATCCTGTTCCCGTATGTTTCCTCTATTGCCTTAATATTGGCCTCATTACTCTCGCATATCTTGCATTTATCCTCTCGCATCCGGTCGCGCCTGATATTCAGGAAAACCGGGATTTCTATTTCATTTATCCTTTTGACAACCTGTGATACCTGTCTATACTTTTCATCTACAAATTGCTCGATAAAAGCCTTGAAATCAACCCTTACCTCCTCAACTGTCATTGAATTCTTTTTTGCCAGCGCTTCTACAAATTTCTGTTTGAAAGATTCTTTATGGGCCGTTAAGAGGTTGGTCAGGTTCATGGTAATTCATCAGGAAATATTATGTCCGATGATTAAAGGGTTTTGCTGAAGAATAAAAAAAGAAAAAGCAGGTCAAACCTACTTTTTATCGACTGGTGTGGCTTTTGGAGCAGGAGCTTTGGGCGCTTCCACCTTCGGTGCTGCCGCAGGAGCCGCTGCAACCTTTGGCGCTTCTTTCTTTGGTTCAGCCGGCGGCTTGGGCGGGATAGTCTGCGTCCTGAAGAGGTCGCTTATAGATTCCTTTGGAGCGCCTGGTGCGGGTGGTTTGACATCGGTGCTCAGTCCCATCAAATGAGCTGTAAGAACCACAAGGTCGTCCACGCTCATGTCAAGTTTGAGTTCGTCCCTTCCATCAAGAAGATTTCGCCTGCAGAATGGGCATGTGCTTATTAATGCTTCTGCGCCTGTCTCTTTTGCATCAGTTACCCGCGCTTTTGCAACACCAAGTGCAAGGTCAGGAATACCTGCTTTCACACCTCCACCTGCGCCGCAGCATCTCTGTTCCTTGCGGTTTCGTTTCATTTCCACAAGTTTGATGCCCGGCATGCTTTTTAGGACTTTCCTGGGTTCTTCGAATACGCCAACGTGTCTTCCAAGGTGGCATGGGTCATGATAAGTGATAGTCTTGTTTAGGCTCTTTTCCCACTTTATTTTTCCAGCCTCAACTTGCTCAGCCAGGAACTGGGACATATGGATCGCTTCAAATGGCAATGCTTTTCCATATGCTCGCGGCCAGTCTATCTTTGCTGCCCTGAAACATCCGGCACAGGCAAATATGACCCTCTTTGCGCCCCTTGCTTTAAGTGCCTCTACGTTATGTATGGCGGCTTTCTTTGGTGTATCATTTATATGCTGCTGACCTGTCCTTATAAGAGCTGAACTGCAGCACCATTCATCCTCACCAAGAACCATAAACGGCACATTGAGTTTATTCAATATCCTTGCGGTGCTGACCCCCAGCACCTGCTGGTTGTATCCTGCGGTGCATCCTATGAAATATGCTATATCGGATTTATCTGCAATCTTGATATCAGGAGTCATCCATGCAAGGCGGTCTTTTTGCTGTTTCATGTATGGGTTATGTCCTTCTTCTATAAGCTTTGGGAAAAGACTCTGCTTGCCAAAAGGCCCTGTTCCATATTTTACAAGGTTAGCTCTTGTTGATTCCCAGAGTTCTATCGTGTTGATACCGGCAGGGCATACTGTTCCACACATACCGCAGGTTGTACAATTGTAAAGGTCGTCCGTGAATTTCTTGATCTCTTCAGGCGGGATCTTTTCAGGTCCGAAAAGCCTTGCTTTCAGACCATAACTTTTGGTCATAAAATCCCGCCATCGCAGGATCTTATCCCTCGGCTCGATGTCCTGGTTCTTATCCCTTGCATCATAAGTGGGGCAGTATTTTACGCACTCTCCGCACCTTGTGCATGCATCGAATTCCATTAACTGGGTAGCTGTGAAATTTACAGTGTTTAATGAAGGTTTCTCTTTAGCCAATTTACTCGCCTCCCTGGTTGACCAGAATAGTCAGGGGTGCTGTTATCATATGGAAATACTTGCTAAATGGAAGGTAAGCAACACAGAATAGCAATGTAAAGACCTCATGGAACAGTACTGTCAGGTTATCAAAAAATCCCATTGGATATAACGAGATTACTTCTCTCGTGACCTGATATACATCAGCGCGAAGATATTGTGCATAGAATCCAGTCACCACTACAATAAGCAAACCTATTACCAATATCCAGTCAACATCCGCATTGCGCGCCTGGACATCCTTGCCTTTGGATAATAGTCTTCTCCCCATGGCGATAACTATGCCCAGAACAAGCATGAAGCCAAAAATATCGTTTGGAAGTTCAAGGGATTTCCACATCCCGATAAAGAATTCCGGACCTGCCCCAAGAATGAAAGGCCCATAAAATTCAGCTGCTGCCGCAACAATAGTTAATATCAATAATCCGACCCAGCCCCAGAATATAAGAATATGCATGAACCATTCAAGCTTCCTGCGCCTGTATGTCCTGCGCTGGAACGCCACATCAAGTATCAATATTTCAAGGGCAGGTCCTAAACCTTTTTCAAATATCTTGCTAATTATCATCTTAAGAGCGCCCCATGCTCCATAAGGTTTTGTAGCGCCTTCGGGGATTGCTCGCCCCCATTTTTCTAATTGTATGTATATTCCAACAATGAACAGGATGATAGATATGATCGCTGTGATAACCATGATCCTGTAATCGATGAAAAGTGTATCGAATACCGTTTTACCAAATATTGTAAGGCCTTCTGTTGCCATTTTATCCTCCTATTATAGCCTGACGGCTTTCATTCCCCTAAGAATCTATGTGATATTAAGCTTTCTATATGAAGTCAGGATGTAGAGTACGGATATTTTTCGGATTTAGACAATATGAGGTCATGACACATGTTTTATAATGTTATAAAATAAACAGAAACTCATAATGCTGGAACTTTTTAATTCCCTTACCAGAAAAAAAGAAACATTTGAACCTTCAGGGGATGTAGTTGGAATTTACACATGCGGCCCCTCTGTTTACCAGTATGCACATATCGGGAATTTCAGGACTTTTGTATTTGAAGATGTGCTTGTAAGGTACCTGAAGTTCAAAGGTTATGCAGTAAAAAGAGTGATGAACCTGACCGACATTGAAGATAAAGCAATAACTGTTGCAAAAGAGGAAGGAAGGCAGCTTTCTGAATTGACACAATATTACTCAAAGATTTTTTTTAAGGATATGGAATTATTGAACCTGTTACCTGCCGATGTTTTCCCAAGAGCTACAGAACATGTGCCTGAGATAATAGATATTATAAAAAAGATAATGGAAAATGGTTACGCTTATAGTGGCCAGGATGGGACAATTTATTATGATGTCTCGAAATTCAAAGATTATGGAAAACTCTCACATCTTAAGCTAAGGGCAGGAAAGAAAAAAATTAAACGCGACGAATGGGGCGAAGATACTTCAATTATCTCGGATTTCGCTCTCTGGAAGTCATATGAGAAGAAAGACAGAAATGTTTTCTGGGAAACTGAACTCGGAAAAGGCCGCCCTGGCTGGCACATAGAATGCTCTGCTATGGGTTCAAAGCATCTTGGCAAACGTTTTGATATTCATGTTGGAGGGGTAGATAACATTTTCCCGCATCATGAGAACGTAATAGCGCAGAATTTCGGGGCGTTCGGCGTTAATCCCTCCAAATACTGGCTTCACTGCAGGCATCTCATGGTTGATGGCAAGAAAATGTCAAAATCAGCAGGGAATTTCTATACGCTCCATGATCTTATTGATAAAGGATTCGAGCCTATGGCGATAAAGTATCTGCTGCTTTCCACAAACTACAGGCACAGGTTGAATTTCACACTGGGGGGACTTGAGGAAGCAACAGAAAAAATCACCAGGATTTGTGCTGCGATAAAACACCTGAAGATAAAAAATGGCGCTGACGATATTCAAAAAATCGTAACCATAACAAGAAAAAAATTTGAAAATGCGATGGATGATAACCTCAATACAGGAAAAGTGCTAAAAATCATGGAAGAGTTGGCAGAGCAGGTCGGCAGGATGAATCCTGACAAAAAATCCTCGGAAAATATTCTTGAATTATTCAGGGATTTTGACCTGGTTCTCGGATTGCAACTATTTACATCCTTCTTATCTGCATCTCATGCTTTTTAGGCTGAAGCTGCATCAGGAGCGCCTTAAGTTTTGCATCGTCGATCTTTCCCGCAAGTCTTCCGCTCTGGGCAAGTGACACAAGCTGCGCCTCGACATTTGCCACAAGCTCAGGCTTTGTCATTTTAAGAGTGTTCAATCTCTCTCTTGCTTCAGGTGTAAGGATCTGGCGCATGACAGCTTGCTTTTTAGCCTCATACTCCGCTCGCGCTTGCTCCTGCTGTGCAGCCTGGGCCTGACCTGAGTATTGCTGCTGCTGTAATTGCTCAAGCCTGCGCCTTTTTATTTCTTCTAGATCCTCATCCATATTTATCAATCTCCGTCACTTAATATTTGGCAAGAGCCGGATTTGTTTTTACAAGTTCGGATTTGACTTCATTTGCTGAATTATCTATGAAGGCCTGGCCTGATGGTGAGATTATCCTGCCGGTCTTCTGGTTTTTCACAAATCCCGCCTTTTCAAGCTGCTGCAATGCTTCTCTTGCAACAGAGCCGCTTCCTTTGGCATGATGGATGGGTTTATTTCCATTTCTGTGACGTCCGCCATAGAAACTCCGGAGTCTTGAAACCCCGACCGGTCCGTCTATATAGACACGTCTTAGAATTGAAGCGCATCTTACATACCACCAGTCAGCGTTATCAGGTGAAAGCTCTTTATAAGCGCCTGTTTTAACAAAACCTGCCCACTCTGGTGGTTTGGCTTTCTCGTTCGTTTTCAGTTTCTGCGCCACATTGTTTATGAGCATCTCTGCGGGCACATCATATATTGTTGTCAAGTTAGTCCTCCATAAAATTATCTTTATATGTAATCAAGATAGTCCCTTGAATGATTCAAGGGTCTTATTTAATTATCGTATAGTATTTACCTTTTTCGGCAAAAAACTGCCGTATTACCCCTGACCTCAATAAGTTCTGAATTTGAAAGGTCAGCAAGTTTTTGAGCCAGTTCTTTTTTTCCATTTTCAGCAAAAGCAGATTTAAGAATTTTAACTTTTACCATATTCCTGTTCTTCAACTGGATTTTTAACTCTTCTACCACAACATCAATCCCTGATTTCCCTACATGTAACGTGGGTTCAATAGAAGTGGCTTCTGCCTTTTTTTCCTGTTTATTCATTTCAATATCTCTTTTAACTTTTTCGCTGATTTATCAAGTTCCAGAAGGATCAAACCCAATCCGATATTCGGGCTTGTAAGAAGTATCAACAGGGCCTTGGGTCCTGCTCCGACAACAATTAATTTTCCATGATCCGATTCAACAATAACCCTTGTTGGTACGCCCATTTCAACATGTGTTGTCGCAGTCTCTGCCGCTCCGAGCATCGTGGCAGACATTGCAGCCAGGGATTCCACAAATTGTTCTTTCTGCATTATAGCCCGAATCAGTAATCCATCACGGCTTGCAGCGGCGCATGCTACCACACCGCCAACATTTTTCAGATCCGTCAATAGCTTATCTACCATTTCTATTGTATCGGACAATTATATCCCTCTCGTGATTTTATTTATCAATATCTCAAACGCTTCAAATACTCCCTCCTTGAATTTCGCTATACAACCAACGATAGGCACATCATCGGGTAGATGGAATTGTTCTCTTATTTCATCAGGTGTTAATGCCCCCGGCAAATCCTGTTTATTTGCGATCACCACATATGGAAGTCCATAGGACTTTGTAATGTCAAGCATATGCTTTGCGCGAATAAAATCAGAAGGATTTGTTGAATCAACAACAAGAAAAACACCCATTGATTCACCACTGAGTAATTTTATGATCGGATCAAACCGCTCCTGACCCGGTGTCCCGAAAATGTCAGCGCTAAAACCCTTATAATCCACATGACCGTGGTCCATGGCAATAGTTGTACCCAGCCTGTCAACTGATATCGCCCGCGTGGATAACCCATGCACAAATGTGCTCTTTCCGGCATCAAAAGGACCTGTGACAAGGATTTTTGGTATGAATATCTTTATACCGCCCGGCCTTAAAACCCTGAAAAGCATGGATTTCCTGTTTACATCTGCCCAGTCTGATTTCAGTATCCCGAAATACTGGCCAAAGATAACACGTTCAGCAATTCCGCCGATAGATATAATTGAATTGAAAAGGTCTCCCTTTATCAAATTTAATGTTTCATCAGAATAAGGCCACGCTGTGAAATTGTAAACGATTGTATGATCATACAACATCGCCATCTTATTCCAGGTCCTGACCGCTTCAATTGTTTCTTTCTCCCCGCATAGATCCATTATTGTTGAAAGAGAACCAAAAACGATAGTACTTGGTGGCAATTCTTTTATTATATCCATTATTGTCTTGTGGAAATCTTCTATCTTATCCGGATTTGAAACAACATACCTTTCATTGGATTGAGCGCCTATCAGAGGATTATAGGAATCTACAAACAATAATTTATCTTTGTATGAACTAATATCCCATCCAAACTCTTCAAATTGGCCTTTTACAATATCAGGTATAGTGCTTGATACCACAAAAACGCATGTTCCACCCGTCTTAAGTGTGCCATAAACTGTCTGCATTCCAAAAACCTCACCTTCAACACCTGGCTGGCTGTAATAAACAAGACTCTTACCTTTTGGGATACCTCCCCCGAGGAATTCGTCAAGCTTGGGGATTCCTGTCTCTACCATTTTTAATTTCCCCTTTTGATCTTTATATTATGACCATCGACCTCATATTCAAACCAGGGGGTTGGTTTTTGAGATATTCCGACCACTCTTATAAAATTCTTATCCTCCTCTGTTTTTATCTCGATCATACCGTCAAACAATTGTTTTAATGTTGCTATTGCCTGTTCGTCATGCATGCCGCTCTCTATTACATAGATTCCCAGAGCGCCTGCTGCCTTAATACGGCCTGTAAAAACATGAAGGAACCTGAAAACGGTCTGAATATTTGAATACATCAATATTGTTGAGAGTGAATTTATATATAACTGGATCTTCTGGGTATTCTTTTTCATAAAGAATTCCTCAAAAAACTGGCTGATCTTAACCCCAATACCTGTAAGATCAACGGGACTGCTTGCGATTTTTATATTCTCATTTTCAACCGAAGGGCCGCCAAGGGTTTTTGTAACACAATCGATTATCCCGATCCTTGCCATGGGCAGGTTCAAATTATTTTCCTCGAACCAGTCCAGAATATGACGTGCTGATTCGCGTGTAGTGACTGTAATAACTGCATTTTCATTGTTTACGGCGCCATTGTACATGATGTGGTTCAAGATGGCTTCTTTTCCAGACATGGGAGGGCCTATAAGCATTATATTCGATCCTTTTCTTATGCCTCCGATCGCATCATCCAGTTCCTTAATACCTAATGTATAGTCGTTTATTGTCATCGTGCTTATGATGCTATTAGGATTTTGGTATATATAAATCCTAACAAAGCTTTGAAAAGTTTAATTATCATGTAATTAATACGTGTATTTATGGTACAAATAGTAATAATCGGCCTGGGAAGCGGCGGGTTTGCGGCTTATCTTGCAATTCGAAGGACCAAACCGGATGCTTTCATAACCATTATAGACAAAAGATCATATGATATGTTTTCACCCTGCGGGATGCCTTATGCAATAGAAGGTATAGTTAATCTGGACAAACTCAGTTTTTCCCTGCCCGGTGATAAGCAGACTACGAAGCTTCTTCTGCATGAAGTAGTGTCAATAAATCCCGTTGAAAAAATTGTCAAAGCGAATAACCTGAAAAAAGGGGAGATCCTATCTATTTCATATGATTCATTGATTATCGCGCATGGAGCCGAACCATTCATACCACCAATAAAAGGAGCTAAAGAAAATCTTGGTAATGGCGTTTATGTTCTCCATGATATTGAGGACGCGCGAACAATTTCAGACCGGGCCGGGAATGCAAAAAAAGTGTTAGTCATAGGAGCAGGGCCCATAGGTCTTGAGATTGCGGTGGCTTTAAGAACAAAACGGCTTGAGGTTATGGTTGTTGAGATGCTTTCTTTCGCCATGCCTCGAGCGCTTGATAGGGATATGGCAAAGCTTGTTGAACAATCGCTAAAGGAAAACGGGATAAAATTAGTGTTTGAAAAAAGCGTTGAGAGTATAATTGGAACTCCTGTGAGCTCAGTTTCAGTTGGTGGCAAAGCAATTGAAACAGATATGGTTATCCTGGCATCAGGTGTAAGGGCCAGCTTTGAAATTACAAAAAATGCCGGCATAGAGCATGGGAAATGGGGCATTAAAACAAATGACGGGATGGAGACAAATATCAAAGGAATTTATGCTGTAGGCGACTGCATTGAGACCGTAAGCCTCATTAATCACAGGCCCGTCATGATGCAATTATCATCCGCAGCTTACAGGCAGGGAATGGTTGCAGGTACTAATGCTGCAGGTGGTTATGACATATATGAAGGAGCTCTTGGCACTTTTGTTACGGTCATTGGAATTCTTGAGGTTGCTGCCACCGGTTTTAATGAATTCTTTGCCGAAGCGGCAGGATATCAAACAATTTCCGGTAAAGCGCATGGGAAGAATAAGCCTGAATATTATCCCGGTGCAAAAGATATTACTGTAAAACTCATCTGCGATGCAAAAACCGGAAAAGTACTTGGGGGGCAAGCTCTAGGAGATGGCGCCGGGGCAATTATTAATGTTATTTCGCTTGGAATACGATGCGGAATTGATGTTTTTTCACTGGCCAGGACTGAAATGGCTTATTGCCCCATGGCTGGTGAGAATTATAATGTGTTGAATAAGGCAGCTGATTTTGCAGTGAGAAAGCTTGAGAAAGGAAGATGATTTGAAAGGATATTTATTTATATTATTATATTGATATTATATATGCCATGAATGACCTTTCTTTTTTACGGGATTTTGTAATTATTTTTAGCGCTGCGATAGCGATTAATTTCTTGTTCCATCGTCTTCGCATTGCCCCAATTGTGGGTTATTTAATGGCGGGCGTGCTTCTTGGTCCTTCTATGCTCGGGGTCATTAATGATATGGGCTTAATCGAGGTGCTGGCTGAAGTTGGTGTAATTTTACTATTGTTTTTGATCGGGATTGAATTCTCCATTGAAGAACTTGTCAGGGTCAATCGTTCGGTGTTTCTTGGAGGATTTATTCAAGTCTTTTTAATTACCGCAGTGGTTCTGTTAATTTCTCTTGCCTTCGGAGTTTCCATTGCAAAAGGTATATTTATAGGCCTTCTGGTTGCAATGAGCAGTACCGCTATCGTATTTAAAGTGCTTTCAGATCGTGGTGAAATGGACTCTCCACAGGGCCGGATTTCGGCCGGAATTTTGATCTTTCAGGATCTCAGTGTTGTATCAGTGGTCTTAGTTTTGCCAATGCTGGCTGGACGATCCGGTTTTTCTGCTTTTAATGTCTTATCGAGTGTTTTTTGGGCTTTCGCTATAATGGGACTTATTATCGTAGTATCCAGGTTCGTTGTTCCATTAATACTGAACAATATAGTACAGACGCACAGCCGTGAGTTATTTTTGATCACCATTGTCCTGATCTGCATAGGTACTGCATGGCTAACATCTCTTGTGGGTTTATCGCTTGCACTTGGCGCTTTTCTTGCAGGTCTTGTGATCTCTGAATCGCAGTACGGGCACCAGGCATTCAGTGAGATCCTTCCCCTAAAGGATATTTTCGTTATTCTTTTCTTTGTTTCAATTGGAATGCTGCTTGATGTAAATTCTGTAATTCGCAATCCGTTATATGTATTTCTGGGGGTGCTTACAATTCTTGCGATCAAGTTTCTTGTCGGAGTGCTAGTTCCTGTTGTGCTGGGTTACCCTCTCAGGATAGGTGTACTTGTTGGGGTAATCCTTGCCCAGATAGGTGAATTCTCTTTTGTGCTCGCCAAAGAAGGAATAGATTTTGGTTTACTATCAGGCGATGATTACCAGGTTTTTCTTGCATCTGCGATCATTACAATGGTGTTCACCCCGTTTATGATACAGGGAAGCGGCAGGTTTTCAGAGTATGTTGAAAGATTACCTTTATCTAATGCCCTTAAGCTTGGGCGCTTTCGCGAAAAAGCAATCCGGAAAACAGAGCTAAAGAACCATGTGATCGTTGTGGGTTTTGGCTTAAATGGCAGGAATGTTTCAAGAGTATTATCCGCATCCGGGATTCCTTTTGTTGTGATGGAGATGAACCCTGAAACTGTGCGAATTGAGAAAAAACTGGGGGTCCCAATATTTTATGGCGATGCTTCCAAAGAGGCGGTGCTTGCGCATGCTAATTTATCGGGGGCGCTGTCCATCGTAATCGCTATTTCGGACGCCGCTGCCACGCGAAGGATCGTAGAAATGGCCCGAAGGCTCAGTCCCTCGGTATACATCATTGCACGAACCCGTTATACGAAAGAAGTAAATCCATTGTATTCTCTTGGTGCAAATGATGTCATACCTGAAGAGTTTGAAACCTCGATTGAGATCATTTCAAGGGTTCTGCATCGGTATTTCATTCCTGTTAACGAGATAGATAAGCATATCAGTGAAATTCGAAAAGATGGTTACGGGATATTTCGCAATGTAGAGCAAAAGTATACTGTATTTCCGGAATTGAAACAACATTTGCCTGATATTGATATCGAAACGTTTAGAATAGAAGAGACCTCCAGGTTGGCAGGAAAGACCATGGCAGAGGTTGGTTTAAGAAAGAATTATGGGGTTACGGTACTGGCAATAAAGCGCGGAAAAGAAACTATAACTAATCCTACAGGTGATATTCGATTGTTATCACAGGATATTGTTATTTTGATCGGGACAAGGGACAATATTGCAAAAGTGTCTTCAGTGGTTTTGGCATCGGCTAAATAATAAGATAATATATGATGTCCTTTTGCGGAGCTTATGATATAAGTACGGATATTATGCCAGTCAGGAATATTGCATCAAATGTCCCGGCTCCTCCGATAGAAACCACAGGCACCCCCATGTCGGGGATTTTTCTTAAATTAAGCATGTCAACACCGATTAAGCATCCAATCGTGCCTGAGATATATGCGATCATAGGGGCATCTTGAGTAGATATTATTAGCGCAATTGCAGATGCCAGCATTGAAGGGATCAATGCATGTATCCTGATTCCTGAACCTTTCACCGGTCGTGCGATTTTATTTAGAAGGATTGTTACTATAAAAATCCCTATCAATACATCAACCAGACTTACCATTGTTGACAGAAATAACGACATTATTACCGGAATAACAGCACCTCCCACATTAATCGCTATGGACGTGCTACCCTTAAGTTCAACGGGCGAAAAGATCTTCTTGATAGGAATATTTACATAACCTCCAGGAAGCGATAGAAAAAGAAAATAAACAGAATATTCAGGTGGAAAACCAAGTTTCTTGAAAGCCATGCCAAAGAGATTTATGCTTATTAATATAAAAAGAATCACAAGCGTCATGAATAACACGACAATAAACGACGATTTAATTCTTAGATACATCTGATTGGACGATTCAACCTCTATCTAAACTCCCGTCATAAAATCATTACCTAAAGTCACATTCACAAGAACAAAAAAGAAATATATCCCCAGAAAAATAGCCCCTTCTCTCCTGTCAATCACATACCCTGATTTTTTGAATATGATCAGCAATACCGAGAGCATCAGCATGAATAGAACTTGAATAAGAATAAGTTCAGGAGCAATATTAATAGGTCTGATAACGGCTGCTAATCCAAGAACCCAAAGGATATTGGCAACATTGCTTCCAATGATATTGCCAAGCGCCATTGTCATATATCCTTTTCGTGCAGCTGATACCGAAACAAACACTTCAGGCAAAGAAGTCCCGATCGACATTAGTAAAAGGGCAATAAGATATTCTGATATCCCATAAGCCATGGAGAGTCCGATTATAGAATTTACAAGAATCCTTGCTCCTACGAGTATTCCAGTCAATCCTATGAGTAATTCGAAAATATTTTTAATGAAACCATTTTTTCCAATAGATTCAACACCCATTTCCTTGTAAGTGTTAATTGCATGCCTTATATAAAAAATATACGAGATTATGAATACAGCTCCCCCAATCCTTCCAATCCCGCCAGAAACAAGTATGAACAGCGATGCAAGGGTCAGTATGAATAGATGTATCCAGCCGCTGTATATTTCGGTGTGTTTTATCACAAGAGGTTTAATAATGCAGGTAATACCCAGGATCAAAGAGATGTTTGTGATATTGCTCCCGATTATATCCCCTACGGCGATTTGACCATGGTTGATGTAAGAGGCATATGTATCTGAAGCCAGTTCAGGCAATGAGGTACCCAGCGCTACAACGGTTATTCCAATGATAAAATCAGAAATTCCAAACATCTTAGCCAGTTTAGAGGCTCCTTCTGTGAAAATATCGCTTGATTTTATAATAATCGGGATCGAAATAATGAATAATATTAGAGATATGTCGGTTTCGGATAGCATTGTTTATAAAATTACAAAGACCTTTATTCCATTTAAGATTTGTGAATTATCAGGGATTGAAAGAAAGTGTTACGCATTTGATATTTAACGAATGTCAAATAATAAAATTTATTTATACCTTTCACTATCTGCAATAACTTATGAGATGGTATATAATAGTTTTGTTCATAATTCTCTTGTTGGCTCCGACTGCTCTAGCATCGGAAGCCGTCGGCACGATTGATATTCCCCATATTGTTCTTAGTCTTGCGATCATGTTGCTGGTTGCAAAATTAGGGGGGGAGATCGCTGAACGTAAATTCAAACAGCCTGGTGTGCTCGGTGAGCTATTGGCCGGTGTTGTAATAAGTCCATTCGCCTTTGGTCCTTATCTGGGTTTTAATCCAATTCCTGGTGAGATAATGCCCATTTCACCTGAGATCGATCTTATCGGACAGATAGGTGTGGTCGTCCTGCTGTTCTTGGCAGGTATTGAGACCGACGTAAAACAATTCATGAAATTCGGCAAGGTTGCAGGATTTGTAGCTGCTGGCGGAGTGATTGTTCCCTTTGTACTGGGTTATTTTGCGATAAAAATGTTTTATACTCCACCTGCAGATGAACCCATTGAATATGTGGCGCTATTTACAGGTGCGATATTAACAGCCACAAGCGTTGGCATCACGGCTCGCGTGTTGAAAGACATCAACAGGATGAACTCAGAAGAAGGTACCACGATCTTAGGGGCCGCAGTTATTGATGATATTCTGGGTATCATCGTTCTTGCAATGGTAATAGGCGTAATAGGCACTGCAACTGGTGCAACACAATTGAATTTCATTGATAACGCATGGAATAATGTTGTGGGCAAGAGCACTATGACTGATATTATCTGGATCATATTGAAAGCTGCTATGTTCTGGGCACTTGTATTATTCATTGGCTTGAAATATTCAGATAAAATATCTGATTTGCTGAGTAAATTTGAGACAAAAGGGGCGCTCATGGTCATCGCTCTTGTCATTGGTTTTGTCATCTCATATCTTGCAGCATATATAGGTCTTGCACTCATAATTGGTGCATACGCGGCAGGTCTTGCTCTTTCTGCATCCAGGCATAGGGAACATTTGATAGAAGAGATCACTCCGGTTTTCAATTTTCTTGTACCGATCTTTTTTGTAGCGATGGGTATGCTTGTTAATGTAAAAGAAGCGATAACAATAGCCGGTCTTGGGGTACTTATTCTAGTACTTGCTATAATCGGAAAAGCCTTCGGATGCGGAATTGTTTCCTATTTCAGCGGTTTCAATTATAATGGTGCAATACGCGTGGGCACTGGCATGATTCCCAGAGGAGAAGTAGGATTGATCGTGGCTTATATTGGTCTATCTCAGGGAATTATTCAGCAGCCTATTTATGTGATTGCTGTGGTAATGTCCATAGTGACTACTTTAATTACACCGCCACTTCTGAAATCCGCTTTTGCAAAAGGACCGGAAAAAGGATGGAAGGGAAAAATTTAAAACTATAATAAATATTTTTTTTATTTTTAAACCGCATTTGACGGAGTTTATCTGCGGTCAATTTTTAAAAATAATGAATTCAATGAATAATGTAAGAAAAAAATTGAAACTCAATCAACTTGCACATATTTCATTATATCACCACGGGTAATGATGCCTTTCAGGATTTTTTTAGATTTATCTGTTACCAGAATTGACCTGACCCGATTATCCATCATTTTCTGGGCAGCTTTCTGTATTGAATTATCAGAACAAACTGCTATGATCCTCCTGGACATTATGTCTTCTGCATTTTTTGCATAAATGGATTTTAAATCCGGGATCAATCTCTCAGGATCAAAAGAGAATATTTTCAGGAAATTCAGTTTTGTTACAACCCCGACAATTTCCCCATTATCTATAACGGGAAATACATTAAAATCATATTTTTCAAACATATCTCTTAGCTCTTTCAGGGTTGTATTTCTTGTAACTGTGATTACATTTTTCGTCATCACTTCTTCTATTTTTTTCTCAATTATCTGTCGCATTTACTACCATCCTTTTGATTTACTTAAATACTAATTTACTTTCACGTATTATGAAAGTTTCTTTTTTGTTTCATAGGTTAAAATAATTTTCTAAATTAGTCCTAAAAATTCAAAAGAAAATTTTATATATTAACCATCCTATCATCAATATAATAAAGAATATGGCCACACCCATAATATATGCCCCAATTCCCAGTTCCTTAATTTTCTCCTTATTGATTAAAGGTAATTTCAATTATTTTCCTCCAAGTAGTCTTCCTCTGGTTCCGGAAACCTGCAACCACATATCTTGCAGGTTTGCGAGAAACCACTCTCCGTATGAAAGCACACTCCTCCTGCCATACTAACAGTGTGCTTACAGTGTTTGCATATCATTATTTTCTTATTACATTCCCATTGCAATAACAATTGCCACAATACCCAGAACAAGACTCACAAAGAAGCTTGTGAAGGCATCCTTTGGAAGAACGCGCCTGAATTTGGGGTCATGGAAGCCTTCAATCGTTCCGCCGACGCCATAGGATGGAACTACTGCATTAACATAGAAAACACCCATGGTAAATACGCCAGCAATAGCAGCGGCACTTGTTGCGCTAATTAATTGACCGTATATGCCGATAAGAACATAATATATTAGTGCCCCTCCAATACCACCAAGCGCAGCCCCGATAACTCCACTGACAAAACATACGGTCGGAATTCCCTGTCCCTGGGTTCCTTTTGACATATATGTGTCCTGGATATCTCCTGTTATCGGGTCTTTTTTTACCTGTGCAGATGCAAAAGGCACCCCCACGCCATATGCATATATTAAACTGGCAGCGATCATTGCACTTGAGATCATTATCATGGAGCCAACTGCTCCCGCAGCCAGTACCAGAGCCATCGGAGCGTTCTCAACATTTGCATACATGTAAGCCCCGGTTATCAGGCCAACAAGCCCTGAACCTGCTGCAAGTTCAACAGTCCCTGTTCCTATTCCAGTAGCCTGTGCCATTGCCGCCGGGGCGCCTCCCACCGGCACAAAGTGCACACCTATACAAATAAGGGTGCCGCTGATGGCTATTAATAGGATATTAGTCATTATTTCAGGATCAAGTAATGAAATATCTACCATCTAATTCACTCCTTTTTTCCTGATTTTTAATGTATCTACATAGTTCCCGGTTCCAGTCGCGATGGATAAAATTTCAATTTGCATGTATTTTGTCCTCCTATTTTTTTTACAGTAATCACCACAGAACAACGTGAATTATTGACCTGTTCGATGAACAATAATTATCAAATGTTATAAATCTTTCGAATTTGTTATAACTTGTTATTAATCCAGTACTTCCGAATACCCTG
>UBJH01000040.1_pt1 | contig 84355 bp, 90 predicted proteins | sample 2193721 | NCBI WGS metagenome assembly UBJH01 (sample SAMEA4703186, study PRJEB27089) | metagenome | reverse complement strand
CGCAGATGCCATAGCAGGGAACAACATTATAAACAATAGGGCAACTGCTACAGGGACTATTGTCCACATTTTCGCATTTTCTCTAATTTTATTTTTCATATATTATTCCTCATATTTTATATATTTTTTTCAAAACATCTATATTCCAAGATTTCATGGAGTTATATTTAAATTTTATGAACATGATCGTCATCATCATAATGTATAAAAAAAGGTAATGGACGAGATAATTTGGCCTTGCCTTAGTAAGGCCTCTATGAAATATTCACCGAATTTATATTTAATTTCATATAGTATGATTTCTTATAAGATAAATCCTTAAGTTGAAGACCTTTTTGGTCGATACCGCAAACTACTTATCTAATCGAATCAATGAAAATTATGGGAGGATTCTTCATGTTAGATGCGATTTGTGAAAATTGCGGTTATCCTTATAAAGATTGCATGTGCACATGCCCATACTGCGGTGAGACCACACAATGCGAATGCTGCATAGGAACAAACGCTGTAACCGGCGGTTAGAGAAAAACATTTGAAAATTATTATTAAATGGTGATTACAATATGACAGATGATTTTATCTGGATGGCAGGCGGGCCCCAGGGGAGTGGGGTAGACTCAAGCGCAAATATCTTTGCCCGGGCGTGCTGCTATGGAGGACTGCATGTCTACGGAAAGAGGGAATATTCCTCAAACATCAAGGGTCTGCATAGCTATTTTCATATCCGTGTTTCGCCGCATGAAGTAGGAGCCATAGTCAACAAAGTTGATCTACTCTGTACTTTTGACGCTGAAAGTGTTGTCCGACACATATGGGAAGTGTCTTCAGGGGGCGGAATAATATGCGATACCGAAGTTTTCGAAACTAAAATATCCAGCATTATCTCACTGCCTCCTCCATTTCTTGATGAGTTCAAAAAAACCTTAGACGAAAAAGGATTACATCCTGAAACCGTGGGTGACCTCCTGAATGAAGTCAAAAAGAACAACGTAAGGATATACTCCATTCCATACCTTGATATGTTAAAAGAGATTGGCAAGGAGACAGGCGAAGAACAGGTCAGCAAGCTAAAAAGGATGATCAATGTCCTCTCCTTAGGTGCATCGTTCGGCCTTGCCAACTATGACAGAGAATATGTTGAGAAAGCCATTAACATGATCTTTGGGAAAAAACCAAAGATAATTTCAATTAACCTTCTTGCCCTTAATAAGGCCTATGACTATGCAAGACAAAATTTTAAAGATGCCGGCATCAATCTCAAAGCAGTAAAAACCGATGAACAGAGAATCTTCCTTCAGGGGACACAGGCTGTGGCACTTGGAAAACTTGCAGGTGGATGCCGCATGCAGACATATTACCCTATAACACCGGCTGCGGACGAGAGCGAATATATTGAAGAAAACCAGGTATTTGAAATCGAGGGAAGTAATGAGGCCGGTGGAATTCTTGTGGTGCAGACCGAGGATGAAATCGCAGCTATAACAATGGCTACTGGAGCTGCTCTTACGGGTGTAAGATCCGCCACAAGCACATCAGGACCGGGTTTTTCATTAATGGCGGAAGGCCTGGGCTGGGCTGGCATCAATGAAGTCCCCGTAGTTATCAATTATTATCAGCGCACCGGGCCTTCTACAGGTTTACCGACGCGCCATGCGCAGGATGACCTAAGATTTGCCATCCACGCTTCACACGGTGAGTTTCCCAGGATTATTGTATGTTCGGGGGACATCGAAGAATGTTTTTATGATGCAGCGAGGGTTTTTAATTATGCCGAACGCTATCAGACTCCAGTTATCCATCTCATTGATAAAGCGCTTGCCAACAGCAATAAGAGTTATAAAACCTTTAATCCGGGTCTTGTGAATATTGAGCGAGGGGAACTCCTCAATGAAGCTGATGTTGCGGGCAGATCTTATAGAAGATTTGAATTCACGGACAATGGAATTTCCCCCCGTCTTCCTCTTGGAACACCGGGAGCCATCTTCTGGAATACAGGTGATGAACATACTGAACTTGGACATATAACAGAAGAACCCATGATGCGAACCCGCATGCTGGAGAAGCGAATGAAAAAGCTTGAGACAGCAGATAAAGAAATACCTGTGGATGAGAGGGTTAATTTCTTCGGTGATAAAGATGCACCTGCAACGATCGTAAGCTGGGGCTCACCAAAGGGCGCGATCCTGGAAGCTATGGATATACTCCATAAAGATGGGTATGAAATGAATTTCCTGCAAGTTCGAATGCCTCATCCATTACCAATAGAATACATTGAAAAAGTACTGGGTAAAGCTTCAAAGAAAATCATGATTGAGGGAAACTATTCTGCACAACTTGCGGGTATAATCAGGGAAAAGACCGGAATCCTGATGGATTATTTTATTCTCAAATGGAACGGAAGACCTATGTCAACTGATGAGGTTTATGGGGCGCTAAAACTCATTCTACAAAATAAAGCCCCTTTAAGGCAGGTGTTGATCGGTGGCTCTTAAACTTTCTGATTATAGAACAACAGTCTTCAATGACTGGTGTCCAGGATGCGGGAATTTCGGCATTCTCACTTCACTCCAGATGGCTCTTTCTGAACTTGAGTTGCAGCCCTCACGTGTGGCAATATTCTCCGGGATCGGATGCCATGGGAAGACGCCGCATTTCATGAATGCATATGGGGTACACACGCTTCATGGCAGAGCTCTTCCTTTCGCCATAGGAACAAAACTTGCAAATCCTGAACTTGAAGTTATCGTGCATGGCGGCGATGGAGATGGTCTCGGAATAGGCGCCGGACATTTTGTCAATACAGGCAGGAGAAACCTGGATATGACCTACATAATCCATGATAACGGCGTCTATGGATTGACCAAGGGCCAGGCTTCACCCACATTAAAGCTTGGTGTAAAGACAAAGGCTATGCCAAAACCAAATGTTAACGAAGGAGTTAATCCTATTGCTCTGGGTCTGGCTGCAGGTTACACCTTCATAGCCAGAAGCTATTGCTATGATGTCCTGCACCTGAAAGAGACCATAAGAAAGGCTATCATACATAAAGGAATGGCTCTGGTTATAGTGCAGCAATGGTGTCCCACGTATAATGACATCAATACAAAAGGGTGGTACAATGGGGAAGACCGGATCGACCCTGTGACTGGAAAACCCACCCCAAGGCTGTACAAACTTGAAGAAAGCGGCTACGATGGCGTGGTCCGACAACCTGAAGAGGTTATTCCAAAGACCATAGGGGCATTGACCAGATCTTACGAGTGGGGTGACAGAATACCCATAGGTGTATTCTACCAGAATGAACTTATATCCACATATCAGGAAAGAATTTCGCAGAGAATTTCGAATTATCTTGAGGCGCCTCCTTCAAAACAAATTATTTCTGACAGGACAGGAAAGCCGATAACAAGCATAAAGAAAATGCTTGATGAATTGAAGGTCACCGGTTAATTCAAGCTATTCCAATAATTGTATAGCCCGCACAAGATCGGTCCTTGAGACTATACCTGAAATTTTTTCGCCTTTTTTAACTATTATACGGCCAACGTTATTCATTGTCATGAGTTTCAATGCGTTTACTGCATCATCATCTTCCTGGAGAACTATAATATTTTTAGTCATTACCTGCGACACTTTAACGACTTTCCTTTCTTCCCTGGGAACTTTTTGCACGTCTGTAAATGTCACTATGCCCTTTAACTGTCCATCATCAACAACCGGATACCCCATATGTTTGAACCTGAATATATATTCCACAAGCTCTTCAATAGACATTCCTGAAGTTACGGTCTGAACTTCTTTTGACATAATATCTTTTATTTTAACGCCCTCAAGTATCACATTTATCTCTGTGGATTTTTCTTCTTCCGAAGCCCCTATGTAAATAAAGAATGCGATGAGCATAAACCAGAAGTTGTAGAATAATCCGAAAATCCCCATAAAGATGGCAAACATTTTTCCTATACCCGCCGCCTCCCGTGTCGCTTTGATATAAGACATCCTTTCTGCAAGCCAGGCCCTGAGCACCCTGCCGCCATCCATGGGAAATGCCGGTAGGAGGTTAAAGATACCAAGCATAATATTTATGATTGAAATCATCCAGAAAAGACGCAGATAAGGATTGTTTATTGGCTTTAAAAAGAAATAATCTACAAACGATTCACCGGAGGGTTTAAAAAATAGATATATAATTATCAATATTAAAGCGATCAAAAAACTGACACCAGGACCTGCCAGAGCCATTTTCAATTCAGTCTTTGGATCTTTTGGAATCTCTTCCAATGATGAAACTCCGCCAAAAAGAAAAAGTGTTATATTCTTAATGTTGATTCCGTGTTTTTTGGCTATGTAGGAATGTCCCAGCTCATGCAGTACTACGCAAACAAAAAGCGAAACTGCTGCACCCAGCGAAAGGACATATCGAAGTGGTAAATCCTGATCACTGAAACCAAAGGGTGAAGGAGTGATTGCAAAATTCCATGCAAAGAATGGCAGAATCAGAAGAAATGTTATATGCAATTTTATCGGTATACCCATTATTTTCCCTAATTGGAACGAAGTTTTCATAAGATTCCTCCCCGGATTATTCAAGCAAATGCTTGGATATTCATATATTTACAAGAACAATATTAAAACTATTCATTATGGTAAAGCCTTTACATCCTTCATTTGCCTAAGTGACCCGGCTGTTTTATATGATATCAGGCACAAATCAGTAATTAATATAAAAGACATGGGGTTGTCGAACAAGGTGAAGATATGGGAAAGATGGTCTCTATTAACCCTGCCACGGGAGAGGTGAACGGGGAATTTGAACTTTATTCCGCATCCAGGATAAACGTCGCGATTAAAAAAGCTGGAACTGCTTTTATAGAATGGAAAAATCTGGACATATCAGGGAGGGCGCAATATCTCAATAATGCTGCAAAAGTCCTGAGAAAAAGAAAAAATGAACTGGGTAAGATCATTACCATGGAAATGGGTAAGGTTATAAAAGAGTCTGTACCTGAGATTGAAAAATGCGCATTGGCGTTTGAATATTTTGCCCGGAATACCGGGGGATTTTTAGAACCCGAAGTCGTGCAAACGGATGCAAAGAAAGCGTATGTCGAATTTGTGCCTCGCGGGGTCTTACTTGGCATAATGCCCTGGAACTTTCCTTTCTGGCAGGCCATACGCTTTGGCGCCCCTGCGCTTGCTGGCGGCAATGTGGTTCTGCTCAAGCATTCAAGTTATGTTCCGATGTGCGCTTTAGAACTGGAGAGAGTATTTTCGGATGCAGGCTTTCCCGATGGTGTCTTCCAGACACTGCTTATTGACGGCCAGACTGCAGAATCGCTTATCGGCAGGAAGGAGATAAATGCAGTTTCCCTGACCGGGAGCATTTCAGCCGGACAAAAGGTTGCAGAGGTGTGCGGGAAGAATATGAAAAAGGTCGTGCTTGAGCTGGGGGGCAGCGATCCTTTCATTGTTCTTGCTGATGCCGATATTGAAGAGGCTGCAAGAACAGGAGTGGCAAGCAGGTTCCAGAATGCGGGACAGAGCTGCATCGCGGCTAAAAGGTTCATAGTTGAAGAAAGTGTGGCAGAAGAATTTACCCGCAAGTTCGTTGAGAACGCTTCCAGCCTTAAAGTTGGCGATCCGCTGGATATGGATACGGACATCGGTCCCCTTGTGAGAGAGCAGCAGATAGAACTTATTGAAAAGCAGGTAAGGGATGCCTTATCGGGCAGCGCAAAAGCTATACTTGAAGGAGGAAGGCTCAACAGAGAGGGTTTCTTCTATTCCCCTGTGATACTGTCACATGTTACAAAAGATATGAAGGTCCAGAATGAAGAGACTTTCGGGCCTGTAGCCCCGATAGTTCCTGTAAAAGATGAGACAGAAGCAGTAAACCTGGCCAATGCAACAGATTTCGGGCTGGGCGCAAGTATCTGGAGCAAGGACATTGACAGGGCTCTTCTTCTGGCCAGAAATATCCAATCCGGGATCGCATCTGTAAATTCACATGTCAGGTCTGACCCCCGCCTTCCTTTCGGAGGAGTAAAGAAAAGCGGCACAGGAAGAGAGCTTTCTAAATTCGGGCTCTACGAATTCATGAACATTAGATCCATATCGGTGTATTAATATGAAGGGCAGCGATCTTTTTGTAAAATGTCTTGAGAATGAGGGCGTATCGTATATATTCGGCGTACCCGGAGAAGAAATACTGGACATTCTGGACTCACTCTCAAGATCAAAGATAAAATTCATTGTTACACGACATGAGCATGGGGCGGCCTTCATCGCGGATGTATATGGCAGGCTTTCGCACAGGCCAGGGGTATGCCTTTCCACTCTCGGGCCAGGCGCAACGAACCTTATTACAGGCGTTGCTGACGCTTATCTTGACAGGGTGCCTCTTGTTGCAATAACAGGCCAGGCTGCTCTTGAAAAAACACATAAAGAGGCTCACCAGTACATCGACATTGTAGGTTCATTCAAGTATACCACCAACTGGAGCACAACTATCATGCGTGCGGACTTCATACCTGAGATCTTAAAGAAAGCTTTCGATATAGCAGTCGATGCTCCGGGCGCGGTTCACATCGAACTTCCGGAGGATGTCGCAGAAGAGGAGACAGGTAAAATACCCCTGGAGAGAAAAGTGAACATTCATTCCAGCGCACCAGATCATTCTGAACTTGAAAAAGCAAAGGATTTAATTAAGAAAGCCTCTGCACCGATAATCCTGGCAGGCAACGGCGTTATAAGAGAAGAAGCCTCTTTTGAGCTTAAGGCGCTGGTTAACAAAACAGGGATCCCTGTCGCCACCACGTTCATGGGAAAAGGCGTGATACCCGCAGACAGCCCTTTATACCTTGGTTCTGTAGGCATCCAGGAAAAAGATTACGTCATGTGCGGGATCGATGTTGCTGACCTTGTGATATGTATCGGGTTTGATCATGTGGAGTACAGTCCGCGGTTCTGGAACCCGGATGCCTCAAAAAGGATAGTCCATATCCATTCCAGCCACCCTGAAGTGGATTCAAGCTATCTTCCTGAGCTCATTCTGATCGGAAGCATTAAAGAGACACTGAGACAGCTGGCGGATCTTTGCGATTTTACAAAACAAATATCAGGGTATTTTTCAAAGCTAAAGACTATAATAGAAGCAGAGTTGGAGTCCTTTAAAGATGATATGGCTTTTCCAGTAAAACCACAGAAAATATTATATGATATAAGAAAGTGTCTTTCCCGTGAGGATATCCTTATCAGCGATGTTGGTGCCCACAAGCTCTGGATAGGGCGGCTTTTCCCGGCATACGAGCCCAATACCGTTATAATCTCCAATGGGCTTGCGTCCATGGGTTTTGGCCTGCCGGGGGCTATCGCTGCAAATATAGTCCTCCCGGACAGGAAAGTGGTGGCAGTGGTAGGTGATGGCGGTTTCATGATGAATCTCCAGGAACTTGAAACTGCCGTAAGACTGGGATGCAGCTTTGTTGTGGTTATCTTCAATGACTCAAGCTATGGATCCATAGACTGGAAAGCAAGAATAAAATTCAAAAAAAGTTTTGGAGTCCGGTTCGGCAACCCCGATTTTGTAAAACTCGGAGAAAGTTTCGGGGCAAAAGGGGCCAGGGTGAAAAGAACGGACGAGTTTGCACCCCTGTTGAAAAAGGCGCTTGATGATGGGGGTGTCTGGATTTTTGATGTCAGGGTTGACTATTCTGAGAACATGAAGCTTACCCGGAAGTTGAGCAAGGACGTCTGCAATTCTAAAGAAGGTTCATGAGCTTTGACTACGTCATTGTCGGGGCGGGTGTAATAGGAAGCTCAACTGCATATTACTTAAAAAAAGCTCTTCCTGACAGCAGGATACTGCTAATCGACAGGAATCACACGGCAGGCGCAGGAAATACAGCAAGAAGCGCAGCGCTTTACAGGAATTTTTTTTCATCACAAACAAACCGGACACTTGCGGGAAGCTCTATAGGGTATTACCTTGGACTGGGTGATAAGATCCAGGTTGATCCCATAGGTTATCTCTGGTTGTTCTCGGAGGAACAATGGAATTTGTCCCAAAAAGCCATCCTGCAAATCGGTCAGGAAAAGTATAAATTCGATATCCTTGACAGGGATGCAATAACAGGTATTCTCCGGATGAACTATCAGCCAAAGGGCGGTTTTCCTGATGTATATGCCGGGATTTTCTGTCATCAGTGCGGTTCCCTCTCTGCAATGGCACTTGCAAACCACTATGTCAGCGGATTCAAATCCATGGGGGGAGAAGTGAGTTTTAATACAGATATTATAAAATTTAATCTGACCGGAAAGAACAGCTGCTATGCGCCATGGGACGACGTTTCTATTGATGGGATCATAGACAGCAAAGGCGCTACATACAGTGCAGGGCAGTTTATCATAGCCGCCGGAGCCTGGACTCATGACCTTCTGGCTCCTATTGGTATTGCAGCAGGGATACTGCCAAAAAAGCGGCAGCTGTTTGCTTTAAAGATAGAAGACCCGGCAAGGTTCACAATGAAATCAACAAAAATTCCCGCAATAATACTTCCGGCGGGCGGAGTTTATATAAAACCCGTACTGGATAAGAACATCATGATAGCTGGTTGCGCAGATGATCTGGGCCAGCCTTTTCTCATGTCTGATCCTGAGCCTGAGACTCTTTATTTCCAGAGGGCAATCGAACCTGTTTTAAACCAATATTTCCCTGAACTTAAGGATTTCACATTGTCCCTCAAATGGGCAGGATACTATGATTATCACTGGCCGGATATGACCCCGGTCATCGAGTCCGCAGCTAATCTCACATGGGTGGGCGGGACTTCGGGGAGCGGTATAATGAAAGCAGACGCCATAGGCAGGATTGCAGCAGCAGGATTGCAGGGTCACAGGGAGGCGATTCTTGCAGATGGGTCAGGTTTTACGGTATCAAGACTTTCGTTGCGAAATAGAGACGTTGAAAAGGAAGAATTGATCATTTGAATTTTAGCGCATGAGCATTTTAATCCAGCTGCGGATAGAAGATTGTCTGAAATCATATTTCCATTCTCTTGTGCATCTTTATATAGGCAACGAGCCCGCCTTCCTGCAATATCCTGTTCATGACCGGAGGAAGAGGTGGAAATTCCACTTCCGTTCCCTTTGTCTTATTCCTCACCACACTCTTTTCCATGTCCAGTTCAAGCTCGTCCCCCTCATCTATTTTATCTGTATTGCAGTTTATGGCGGGAAGCCCTATGTTTATGCAGTTCCTGTAGAATATCCTGGCAAAACTTTTGGCCAGAACTGCTTTAATACCTGATATTTTTATTATCAAGGGGGCATGCTCCCTGCTTGACCCCAGGCCAAAATTATCCCCCGCAACAACGAAATCGCCACTTTGCACCTGTGATGCGAACTCCGGCCTTGCTGGTTCCAACACATGCTTTGCAAGTTCAGGAAGATTCGAACGCAGATGGAAATACCTGCCTGGAGCGATCACATCCGTGCTGATACTATCTCCGAATTTCCATGATTTTCCCATTTACATCACCTCTCGTGGATCAGATATCTCCCCGGTCAGGGCAGTAGCTGCGGCAACAGCCGGATTACCAAGGTAGATGAAAGAGTCCGGATCGCCCATCCTTCCTTTAAAATTCCTGGGCTGCGTTGCAAGACATACTTCTCCATCCCCCAGGATGCCCAGATGCACCCCGTCACAAGCCCCGCACCCTGATGCAGTAACTAATGCACCCGCTTCCATAAATGTTTCTATCGTCCCATCTTTTAAAGCTTCCATATAAACCCTGCGTGAAGCCGGGGTCACAATGACCCTTGTATCGGGATTAATAGTTTTTCCTTTCAGTATCGATGCTGCAATATGGAGATCTTCAAGGCGGCCGTTGCATGATGTGCCTATAAAGACCTCATTGACTTTGACTTTCCCGATTTCTCCTATTTTTTTGACATTATCAACCAGATGCGGACAGGCAATTAAAGGTTCAAGATCATCTGCATCGATCTGTATTTTCTTTTCAAAAACAGCATCCTCATCTGACTTCAATTCCCTGAATACATCTTCCCTGCCCATTTCTTTCAGGAAATTCCGGGTCTCGCCATCCGATGAAAAAAGACCTGCCTTGGCCCCAGCCTCGACTGACATATTGGCTATGGTACTTCGACCTGCCGTACTCAAACCTGAGATTGTATCACCGGTAAACTCCAGGGCTTTATATGTAGCCCCGTTGCTGCCGATAGTGCCTATTAGATGGAGAATTATATCCTTGGAGTATACTCCTTTTGGCAGCTTCCCATTAACTTCAACGAGATACGTTTCAGGCACTTTCATCCATGTCTTCCCAAGAGCTATTGCTGCTGCTACATCCGTACTTCCCATTCCAGTCCCGAATGCTCCAAGAGCGCCGTTCGTGCATGTATGGGAGTCCGCCCCAACTATTATATCACCCGGGCATGCATATTTTTCCAGGGAATTATGATGGGATATGCCGTTTCCCACATCTGATAATGTTATCCCGGTTTTCCTGGCAAAGTTCCTCAAGAGTTCATGATCGTTGCTCAATTCCATCCTGGGGCTGGGAGAAGCATGATCGAGGAAAAATAAGGTCTTTTTTGGGTTATAAGCCATTTCTATCCCCATCTCTTTCATCCTTCGCACAGTAAGAGGACCAGTGCCGTCCTGCACATAACTCAAATCCACATTTACAATCACAACTTCTCCTGCTCTCACTTCCCTGCCACAGTGCTCGCTGATTATCTTTTCAGATAAGGTTTTCCCGCTCATTCAGACCTCCACTTAATTTAATTTATTAATGGAGTTAACGAAATAGCTTTCGGTATTTGGCAGCAAAAGGTTTAATAGCCGCTGAGTCCAACATAAAAGTAAGGGTTAGCGTATGCAGGAAACAAAAGATATTGGATTGCGGGGAATCCTGGTAGCTGATACAAAAATATGCGCCGTAGACGGCGAAAAAGGCAGACTGATATACCGGGGGTACAATATTGATGAACTCGCCCGATATTCATCTTTTGAAGAAACGGTCTATCTGCTGCTCTACGAGACACTTCCAACCAGGAAAGAGTTAGAAATATTTAAAGAAACATTGGCTTCTGAGAGACAACTTCCTGTGGGCATTATCAGGCACCTGAAAAAGAGGAAAAAAACAGCGAACACTATGGATGTACTCCAATCCGTAATACCAATGCTTGCAGATTTTGATAGCGAGGCAAGAATAGAGACCAAAGGAGTCAATATAGAAAAGTCAATCAAACTGATTGCCAAAACGGCAACGCTCGTTGCCTGCTGGGACAGGATCAGAAAGAATTTAGATATAACAAAACCAGATGAAAAACTCGGGCATGCGACAAATTTCCTGTATATGTTGAATGGAGACATGCCTGATGAAGAGACTGCACGGGATTTTGATACCTGTCTTGTACTTCATGCCGAACACTCCTTTAATGCCTCTACTTTTACTGCGAGGGTGGTGGCATCGACACACGCCCATATGTATGCATGCGCCGGGGCTGCACTTGGTGCGCTTTCAGGAGAGCTTCACGGCGGTGCCAATACCCAGGTAATGAGAATGCTATTTGAAATTGACAACCCTGACAGGGTGGAGAAATGGATAAATGCAACATTGGATGCCGGAAAAAAGATTATGGGCATGGGACATGCGGTCTATAAGACGATGGATCCACGTGCAAAGATACTCTCCGGTATTTCAGAAAAACTGGCAGAAAGGACAGGAAATACCAAATGGTTCGAGTTATCCCGTAAAATTGAAAATATAACAAGAGCGGAATTTAAAAAGCGCAAAGGAAAAGAAATCTATCCAAATGTGGATTTTTACAGTCCTTCTATTTACTGCGTTATGGGAATTGATCCGGACCTCTTTACTCCGTTATTTGCTGTGTCAAGGATGACAGGATGGTGCGCACATATCATTGAAGAGAAATTCGCAGAAGCTCAGCCAAAGGCTGTCATCTACAGGCCGGAAGCTGAGTATGTTGGGGGATACTGTGGACTTGAAGGATGTAAATATGTACGTATAGATAAACGCGAATAACATGGTGATGAGAAATTGGCACAGAACGAATCTGCAAAAACTGCAAAAGGACCACGCTGTTACAGAAAATAATTCTGTAGCTGATTATAGATTTCCGCGCAATCTTTCCGCATGCAATATTCTTTTTATTGCAAGCTGATATGCCGATTTTCTCATCCTGCAACTTTTTTCATCGCATAACAAACGCACCTCATTGAAGGCGGTTATCATGGTCTTTTTGAGCCTTTCCCGGACTTTATCCTCTTCCCAGTAATCATTATTAAGATTCTGTATCCATTCGAAATAGCTTACCACCACGCCTCCCGCGTTTGCCAGGGCATCGGGTATGAGTATTATTTTTTTGTCAAAAAATATATCGTCAGCTTCTTTTGTTGTGGGGGCATTTGCAAGTTCCAGGACGATTTTTGCCCTGACATTTTGCGCATTGTCCTTATTAAGCTGGTCCGAAAGTGCTGCAGGTATCAGGATATCGCATTCGCAGGTTAAGAGTTCCTCGTTTGTGATATTGGTACTCCCTTCAAAATCAACAACGCTTCCTGTTCTGCCTTTATGCTCCATTACAGCCTGGATATCAAGACCGTCTTTATTTATTATGCCGCCTTTTGAATCACTTACTGCAATCACTTTATATCCTTTTTCATACAGGATGCGGGCGGCGTTTTCTCCCACGTTCCCGAATCCCTGTACTGCGATGCTGACCTCGAATTTATCCATATCCATCCTTTTCATGGCTTCTTCGAGCACATAGATCCCGCCAAGGGAAGTTGAATAACTCCTTGCTTTGCTCCCGCCCAGTTCAACCGGTTTCCCTGTCACTACTGCAAATACATGTTCTCCTTTTATCCGCTCATATTCATCGAGTATCCAGACCATGATCTTTTCATCAGTATAAACATCAGGAGCGGGAATATCGATAAATGGCCCGATGTGGTTCGCTATGGCACGTATATAGCCTCTTGTGACCTGCTCAAGCTCATTCCTGCTCAATCCCTTTGGATTCACAACCACGCCTCCTTTTGACCCCCCGAAGGGTATATTCACCACTGCGCATTTGAGAGCCATCAAAAAAGAGAGGTCTCTTACATGGTCAAGGGTCAAATCAGGGTGGAACCTGATGCCTCCTTTAGCCGGGCCGCGGGCATCGTTATATTGCACCCTGAATCCCACGAACATTTTTATCTTCCCAGTGTCCATTCTCACCGGAAAATGTACTATAAAAGAACGCCTTGGCATATCCAGCAAATCGAGTTCTTCCATGGACAGGCCAAGTTCTGAATATATTCCCTCGAGTTCACTTATGGCCAGTTTACAGAGATTCCTGTCATCAGCATGGATTCTTTCATGATTAGTTACTTCCAAAATATTAACCTCCTCTAATATGATTATGTTTGATTCATTTTCTCAAACAATTCCTTGGGCGCTCCGCAAACGGGGCAGACCCAGTCATCAGGCAAATCTTCAAAAGCAGTCCCCGGGTTGGCCCTGGGAGGGTCTCCAGCTTCAGGGTCGTATATATAGCCGCATACTGTGCATCGATATTTTTTCATTTCCTCACCACAGGAGTATACTTATACAATAATAAAAGGTTTGCTGTGTGGTTTGAAAAGAACATGAGATGTGGCAGCCGTTTCATCATTATTCTGTGCCTATAACTTCGCGTATGGTTTTTAGTAATCTTTCAGCAGTGTAAGGCTTTGGCAGGAAAGCTTGTACACGAGTATCTGCAATTTTTGCAAGTTTATCTTTCTCTGCCAATCCGCTGACTGCAATAATTTTGATTCCATGGTTAATTCTACGAATCGCCCGGATGCTCGCATGACCATCCATTACCGGCATCATCATATCCATAAGAATAACGTTGATTTTATCCTTATTTTGAGCATATAATGCTACTGCATCTGCACCATCATTGGCTGTAAGAACATTATACCCATATTCTTTCAATGTCGAGGCAGTAACCTCACGAATCGAGTCTTCGTCTTCAGCAACCATAACCAATTCTCCCTGCCCGATAGGCAATTCAAGCTGCTGTTCCTCTACATTTTTCATTTCGGTCTTAATTACTGGCAAATATACCCTGAACGTAGTTCCTTTTCCAACCTCGCTGTACACATTTATAAATCCGCCATGGCTATTCACAATTGCAAGAGCTGTTGACAGGCCAAGTCCTGTTCCTTTACCAAATTCCTTTGTCGTGAAAAACGGTTCGAAAATTCTATCAAGTACCTCAGGGGGAATACCGATTCCAGTGTCTGAAACTGCAATTGAAATGTAAGAACCGACTTTAGCTTCAGTATGCATTTGTACATAAGTTTCATCAATAAAAAAATTTTCAGCAGAGATACTCAAAATACCGCCATCCGGCATAGCATCACGGGCGTTCACACACAGGTTCATTATTACCTGGTGCAGTTGTGTGGCATCTCCGGAGATTGTAAAGAGGTCTTTAGGTATATCTGTTCTAATTTCAATATTTCTTGCAAATGTTTCTTTTGCGATCTTCTCAATTTCCAAGATAAGGTGTTTTGCCGCAAGAGGATTGCGTTCGCCTTCGACGCCCCGTGCAAATGACAGGACTTGCTTTATTAAATCTGCTGCGCGCTGTGAGTTCTTTTCAAGAATAGCAAACAATTTCTGGCTCTGCTCATCTTTGAATTTTTCCTTTAATAGTTGCAGAGATAGCATCATCGGTGTCAGAACATTGTTAAGGTCATGCGCTATGCCGCCTGCAAGAGTGCCTATGCTCTCCATTCGCTGTGCTCTTAATAACTGCGATTCAATTTTCTTTTTCTCAGTGATATCCGTATTTATGATGAGTATTGATTTCGGTTTACCTTCACTATCATATATCAGAGTCCAGCGGCTTTCGACAATGATTTCCTTACCAACTTTCGTTACCTGATGCAACTCGCCTGTCCACTCTCCCTTCTTAATTAGGATATTTTCGATTTCAATGAGGTTGGATGGTTTTCCCTTATACAGAAGGTCATCCGCATTTTTGCCTATAGCTTCCTCTGCTGTCCAGCCATACAGGTACTCAGCGCCTTTATTCCAGTAAATAAGGTTTTGTTCTAAGTTCCGAAGACCAATGGCATCATGTGCTTTGTCCAGAAGTGTGGCTTGCTCTCTTATTTTCTCCTCAGCCCGCTTGTGCTCATTGATTTTTGCCTGCAATGATTTGTTGACTTCTTTCAATTCCGCAGTTCTTTCCTGGACACGTGCCTCTAACTCATCGTGCGCCTGACGTAGCGCTTCTTCAGCCTTCTTGCGCCCGGTAATATCGGTAAGCATGCTCATAGTTCCCGCGAACTTTCTATCCATATCAAATAGTGGCTTAGCGTTCACGATCGTCCATAAAGGCGAACCGTCCCTGCGGATTAATTTTAATTCATAGCTATCTTTGATGCCCTGCTTCCGCTTTCTAATATTCAGGTTTGATAAATCCCGGCTTTCTTCGTCCAGGAAGTCTAATCCGGATTTTCCGATCAATTCGTGAGCGCTGTATCCCAGCATTTCAGCCATTTTGTTATTCACATATGTCGTCCGCCTATCAGCGTTTACTATCCATATGCCCTCATTGGCAGTCTCAACGATGCTGCGGTACTTTTCCTCGCTTTCGCGCATCGCCTCCTCAACCTGCTTGCGCTCGGTGATGTCGCGAAAGACCAGCACCACGCCCATGATATTGCCGCCAGAGTCTATTATTGGGGCACCGCTATCGTCAATTGGGACTTCGGTTCCATCCCTCCTTACCAGGATGGTGTGGTTGGCAAGACCGACAACGATCCCTTCTTTGAGCACCCTGCTGACAGGGTCTTCAACTTTCCGGCGGGTATACTCATTGATGATGTTGAAAACCTCAGTCACCGGTTTTGTCGAAGCCAGAGCGAGCGTCCAGCCGGTCAATGCTTCAGCTTCAGCGTTCATGAAAGTGATCCTGCACTCGAGATCTGTGGAAATGACCGCATCGCCGATGCTACCCAGGGTGGTAGCCCAGCGCTGCTCGCTTTTCACCAGTTCTGCGGTTCGCTCCTCTACCCGTATCTCTAATTCATCGCGCGCCATGCGCAGCTCATTCTGTATCCGCTTCTGCACGGTCAAATCGGTGGCAACCAGATAGACGAACTTAGCATCATCCATCTGCAAAGTGTTAAAGGAAAGTTGTGCAGGTACAAAAGTTCCATCTCCGGCCAGCAGCGTAATTTCTCCCATGCTGCTTCTTTGTCTTCCCTGCCGCAGTAATTCCCGGAATACTCTCTCATCGGCTGGCGCGATATAATGTACAATTCCTGTACCTATTAATATTTCAAGGGGGGTTTTCAGTATGCCTGCAAAGGAACTGTTGCAGTAAAGGATAGAATCATCTGCTGCCAGCATGGCAGCCCCCTCACCCATTTGTTCAATAAGGATGCGGTAGGGCTGCTCTGCTCCTTCCAGCGTGAAAACCTGATCGCCCTGCGGTGTTGAAACAACCAGTGCATCCACTTCGCCGCTGCGGATGGCGCGCAAAGTCTCTTCTGCTACTGCAAGTTGTGCCTGGAGTTTCTCAACCTGTGCCGACTCCTCCTTTGATTTAATTTTTTTCTTCATAAACTTTTATTTGGGCGTCTGCACTGCCACACACAAGCGTCGGGCGCCCTTTTAGTAATCCTCTATCTGTTATTTCATCCAGTCCCCGGACCCCTGACTGCATTTCGGAAGTCCTTCCAAGGATTTATATCGTTTCTTACTTTATACTATATTATATTATTTGTATGAACAGTACTTCCGATTTAGCTTAGTTCCGAATGAGCTACTCTGAAATTCTCGATTTAACTTCAAATCAAATACTTCTATTTCCATCACACAAAGCATAAAGGAACTTCTGTGACCTTATTTTTGTAAAAATGCTAAAATAAGCATTCATTCATAATATTTTATTGGCAGCTGCTGCTCCATTGTCTCTTATATTTTGGAACACGTTCGTATCTTGAATGCGTTTTTAACTCGATATCCTGTCTCTATATTCCAACGTTTTCGATACTCTTCGGGAATTTTTTTGAGAAAATCTGATGCATTATTTACCGTGAGATTTGTTGCAAACAAGTGATATTCATTGTTCCACTTTGTTAGGATACAAATCAGTCGAGGAATTGTCAAAAGTAAGAGAACCATTTATAGAAGCTTTCATCGTGGAAAAAAGTCGGGAAGCTCTTGTTCATGCTTACATACATGCAATGGAAGAGAAGATTGGTTCTTGTTTTGAGATTTCATTAAAAAAGCAGAAAATGACTGACAGGGTAATTATTATGTGATTATTTTGCATATTGAGAGGGAAAGTAATTTATAATGCAATACGGTTTATGTAATTATGGATAAGATATTGTATCCTTACATAATTACAAACACCAATTATCATGGTCTGTTTTTTGTCTGATAAAACTCAATTTTGATTACCTGGAAAGCTGAAAAAATCGTCTTTGAAAAAATCAATATCAATCGATCCATCTACATGTAGATTGGTGCCATCAGTACTCATAGGGCTCATCACATTTCAGTCCTGGTTTTTATCATCATCGGCACTTTTCTATCTCTTTGGCTATCTTTTCAGCTTCAATGCCCGGGTTCTTTGAATTATAAATGCTCCTGCCCACAATAACATGATCGGCGCCCGCCCGTATAGCATCTGCTGCGCTTCCTCCCTGCGCTCCTACGCCTGGTGAAATTATCGTAAGCTTGCCAACAATTTCCCGTATCTCCCTTACTCTATCAGGGCGCGTGGCAGGCGCAACTACGCCAGAAGCTTTGCATTCGACAGCAAGGGAGGCAAGTTCGAGGGCTTTTGGCTGCATGAATTCGACTGCACCGGGATGGCTCATTTCCGTGACTACAAAAATATCCCCCTGGAAATATTTCGCTGTTTTGACGCATTCCAAAACGCTGTCATTCCCTGTAAAACCATGAACTATTACAGCACTGGCGCCAGCTTCAAAGGCCTGGCTGCATATCAGCCTGTCCGTATTCGGAATGTCAGCGACTTTAAAATCGGCAATCACAGGTGCAAATTCGCAGATATCATTTATTATCTCCAATCCTGCGGCCAGCACAAGCGGATAGCCTATCTTAATTGCGTCAACATGGTGGGCGGTCTCTTTTGAAATGACATGAGCTTTTTTCTTATCGGTGACATCCAGTGCCAGGATCAATTGCGTGTTCCTGCGTAGCGACTTCATGCAGGCACCAACGTCTTTTAACCTCATTAATATTGTCATACCGGATCAATTAAATTAACATTTTCTGAAGTAAAAAATATAAATAGTATGAACCACTAATAATAATCTTATGAAAGTAGTTTTCAGAATTATTGGCTCCGAGGAAGACCTCAAAGATGTTGAAGGAAAAGAAGAAAATGTTCATTTCTGTTTCAGGCCATCTGAAAAAAACATATTCGAACTGGTAAACACAGCCCCAAAACTAAAAAGAATACAGTTGCCTTCATCTTACCAGAAAACAATATCAAATACCACAAAAACACTTTTGAAAATGAAAAATATAAAACTATTAACCGGAGATATCTGGGGTCACAGGACAGACATTGACCGGTTTGCAGAGATAGAAGTTTGAATCAGGAATTATGTAATTCTTCCCATACATATACATTGTGTTCTATTGCACATGCATCTGCCTACTCTGTCGCATTCATGTTCGTCGCAATTTAAAGGACGGCAAGACATGCAGTGATCACAAGCTTTTTTAGTCGGGTCATTATGACATGCGGTGTTACCGTTGAACCATGTTTCTAAATTATGTAAATTATGCATTTTATTCACCTCTATTATGTTGTCTCAGTTCGTTCGAGCACCTAATTTCATATTCCAGATTCTCGATTTGGTTATCGATTTGTTCCTGTTTTTTATTTGTCACGTTTTTCATAGTTCGATCACTCTTTTTTTTATTTTTCCTTGCATGGCTTCCTGGTCCATACCTTTGAATAATAATTATCATTATTTTTCATATGATAAGTATCATTATTATCATCATAATAACAATATGTAATATCAGCATATATAGTTTTCGACCTAATTCAAGAAGTTACCCAAATGTGTTAAATCTGAACGGGAAAAAAGGATTTATTCATATCCCTGTAGCTTTTGTTGCTGCTATGACCAAAAGTTGCTCAAAACTAATTCTCTCTTTCTTTATTTCTTTTATATCATAACCCAGTTCGATCATCTTTGATTTTACTTCTTCTATTCCCGTAAAAGAGGATAGAAGAATAAGGATCCGCCCATTATCTTCAAGATGATAAACAGCATCTTCAAGGAACCTGTTAATTATTTGCCTGCCATCATTTCCGCCGTCCAATGCGATATTTATCCAATCCTTCGTCCGTTCAGATTCATACGTCGGGAGATAAGGCGGATTGAATATTATTATATCAAATTTACCCCTGATACAGTTCAATAAGTCCCCCCTTATCGCTTCGACTCCATTATCTCTTGTGTTTGCTGCCGCATATGGATTTATATCGATCCCAATGATCGCTGCACTGGTGTTTTTCTTAATGACCGCTGAGATTATGCCGCTTCCGCACCCGACTTCTAAAATCCTTTCCGAACCTTTTATCTGGTCTAAAGCTGCCTCTGCCAGCAGAAAAGAATCTTCTTCAGGATCATAAACATTGTGATTTGTTTTGATAATCGTATTTTTATAGTGAATAATCATCTGGTGAGTTCCGGTTGTTTTTTTATCAGATAATACTAATGTTTAAAAAATATAATGGATGATAATGATAAAATAGGATAAGATATAAGTATATTGGTGTAAATTATGATTCAATTCATTATTATGATTTAATTCATTATTATGATACAATTCATTAAAAAAAATAGATGTATTCAAAGAGCATTGGTAAATTATAATAGCATGTGAGGTAGTGAGGATAGGAAAGAAGCTCATACAAATATTATAACCAGTGGAGAAAATAAATGACCCCAAAGAAAGGAAGTTTCGTAATTGAAGAATTGGAGAACGTCCAGATAAACATAGGAAAGGTGGGCGCAGAAGAAGAACAAATCGCCCAAGGGCCCACACCAAGGCCTGAAATCATAGGTCTTCGAAATTGGGATTATCGTATTATTGACAGGTATAATCCGGTTTATACACCAACAGGCGATACATGTGATTTCTGCACATATGGTAAATGTGACCTTACGGGGAATAAGGAGGGAGCGTGCGGAATAGACCTGGAAGGACAGTCAGCACGGCAGGCTCTGTTAATAAGTATTATGGGCTCTGCATGCCATTCCGCCCATGGAAGACATCTTCTGAATTACCTTATCAAGAAATACGGCGCAGACTTTCCAATTGATGTTGGTCCAAGCAATCTCAAAGCTCCCCTTACCGAGACAATAATGGGCATTACTCCAAAAACAATTGGAGATTTTATCCCTGTTCTTGAATATGTTGAAGAACAGTTGACACAGCTTATTGCGGCCACTAATACAGGCCAGGAAGGAGCAGCGCGGGATTTTGAATCAAAAGCCCTTCATGCAGGAATGCTTGATCTTCTCGGTATGGAGGTTGCTGATATCATCCAGATATCCTGCCTTGGATTCCCCAAATCCGATGAAAAAGCCCCATTGGCAGAGATGGGGATGGGAATACTTGATCCCAGGAAACCTGTCGTGATATGCGTTGGGCATAATATTGCGGCGCCTGCATATATTCTTGATCACATGGACAAGAATGGGTTATTTGATAAAATAGAGATCGCAGGATTGTGCTGTACCGCCCATGACATGACACGTTATAATAAGACGGCAAAGATCATTGGTTCCATGAGCAAGGAACTTAAATATATCAGGTCTGGAATTCCCGATGTCCTGGTCACAGATGAACAATGCGTAAGAGCAGATATATTAAAGGAAGCACAGAAACTTCATATCCCTGTAATCGCCACGAATGAAAAAATCACATATGGTTTGCCTGACAGGTCAAATGATAACGTTGATGATATAATAGATGACCTTGTGAGTGGAAAACAGCCAGGCGTAGTGCTTCTTGATTTTGAAAAGATCGGGGAACTTGTTCCTAAACTTGCAATGAAGATAGGGCCTATACGGAAAGCAAAAGGGTATACAGCGCTTCCAGATGAAGAGGAATTCAAGAAATTGGTATCAAAATGCACAAAATGTCTCCAGTGCACACGGGACTGTCCCCAGAGCCTTCCAATATCTGATGCAATGGCGGCTGCTGTGAATGGCGATTTGTCTTTGTTCGAGAAACTTCATGATAAATGCGTAGGATGCGGACGATGCGATTTCAGCTGCCCTGTAGATATCCCGGTATTGAATGTTATCGAAAAGGCTTCACAGCGGGTGATAAGAGAAGAAAAAGGTAAAATGAGGATCGGGAGAGGTCAGATCGGCGATCCCGAGATACGGGAGGAAGGGCGAAATCTTGTTCTTGGAACAACGCCGGGTGTACTTGCTTTTGTAGGCTGCGGAAATTATCCGGATGGCACAAAGGATGTTTATGATATTGTTGAAGAAATGATACAGCGCAGTTATATTATAATCACTTCCGGATGCGCGGCCATGGATATTGGAATGTTCAAGGATAAAGACGGAAAGACACTTTATGAGCGCTATCCCGGAAGATTTGTCAAAGGCAACCTCCTTAACACCGGTTCCTGTGTTTCAAATGCGCATATAGCTGCAACGACCATAAAAGTAGCTTCTATATTTGCGGGAAGAAAGACAAAAGGCAACTGGGAAGAGATCGCAGATTACGTCCTGAACAGGGTTGGAGCCGTAGGAATAGCATGGGGTGCTTACTCCCAGAAAGCATTTTCTATCGGAACGGGCTGCAACAGGCTTGGGATACCTGTTGTTGTCGGGCCTCATGGTACAAAATACAGGCGGGCTTTTATAGGGAAACCTTATAAGAAAGATGACTGGAATGTTCTGGATGGAAGGGACGGTTCGGTTGTAAATGTTGAACCGGCACCTGAACATCTCATGATAACCGCAGAAACAAAAGATGAGGTTATGCCGCTCCTTGCCAAACTATGTTTCAGGCCAAGCGATAACAGCCTTGGACGTGCTATAAAACTCACCCATTATATTGAACTCAGTGAAAAATACCTGAAAAAAATGCCTGACGACTGGCATATCTATGTGCGCAGTGAAGCAGACCTTCCGGTAGCAAAGAAGGAGCAGCTTATGAAATTACTGGAAGAGAAGGGATGGAAGATTGATTGGGAGAAAAAGAAAATACTAGAAGGGCCGCTTCGTAAGGTTGATGTTTCATTCCAGCCAACTAACGTTTTGCGCCTGTGTAAGGAGGTCAAGAAATGAACACGAAAAGCGAAGTAAAACCGGAAGTAATGGTAATTGACACTACCCGCCAGGCTGTACCATATCAAACCGGCAATATTCCAGGGCCCAAAATGGCGCATGCAGTGATGCCGGCAGTCCCGGGGAAAATGCTAATAAAGGCCAAGCGCCCTCTATTGATCGTGGGTTCTGAAATTGATGATGAGGATATTCTGGCAAGAGTTGTCATGTTTGGCAAGGCCGGAATACAAATAGCGTCAGTCGGGGATTCATATAAACATCTCTCAGGCAAGGGACTTGATGCACATTACATAAATATGCATGCTCTTGCATCATATCTTTGCGACCCTCAATGGCCAGGACTTGATGGAAAGGGGGGATATGATCTGGTTGTATTTTTCGGGATAACCTATTATTATGCATCCCAGGCCATATCAGCTCTAAAGAATTTCTCCAATTTAAAAATAATTTCTATAGATAAATACTATCATCCGAATGCGGATATGTCATTCGGTAATCTCAAGCGGGATGTGTTCATTGCAGCGCTTGATGAAGTAATAGCCCAGTTACCAAAATAATATACTAAATAATAAAATTAACAGAAAAGAGACGATAATCATGGCAAACGAATTTCCCTTTGAAATTTCACCCATGTTCGAGGGTGAACGTGTACGAAAAGATGATATGTTTGTTGAACTCGCAGGCCCCAAATCGCGTGGATTTGAGCTTGTCAGGGCAGCAGGGGTAGATGAGATAGAGGACGGAAAATTTACTCTTATTGGCCCCGACCTCTCACAGATGCAGGAAGGTTCGCGTCATCCTTATGCGATGATCTACCGGGTTGCAGGGAAACTTGTAGAAACCGACCTTGAGGCGATCGTGGAAAGGCGAAATCATGATTTCCAGAATTATATCCAGGGTTACATGCATCTTAACCAGCGGTATGATGTGTGGGTGAGGATAAACAAGGATGCTATTAAGAAAGGTCTCACGTCTTTTGAGCAGATAGCTAAAGCCACAATGATGCTCTTTAAGAATGAATTATCTTTTATTGAGAAGATCGATGCCACTTATATAACTGATCCTGATGAAGTTGAAAAACGAAGAGCAGAAGCAATAAAGATATATGAGGCAAGAGACGCAAGGACGCGCGGCCTTCATGACGAGGACGTGGATGTGTTCTACGGCTGCACATTATGCCAGAGTTTTGCCCCGACAAACGCATGCGTTGTTACACCGGACAGGATATCCCTATGCGGCGCTATCAACTGGTTTGATGGCCGTGCCGCTGCAAAGGTTGATCCTGAAGGACCGCAGTTCGCTATTCCAAAAGGCGAAGTGATCGACGCGATAGGAGGAGAATATTCAGGAGTCAATGAAAAGGCAGTAGCGCTATCGGGCGGTGAATATTCACGTATCAAGATACATTCTTTCTTCGAATACCCGCATACGAGCTGCGGTTGCTTTGAAGTTGTAGGATTTTATATTCCTGAAGTTGATGGTATCGGCTGGGTTGACAGGGATTTCACAGGTATCGCCCCTAATGGTCTTGCTTTCTCAACAATGGCAGGACAGACAGGCGGCGGTAAACAGATCATAGGTTTCCTTGGAGTTGGCGTAAATTATTTCCGCTCGCCAAAATTCATTCAGCCTGATGGCGGATGGAAGCGGGTCGTGTGGATGCCAAAAAACTTGAAAGAGAAGATAAAAGCGGATATTCCTCCCGATCTTGTGGATAAATTACCCACCGAAGAAAATGCCACTGATCTTAAGACCTTAAAAGAGTTCCTTGAGAAAAGCCAGCATCCGATAATGGAGCGCTGGACAAAGGAAGAAGCTGCTCCCGAAGAAGAAGCGCCACCTGAGGCACAGGCAGCGGCGTCCCCTGGTTGGTCAATGCCTTCGTTGTCCATGCCTGCCGGAATGCCCATGATGCCGATGCAATTTGGCAGCGGGGATGGAGGAGTGAAGCTGAGTTTCAAGAACGCTAAGATTTCAATAGAGCGCATTGTGTTCAAAAAAGAGAAATGAAAATAATCGCAATTACCGGAAAAGGCGGAACTGGAAAAACAGCAGTTGCCGGAATGCTGATCAGGCATATCTCAACAAAGAATAAAACCCTTCTTGCAATAGATGCAGACCCCGACTCAAACTTGCCCGATGTGCTGGGTGTAAAAGTTGAAAAAACAATAGGCGACATGCGCGAATTCATGCTACAGGAGCGGGATAAGCTGCCGCCTGATACAAACAAGGAAAGCCTGCTTGAATCAAAGGTCTATGAAGTCCTCTGTGAAATGCCGCGTTATGACCTTCTCGTGATGGGGCGGCCTGAAGGTTCGGGATGTTATTGCTTTGCAAATAATCTTCTTCGAGGTATAATGGATAAAATCCTCAAGAATTATGATATTACGGTTATCGATACTGCGGCGGGGCTTGAACACCTTTCGCGCAGGATCATCCGCGATGTCGATGAACTTCTTGTGGTAACAGACGGTTCACGCCGCGGCCTTCAGACGGCCGAACGTATACGGGAGCTTGCAAAGTCACTTGACCTTAAAATAAAACAAATGCATGTGGTCGCGAATAAGGTTACGCCGCAAAACCAGGCGCAGATAGAGGAATATGCACGTGAATTAAAGATGGACCTTGTCGGCATTGTGCCTTTTGATGAGATGCTTGCAAAATTTGACCTTGAAGGAAGGCCGCTTGCCGAATTACCAGATGATTCCAGAGCCATGATAGCCACAGCAGAAATTGTAAAGAAAATGGGATTATAGAAGTTTACTCTTTTTTAAGCCCATTCTCGATCTTATTACGCTCAAGAATATCATAGAAAACCAACACTACTCCTATAATATTTCCCTCATCTTTGATCGGCGAGCCAATTATATCAACAGGAATTTTATTTGCGCTCTTTGTCACTAATATAGTATGATCAGAAAGACCGTAGAACATCCCTTTGCGGATCACTTTCTCAATAGGATCTTCGACTCGTTTATCTGTTCCTTCAGTTACAATATTAAAAACATTTCCCAGTTCTTTTCCCAGGGCATCTTCTTCCTTCCAACCCGTCAGCATTTGGGCTATAGGATTTATCAGTTTAATTATTCCTTTTTCATCTGTTGCGATAACTCCATCCCCTATACTATCAATAGCAGCGGCAAGCCATTGTTTACTCTTTCTTAAATTCTCATTGCTCTCATTTAACGTCTTTTCCATCCTGTTTTTATAGAAAGCGATTTCAATATTTACCTGTAATTCCCTGTCTTTAAACGGTTTTATTATGTATGCATAAGGCTCAGAGATTTTTGCCCTTTCGAGAGTTTTGTCATCCGTGTATGCCGTGAGATATATTATTGGAACATCGGAAAAAGCATGGATTTTTGCTGCAGCTTCAATTCCATCCATTTCGCCATACAGGTTTATATCCATTAAGACAAGATCAGGATGATTTTCACTAACCTTCGTAATAGCTTCTTCTCCAGAAGATACTACAAAAGGGACAATATATCCTAAATTCTTTAATCTTCTTTGTATATCCATTGCAACAATTACTTCATCTTCAACAACCAGTATCTGTATATCTGCTGTCATTTATACACCTTTAAAAACAATTTGGAATTCTGTTCCCCTGTCCCTATTCAGAATAAGCTTACCATGAAGCTGGTTTTCTGCAAGCGAAGTCACCAGGTGCAAACCCAGTGATTTTGTTTCTCGAATATCCATATCCCCGGGGATCCCTATACCATCATCACTTATTGAAAGCTGGAACATATTGGAACCTATACTTTTAAATGCAATTTTTATTGTTCCATTTCTCCCTTCCGGAAATGCATATTTTAAGGAATTAGTGATAAGTTCATTGATTATCAATCCACATGGAATTGCATAATCAATATTTAATGGACAAATTTCAACATCCTGTTCTAATTTAACGTTACCTTTACTATAAGAATTGAAAAGGTTTGATGCCATATCATTAATATATTCATTCATATTAATTTGTGCAAGGTTCTCGGATTGGTAGAGTTTTTCATGGATAAGCGCCATCGAATGTATCCGATTTTGACTATCGCCTAATATTTCAATAAATTTCTTATCTTCGATATTTTGGGATGAAAGCAGGAGAAGACTGGAGATTATTTGCATATTATTCTTGACACGATGATGAATTTCACGAAGAAGCACTTCTTTTTCCTGGAGAGATTTCTGAATTTGTCGATTTGCAATTTTGTGTTCATTAATAGATGTTTTCAAATCTTGTGTCATTTGGTTAAACGCAATACTTAGATCTTCGATTTCATCTTTAGAATTGATCTCTATTTTAGTATCCAGATTTCCATTGCTTATTTCATGCGTGGCATTCTTCAATTTTGAAATTGTTGTATGTAAACTACGGGATATGTATAAACCTATTGATATTGCCACAACAAATGAAATAAAACCAATTAACAGGGAACTAAACAGGATTCTTTTAATTGTATCGTTCACATCTTCCGTTCTTTCATTAAGCTCTACTCTTTCCTGTTCTAATGCAATATCTACAATGTTCAAGAACTCTTTTTCACGGTTATCGAGTTCAAGTTCTTTTTCTTGAATTTCCAATTCTTTATTACCTTGCTCTTTTAAATAAATCAATTCAGAACTTAATCCCATAATATCATGGGAATTTGTTCTTATATTTTGGAGGATTTCAGTTTCGTCTGGAAAGAACGTATTTACAAGGATTTCGTATTTTTCAAACGATTTTTCAAGGATTAGTTTTGCTTGCACAATTTCTTGCTTTTTTTTATCCGAAATTATTTTGTCCTCTGATACTATTATTTCTTGTGTGTCATGAATAATTTGTATAACTGAAAATTTAATAATATTTTGATTTTCAAATACAGGTAATGTTTCGTCTGCGACTCGATCATATTGATTCTTTATAGAAATAGCTCCATTATATCCATTATAAACTAAAAATCCCATCAATATTGAAATAACCAGGAATCCCATGATAAGTTTATAAACAATTTTCATATTTCCCTGAATCTCCAATAGTATGGAATACTTCCATTCATTATTATCATAATGATATTAGCAATATTTATAGCTTTGTAATCCAGAAATGATAATTAATTCTTCCAAAAATAAGTAATTATTTATAAAGTAATTTTTTCCGATAAATCAAAATAGTACTGCATCCCTACTTGCTCCGTGATATCCGGAGAACTCTACGCTTTAGCCGCTGCATTTTGTTGGTCAATTGCAGCTGTATTCTATAAAAAAGGCATAGGAGCAGGTGCAATACCTGCCGTGCTGATACGCACATTTTTTGCTATGCTTTTCCTGTTAATACTTTTCATATTTATCAGAGGCGGGCATTTCAAGTTTACACTAATGGGATTTATATTCCTCAATCTTGGTGGTCTTTTCAGGCTTATCCTCGGAGGGGCGGCTTATATGAAAGGATTGGAGAACATATCTGTTTCAAGGTTCGTCCCGATCCTGTTCACATTCCCACTGTTAACGATTCTTTTAAGTGCGCTTCTCTTGAAAGAAGAAATCCGGCCTGAAGTTGTTTCAGGTACTGTTTTCATAGTGGCCGGCATATGGATACTAAGCAGGGGTAAAAGCACAACGGGTGAGAAAAACATTAAACTTGGGATTTCAGTTGCAGTTCTCGCGGCATTTTTATATGCTTTTTCCATAGTTGCCACAAAGACCGGTCTAAAGGATGTTGATCCTTTCCAGTCAGCGCTTATCAGTATGCCGGTGCCATTGGCGTTATTATACCTTTATTATTCAATGAATGAAGGTGCAAAGACCATATTTAAATTCAAGAAAGAAGCATATATTTTGCTCGGGCTTGGCGGGATCACAGGCATGGGTTTTGGAAGTTATTTTTTCTTTGTCAGCCTTACCCAGATCGGGGCAGCAAAAGCTACAGGACTTGCGGCAATAACTCCTGTTCTTTCAAGCCTGATCGCGCTTGTCACTTTAAAAGAAAAGCTAAATATGGCGCTGCTGCTTGGAACAGGAGCTACGATAGCAGGTATATGGATAATTATATAATATTCATGCATCGTCGGATATTCAGGGAAAAATCAAATAATGAAATCCAGGTCTACTCAATTATAAGGCGGTAATTCAGGACTGAATTTTGAATCTTACCAGATGCATTACGTGGGCCGTCATAGCTACCTACTAAAGTGGATGTTAATGTGTTTGGCAGTGTTATATTTGAATTGTTATAACTGCCATCATCCTTAATATTAAATAAGTCTATCCTTGAATTATTATTAATATTTGAATATGGATTTGATGCTATCGAAAAACCATTACGGTTTGTTAACGTAATACTTTTAACATTAGGACTACCAGATTTGAATTCAAAGTCAATTGCTACCAGCCAATAATTACCTGATTCGTCCGCAATATTGAAATTAATTGTATTGCTGTCTAATGTAGTTGGGTCAATGTATGATATGTTAGTCACAATAATTTTAGAAACATCTTCTGGAACGGGTACATCGTTCCAGATCGTGCCCTGATTTATGATCTCCTCCCCGCCACCTTTTAATGAAGTTAATTCCCCGGTGGCCCTGACCATAGCCGTGCCTGCATATAACCTTCCTGCCTGAGTTGCCTGTATTGTCTCATCCGGTATATCAATCTCTTCTCCTGCTGAGGTATTAATAATTATTTTATTACCCTGACCATCCTTTCTTACATATGCCGTTGTTTTTGAAGTATTAGAATTCTTCAGGATCCTGGTCCATACATCAGGATAATTTGTGTCTATTGTTATATTTGCATATTTAAAATATTCCACCCTGTCATTTTTGCTGGTAAGCTCAACCGGATAGATGGGAATTATTCCTGGTTCTACTGATATCCTGCTAAAGCCTGAACCATTCATTATCAGGAACGGTATGTTAATGTTGTTTCCCACAATCAGTGTGTTGGAGCTTGAAGTGGAGTTCGGACGGCCAAATCTCGAGAAGTCTCGTATGATGAGACCATGCTCATATACGAGATAGGGGTGTGCGCCGGGAAGTTCGTATTTAATGGTGCTGGAGCGGTACGACTTTGTGATTACACTATTAGAATTCGTCGTGTAGGTTATATTCACATAGACATTGGGTTCTATCCCCAGATTTCCAAATAAAGTGTTCTTGGGATTAAAAAAAATCCCTCTGCTGGGATATGTAAGACCCAGCCTGATCCCGCTTGTCCTTGGAATACCCGATATCGCAGCGCTTTCAATGTTTGATGAGAACAGCACCATGTCCTGATATACATCCTCAAAATGCTGGCTTTCGGTTTCGGCATTCCATACGGGAACATAATATGTCTGTATATACCCTAAGGTGCTGACGATGATCGCCAGAATAAGAGCAAAACCTATAACCGGAGATACAGCTTTATCATTGCGCAGGAAACAAGGGTTCATGTAATATAATATAATCTTTAAATATAATAATCTATGGATGGATCTTATGTCAATGATGATGAATTTTTATCTCCGTCCTGAAATGTGCCTCACATTTATTACCATGAATCCATCAGTATCCGTAACTGTTGTATCGAACCTTACAATATTATCATTTGCTATATGAGGCATAAGTCCAAGGAATTTTCTCATATGGATCGCCTGTTGTCTTGAAAATCCATCCTGCACCCACTCAAATACAAGTACCCCATCTGCCAGATCCATAATCTCCTCTTCCTTTCTATTTGCCAGTATTCCTTTTCCGAGCAACAGATACACGAGACCATCCCATTTTTTTGATCTGCTCTGCAGGTTTTCAAGGAACAATATAAAAAAACGCCAGTCAAAGTCACATGCACGAATAAGCTTTGTTAATGAATCGATTATTACGATACTATTGGGGGCGTGCAAATCCAGTTCCGAGATTAGATCTTTCAGCAAGTTCAGGTGATCTTCATCTGTCATTCTTTTAATGGTGGGCCAATTTCCCTTTAAATCCCATGCCAAAGACATGTTTTTAAAATACTTTGACGAGAAATCTTTAAAAAAAATATTTTTCAGACTGCCTGAGAATTCCTGTGCAAATGAGCGTTCCAACTCCATAATGAAACTTTCTTTTGATCGGCTGAATGATATATAACATATATTATCAGGGAGTTTCAGATTTTCATCTTTTATTAGAAGACTGTTAAGCTGCTTTATCATTGTACTATACTTTTCCGGGTCATTTTTAATCATAGAAAGCATAGCTGCCGACGTATATGCAAATTCCTTATTTCCCGCCCCTACTTCTCCACTCAAAAGCACCAGGGAACCGGAGGGAAAACCCCCTCTTATTATGGAGTCAAAAGAGTAAATGCCTGTTGGGATCCTGTTGAATTTCTTGATCTGGGTGGTAATAGCCTTTTTTTCCTCTGAAACCATATTAATAACCTTATATCAATACTTTTCCAGGTATTTCAATAACGCGCCTGGAAAAACATATCAGCAATTATTCATGATTATACTGATCATAATTTAAGATTATCATATTTAAACATTTTGGGATTCTTATATTCTATCAAGGATAATGACAATTTCGGTTTGCTCAAATATATTATCAAAAGAGAAAACATGGGACAACTATTAACAAAAAAGGAGACTATATGACGAAAAAAATAGTAATGGCAATTTCAGGTTCATTGAGAAAAACATCATTCACAGAAAAAATGCTTGATCTATGTATAGAAGGAATGGGAGAAGACTTCGAAGTGAAAAAGTTCTACCCGCACAAGATGAAGATCGAGCCATGCAATAGTTGCTGGTCGTGCTGGGGAAAGAAAAATCCCGGGGTGTGCGCACGCAAAGATGATTTCCAGGAAATTCTTGACGTCTATAAACAGGCGGATTATTTTCTCCTGGCGGCCCCTCTATATATTTACAGTTTCCCTGCAACTGTAAAAAATGTTATTGACAGGTTTTTCATTCTTCTTGAGCCCGCACAGGTTAAATCCAGCAGGGGATTTACGGAACATCCAAAGAGATTTGACAGGCATCCGAAAACAGTATTGATCTCTTCATGCGGATTTCCGGAAATAGAAAATTTCGATCTTCTCAGACAATATTTTCGCAAAATAAGTGATGAAATGGGATGGATATCCTCGGGAGAGATACTAATATCTGCATCCGGGATTGCAGATGTCCCGAAGTTATTCGATAGAAAATACGAACTAATCAAAAAGGCAGGTGCAGAATTGGTTGAAGGAGGTATAAGCAAAGAGACAACAAATGAAATTGCACAGCCGGTAGTGTCATCAGATGACTACAGGATGATGTCTACAGCAAGTTTTTCGGGAGGGATTATCGATAAAATAAAAACAGTATCTATCGCCATGAAAGCCATCCTGGAGGCAAATATGAAAAAATTATAGTTTCTGAGAAGATTGATTTGCGATCCGGTTTCTATCGACCCAAAAAGCAAGTGCAACAAGCGCAATCTGGCCTGCGGTCATAGTGACGGCGACAGAAATCATATCTGGGGGCGGGGGACCGAAGATGTTGGCTATAAAAAAGAAAATAAGCATCAATACCAGCAAGGCAAGCCCATATTTTCCCGATGATGAAATACTACTGGTCGCGTTCCTGTAAAGAGCAATCCCTATGAACAAAAGTCCCAGTTCTACGATCATTGTACCTTCAAGGCTGTTCCAGAGAGAGAGGCCAAGTTTAAGTGAATTGTTTCCAAATATGGTCATATCAGGGGTATGCGAGATGACGTCCAGAATAAAATGCGAGAAGATCGCAGCCGCAAGAACGAATGCTGGCCGCTTTCTCCTGGTGCGATCCCCTTTTGGCCAGAGCCAGTATGCAAGAAAGGCAGCTGTTGCCCAAAGAAGTGCGCCCACCGCGCTGTGGCTCAAGGGATAATCATAGAATTCAAAAGGTGATACCACTGTGGCGCCCGGAACGATCTTTGCGTGCTCTAACCCGGTGAGTAAAAAAAGCCCGAACAGAATGTCAAGCATTATCGCCCCGAAAATAAGTAATCCAAGAGATAATCTTGGTTCTATCTTTTTGAGCGCAAACCCGATGCCATAGTGACCGATAAACATTGTTCAAACCTTGTTCGATATTTGTGAGGATGAGATATAACTCTTTTCTGGGAGTTGCTTGACTACTGTAAGATAAATAATACTTTCACACTGCTTGGCATTTAGATTTATGTTCATTGTGCTATCTGTTGTGATAACTTGTATCAACAGATTATGTTAACAACGACTCTAATTGCCCTGAGTTCGTTACAGTTCGTTTTGGTTCGTTGTTTATCATAGATGATATGATGGATTTAATATATAAACAAGAATTTTATGACATAAAATCAGCCTGTATAGCCTTAAAATATGAACTTGGTCTTGGATTCTTAGAAAAAGTATATGAAAACGCTTTAAAATTTGAACTTGAAGATAGAGGTTTCATAGTCAAGCAACAATTCCCGATTAAAGTTACTTATAAAAAAATTGTTGTTGGGGATTACTATGCAGATTTATATATTGTAGATAAAATAATCATTGAGATAAAAACTGCAAACGAAATAACAAGCATACACAAAGCACAAGTTTTGAATTATCTGAAAGCAACAGGGATTAAACTTGGAGTTTTAGTTAATTTTAGCAGAGAAAGAAATACAGTGGACATTGAACGGATACCAAATTTAATTTAAATAATACTATATAGAAAAAAAAACAACGAACTCAAACGAACTGTTACGAACTCCGGTTGTTTTTGGTTTAGAAAGATTGGTTGGATCGCTCCCCCGATACCTGACATGGTGGTGATTCACTTGTTTTATTCTCCTTCCGCCAGCAACTTAAGAGCGTGATTCATATCTTCAAAACCCCTGCGTGTTTCAGTATCCAGCCTGTACGCAAAAAGGGGAACAAATAAGCCAGTAATGATTTCACGCTGTATGAATCGCACACCTCCGGCAACAAGCGGCTCGATGATGAAAATGTGCTCACCGTCGAAAAGGCCGGGTATCAGTAAGTGCCCAAGCCAACGCAGTTCACGACCAGGCTCTGCCGTGAGAACAAGGGGCCGAAAAGTCATGCCTCTTGCACCTTCCGGCTGGACTGGAATTGTATTTTTATAAAAAGTTCGTAAATGAATTCAGTAACGCGATCTATTATATCAAATAGGCCAGATATCACCACAGCCTTTGGATGCAGGAATCAGTATATAGGGATTGGCCTGTGGCGCCGTATTCATCAAATCAAAGGGAACACGGATGTCACGGATTCAACGGATACGCACGGATTTGGAGGCTTCTGATTCAGATCTTTCTATATGTTAATTCGCCATGAAACATTTTTGTTTCTCCTTTTTGATTGATCACGAAAATCCGATAAATCGTATCCGTGTCATCCGTGTTCGATTCAAACTTTTCAAACTAATCTCATTAGTCCTGTTTATTCTCGATCTCAACTAATTTGTTGATTCTTTGCTCTACAATATCCATCGCATCTTCAAACAATTTCTTGTCAATATCGATATTAAAGTATTTCTTAAGTTTTTCTTTCGGGGGAAGCGTAGTGCCTACTGAAAGATATTCAATATAATTCTTATTGAATTCTTCCGGATTATCCCTGTATTTTTTGAAAAGAGAAAGAGAAATGGCTTTTGAAACCGCATAATTGAATGTATAATAATTATTTGTTAAATATATGTGGTTAATATATGTCCATTCCGAAGAATCCTCATTATAATATTCGATTGAGTTACTTCTATATTCTTTTGAAAGATTGGTCCATAGTGAATTTAGTTCCGCGCCGCTTACATTCTCATTTGAATCGGATATCTTATGCGCTCCATATTCAAATTCCGTAATTAAAGGCTGGAATGTGAAATAGTTTTGATATTCCCCTATATGCTGGGATAAAACTGCAACTGCTGTGTCTTTATCATAATTCTCGATAACATAATCAACAAATAATTCCTCATTAAAGGTGGATGGAATTTCCATTTCATACTCAGGCCCGCTGCAATAATAAAAATCAACGTTATTCCCCATCAAATAAAAGTTGATATCGTGGCCTAATTCATGAGTGATGGTTTTCTTGTCATCGATCAATCCATCATAATTCATAAAAATAATGGATGGTGATTTTAAGGCACACAGAGAAATCGCATAACCACCAGGCTGTTTCCAGTTTTCAGGGGCAGGATAAACATCTATATAATTTCCAGTTACAGTTTTTATAAAAATTTCATTGAAGACCGGATCCATTTTTGAATATGATCGCTGTATCTCTATTAATGAATCCGTGTAATTGTATTTCTTATCTGGTTCATCCATTAATTGCATAAATAGGTCATATGGCCTGAGTTGCTGGAGTTCAAGTTTATCCTGGCGGAATTTGAAATACGGGTCAAATACATTTTTCCTTTCCTTGAAGACCGAGTTCATATTTTGTATCTGTTCTTTTGTAAGATACGAACCAAACATCTTTTCTTCATAATAATCTGAATAATTGAGTTCTCTTGCGTAGAGGTCATCCAATTTTGCTTTCTGGGAATACAGTTTTGCCATTCTATCGGATTCATTGATCAAATGATAGGATCTGCTGTCAAAGCCGTTTTTTCTATTATTCCTGTTCTTGTCGGTTGAAAGAAGGGTATAGTACGACTGAGAATTGATTGCATATTCTTCACCATTCTCAAGAGTTATGTTCCCGGCAACTGTAACGTTATTAGTGATCTCTTTAAATGCAATGGTCTCCAGTTTCAAACGCTTGTTTGAAATATTTGCCAGATATGCAGCATGTGATTCATTTTGAGGCCGATGATCCATATATCGAATATATTCCGATTCGAGATAGGGTCGATATTTTTCAAGACCCGGCTCCTGCGCAAATATTTTATTCCAGTCATCTTTTGAAACTGATGTGAGTTTTATTGAGGCAAATGAAGTGGCCTTCTCGTGTTCTGTAGCCAGGTCCTGGATATTTGAGATAAAGGTCTCATAGAATTTGTCATTGACATTCAAACTGTTCTGGGCATAACCGAATGCCCACAGGTTATCTAAAGATTTCAAAAATTCTTTTTCATCTTCCAGATAGCTTAATAAAACAGTACCAGTAAGGTTATCGAATTTCAGGCGATATGTTTCATTGATGTATATTGTGCGAATTTTTAAGTCTTCAAGCCTGGAAGATGCTTCTTCTTTCGTGCTAAATAGAAACGAGAGATTCCATGAAGTTGTAACATTGCTGACATTTAATTTTTCAAATTTGTCAGAGGGATTTTTTCCGGTCGTTGATTTATTTTCTATGCATCCCGAAATTGCCATGATCAATGTAAATAAGATTATTAAGAACAATATTGTTTTTTTCGTCATATTTCTCCCATTCATTACTCTGTACTTATAATTTATTAAAAAAAATGAACGATATAATTGGGAGTGAACCCTAATTTTTCATCTTCCTTAATTCAATGTGCATATTCCCGGCAGCATCGATGACCACCAATGGATAACGAGCAGCCATATAGAGGGTCATTCAGCCTACGACTTTATTGGCACTAATTATATCAAGGCTTGGGATAATCATTCACCATGGATGATAAAATACAGCTTCTTACTGGAAAATCAGGTGAAAAAGATGTAGTTATAGACGCCCAGGAACTGGTTACCGGAAGAACCTGTGTAATAGGTCAAAGCGGGAGCGGTAAAAGCTATTTGATTGCAGTGCTCTGCGAGCGATTGCTGCAAAATAATATCGCCTTTTGCATAGTTGATACTGAGGGGGAGTATTTCTCTTTAAAGGAGAAATTTCAAATGCTCTGGGTTGGCGGGGAAGAAGCTGATGTAAATATCGAAATTGATTTCTATGACCTCATAACAAAATCAATAAAAAACAACGTTTCCCTGATTCTGGATGTATCAGATGCCCTTGATCAAAGAAAGGTTATTTCTGATTTTGCAGGTAAATTATATAAAATAGAAAATCAGGTAAGACAACCATATTTGTTAATCGTTGAAGAGGCTGACAAATTTGTTCCGCAAAGCAAGGACTCCTTAAAGGAGATCGAGGAAATTTCAAAACGAGGCAGAAAAAGGGGTTTAGGTCTGCTTGTTGCGACACAGAGACCTTCGCTTGTAAATAAAAATGTCCTCTCCCAGTGCGGAAACCAGTTTATCGGGAAATTAACAACAGAAAACGATTTGAAAGCAGTTGATTTGTTTTTTGCAGACAGGAAAGAATTGGAGTTATTGCCTAAATTGAGTATCGGTGAATTTTTTGTCATGGGAAATAGTGTGAAAGAAAAAACCAGGATGCAAACTGCAGGGAGAATCACGCAGCACAAAGGACTTACTCCAAAATTGATTCAAAAAGCAACAGGTAAAATTACCGAGCTAAAAACAAGTCTTGGTTTTGTAGAGAGTCCAGGAGGATTAGATAGGGAAAAGGTAACAGTAGCTGGTGAAATCGGCGGAGTAAAATTAAACAGCGTCGGTGCAAACATTTTAAAAGAGCAGATAGAAGCTATTGTTGAAGAAAAAAGGAAGAAAAAATACTGGCTGTTCGGGGAAAAGGAGCATGTAAAATCTATCGAGCTTATCCATCATCCGTTTGTTTGGATTGAAATAAATTCTCCCGAGGGATTTATCATGAAGAGTCTTACATCGCATTCATTTATTGTGGATTCTGTAAGCGGCGAATTTGTGGATATTAAAAATGGATTAAAATACTCAACAGGTATTTCCAAATTAATTGGTTTAAATGAAAACGAAATCAAGATTTTATTGGAAATTTTCAGGAATAATAAAATTACTATCGTTGACCTTGAAATTAAGACAAAGCTATCTGAGACCACAATACGAAATATCATCCGCCACCTTCAGGACAGGAAGATGATAACGTTTTCAAAAGAAGGGAACTTAAAATTATATTCTTTTCTTATTAACTTTGAAATCCCGAATATAAAACAATCTCTTAATTGCCCTGAAATACAGCAAATTTCGGGAAAGGCGAATACACAGGTTCTTACAGAGGAAACACTTAGAAAAATAATAAAAGGTATAGATGAGGAAGCCGATATAACAAAGTTTGAACTTTTTTATTACCCCATCTGGTTTGTAGCCCTGGAAAACAGGAAATTAAGAATAGATGGTGTCACAGGGAAAGAAATTTGAGGCATGGCACTGTGCGGAGTCCGTGATATAATAAAAAGGTACGGATGAAGTGTGCCATTTAAATAAGACTGCAAAGATCAATGTCGAATGATATCTCTTTTTTAAGAGGACCCTCGCTTTTATAATTCTGTCACTTCCAAATATCTCCTCAAGGGAATACCCTGATTTCTTTTCATCATCGTAAACGGTAGTCTTATCTATTACTGCTATCGTCTTTATGTTTTCTAACGAATAACTCCAGTCACCGCCATCTCTTAACGAGAGCTGGATAAATGCGTCGGCAGGTATGTCAAAACCTGAGATTAATGGCAGGATATACAGGGGTTATGGCAGGGAGGAAAAAAATCAAAACGGCGAATAAGGTCGCACAGTACACAGCAGCTTTAGTCTCAGAGAACAAAGTGTTCGGCCAGTGTGGATTCAATACCCACTTCTTCCAATAAGGAGGATCATGTGAGCATGGGCATGGCAGCCGCATTGAAAGGCCGGAAAATTTTTGAAAATGCCTCATACCTGGTGGCAATAGAACTTCTGTGTTCAGCTCACGGTCTTGATTTTAGAGAAACACTAAGAGCAGGTGCAGAAGCTGCATACAAACTTGTACGGTCTGAGAGCCTGTCTGAAAAATGACAGGATACTGCACTATGACATAAAATAAAGCCAGAGATATGGTTCTTAAAAGAGAGTGCTTTCAGCTGTGGAAAATACGTATAGCGAAAGAGAACCGAATAATAGTTTTTCGTAAAATTATATGCATTAGAAGTTTAAAAAATGGTAATGGAAGAACTGATGGTGGCTATTCTGTATTCGCTATTATACTTCTGTGAAAAGCGTTTTTTGGGAGTTATTAGCAGATTCCTGTCGAATTCTCTTCTTTTTTATCCGTGCTTTAACTGAGTCACTTGGTTTGGTTTTGGATTCTTTACTTTCTTTCACCTGCAAAGTTTTAGACATTTCACTTTCGAGATTTGGCAGTACTTCCACAATAGATGGCTTCGATTTAAACGAAAGTTCTTCTTTAGGTTCTTCGTCTTTGTGTTCTTTTATCGATGTAGCATCCATCGGAGTCATAGATTCATGTGCTGTATTCAATTCAGAAACGGAGGATGGCAGTGAATGAGATGGTTTTTCTTCCATCAGGGCAGGATGGAAGACTCCAACCTGGGGTTCATGGCATCTCCCTTCAATCAGAGGTATTGTCTCGATTGATGTACCCTCTCCTAAATCTATATAACTTACCACTTTTTGGGGGGCTATGCTGCTTGCATATATCATTATTTCCTCCAGCTCAGGGCTGTCTGGTCGTTTGTCTTTAACAGTTGGTTGTTCGATAATTATCTTGTCAGGAATGTCTTGTTCTTGAAGAGGTACTGGCTCTATTGGAATCTCTTCTTGTTGTATGCTTGTCTCTTGCGGCATATAGACGAGTTTTGTTAAAGCATCCTTGCACAATTGCCTGTATCGTTCTTTCTCTACTTCTGGCAGCCGGCTTTTTTCAACCCGTTCCAGAGTCCTGGCTGCAGTTTCTATTACCCAATAGTCTCGTGTTTCTGCCTCAATCTCTACGATGGTTTCAGGTCTGATAGATATGATCGTGTTTTCCTCATCAGGTCTATACGCATTGGTTTTGCCTACTACCGCTACAAAGCAGGGTATGGTAAGATTGGATAGGGATACTAGAGCCTCTGGCTGGTAATGGCCTGCGTATATGTTGAATGCCCCTGTGGGATCAACTATTCTTCCTCTCAGGTATTCACCCGAAGTACCCACATTATCGACCTCTACAAGAGCTCCCATCATAAGGACCCTCTTTGCTTTGACCCCAGTTGGAGTTAGTTGATAGCGAATTTCGAATTCTCTCCCTTCAACGTGGTCGATAATCGTCTGTTTTGATTCTGCAAGCTCAGCCGCAAAGAGCCTGAGGGCGGGCTGTCTTATGAATTTTTCATTTTGCGTTGTTCTTTTCATATTCTATTGTAGGCAATGCAATTCCTAACTATGGTAGGCATGCTGCAAACTTAATTATTTCGGCTGCTAACACTGATTTATGACGTTTCGCTAATTATCGTGATTGCAAAAAGCTACAGCTTCATTGTAATCATGATTTCTACTAAAATTTAGTTAAAAAAAAATAGCTTCAGTAGAAGTAAATAATATATAAATACTATCAATTCACTATAAGATTTTATGACTGAAACTACAACTTTAACTCTGAAATTCAAAGGAATTGAAGCACATCTTCTCAAACAGATGGTAGATCTGGGCCTGTTCAATAGCAAGTCCGAAGCGATCAGGTCGGCTTTAATAAAGTATGCCATAGACCTTAACCTACTGGATCGAAAAACAGTATGGCACGAGATACAGGCCCATAAAAAGAGAAAAGTCAGCCCTGAGAAACTGGCAGTTGATATACAGAGCATTCGCGATGAAGAATAGAATTTTTTTGGATACCAATGTCTTCATATTCGCCTTTGAATTTCCAGACTCAAATTCCAATACTATCATAGAACTGTTAAATGACGTAAAAATAGAAGCTGTCATTTCGGAGCGAGTAATAAAAGAAGTCTATCGCTACTTTAGAAAGTATCATGATAAAAATCTTGCAGACAATTTCAGAAAATACCTATATGAAGCCTGTAAAATATCACTTGCCAGAGACGTTAAGGATACTATGAAGGAGTACACTGGACAGATAAAAGAAAAAGACTTAGAGCAACTGGCCGTTGTGAAGAAATATGGAATTAAATATCTTGTTAGTCTGGACAGGGATTTCATAGGGCAGGAAGAATACAAAACACCCGGGCAATTTGTAGAATTGATCTGCCGCGAAAGTCAAGAAAGTGATTTCTGAAATCTGAATCTTGAACGATCTCCCAAAAAACGAGTAGCTAAGATGGGGAGATAAGGAGACACTTTTCATGAATCTGGATAGTTACCATTCTTAAAGTAACGATTACCTTCTAACAACCCAAGACTTGACAACATCGCCCATGGTATTACACCTTTTTTTCAAGTTCTTCCCTTATCTTTTGAAAATCCTCTTCCAGGCCTGACCTGTACGCAGGATTATAGAGCACTGCGGCAGGATGGAAGGTAGGTATTATAGTGACAGGCAGGCCAAGAAGGTTCTTTTTATAACCCCGTCCTCTAACTGCGGTCAATCCATCGACCTCTATGTTCACCTTTGAAAGAATATATCTTGTTGAATGCTTTCCCAGCGTTGCGATAATCTTCGGCCTTATTATCTGTATCTGTCTATCTAGATATGCAGTGCATGCCTCAACTTCGTCCGCTTTTGGCTCCCTGTTCTTCAGAGACCTGTGCTTGACGATATTACTGATATAGACCTCTTCCCTCCTGAGAGTGATGCCTGAGATAAGCTTGTCCAAGAGCTTTCCCGCGCTCCCAACAAAAGGTCTTCCTTCCAGGTCTTCCCTATATCCCGGTGCCTCGCCTATCAGCATCAGGGAGGCTTCAAGGCTTCCCTCTCCGGGAACAGGGTTTCTTGCGTACTGCCAGAGGCGGCATTTCCTGCAAACCTGCACCTCACTAACTATCTCGTCCATAAGTTCCTGCTTTGACATGATCTTCAAGTTCCTGCTATATCCTCCCTGAAAATGCTGTTAATTTAAAGAGGTACTGCAATCCACTTTAAGATTTCTACAGGCTGATGGGAACGAAAGAATTGTACTGATGAGCGATTTCATTCCGGTTCGAATCCGGACTTTTGCTTATACATGCATTATAGTGTAGAGGACAATATATTTGAATACTCACTTATGATTAGCATGGTTTTATTTACACAGAGTTAAGATATATATCTGGTGAGAGTGTGAAGTACATTGAGCTTGTTGACCTCTACGAAGCGATAGGCGCAACAACGAAGCGCCTTGAGATTACACGCTATATTGTAGATTTTTTAAAAAAGATACCCGGCAGGGTGATAGATAAGATCGTTTATCTTACTCAGGGCAAGCTTTACCCGGATTTTGCCGGTGTAGATATGGGGATAGCTGAGAAAACAGCTCTAAAGGCACTATCTGCAGCTACAGGGCTTTCTCTGGAGAAAGTAGAGAGGGAACTAAGGAACAAAGGGGATATAGGCACTGCTGCACAGAGCCTTCTAAAGGCAAAAAAGCAAGTGACACTTTCTGAAAAAGAGTCTTATGGTACAGGATGTCTATGATGCTCTTGATAAGATTGCAAGAACAACTGGGGTGGGAAGTGTGGATGCTAAGGTAAAAGTCCTCTCCGGGCTGCTTATGGATGCAAAGCCCGTAGAAGCTAAGTATATTATGCGTACGGTCACAGGAAAAATGAGACTGGGCATAGCAGATATGACTATTCTTGAAGCCCTGGCCCAGGCATATGCACAGAAGGAAGCCAGGAAAGTGATAGAAAGAGCGTATAACCTTACATCTGATCTAGGAGATGTTGCTAAGACGCTGTGCACAGAGGGTATAGAAGGCATAAAGAAGTATCATGTTAAGACAGGAAGACCTGCCAGGATGATGCTGGCCCAGCGCCTTGAGAGCGCACAGGATATCATCGAGAAGCTCGGGAAAGCGATATGCGAATGGAAGTACGATGGCGAGAGAATCCAGATCCATAAGCAGGGAGATAAAATATTGCTATTCTCAAGACGGCTTGAGAATATCACAGAGCAGTATCCTGATGTAGCAGATCTTGCAAGGAAGAATATCGAAGCAGACAATGCTATAGTAGAAGGGGAGTGCGTTGCGGTTGATAATGATACCGGTGCTATGCTCCCGTTCCAGGTATTGATGCACCGCAGGCGAAAATATGGAATTGAGAAAGCTGCCAGGGAATTCCCCGCCCATATGTACATTTTCGATGCCCTGCTTATCGAAGACGATGACCTGACCCAGATGCCGTTAATTGAACGCAGGGAGATATTGAAAAGTTCAATAAAAGAGACAAATGGGTTAAGGCTGGCGCAATCCATGATATCGGATGATGTCAGGGAAGTAGAGGTGTTCTTTGAGGGCGCTATAGAGAACGGGTGCGAAGGGCTTATATTAAAAAGCGGTGCATCGGGTTATCAGGCAGGAGCTAGAAGCTGGCTCTGGATAAAACTCAAGCGTAGCTACCAGTCAAAGATGATCGAGCCAATAGACGTAGTAATAGTAGGCGCGCTTATGGGCAGGGGCAAGAGGTCAGGAAGCTATGGAGCACTTCTGGTATCTGTTTATGACCCCGAAAAGGATGTTTTTCCCACAATAACCAAAGTGGGAAGCGGCTTTACTGATGAAGACCTGAAAAACTTGCCTGAACTCCTGGAGTCTTATGAACTTAAACACAGACATGCAAGAGTTGAGAGCAAACTTGAGGCTAATATCTGGTTCGCTCCTGCTGTTGTAATTGAGATAATCGGGGATGAACTTACCTTAAGTCCTCTTCATGTATGTGCTTATAACATGATAAGAAAGGATGCCGGCATTGCTGTCAGGTTCCCCAGGTTCACACACAGGTGGAGGAAGGATAAAGCACCGGAGGACGCTACTACCGTGAAGGAGATAGTTGATATATACAGGGCTCAGTTGAAAAAAATTAGCTGAGCAGAGGAGAATTTTAGCCAAAGATAGACACAGCCGAAGACATAACTGAAAGATTCCCATGAAGAACCAGGAAATAGCCAAAATATTGTATGAAATCGCCGAATATTTGGAAATGGAAGGCGTGGCTTTCAAGCCCCAGGCATATAGAAAAGCCGGTCTGGAACTCGATACGTTCGATCGCGATATAGAAGATTTGTATAGGGAGGAGGGGTTTAAAGGGCTAAAAAAAATCCCCGGGGTGGGCGAAAGCATCGCGCAAAAAATCGAAGAATATCTTAAGACAGGCAAAATAAAATATTATGAGGATTTCAAAAAGAAAATACCGGCTGATGTCGAAATCCTTACCACTGTGGAAGGCGTGGGGCCAAGAAAAGTTAAGATCATCTTCGAAGAATTGGGCATCAAAAACCTGGACGAGCTGGAGGAGGCAGCAAAAGAAGGAAAAATAAGGAAATTACCCGGTTTCGGGGAAAAAACAGAAAAAAACATCCTGGAAGGTATCGCGTTCCTGAAAAGAGATAAGGGCAGATTTCTCCTGGGAGAGATCTTGCCCATAGCTAAAGAAGTATTTGCAAAACTGGAAAAGTCGAAAGAAGTAGAAGAGTTATCTATGGCCGGTTCGGTGAGGAGGATGAAAGACACCATCGGCGATTTGGATTTTTTGGCCATTTCCGAAAATCCTGAGAAAGTAATGGATATTTTTGTTTCATTGCCTGGTGTAGTCAGGGTATGGGGAAAAGGCGCTACCAAATCATCTATACGTATGAGCCAGGGGTTCGATATGGATATCAGGGTTATTCCCAAAAAGAGCTACGGTTCTGCTTTGCAGTACTTTACCGGTTCAAAAGACCACAACATACATCTGCGCAAGATTGCCATCGAAAAGGGATTAAAGTTGAATGAATATGGCGTTTTTAAAGGGCAAAAGATGGTGGCGGGAGAAGATGAGGAAGAAGTCTACAAGGTTTTGGGCTTGAGCTGGATGGCGCCGGAATTACGGGAAAACACAGGCGAAATCGAAGCCGCTATTCGCGAAGCTCAAGGTAAATCCAATGGTTTACCGAAACTTATTGATTATAAGGATATCAAAGGAGATTTGCATTATCATTCGCGGTGGCAGGAAATCGATGGTACGCCGATTGAAGAGGCAGCGCTGGCTGCCAGGGATTTTGGCTACGAGTATATCGGCATTTCTGAGCACACCAAAACTTTGAAGATAGAACATGGTTTAGACGAAAAACAATTGCTTCACCATATTTCTGAAATAGAGAAAATTAATTTTCGCCTGAGCTCTGGTGGACAGTTGAAATTCAGGGTATTGAGCGGCTGTGAAGCCAACATTATGCAGGACGGATCCATCGATATAGACGATAAAGTTTTAGCCAGACTCGATTACGTGATTGCTGGAGTCCATTCCCAATTCAAGATGCCTATGGAAAAGATGACAGAGCGGATTATCAAGGCGATGGGAAATCCCCATGTGGACATCATTTCCCATCCCACCGGAAGGCTGATCAAGAAGCGCGAAGAATACCAGATTGACGTGGAAAAAATCCTGGAGGCGGCCAGGGAAACGAAAACTGTCCTGGAAATAAATTCCTATCCAGAGCGGCTGGACCTGAAAGATGTCTACATTAAAAGAGCCAAGGAAGAAGGGGTGAAAATGATTATCAATACGGATTCCCACAACCCTTCCCAATTACATTACATAGAATACGGCATTTCCCAGGCGCGCCGCGGCTGGGCCGAAAAAGAAGACATTATAAACTGCTGGCCAGTGGAGAAATTGCTGAAGTTTTTTAACGAATAGGAATTTATATAAACGAAATGGGTTTTGAGTTTATTTTCACTCCGCTCTCACGAGCCCATCCAAAAATTCCCTCTCCTATTGTAACTGTTACACTATTATTAACTTTTGATGATTAAATTATGTGGCAACCTCTATTTTGGAAAAATGGAAAACCGTTTATCACTATTTCCGCCTTTGGCGCCTTAATGGGACTTGGGAACGAATTAACGCTAGCTTGCGAACTGAACTTCGGACTACACACTGGAAATAGTCAAACGAAGCTATGACGTCAAAGGTTTTCAAGTACTTCCTCATCGATGGGTAGTAGAGCGAACATTTGGATGGCTTGGCCGTTATCGCCGTTAAGTAAAGACTACGAATCTAGCAAAGCATTGATTTATGCTGCACTCATATCCTTTTATTCGCTTTTACCACTCCTTCCCCTGCCCTCATTATTTTATCTATCAAACCGTACTCCACTGCTTCCTCTGACGATAAGAAGAAGTCCCTGTCCGTATCTTTCTCAATAACTTCCATGGGCTGCCCTGTGTGATGGACCAGGATTTCGTTAAGATGTTCTTTTATTCTTGCCATCTCTTTTGCCTGAATAGCGATATCAGATGCCTGTCCCTGTGCTCCACCAAGTGGCTGGTGTATCATCACCCGCGCATTGGGGAATGCCATCCTTTTTCCCTTTGCTCCTGCTGCCAGTAAAACCGCTGCCATAGAGGCAGCCTGCCCGATACAGATGGTTTCGATACTGAATTTAGTGCACTGCATGGCATCGTAGACGGCAAGACCCGCAGTGACCAGTCCTCCAGGGCTGTCTATGTATAAATGGACATCACCTTCGAAGTCTTTTGCTTCTAAATAAAGAAGCTGCGCTATAATACTTTCTGCCGTATCCTCATTGATTTCACCTGTGAGGAGTATTATCTGGTCATCCAGCAGGCGGGAATAAATATCCAGCGTGTGCGGACCATGGGGGTTTGTTCGGATACATAGAGCCATCTTTGGAATTGCCATTGTTTTGTCCTCCTTTAATGTTTAAATTAATATATCACATCAAACTGAAATCCATTCCCAAAAAGACAGCGATCTCTGCCAATCTAAAATGTTTTGAAAGATCTTTTCTTTTTACATACACATTGGCAGAAAAAAGGATAATAAAACCTGCAATCTGAAAGACTAAGGTTATATCTGCAAATGAGCTTGCCACAGTTCCAGGAAAGCCCATATAGACTTCGTCCTTTTTAAATCTCCAGATACATTTCTATCTAAGGTCACTTGACCATATGTAATCATTGGTTTTGTCTTTGAAGATATCTTTTGGCAAAGCGTGGCAGTCGATGCATCCTTCTACCTTTCCTTCGGCATCTATCGTGCCATCTGGTTGGTACTTAGCCCAGAACCAGTCATTATGAGCCGGATCGTAGCCTTTTTCTTTGTACATAACTGTTATTGCGGCCAGTTTTTTGTCAGGACCATAGTTTTCTTTTACTATTATGCTCTCATCAGGCAAGATTCCCTTTTTGCCATCTATTGCAGCGAAAGCGTCATCGTTTACATATGTTGTCAGAAAAGCGCCGTGTGGTTCGCTTGGTTTTTCTGTTGACCTTGGATACATTTCGCCCGTGCCTGGCCACTTCTTCCAGTTTTTATAGTCCTCTTTTATTATAAAGTCATATACAGATTTCCCATCAGCCTTGAGTTCTGTCTCTGGCGGCGCACTTACACAGCCCAGAAAAATTGACACCATGAATATAGCCAATATTGCGTATGCAATGTTTTTCATTTCCATAATTTCTACTCCCATCTATTTATTCATTGAGATGACATATATAACTATCTTTCTCGAACTATTAATTGACCTTCGATTCCTTTATTGTGAATTCTTTAACTTCGCCTGTGGAAGTTATTGCAGCGGCAAAATATATACTCTTTTACTCCCAATGCTATAACAGGGGAAAGTGAACCTTGCTTTCACAAGGGGCTTCCTGCTTCATAGAATACCTACTGGATTCTCAGACAAGCTTGAATTCCGGCGATACCCGCCGTACTATGTCACATCCCTTATCCAGTTCGGCTTTACGAAAGACGGGAATAGGATGTTACGTTTAAGTCGTTTCGACCATGTGCGCCATAGTAGGTGAACAATATCAACAGGATTGTGAAGATATGAATGAAGATATAGTTAATCGGTCTAAAAAAATACATAGGCAAAGGGTCTGATTCATCCCCTTCCTGTCGGGGGTATTCTCAACCCTTTGAACCCACGGAGATAAAATGGCAAGATTCAGATGCACCGTGTGCAATTACATCTATGACGAAGAAAAAGAAGGAAAACAATTCAGCGAACTGCCTCAAAGCTGGGTATGCCCGATATGCAGTGCCCCCAAATCAGCATTCGAAGAAATCGGTAGAGAAGTAGTTGAAAAAGTGGAAATTACCACAACAGTTGCAGACAAGATAATCGAGCAGCTTGCAGCTGCAGGCCTTAAGTATGTTTTCGGCATCCCTGGAGATTCGAATCTGCCGTTGGTAGAAGCGATCCGGAAGCAGAATAAGATAAGATTCATCCTCACAAGACACGAGGAAACGGCAGCATTTATGACATCAGCTTATGGAAAGCTCACCGGTGAGGTGGCTGCGTGCTTATCTATCGCAGGTCCGGGAGCGACAAACCTGATCACAGGTCTTGTGGATGCCACGACAGACGGCGCTCCGGCACTTGCACTTGCAGGCCAGGTAGCACAGGTGCTGCTTGGAAGCGAGCATTTGCAGGAAATAGACGAGATCGAAATATTTGCTCCTTTTACTGTGTACCACGAAACAATAGCCAAGCCCAAACAGGCAGTAAGAGCAACTGTCATGGCCCTTAAGAATGCGTATTCTCGCAGGGGAGCAGCTATGCTGAGTTTACCCACAGATGTTCTTTCTGAAAAACTGAGCGAAAAGATATGGCTGCCAGAAGAGCACATTTTTAAACCCGGTGTTGTTCCGGCAGATGAGGATATCGATTATGCCGCTGCTCTTATTAACGAAAGTAAAAGACCACTTCTCTTTATTGGCTGGGGAACCAGAGGCGGAAGGGAAGAGGTGCAAAGATTAGCTGAAAAAATTAATTCTCCCGTAGCCACGACCTCACGCGCTAAAGGAGTGGTCCCGGAAACCCATCCTCTTGCTGTGGGCGTTCTTGGTTCTCTTGGAACATTATGCGCTGCTGAAGCTGTAACAAAATCAGATCTTATCATTATTGCAGGCTCGAGTTTCAGGGAAAAAAACCTCATAGCTGGTATTCCTGTAATCCAGATAGATATTAACGGAGTTCATCTCGGCAAAAGTTTCCCTGTAAAAGCGGGCCTGGAAGGAGATGCAAAACTTACACTGAGAGAGCTTTTTAAGAAAGTGGCTCCTAAGATCCCGGACAAAGAGTACTTTGAACAGATAAAAAAGTTCAAGGATGAACAGCTGGCTGATATGGAAAAAGATGCTAAGGATGCCTCAAGACCTGTATCCCCCGGTTATGTCATCCAGGCAGTAAAAAGACATGCAAGGAAAGATGCTCTTATAACAGTGGACGTAGGTGACCATACATACTGGTTCTATAAAAGATACCTGTGTGACGGTGAAGAGACATTATTCTCATCAAACATGGGAAGCATGGCTTTTGCTTTTCCCGCAAGCCTTGCAGGACAATTAATTTATCCAAACAGACAGGTTATCTGCATCACAGGTGATGGTGGATTTGCCATGCTTATGGCGGATTTTACAACTGCTGTTTATAACAGGCTGCCAGTTAAGGTTATAATATTCAATGACAGCATGTTAAAGAACATCAAGAAAGAGCAGGAGATGTACGGGTATAAGGCATTTGGGATTGAGTTCATTAATCCCAATTTTTCGGATTTTGCGAAATCTTGTGGAGGAGACGGGTTCAGGGTAGAGCGCCCAGAAGAGCTTGACCTTGCCCTTGAGCAGGCATTTTCTTCGAACAAGCCTGCTATTGTGGATGTTGTGATCGATAAAGATAAAATGGCAATGCCAGTAATAACAACAAAAACATGAAATGCATGGTTGAAAAAAACTTCACGGAACATTCTATTTATCCCATTTTTCAAGCCTTCTTGCCGCTTCCTGCAACGTTTCATCCTTCTTGGAGAACGTAAAGCGAAGCTTGTGCTTTCCCGGCTCGCTGTGATAAAAACTGCTTCCTGGAACTGCTGCCACACCAACTTTGTCAATCAAGTATCTTGCAAAAGCCATATCATCCATCCCTGTCCCCTCGGGCATATCCACAAGTATGTAATATGCTCCTTGGGGCATATGGCACCTGAATCCAGCGTTTGTTAACGTATTGTAGAGAAAGTTCCTCCTCTTTTCGTACATGCCTGCAATCTCTTTGTAATACGAATCAGGAAAACTGAGACCTGCAAGACAGGCGCGTTGAAGGGGAGTTGGAGCCCCGACTGTCAGGAAATCATGTGCCTTGCGTATCGCAGAGGACAGGGTTTTTTCTGCAATCGCAAAACCGATACGCCATCCAGTGACACTAAAGGTCTTTGAGAATCCGCTCAAAGTTATCGTCCTGTCTCTCATTTCATCAAATGAAGCTATGCTGATATGCTTCCTGTCGTCGAACACGATATACTCATAAATTTCATCACTCACAGCGATAACGTCATGCTCTGCGCAGAGATCCGCTATCAATTTTAATTCATCTTTTGTGAATACTTTGCCGCAGGGGTTACTCGGGGTGTTGATGATCAGAGCACGGGTTTTTTTATTGAATGCAGATACAAGAGCCTCTTCATTGATACTGAAATCATCATTTAGAGGGACAAACTGTGGAATTGCGCCTGAAACCGCTGAGTCAGGCCCATAACTCTCGTAAAAAGGCTCGAAAATGATAACCTCATCTCCCTCATTTATGATTGCAAGCATGGCAGCCATTAAAGCTTCCGTGGCTCCGCACGTTACAGTAATATCAGTTTCAGGTCGGCTTCGATGTGATTGTATTTGAGGGCTTTTTGAGAGATCGCATTTCGCAGGTCTTTTCCGCCACATGTGATCGAGTACTGGTTGTAATCTTCCATAATTGCAGATGCAGCAGCGCGCTTTATCTCATCCGGAGCCGGAAAGTCAGGAAATCCCCGGGCAAGGTTCACAGCATGACCTGTTACTGCAAGGCGGGACATGTCCCGAATTACCGATTCGGTGAAATGCTCTAATCTGTGAGAAAACATCAATCAGTACCCCGGAAAATTTTCACTATGAATCATAGCGTCTGGTATTTTCAATGTCTTAAGAATGTCAACCGAACTTGTTACCAGGGACGGGGGACCGCATACGTAGAAAACACATTCTTTATAATCTGGTATCTCTTCTTTGACCATCTGAACATCTATATGTCCACGTCTTCCTTTCCATTTCTCATCTGGCTGGGACAATGTATGGATTACCCTGAGGTTTTGATTTAGCTTTTCCAGGCGATCCAGTTCTTCCTTGAAAACTATACTATCTTCATTCCTGTTTCCGTATAAAAAAGTAATACGGGATTTCATTTCCTTATCCGTGCAGTATTTAATCATGCTTCTAAGAGGCGTTATGCCGATGCCGCCAGTAACCATCCCTACTCTGGGATATTCACCTTTGAAGATGAAATCTCCATAGGGAGCGTCAAGGTATGCCCAATCCCCTATTTTGAGCCTGTCAAGAGCGACTGAGAACTCATGGTCTGTGATCTTTTTTGTGAATTCAATGAACTCTTTTTCTGTCGGACTGCTTGATATCGTAAAATGCTTTGTGATTTTCTTACCTTCGTTCAGAATTGTTACGAATAAAAATTGACCGGGACCATAGTCAAATCCTTTCGGTCTCCTGAACCTGAAGCTCTTGACATCTGGTGTTCGTTTTATTATCTCGTAAACATTGGTTTCAAATTTCATAAATCAACCAACCTCTTTTCTACTGCTATCGAACTCGGTTGCCTCCTTCGTTAAAAAGTATCCCATCACCGTTCTGATGCTGACAGTAGCACCAAGAAAGAGAATCTCTTCCTGGCTGGGAGCAACAATCGTCCTCAAGATGTCACTGGCAACGAGAAAGTCCAGTCCAAATACGATCTTATGTGTGAAATCTCTGCGAATGTCATGAAAACTGAGCTCTATTGACCTTTTCAATTCCAGCTGCAAAGTTCTGGTTACTGTTAAACCCCCCCCCATAAAGTATTATTGCTGCTCCAGTATACGCAAAAAGCACTGACGATATATCTATGATTTCCGTATTGTATCACCTCTCCCCATCATTCTTCATAGTTATTACATGTCTTAATGTCTTTTTGCACCAGTGAGACTTCGTATTCTTTCCTGGTTCTCCTGAAATGAAAGATAAATTTCGCGTTTTGCCAACTCCCCAAAAAACAATTCGGGACATATACACAGTTCAGGAGGCACAACACCGCGCTTTTCAATTTTATTTTCAGCAATCATCTGGGCGATTATTGACGGCGGTACGCCTGTATCCCAGGTGCCTGCCGGTATATTCCATTTTGAATTTGATCTTGATTCACAGTATACTGCAACATTCTTTTTCTTTCGTTCGCGTTTTCCTCTCAATTCCACTCTCAGGAACTCCACATCTTTTATCCTGTCTTTTTCCGGAATAAACCTGTTCAGCAGACTCACGGTAAAGTCAAGGGGTACAACATCAATGTTCTTATATTTCACAGGAGTTGTTGATGCAAAACCTGTGTCTATGAGGAACTTTATTTTCTCAACGAACTCCTTCGGGAAACCGCCTTTAAAGCTGCAATTCTTGATACCTTTATCTTTGAACGATGAAGGGAATGTGGCAACTTCGGAATGGAGGGTATAAAAACAAGTTGCTCTGTTCACGGGCGGTGGAAACTCAATTTCTTCCTCCCCGCTGATAGGTTTCACATACTTTAATTTTCCGCCGGAGAATACTGCCGGTTCCATTGAAAATTCATCGAATATCGTACGCATCGAATAGGGAACCACAAACGGCATATCATACTTCGTATAATCCATGTCAGCGAACTGCACATGTATGGAGTCTATTGTATCAAGTAATCCTGAACCATAGGCAGCCATTATGTTTGTTATTCCTGGCGTTGCGCCGCATCCAGCGACTGCAATCTTACCTTTGTTCTTGAAACTGTTATTCAATTTCAACTGCTTTTTTGTCATGTGGAACAGGCCGCCCAGATCAACGTAATTCGTTTCTGCGGAAAGTGCAGCTTCCATTACCTGTAAATTCGTGGTGTACTGTGTTGCGTTGATTACAACATCAGAACCTCTTAGAAGTTCTATCAATTCCTGAGGCTCATCGGCATCTGCTCCTGCCCATTCTATATTATTGCTTTTGAAGGATTCTGCAAACGCTTTTGCTTTGTCTTCATTTCTTCCGGCAACGACTATTTTTCCCTTGAATGTTTCGAATAGATCGATTACCGTTATCCTCCCCATTTCCCCGTATCCGCCCAGAACCACAATTTTCATTTCAAATCACCGAGAGCATCATCCAGAGCCTCCAGTGTTCGGTTCAGGTCACCTGATGAATGCGAAAATGAAGTGTATATCGCTTCCTCGCCGTCTTCATCGACCATCACTCCTCTCTTTAATAGCTCATATTGCAGTTTTGTGAACATTTTCATATCACAAAAACCGAGGTCTCTGTAGGCAGTGATTCTTTCTTTATCTGTGAAGAGGAACTGGAACATCGTTGGAAAGCCGTGTACCACATGGGGGATCTTACGGTCTTTAAGGATCTCATCTATGCCCTTCATCATCTTTTTCCCGTAGCTGTAGAGGCTTTCCCAGACACTGCTTTTATCCAGTTCTTTCAAAGTAGCCTTACATGCGGTAAGTGAAACCGGATTCGCAGAATATGTGCCGCCGTGCATGACCTTTCCGGGTCCGATGAGCTCCATTATATCTTTTCTCCCTCCGAAAGCGGCTATTGGATACCCATTGCCCATGGATTTGGCAAAAGTAGATAGATCGGGAGTCACATTGAAGAGCCCCTGAGCACCCCCTTTTCCAAGCCTGAACCCTGTCTTTACTTCATCGAAAATAAGAAGGATGCCATATTCGTCGCAGAGTTCCCTGAGATACTTCAAATATCCCTCATTTGGAGGGATTGCAGAAGCGTTGCCCATCACAGGTTCGGTGATTATAGCTGCGACATCCTTGTAATTATCCTTAACTTTACTTTCTATTGATTCGAAATTGTTCCACTCGCACACCAGCGTATAATTCGACATCCCCTTCGAAATACCCAGGGAAGCGGGGATGGCTTCCTTTGCGCAGTGATATCCGGGTTTCGTAGAGAATGACACAGCATCGTGCCAGCCGTGATAATGACCTTCGAATTTTATTATCTTGTCTTTTGTTGTAAATGCCTTGGCGACCCGTATCGCTCCCATCGTTGCCTCTGTTCCTGAGCTTGCGAACCTGAGCATCTTAACCGAAGGTACAAACCTGCATATCGTTTTTGCGACTTCGATCATAAGCTCATTATCCGAAGCGTAGACCAGACCTTTTTCATCAGCAAGGTGCACAGCGTCATGTATTTCTTTATAGCTGTGACCGATTATGACAGGTCCGTAGCCCAGCCTGTAATCAATATATTCGTTGCCATCCACGTCCCAGATATGAGAGCCGACTGCTTTTTCAATGAAAATGCTGCATGGTCCGAACTCGTGGCAGGCACTTTTCATTAGCCTTGCATTTGATCCAACACCGGCGGGGATGATTTTCGACGCTTCTTTATACAGCTCCATCGATCTTTCCAGTTTTAATTTTTCTGCCATGTCTTTTCTCCAAAATTTTGAATATTTTATTTATTTTTCACCGTAAACCGTATAGTACCAGGGCTTCCTGACCGAACCTGTCTGGTCTATGTAAATATGCTTGACCTGGGTGTATTCCTCAAACGAGTATAATGAAAGGTCTTTTCCAAAACCGCTCTGTTTAAAGCCGCCGTGAGGGGTTTCTGAAGTTAATACTCCGTGCTCGTTTATCCAGACAGTTCCGTATTTCAGCCTGTTCGCTATCCTGACAAGGTCTGTTATATCTTTTCCCCATACCGAAGAGGCAAGCCCGTAAATTACATCATTTGCTTTTTCTACCGCCTCGTCAACAGTAGAAAAACCGGATACTGACAATACAGGACCAAAGATTTCTTCCTGGCATATCCTCATCTTCTGCTCAACACCTGTAAAAATGGTGGGTTCAAAAAAGTACCCCTTCTTCAAGTTTTCAGGTCTTTTTCCTCCATGGACAAGATTTGCGCCCTCTTCTATTCCTGATCTGACGTACACTTCTATCCGTTCCCTCTGTTTCCCTGATACCAGGGGCCCCATGTCTGTTCTCTCATCAAGGGGATCGCCGATCCTGATATTTTGCGCCTTTTCCACAAGCAGTTTGACAAATTCATCGTGGATGCTCTCATGAACGTAAACCCTTGTAGCAGCAGTACAATCCTGCCCGCTGTTCCAGAAGGCTGCGACCACAGCCCCTTCTGTTGCAGCATCTATGTTCGCATCGTCCAGAACTATGAATGGGGCTTTTCCTCCAAGTTCCAAATGGACTTTCTTCAGGTTGCCGGAAGCCATCTGCATGATCTTCTTTCCTGTGGAAGTATCGCCTGTTAGCGAGATCATATCAACGTTGGGACTGGTTGCGAGCTCTTCTCCTATGACCTCGCCCGGACCTGTAACAACATTCAAAACACCGTCAGGCACTCCGGCGATCTGCGCCAGTTTCGCGAACTCAAGCAGCGTCAATGGCGTAAGACTTGCAGGTTTAATGACAACCGTGTTACCTGCAGCCAGCGCTGGAGCCATCTTCCATACAGCTATGTATAAGGGATAATTCCAGGGGACCACCCCGACCACAACGCCAATGGGCTCTCTTCTGATAATGCTTGTGCCCAGCCCCGAATATTCGGATGCGGACTTGCCTTCAAGTAGCCTCGCCGCGCCTGCAAAAAACCTCAGATTATCAATGATGAAGGGAAGATCAGAATCCCTGCTGTATTTGATCGTCTTTCCCACGTTCATCGATTCCAGTGTGGCGATTTTCCGGGCATTGGCCTCAACAAGGGCTGCAAGCTTCCAGAGAATCAGGGAGCGTTCTGCCGGAGTTTTGTTCGACCAGGCGCCGCTATCAAATGTCTCTCTTGCTGCATCTATAGCGGATTTTGCATCTTCTTTTGTGCCCAGCGGAACATTTGCGATCACTTCCTCGGTGGCAGGGTTCCTGACATCAAAAGTTTCTCTCGATGATGACTCTACCCATCTTCCGCCGATAAACATCCTGTATTTTTCTACCATGGAATCACTCCTTATGATGAAAAGAATGTAATTTTTGTGATATAAAGTTTCTCAGATCCATTTCTTTTTCCTGAAATTGAGATTCAACATAATCGATCAACGTTATCCTTGTCTTCTCCATTTTCTTTTCACCTCCCTAAACATGTGTGATCTCCGTATGATTTGATACCTCCCAGAGAATAACCGAATAATCTTATTCTGTGCGCGCATATACAATAATTGTAAACTTTTCCATTCCTGTCTGTAAGCGTGACATTTTCTGGAGTTGCCTTATGCTGATGTGTGAGGGTAAGGCTGTTTTTGGATGCCAGTTCTTCTGCAAATGCCCTGATCCTTTCCGCATGCCCTAAAGAATAGACCGAAATGAGCAATGCAAGGCTTATGAGAAAATAGATCATTTTTTCCGGGAAATAGAAGGATACAACCGAAGAAATTATAACAACAGGCACTGCTCCGGTGAGCGAGCGAAAAGCTATTTTCTTATCTACGAGACCAAATCGCATGAATGCCATTGTGGAGCTGGATATCCCGAATGATTCCGTTATCAGTCCGAGCATCATGCTCTGCCCCCCGGAGTGAGACCAAATGCAAGTGCAGGGAATACAAGTGCAAAAAAGGGAACAAAAAGCGCCGCGCTGCTAATACCTACCGTATTTACGACAGTTGCAATCACGATGGAAACAGGGAACATCCACCAGAATTCAGTCCAGTAGCCAACATCTCCTCTGACAAGACCTGTCAGGATTAAAAGAAAAATCGGGATTAAGAGGAGAATCAAATAGTTCTCGTATTCAAGTGCTTTATCTGATATTCTCTTAAGCATGAAATCGTCACTTTTTGAATCTACAGACTCTAATTTCTCCCGCCAGAGTGCGATTTTAATATAACTTTCACTCTTCTCAAACTTCTTATTCGGACTTTTTATGTTCTTTCTTTGCATGCTCCATTAGCTCTGATTCAGACTTGAATGTAGCACCACACATATTACACTTGTATTGCTTTTCAGCCATGTTCTCTGTCACCTCCCTTTATTAGTGTTCGCTTTTCATTTTGATATCTTTTACGCTCACCGAAATTTAATGCATATTTGCATTAAGTCCTTTTCTTAAGGGGCTTTCCCAATGTCACAGAAGTACATTTCCTGCAGCTTATATCTGGCATAAACAAGGCATGCAGGACATTTGCAGCCTTTTTTTACGATTTTTTCTGGCGATTTACCCCTTGCGCAGAACAGCATTGGCTGTGGGGGATACGGCAGACTTGGACATGTTCCGCAGTAATTCATGCAGATAGCCAGATTTTCTTTTGTATCATCAACTGGCATTTCAAATTCCTCCAAAAAACAAATAAATTAATCACATCAGCATTTTCTTGAACATATTCCGGACCATCATTCTCTTCAGGATGAAATAATCCTGTGTAGCAGCCATCATCGCACGCTTTTCCATCATCTTCCTTTCTTCAGGCCAGGTAGACATTATTTTCTTCAAAGTTCCCATCAGTACCTCTCGTTTCTCTTTTGGAAGTTTTGTCATTTGATCGGTCCTGGTTTTAACAACCTTGATCCTGTCTTCTTCTGACAGTTCTGCTATCCCGTCGAGCATGTCGGTTATTGCGGCAATCCTTTTGTCTTCAGGCAGGGCGGAAAATTGCTCCATCCGTGCCCCCAGGATCTGACGCCTGTCCTCCTCGGGTTTTGATGCCAGCATTTGCATCATGTCTGCTACCTGAGCGAGCTTTTCAGCTTTTGCCTTGCGTTCCTGACAAGCTGGACACTTCTCAAAATGTTCTTCGAAAGACGCTGCATCTTTACCGGCACATTCTTCACATTCTTTTGCTAACTTTTCTAATTCTTCTCTTGCAGTCATAAAATTATTCACCCCAAAATGATAGTTGAGTTTTTATGATATATAGTTTCTTATATTATTTTTTCCTCAGCAATCCTTGAATTTCTTTCCTGATCCGCATGCGCATGCGTCATTCGGTACAAAGGTCTTTTTTGGTGTGCAACATCCAGCCATATTTGCTTTACCTCCATTTATTTGTCTTTTTCAGACATTAATAAAATTTACATCATATACGATAACTTCTTGGAGGTCGTGAGTAAAATGAACACAAACGAGTTGAATTTAAAACCAGTGAGATGACAAATTTAGAAACTGATAAAAGGATAAAATTATGAATCGATTAAATATCAAAAAGCTTGGAGTTATAGTGAACACGGTGGCAGGCGCTGGCGGATCATTCATTGAAAACGTGGCGTCCAGCGCAATTTCGAAATTCAAAGAAAGCCACATTATCCGTCCCCATCTCCTTGTTAGAAGGGAAGCGACTATCGCTGCTGCAGCTGACCTGGCTTCAAGGGTTGACGCTATCCTTGTGGTAGGAGGCGATGGAACCATGTCGGATGTTGCATTTAGCCTCTTTAAAGCAGGCGCAGCCACACCCATCCTGGGTGTCGGTGGAGGCAGCACCAATGCCGGGCCACTCATAACTGTAAGGTCTCAGGAGATTGACAGGCTTGATCCGTCTGCTTTCTCTGTTCAGGAGGTTGGAGGGATACTGGCTTCTCTGAATGGGGAAGGGATAGGGCTCGGTTTTAATGATGTAGTCCTGGGTGATACAGTCCTGACAACCGTTGAAGGGAGGGTGGTACAGGTTAACGCATCAGAGTTCATGAAAGGAAGGAAGAAACCCTCTCATCCTACAAGATCTGGAACCACGGATTCCGAGGTACTCATTAAACGCAGAGGTGAATCCCCTGTGAGTATACTTATTCACAAAGGTGTTTTTGGTCAGTTTTTCGCTGCTCCTCTTGAAAAAAGGTATCTTGGCAAGGGACTGGCAGGCGGCACTTCATTAGCTGCAGCCCTGGGTCTGCCTGCAGGGATTGCCATAACCAGCGAGCCTCTTGTGAATTTCAGCATCGGGGCAGAAGAGTTACTGCTAATGGAACCTATAATAACAAAGACCTCCAGTATCAGGGAGGCGGATAATGTGGTGGTCACAGGCATACGCGAAGGCACATGCCTTAACGTTGATGGGAACCCGCTGGCTCTTCTTGGACCTGGTGACGAGGTGCAGATGTGCTATGTTCCTGCTGCTGCGAAGGCTATGAAGCTCGTGAAAGAGACGGATTGATTAAAAAGATAATCGGTAGTGATATATTTACTCATTACCCCGCTGGGTATATTCGAATCGACTCGAATACCTGGTTGAGGTGGAAATTACGAGCAAAAAAATAATTGCGCATGTGCAACATGAAATCAGAAATACTACCTGCTTTCCGGGCAGCTATTCTTTTTGGAGATATTTATGTTAGACAATATAATTAATGTTTTAAAAAACAGATCATATCTGGCTTTAGCTATGCTTTCTGCCGGAGTTATGATTTATATTTATGGAGTATCCGCCAATCTAATTATGGGTGAGGAGATTAACCCTCTCAACGGTCTTTTTACAATTGTTATGGCCGTTCTATCAGGGATTTATCTTACAATCTTCACTTATAATCTCAGAATAATGAGAAGGAAAAACTCAGGAAAAGTGGGATTTACAGGCATGTTTATAGGTTTTTTCACCTCTGCATGTCCTATATGTGCGCCCCTGCTGGTATCTCTTCTGGGGATATCGGCACCGCTGGCTTTCATTCTGGGCAAAAACCTATGGTTGGAAATAGCTTCTATTATGCTGCTTTTATTCGGCCTGTATAAACTTTCGGACAGTATGAATAAGTGTCCGATTAGGAAGATAACCGAATGAGGCTCATTTTTAAGTCCGGGTTTCCGAATATGCGATATCACAGGGCGTATTTGTTCTCTCAGTATTCTTTGAATATACCCATTTCATTAAAGGCACTATAGCTTCCCGCAACGTTTTTCCATCTTCTGTCAGCGAGTATTCAACCCTGGGCGGTATTTCAGCATAGGCTTCCCTTTTAATCAGCCCTGCATTTTCAAGCTCTTTAAGCCTGTCTGAAAGTACTTTGGAATTGATCTCTCCAAGAACATCTCTTATCTCACTGTATCTTATCTTATGAGAGTTGCCAATGGTGTTAATGACCAGCAATGCCCATTTTTTGCTTATAATATCCATCACTCCGCCAAGCGGGCAGATGCAGTTACTATCCTTTTGTAAAGTCATTTTCTTCGCTTAAAGCAACTTATATTTCTTATACTTGCGCCTATAAATACTTTAAGTTACTTACTTTAAATAATAAACTACGTAGGTGATAAGAATGGGACACGAAATCGAAATCTTCACATCCGGCTGCTATCTGTGCAGAGAAACCGTGGAAATCGTGGAAAAGGCGAAATGCAGCGAGTGCACGCTGACAGAGTATAATCTGGCAGAAAAATGCGAATCTGAGATATGCCTTGTCAGGGCAAAAAAATACGGCATCAAAGCCACGCCAACAATAGTAGTGGACGGCAGAATCGCCATCGAAGGCAAACCGACTGTTGAGAAAGTTAAAAAAATCCTGGGTCTGTAATTTACAGACCCAATCCATTTACAAGACGATTGGGAACGTTAAGTCTCTACTTCAGGGGACCTGTGAATGTGTAGTCGTTATCCTTCTGCTTACCATGGCAGTCGTTGCACATGCCTACTTTCCCTTCAGCCCGTACCTCGCCTGTGGGTGAATACTTTGCCCAGAACCAGCCGTTGTGTGCTGGATCGTAGCCTTTTTCCTTATACATGACCGTGAGCGCAGCTAGCGTCTTGTCGGGCATGTAGTTCTCTTTTATTATTATGCTCCCGTCAGGCATGCTGCCTGTCTTACCCTGTATTGCTGATAGCCCTTTATCATTCACATATGTTATGAGCAGGTCACCGTGGGGACTTCCCGCACTCTTAGGATAAAATTCGCGGGTGCCGCAAAGTTATGGCTGATTGAAAAAAGAGAGGGAACAAATATATCCTTCCCTCAAATTGTTCACGGCATATGCACTACAGATGGACCAAATTTCGGGTATGTCTGGACAGCCCTGATGTTTGCCTGGACTATTCCATTCCCAAGATCTTGCGGGTAGGATATACCCTGTGCGATCCCTTCACCCCATGGGGCTATCACCGTGCAGCGGAATGTGATCCCGTTGTTAATCATGTCCGAGATTATGGGTTCTGCAGACTGGTAATGTATAATCAATGGTTTCACATTGGATGGATTTTTTCCACTATTTCCAGGCCCTGTTACGTCTATGTTGTAGTCCCCATAAACGATCATTGAACCTGCAGGTACAGTTTTCCCGGCAGTGCCGCCGTATTTTCCATACAGCATAGTTGGGGCCATAAAGACTGACATGAATCCGCCATCACGCACAACCCAGCCTTCGTCCGGGATATCCATGCCAGAGATATAGTAGGCGCGGTACTCGTTCCTGGGGTCGAGTCCGAAAGCAACCGGGTCTGTGTCGACACCGAACTCGTCCTTGAAGTATTGTATCGCTTTGTTCTTTACTTCAGCAATCTGTGCGTCAGTACGTCCCATGACAGTCTTATGATACCAGACTGCCAGATCCCCTTCTGCCGGAGGCACACTTGAGTTGTATTGGCCCGCGGCCATGAATACGACAGTCTTATCAAAGCCAGCAGGTGTGCGTGCAGGTGTATTTGCATAGGCGATTCCTATAGTGGCGATCAGCACTATAGCGAGCAATGTAATGCTCTTAAGATGTTTTCTTTTGATATGTTTCATATTTTTCATCTCCTTTGTCAAAAAGCCATTCCTTTTATGGCTTCTTCAGACAACTGAACCATTCATATGATGTATCATAACTGTCCCGGAGTAGTGAGTAAAAGTATCACAAGCGATTAAATTTTCGGCGAAGGCTTGTATATAAAAATATAGTTAGTATATTTTTATAACGGCTAAGTATATTGTGATAAACCGACAAATAAAAAATAAATATTATTGGAGGATAAACATATGGCTGAGCCAAAAATATTAATAGTGTATGCATCGAGAACAGGTAACACGGAAAAACTCGCGCAGGCAATTGCTGAAGGGGCAAGGAGTGCTGGCGGGGTCAGTGTCGAGTTGAAGAGAGCAAGGGATACTAAACCCTCAGATGCAGGTGCTGACGCTTTTGCATTTGGTTCTCATTCGGCTTTTGAATATATGGCAGGGGAGCTTAAAAGTCTATTTGAAGATTTTTATACTATAAGGGATAAACTGACAGGCAAACCTGTACTGCTTTTCACCACAGGGCAGGGAGGGCAGAGTTCGGCTCTGGCATCAATAGACAGGGTCGTGGGTGTATTCAATCCTTCCTGGGTTAAACCAGGTGTAGCCGTGCAGGGTGCGCCTAAAGATGCAGATAAAGCAAAAGCAAGAGAAATGGGCAAGAAACTGGCAGAGGCTGCGAAGAAAAAAGTAAAATAATCAGATCTGATTGTCATTTTCAAAATTCAATCCGGGTCAGGACTGGTATTAAATTATTTAATTATTTTAATAAATCCCTCCCTGATTTTATGCCCTATTTCATTTGCTATCTCAATGACATCCTTCTGGTCTTCTATTGCCGTATATTTATCATTTGACGGTACAGCACTTTTACCGAACAAAAATGGAACGCCGCTTATTTTGCAGGTTCCTCCATACCCACAGGAAAGGCACGAAACATTCCCGGTTCCGCTAAGCTTACCGACGACGTTAATTCCCTCCATTTCCATAAAAGCCGCAATCTGGTCCGCGGCATTATCTACGCTTGGTATTCCTCTTCCTACTCCGACTGCCAGGGCTGCCCCGATTTTACCTTTGTTGAGCATTCTTTGGTGATGCATTGAGTACATCCTTTCGGTCAGCATCTTAGTTCTTGAGTCAAGAGTGCCGTAAGTAGGATAGCCGCCAATAACAAGAGCAGCACATTCTTTGATCTTATTTTCGATTATATACCAGTCGTCCTGCTGCTTGCAGATATTGTCCCCGGCACAGCCAAGACATGCCCTGCATGGATGGATATCGTACTCTGAAAGTTTAATAAATTCATAATCAAGGCCAGTAGCTTCAAGCACTGTTTTAACCAGCCTGTCGGTATTGCTGTTTTTAACCGGACTTCCGCTTATTCCTAACACCTGCATTTTAAATCACCTGCTTTTCTACTGTTGCTCTCTATCCTTTTTCTAATCAACTCTCCAATCCTTTGCGCCTCAGCCATCACCTCGGGTTCATCCTTTACTGATCTATAGCTTTTCAGAAACCTGGCAGAGCCGTGTGCATAAGGTTTGTTATCAGGGAGGATCTCAAGGTACCCTTTATATGCTTCCCCAACGCCAAAATCCATTCCAGTGAGTTCTTTTGAGTAAGCATTCCAGACAGGATAATTGCATGTCTCACCCGGTCCGCAAACAAAACAGCACGGCGTACCTTTAGCCGTTATGCTTCCGACTATCTCCATCCCTCCGGCACGAAGGGCATTTCCCATCCACTCTGCAACCATCTTTTCAGCAGCTACTCCTACAGCCACCGTTGCTGCGATTTTTCCGCGCATCAGGAGTTTTACATGCCTCTTAGAATACAGCCTCTCTATAAACGCTTTCATAAAAGCGCTTGCAGCACCATAGTATGTTGGCGACCCGACCACGATAGCATCTGCTTCCATGACTTTCTTTGAGAGCCGCTTGAAATGATCGTTGAGGACGCATTCATTGGTCCGGACACATTTCATGCATGCTATGCAGGGACCTACATTTATTTCCGATAATTTGACAAATTCAGTCTCTGCACCCGTAGCATCAAGTATTGCATTTATCAATGCATCAGTATTGCTATTCTCTGTGGGACTTCCACTCACTCCAAGAACTTTCATTTCATACACCTCTTCGAAATTAATTTTTTATCTAAGTAAGCGGTACAGCGAGTGAATCCAGGAATTTATTGTAGCCTGTGAACAATTCCATCACTCCAAGCACTTCTACGATCTGGCTCTCTGTAATCCCAAAAGATTTTAGCTCGTCGGTTTCAGTATCAGTGATCTTATGCGGTGTGAGTGTCGCTTTCCTGGCATATTCCAGGATTTTTTTGTCTCTGGGCGTAATCTGGGTACTCTCAATGTTTTTTGTCAGATCATCGATTCTTTCCTGGCTAAATCCCATCATCTGAAGTGCCATAGAGTGCGCAGCCACACAATATTTACAACTATTTGCTGCAGACACCACTACTGCGATGCTTTCCTTAAGCTCACGCGGGAGTTCGCCATTCATCAGCAACACCTTTGTTTTTTCCCAGTTCACCCGCAGCAGTGCAGGAAAATGGGCATATGTCTTGAAAAGATTCGGAACCATTCCGAAAGCTGCTTCAATATCATTATAGATCGCCTTAACCTCGTCGCTTGCTTCTTCTTTTTCTATAAGTTTTATCCTCGTCATATTTATTCTCATGCTTCTTCCTCCAACATTGCTTTTATCTCCCCTGCTGTTTTTGAGATCGGGCAGCCGGAAGCATGTGTTTCACATTTGAAACATGCGCTCTTTACGGCAGCTAATGACTTTTCAGCTTCTTCTTTTGTCACACTTTTGTTTGTATATTTCCATTCAGGCATTTATTTCACCTCAATAACATATTGTCAGGTTATTTAGATATACTTAGCCGTCATAAAAATATACCAACTACATTTTAATATACAAACATAACCTTCAAGGTTTTAATAGAAACCTTTTTAGCCTGATACGACAAAACAACTTCTCATATGGCTAATAAAAGAGATAGTTCTCAGAGGGAAATCCTCGAAATAAAAGAAAAGCTGTATGAGATGCATAATGACCTGAAAAGATTTATGGAGAAGTCAAACCGGCAGCACCTTGAACATGTTCTTTCAGGTTCCCGTACTAATTTTACGAATGCGATCATCGGGCATGTTCTTGACGATATCGAGGGAGGTCTTGAAAATAATATGGTTAAAAAATGCGAGATGAGGGAGACCTGTAAATCCAACTTCACAGGATTCCTGCAAAATAATGCAAGCCTGATAAAACAGGACGATGTTCATGAAGATGTTATTTTGAAAAATCAGTCAGATTTAACCGATATGAGAAGCAATGCCCCGTCGAAGCAGTGCGAGAAATGTTTTTCAAATGTCCAGACTCTTTTCGGGAAGCAGGTTGATTTAATGCGGTCGCTTCAAATATATAGCACAGATAAAGAAAAGAAGCAAGAAATATCAGTATTACCTGACGAACAGATAGTTAATGACATACTTGAGCCGCTATCCAACAGGCAGCGCCTGCAAATACTGAAAGCAATAGCAATAGAGACAAAAACCTTTTCTGCGCTTTCCGAACTCACCGGACTTCGCGGCGGCAATTTACTTTTCCATTTGCAAAAACTGCTTGATAGTGGAATGATCTTACAGCGCCATGAGCGGGGGGACTACATGATCACGGATAAGGGATTCAAGGTCTTGAGAAGTATAGGTGATATGTATTCCGTATTAAACTCCTGAAGTTATACATGGTATTCAATAATAGGGTGAAGTTATGGATTCTTTGAATAATGAAAAGAAAATAGAATTCCAGACCGTGGAAGAGCTTATGATGGCCCCTGAGCCTAATTTTAATGATGTCATACGATGTGTTTTTAAGATAAAGGATTATGAGATAGAGGTTTATTTTTATCTTCTTGATCATCCCAAATCAACTATTGCTGAAGTATCAGAGTCTCTTAAAAAGGATAGAAGTTCTATCCAGCGTTCGATCCAGACATTAAAGGATAAAGGTATGATAAACCGAAAATTCAGGGTACTCGGGGTGGGCGGTTTTACATACATTTACATTGCATTACCGCTTGAAGAAACAAAGAAAATCATGGAACGTGAGCTTCAAATCTGGTATAATATGATGAACGGACTTGTAATGAGTTTTGAAAAAGCTAATCGATAGTGTTTATTTTGCTCACTACCTGAAGAAGGTTATCTACATTAAGATAATTATTAGATTGTCTGAAAAAGACACCTAAAACGGAGGTACAAAAATATGACAGGCTGTTGCACACCAAAAAAGACAACTGCGCCGAATGACGCATGTCCATGCGGATCCGGAAAGAAATTCAAGGATTGCTGCGGAAAGAAATAAAGAAACAAGGTAAAAAAAAAGGAACAAGGTGATGATTAATGGCAAAGATGTGTTCGATGGAAGGCTGCAAAACTTCCGAAGGAATGTGCAATCACGAAAAAATGATGGCTGTAGTGATGATTGCGGCTATCATAGTCGTTGCAGCAAAATTACTGAATGTGTTCTGAAGATGGCAGATTTTCTGCCTTCTTCAAAATAAAAACAACCTGGGGAAAATAAATGAAAAGTCACTGTTGTGAAATAGATGATACCAAAGATGGCACTGCTATTTGCAAAGAATGCGGCAGCACCGGGAAAAGAGTTTTAGAAATAACATTGAAAAGTATGGTCAAAGAACCGGCATTTGAACCTATCGAGCATCCGGATGGATTCTATTTTTGTGGGACGCCCACATGTGGAGTTGTCTATTTCAACAACGAACAGCAGGTTTATTTGCATAAAGAGGATGTAAAAGTCAGGGTTGGCATAAAAGAAACCGAAAATCCTATTCCAGTGTGTTATTGTTTTGGATGGACTCAGAAAAGAATTTTTGAGCAGATCAGGCGCCTGGGATATAGTACTGCTGTCCAGGAAATCGGTGTAAAAATGAAAGCCGATGAATGTGCCTGTGATATAAAAAATCCTTCTGGAAGATGCTGCCTTGGTACTGTCTATAAAGTTGTAAAAAAGGAATGGAACAATATCGCGTTTTTTAATCATGCTAACAATCTGGAAAATATCAATATACTGACAAATATCGACGCCATTGAGATGAAGATTTTCAGATGTTTAACATCAGCATCTCTGATGATTCTTGGTCCTATCTGCCCTCCAATGACAACTGATGGTAATACGAATATTAGAACATTTATCAATATAGTCCTATTCTCGATAAGTCCACCAACAAACACCGAGTTCATTCGGGTCATGGCAGCTATAATATCTACGATAAATATGATGACCACCGCTGAACCAATGACCTGGGAAGGATGTTCAATTTGTTCATGGTTCCACATCCCAGGTACTATCAACTTACCCAGACCAGTGGCGATTAATCCTTTTAAGAAGCCGGCTAAAAATCCTAATTCCCAGAAAACTCTCTGATGTTTTATTGGTACTTTCTGAGAAGTGATGCTGACAATAAGCTGGTATGTTCCATATATGAGTATGAAAGACCCAAAAATAAATATGAGAACTTTTTCATTAACATAAGACGTTAGAAGAGAACCGAAGACAGCAGCAGGAACTGTGGGGATCAAATACTGTTTGACTATGTACCAGTTGACTGTTCCCTGATAAGTATTTCTGACAACTCCACTGCCGAATCCAAATATCATGGTTAAAAGCGCCAACCAGAAAACGATTTTAATATCCAGTTCAATGAAAAATAGATATACTGGTATCCAGAAATTAGCCCCAGAAATGCCAGCAGACATTGAAAGGATAGCGATGAATATGCCAATGGGGAAAAGATACCAATATGTGAGATCCATAGATGTTAAATTACTTATGATATATATATGTCTGTAGTTCGGGAATATTCCCATCGGTGAAGATATTGAAACGCATGAAGATATGGCAAGAGTTCACAATGCACTTCTTGCAGCAAAAGAATTCAAAGATGCAAAAGATGAATTTAAGCTCATCTTTGATGGAACTGGAACCAAGTGGATCAAAGAGCTCTCTAAACCTGAGCACATGTTTCATGAACTATTTGATTCATTAAAGGGCAATTCTACCAAAGTTTGCAGCTATTGTGCAGGGGCTTTTGGGGTCAAAGAGAGTGTAACAGCATCCAGCATTCCTCTCATAGAAGAATATGAGGGGCACCCGAGCTTCAGGGAACTGCTGTTGAAAGGTTATCAGATAATTACATTTTTAAATAGCCAGTAGCATTTGTTCTGCATCTAGAGACATTCTCAAGAACATTTATATGAAATAACATCTGTAATTGATATGCGGGGAATTTATTATGTATAAAAAAGTGATAATACCCTTTTTAATCCTGTTCTCTTTCCTCATAATGGGATGTGTGGAAAAGACCCAAACCCCTGAGACTTCAGCTGACTGGAAGAGCACTTGAAATAGGACGCGAGGTGATAACATGGAAAAATACGATTTAATAATATTAGGCAGCGGCTCTGCTGCCTTTGGGGCTGCGATAAAGGCAGTGGATTTGGGAGCAAAGGTAGCCATGATTGAAAAAGGCATAATAGGTGGAACCTGTGTGAATGTGGGCTGCGTGCCCAGCAAACATTTACTCAGGGTTGGAGAAATCAATTACTACAAGAATCATGGTCATAGAGGGCTAGATGTAAGTTCGTCCCTTGACTTCGACAGCACGATAAATGAGAAACGAGAGATTGTGGAAAGCTTAAGGAAGGGCAGGTATATCGATGTAATCGATGCTTTAGGGATAACTCTGGTAAAAGGGCAGGCTGTTTTCGTTTCAAAAAATGAAGTGAACGTGAAAGGAAGAATTCTACAGTCAGATAAGTTCATTATAGCTACAGGATCATCGCCAGGTATCTTACCGATAGAAGGGATCGACAGGATTGATTACCTTACTAACGTTGAAGCCATGGAGCTATCCGAACTCCCTGAATCCATGGTGGTTCTGGGCGGAAGGGCTCTTGGGCTTGAATTTGCCCAGATGTTTGCACATTTCGGAACAAAAGTTACCGTGCTCCAGAGAAGTCAAAGAATAATACCTGAAGAGGAAAGCATAATCTCAGATTATCTTAAAATCTATCTTGAAGAAAAAGGAATCATTTGCAGATGCAGCTCAATTCCGATGGAACTTGTGCCAAGAGCGGTACTGGCAAAAGATACACGCGGACTGGTAAAAATGGTGATTGATGCAAAAGAGGAACGCATACTGGGAGTGCATATATTAGCTTCCCTGGCTGCGGATATGATCCATGAGGGAGTGCTTGCTGTAAAATATGGCATGACAATTGATGATATTATAGATACTGTCCATGTTTTTCCGACAATGACCGAAGCAGTAAAACTTGCAGCACAGTCCTTTAGAAAAGATATCAGCAAAATGAGCTGCTGTGCTGAGTAGAGCAGATATTTTGTACATTTTGTTAATTACTGAATTACAGTTATAACAACATGAATTGAAACGTCATGTAAAAGCGTCAAGTTAATGTTAATATGAGGTCATGTAATATTTAATAGAGAGATAATTATGACAATAAAAATAGCACTTGTAACAGGAGGAAGCCGGGGACTTGGTAAGGATATGGCACTTTCCCTGGCAAAAAAAGGTATTGATGTGATACTGACTTATAATACCAATAAAGTGGAAGCGGAAAAAGTAGTTTCGCAAATTGAGAGAAGCGGAAGAAAGGCTGTTGCATTAAAATTGGATGTTTCGGATATTAAATCATTTGACAAATTTATTTCTGAACTACTGATTTCTTTGCAAACAAATTGGAATACAAACAAGTTTGACTTCCTGGTAAATAACGCAGGTATAGGAGTAACTTTACCAATACCACAGGTTACTGAGGAAGCCTTCGACAATTTAATGAATATCCATTTTAAAGGAGTTTACTTTTTCACACAGAAAAGCCTTCCCAATATGAATGACAATGGAGGAGTTGTTTTTATTTCATCCGGGACAACACGATTTTGTGTCCAGGGTTATTCAGTTTATTCATCATTAAAGGGAGCTGTGGAAGTATTCACGAAGTATGTTGCTAAAGAATTTGGTCAACGTGGCATACGTGCGAACGTAGTTGCGCCGGGAGCGATTGAAACAGATTTTAACAATGCAGCTATACGTAATAATCCTCAAATGAAATCCTTTGTGGCAAGTCAGACAGCATTAGGACGAGTTGGAAAAGCGGATGACATCGGCAGTGTTGTAGCATTCCTTTGCACAGAAGAAGCAAAATGGATAAATGGGCAAAGAATTGAAGTGTCTGGAGGAGTAACATTATAAAAGATTTTCTTAAACTACGAATACATTCGTAGTTATAGCAATCTCTTTTAATATCCATATCCATTAATAATAACAATGCCAGAAAACCAGAAAGATCCGGGCAATGAGAAACTCCTTATATTGCCGCTGGGAGAAGAATCCAGGAAGATAACGCAGGTTATCTCAAACGATACTGCAAGGCATATAATTGAGCTTCTGGCTGATGCACCGCTTTCTGCCTCGGATATCGCACAGCGTTTGCAGGCGCCCCTTACCACTATTGCTTACAATCTTGAAAATCTGGAGAGCGTTGGACTTGTCAAGGTCGAGAGGATAAAATACAGCGAGAAGGGGCGGGAGGTCAAGATTTATGCGCCAGTGAGAAAGCTCATCGTTGTTGTTCCTGAAAAAACGGATAGGAGGTCTGTGGCTGATATGCTCAGAAAGTACCTGGGCGTGATTCTGGCCGCGGTTCTTGCCTCAAGTCTCATTGAGTTGTTCACAAAAGGAGCAGACTTAATGCAAAACTATGATTATTCACAAAAAGAAGTGCCTGTTCCCTCTCCAGACGTTTCGCAGTTGCCTTCCATCACTTCCACGCCTTTGCGGATTGTCAATGAAACCATAAAAGGTGGAGAGGTCACCGGAATAGTTCCTGCGCCCGCAGATGTCTTGAATGCCAATGCTACCGCAACGTCAGCCACTGTGCAACCTGCGGTGCTTGACAACGGTGTGGCAAGCCAGGCGGCGCCTGATATCTTCACAAACTTAGCGAAAACTATTGCCGCACATCCCGGGCTGCTTTTCTTCATGGGATGCCTGTTCGTGATTGCTCTGTTTATTGTCATGGATTATCGCAAAAAGAGGACAAGCTTATATTAATATGTGTAAATAATAACAAACATATACTTGAAAAGGTCTCAGAGTAATTTTAGTGCGCTATGGCAATAGATCAAGAATCAAATCCAATGAGTTGTCCTCGGTGTAAGACTGAACTTCAATATGTTGGAACACGAAAGTTCCATGAGGGAACCAGGTGGGGATTCCTTGGAGAACTGGGTGAGTTATTTGTGAACCGCGAACACTTCGATGTTTATGTCTGCCCGAGGTGTGGTCGTGTAGAACTCTTTGTGGATGGGTTCGGAGAGGAATTCCGACCTCATTAATCGGGGAACTTCGATCCTTTTTGCTTTTCTTGGCGGCGCTATATTAAAGACAACAAAATCTTACCACTTTATTGACAAGTCCTGAAATGTCTTCTCTTCCAACATTTTTATCGATAACTGCCACAAGTTCGCACCCTCGTTTGAATAACTCAATATCCTCTTCACTATCTATAACTATTATTCTTGGCTTGTCGGAAAGCGTGAATCCATCAGCAAGCACGATATTACAATCTGTGAAGTGTTTCTCAATGATATCATCAATCTCAGGTTTGCTATTTGCCTTTTTTATAACCGCAAATTTCACCGACGATATAATTGCCACTGTATCCGCTCCTGCGTTTGCATATTTCCATGTATCTTTGCCTTCGATATCGATCTCAAAATCCCCATGCTTATGGTATTTCAGGGCACCCACCCTCAGTCCCCGGGCTTTTAGCTTTGAGATCAATTCTTGCATGATCATTAATTTCATCCTTTTACTTTTTCCCACTATGCAGATTACAGGAGGCTTCATGAATCAACCCTTTCTATATCTTCGCAGGTATTGATATTCATAAATGTTGTCAGATCGGGATCTATTTTACGTATCTCTTCAACAGGTACATAATTTATTTTAAGTCGTAAAACAGGTGCAATTATGGTGGTTTCACGTTTTTCAAGTGATTTTTTTGTTTCATTCATCATCGATCTGCAATTATAAACAGCATGAAGGGGCTCAAGAAATCCATCACCCCATCGAGGGATAGCCGCATCATGATCCTTGCACTTTGAAAATAGCATATCTACAGCTTTTTCATTAATAAAAGGCATATCGCAGGCCGCAATAAAACAATATTCATTCTTGCAGATGGAAAGCCCTGAAAGTATACCAGCCAGCGGTCCGGTGTTTTCATACAGATCATAAGCATACCGCAGATCCGGGAATATCATCTTAAAAAGCTCACCCTGTGCCTCATCCCGGACGGAAATTATTATTTCATCCACTACTTTTTCAAGGCTCCTGATGACAAAAGATATGAGCGGCTTCCCTTTTATTTCAACCAGGGCTTTTTCGCAAAACCCAAGGCGTCTGCCTCTGCCTCCGGCAAGAATGAGAGCTGAGTATGACATATTTTCAGTTAAATAAGAGTACAGGGCATATTAATGCTTCGAATATCAGGGGGTGAAAAAATCACACTGGCTTTTCGTTATATATATAAACAATAAGATCAATTGCACGAAGGGAACTTTCATGAAAACATGTATAATGTGCGGCGGTGAAGGAACAAGACTAAGGCCGCTAACCTTTGATCGGCCAAAGCCCATGATTCCGCTGTTGAACAAACCATCCGTAGTTCATCTTGTGGAACATCTGGCTATCGAGGGTTTTAATGATATCGTTCTTACGCTGGGTTATCTCGGAGGAGAAATTGAAGCCTCACTTGGTGATGGAAGTATGTATGGCGTTCATATCGAATACGTCCATGAAGAAGAAAAACTGGGAACAGCAGGAGGAGTAAAGAATGCGGAGGAGTTGTTTGAAGGTGAGCCTTTCATGGTGGTAGGAGGCGATCATGTAATGGATCTTGGACTTCGTGAATTTGTCCGTTTCCATGAGAAAAATGATTCACTTGTTACGATAGGTCTTATTCCAATTGATGACCCGCGCGATTATGGTATAGCGGATCTTGATGTAAATAACAAAATCAACAGGTTCTTTGAAAAACCAGGGCCTGGAGAGATATTCAGCAACCTTGCAAGCACCGGCATTTATGTTTGCGATCCGGAGATAATGAAATGGATCCCTCAAAAGAAATATGATTTTGCAAAGGACCTATTCCCGGATATCATGAAAAAAGGCGAAAACATCAATGGTTTCCTTGTGCACGGCAGGTGGACGGATATCGGAAACCCGCAGGCTTACAGGGAAGCATGCAGATGGATGCTGGAACAGATGCCAGGCACAAAAATCTCAGGGCGCCTGAATATTAAGGATGCCAGAGTAACAGGGCCAATTGAAATAGGGCATGATGTGTCACTTGGTTCAAATTCGGCCATTGTAGGCCCTATAGTGATTGGAGAAAACACGACTATTGGGGATAATGTACTGATAGGTCCCTACACTTCGATAGGCTCAAACTCTAAGATCGGAAACAATTCAAGGATCCTGTCTTCTTATATATTTAATAATGTTGAGATCGGCGAAAATAATGCAGTTTCCAGCGCTATTATCGATAATTCTACAAGGGTAAAAGATTCATGTATACTCGAAACTGGCACTGTTATCGGTCCAAGAGTTATTATCGGGGAAGAAGTGACAGTAAATTCAATGGTAAGGATATGGCCTGAAGTCAGGGTAAAAAATGGGACAAAAGTAAGTGAGAACCTTGGAAATGAAGATTTTGGAAATAATATTAAAGGTTCCTAATTATTTCCACAGTTCCGTCTTTTTTCCCGATATATACAATATCTACATTGGTGAATATCCCGTGTTCTACGATGCCCGTGCAATATGAAAGCTCTTTATTTAATGATACAGGGTCATCGATTTTCCCGAAATCTGCATCTATTATGAAATTCCCGTTATCCGAGATGACGGGCCCATCCTTATTAACGCCCATACGCACCTGTGTTTTCCCACCGAGTTTTGAGACATTTTTTTCAACGAGTTTACGCGCAGATGGTATGACTTCAAGGGGAACCGGGTGACTCAACACATCAGCCATTTTTGATTCATCGACGACTACAACGAAGTTTTTTGCAGATTCAGCAACGATCTTTTCACGTGTATGCGCCGCACCTCCGCCTTTAATTGCTATGAAATTTGCGACCTGGTCTGCGCCGTCAATATCAATATCAAGAACAGGATGCTCATCAAGCGTAGTGAGTGGTATGCCGTTCTCGGCAGCCAGGAATGCTGACTGGTAGGATGTGGGAACACCAAGCATTTTTAAGCCATCGGCGACACGCCTTCCCAGTTCTTTTATCGCATAAGCGGTTGTGGAGCCTGTGCCAAGCCCCACGACCATATTGTTATTTACAAGATGAGCTGCCTGTTCCCCCGCTGCCTGTTTGGGGTTCTTAATGGAATTTTTCATGATGGGGGCTTGAATGTCTTTTATTTAAATAAATGATTTGGACTTATCCCGGGTTTTCGTCATCGCTTGCAGTTTTACACTTTTTTATATGTGTGCAATTGGCTACCCGGCACACTTTGATTTTTGCACCGCATTGATTGCAGTAAAATCCCGCAGAAAAAATTAAAGGCTGACGCTCGGGGATATTCAAAAAGGAATTATAGCGAGGCATTATTTTATCTCCTTTTTGCTTTCAATCTTAAAAACTACCCTGGATTTCGGATCAATGTCCTGAACTATTGTCTTTGTCATATAGTCCAACTATATCCCACTTAGTATATAAAGAAAAATAAGCGATCATTCTCGTTTTGATACAGACATTATTTTCGGATATAATAAATAGAGATATACTCGCGAAAGCAAAAAGAAGGGGTGAAATTATTGAGGACCTTGCATATTTTTTATGTTCAAACTCAGGAAAACTGGCAAGTTTCACAAAGTTAACAGGCACCTTGAACTCGATGGGAATTAAAGTATCAGTACCTACTTTTGAAAAATACTTCTCGATTATGAAAGAGGCGTTCCTTTTCTTTGATCTTAGTATATATTCATACAAAGTTAAGGATCAATTGCAGTATCCCAGAAAGATTTATTGTATAGATCCAGGTTTCATAAATTTTGCCGGGTTCAAATTTTCAGAGGACCGGGGAAGATTAATGGAAAATCTGGTCGCGATTGAACTTCAAAGGACAAAATCCAAAAGTCCTTTGGTAGAAATATTCTACTGGAAAGATCAAGAGGGGCACAAAGTCGATTTTGTTATCAGGGAAGGTCTTGCGGTAAAGCAGCTCATCCAGGTGACAAATGTTTCAAGGAGAGAAGAAATACAAAAAAGAGAGATCACAGGTCTAGTGAGGGCAGAAGAAGAATTTAAATGCAGCAATTTGTTTGTAATAACCTGGGAATTTGAAGGAGAAGAGATGGTAGATGGTAAGAAAATAGTTTATAAGCCAATATGGAAATGGCTTTTAGAATGAGGAAAAATATTCGATATCAATGCGCAAGCTGCAGAAATACATCTTCAAGATCAGGCTGGGAAATCTCAATATTATTGATATGAACATCACAAAACTTCTTTAAGATGTTATTAAGAATCAACTCAATGTTTTCTGCGACGATCAAGACTCTCCCGGTCTCATATTTGATATCAAGGATATTCTGGATGTCATTCAAGGAGGAAATTTCAAACTCGCCTTCATAATCAATTATTATTTTTTCGCCAAGTTTCATTTGCCTCTTTAGTTCAATTGGCGCGGCATTTGCGATTATTTCCCCATTCTTGATAAAAGCAATGCGTTCGCATAGCTGTTCAGCTTCCTTCATATAATGGGTTGTAAGAACAATAGTGATCCCTTTTTCGTCATGTATTGTTTTTATTAATTTCCGTATTTTTATCGCCATATCCGGGTCAAGACCGACCGTAGGTTCATCGAGGAACAGGAGGCGCGGTTCGTTAAGGAGGGCTTTTGCAAGAGAAAGACGCTGTTTTGTTCCTGTTGAAAGCGAATCAAACCGGGTGTTCCTGAACGTCTCAAGTTCGAGCATACCAATTACATTATTTATTGATCTTTCCCTGTTTTCCAACCCGTAAAGCAATGAAAAATATTTGAGATTTTCATAAACCGTGAGGCTCCAGGGAAAATTTGGGTTTCCGCTGCTGATATTAACGATGCATTTTACACTATTGGGATCTTTTAATGCGTCTATCCCGAAAACTTCCACTTTCCCCGAATCAGGTATCGATAGCGTTGAAAGTATGGATATGAGCGTGGTTTTACCTGCCCCGTTCGGGCCAAGGATGCCAAAGACCTCCCCTTCCTCAATATTGATGGAAACGTTCTTCAGTACCTCTTTTTTTCCGCCCGGACTTTTATAAAATTTGTATATCCCTTCAGCCTTAACTGCAAGCATGACTTTGATAATGAGTTATTATGAAATAAGTCTTTATCTTTTCGGGATCAAGGGGTAGAGAATACCTCTAGCAAAGCCACGCTATAACGTAGTTTAATCATCCTTCGCCCGCTTTCTTCTTTAACTCCGCGAGGGCATTAAGTGCCTCAATGGGCGTCATTGCATCCACATTGAGTTTCTTGATTTCCTCTACAACCGGCGATTCCTTCATAGCATCATCCGAATCAAAAAGCATGAGCTGTGTATACCTGGCGCTGTCCTTTCCCCTGCCCCGGATGCTGCTTCCATTTTCCACTTCTTTTAAAATCTCTTTTGCCCTCTGCGTCACCTTAAGAGGCACTCCGGCAAGCCTTGCCACATGAATGCCATAACTTTTATCCGTAGCGCCAGGAATTATCTTACGGAGGAACACAAGGTCGTTGCCTTCTTCTTTCACTGCGACATGGTAATTCTTCACCCGTTTTAAGACCCCGCTCATTACAGTTAGTTGGTGGTAATGCGTGGCGAAAAGCGACCTTATGCCCACACGGTCCTTATTATGAATAAATTCAACAACTGCTTTTGCTATGCTATAACCATCGTAAGTGCTTGTGCCCCTCCCTATCTCATCAAGGAGTATCAGGCTTTTGGGTGTTGCATTGTTAAGGATATTTGCAAGTTCCACCATCTCTATCATGAAAGTGCTCTGACCGCTTGCAAGGTCGTCAAATGCCCCAACTCGTGTGAATATCCTGTCAACCAGGCCGATGGAAGCAAAAGTTGCAGGAACAAAACTGCCAATTTGTGCCATTAAAACAATCAGCGCCGTCTGTCTCATATAAGTGGATTTTCCTGCCATGTTTGGCCCGGTAAGCAGCAGGAACTGGTTATCCTGGCAATCCATATGAGTATCATTCGGGACAAATCCACCAGGAATAGCATATTCTATTACAGGGTGCCTTCCGTCCCTTATCAAAACATTGCAGCTTTCGTTTACTTCCGGTCGTATGTATTTGTTATTCACAGCCATTTCGGCAAGGTCTACGATAACATCGAGTTCACCGAGAGCCTGCGCCGTCATCTGTAATTCTTTTGACTTTCCTGCAATTATGTAGTTGATATCCGTGAATAGCTCAAATTCAAGCGCTGTTCGTTTTTCATCGGCAGAAAGTATCAGTATCTCTTTTTCCTTTAGCCCGGGTGTATAGAAGCGTTCACCGTTTGCGGTAGTTTGTTTCCTGATATAATCGGAAGGAACCTGGGAGAGGTTGGTTTTTGTGACCTCGATGTAATAACCGAATACTGAATTATACCCTATTTTAAGGGATTTTATTCCTGTCCTGTCACGCTCTTTTTGCTGCATCTGGGCGATCCAGTCTTTACCGTGAAGTGACATTTTCTTGAGCTCATCAAGCTTTTCATTATACCCTTCTTTTATCATGCCGCCTTCGCGAATGGTTATTGGCGGATCATCAATAAGCGCCCTGTCAAGCAGTGCCACAATATCTTGGTGATCACCCAGACGTTCCAATATGTTCAATAAAAACACTGATCTAACATCGTTTTCTTTAAGTGATCGTGTGATTTCAGGTATGGTAAGAAGAGAGACTTTAAGCGCAATTAAGTCACGGGCATTTGAGTTGCCATATACGATACGACCAATAAGGCGCTCTATGTCGCGAATATGCGAGAGTTGGGAGCGCAGGTCATATCGCAGCAATGTCTTCTTGAGGAGCTCTTCAATAGCATCCAGTCTTTCCGTTATCTTGCCCGGAGATATCAAAGGTAAAAGGAGCCATTTCCTTAACAGGCGTCCTCCCATTGGTGTTTTTGTGTGGTCAATGACAGATAATAGTGAACTACCTGCCTCCCCCCGGATTCCCTGGATAATCTCAAGATTCCTTAGTGTTATCGAATCGAGAACCATGAACTCATTATCCGAATATGTCCTCATTGACTGGATGTGATTTAAATCCCTCATCTGGGTTGTTTTCGCGTAAAGAAGAGCGGCCCCGGATGCCCCAATCGCAAATTTGAGTTTATCGCATCCCATGCCTTCAAGGGTCATTACCCCGAAATGTTGGAGCAGGAGTTCCCGTGTACTTTTAAAGTCAAAAGCTTCGGCATCGAATTTGTTAAGGATGATGTCCAGTTGTTTCAACCGCTCGGTCAATTTCTTATTTTCAAAAAGTGAGGGGGCAAGTATGCATTCAGCAGGATGCATACGGGCAGCCTCGCTAATTATTTTGTCATAAGGATCATTATCTTCAAACTGGGTGGTCAGGAACTCTCCAGTGCTCACATCCAGAAACGATATACCAAATTCTATGCCTTCACCTGAAACTGACATAAGATAATTGTTGGATTGGTCACAGATAAGAGAGGAATCAATTACAGTTCCGGGTGTGATGACCCTGACAACCCCTCTTTTGACTACGCCTTTTGCCATCTTCGGATCTTCAAGCTGTTCACATATTGCAACCTTATACCCCTTCTTTATAAGTTTTGGAAGGTATGAATCAACCGCATGATAGGGAATCCCTGCAAGCGGCATATCCCTGCCCTCTTTATCCCTGCCTCTTGAGGTTAGAGTTATTTCAAGTTCCCTTGCTATTATTTTAGCATCTTCCCCGAAAGACTCATAGAAGTCGCCCATCCTGAAAAAAATCAGGGCATCCCTGTGCTTTTCCTTTGCCTCATAATACTGCTTCATCGCAGGCGTCATCTTATCCATCAATTCGACTCCGGATGTCAGCAGGATTAAAAAGTATTTATTTCATTGTGGCTGTGTTTTATTTGGGTCAAATGAATTCTCTCCTTCATATTTTGAAGGACATTTCGTGAGCATCCTGAATGCTTCAAACCTATTTCCATTGAATTGTCCTGTAACTATGGTCTGGATATCAACAACCTCTGCGGGCATATTGGGTAAGTCCCCAATATAAACAACATCCATTGTTGCAATGCCATCGGTCATTTTAAAGGTGAGGGTCTTTGTAAGCGGATCCCATTTGTCTGTCCCCTTTACTAATGATCCATTAACAATTACGACCTTTCCTGTCAGATTTTCCTTTGCAGCCATAGCGCCGCTTACCTCATACTGGTTCGATGTTCCTGATGTAAGCAACAGGTATCCCAATAAAACAACAATGATCGAAACACCCAATAATAAACGATTTTTCTTATTCATTTGTATCCTTACGAACTAGATGGTTTTCTTATTCTTAAATGTTTCTTCCAAGCATTATTAATCCTTCGCTGTGTTTAGGAGTATTATGGACATATTGCCGATCATAATAGTTGCCTTCCTGATCGCTGTCATTTTCTCCATACTGGGGCTTGGAGGGGCTATAATATATACGCCACTTTTTATCCTGCTGGGTATCCAACCTCTTTGTGCGATCACCATGGCGCTTTTATTAAATATGATAACCACTGCATCGGCTTCCATCACTTATTTAAAACAAAAGCTTGTGGATAAAAGAATAGCTTTTCCCATGATAATAACATCAGCATGTGGCGCTATTACCGGTTCATATTTTGCATCCGGGATTGAATCCAGGATTTTAATTTTATTACTTTCAATAATACTTTTGATCGCTGCGCTGCGCATACTATTTTTTAATTCTATTGGCTTTTTGGTAAAAGATGGGGAAAACAAGAAGATTTTGGTTGGAGCAGGCCTGGCATTTATTTTCGGGATAATATCCTCATTAGTAGGCATCGGGGGCGGAACATTTATCGTACCTCTCCTGCTTATCCTTGGATTGGAGACAAGAAATGCGATAGCAACTTCTGCATTCATAATCACATTCACTTCATTATCAGGGTTTGTGGGACATCTGGTTTTTAGCACCCTGACGCTTGATCTGAGGGTATTATTTTATGCAGGCCTTGCTGCTTTCGCAGGCGCCCAGATCGGTTCAAAAGTAATCTTCAAACGCGTTTCTTCGAAAAGTATCAGCAATTTATTTGCTATTATCCTGTTATTTGTTGCAGGAAAGCTCTTATATGGCATTCTTTGAAAGAGAATTTGTGCACTTTGCATCTTTCGGCGCAACTTCATTATCCACCATTTTCTGGTAAGTCATATCAATAATTGTCTTGAGGTTTTCAACATCTTCTTTATTATACTTGATGAGCACTTCCAGGGCTTCATCATCCCCTTTCTTGTACTTATTCCATAACCGAACAGCCTCAAAACCGGATATACCTTCTGTTTCTTCACTTCTTCTTATCCCGAATGTACACTCTATTTTTTTAAGACCCCCGCTATATCCAATATTTTTTAAAGGATACATAAGATCGATATGCAGGTGGTTGAAAAACCCGGGGAATTCATGTTCTATGAAGGGTAGGTCGAACCGTGCGCCGTTAAAGGTAATAAGCTGCTTGTACTTTGCAAGCTCTTCTATTGCCTCATCAAGGTTAATGCCTTTGACATATGTTTTTGTTTCTTTCCCGTTATAGATACCGATTATAGTTATGCTGTCAGATTGAGAGGAAAGGCCTGTTGTTTCTATGTCTACAAATGCCGTTTTTTCTTCAAATTGCTTGTATGCTCTCCAGTGATGGCATGGCAAAAGCCGCCGTGCAAAAAAAACGTGGTTTTTGCCTGATAGCTGTTCAATTGATTCTTCGACTCCTGAATATAACAACCGCTGCTTTTTTTTCGTTGCTTTTAGTATTCCATGATTTATTAGGAAATCATCCCAGCTTTTTATCCCGGATTTCCATATCATGCGCTCTGTTGAAGAGCCGATACAGGGTATATGAATATAGGTATTGTTCAACATATCAATTAAAATCCATTATTTTGTATTCCATTCCGGACAGGTCAACAAGAGTAGCTCTTGATGGCACTGGCATAAGGTTCATTCGTTTCTGGAATTCTGTCTGGCTCTGCCATGTGCCGCTGTTTATCGTTAGCACATCCCTGTAGGATGATACACCAACGGTATGAACATGTCCGCAATGCAGGATGTCAGGAATTTGATCGATAACAAAATGATCCTTTTTCTCCGGGGCGATAGAGACCCTTCCTCCATAGATCGGTGAAAGATGCCGAAGTTTTAACATTTCGGTCATTGGTTTTGTCGGTTCATTATATGAAAATCCGGGAATATTAGCAATAATGTCATCCATTGACCTTCCATGATATATCAGGACCTTTACACCGATATCCACCATGGCTGGATTTCCTACAAAGATGAAATCATTCCGGAACATTTTGGTAATTCTCTCCGGAAAGCGTGGTTGCGGCTCTGCTTGTCTCACAGCGTCATGGTTTCCCGGTGAAATTATGATCTTGATATGTTTTGGAACTGCATTCAAGTATTCTGCGGCTTTTTCATACTGTTCGTAGATGTCGGAAATGGCTAGTTCCTTATCCTGCCCGGGAAAAACTCCGATCCCGTCAACCACATCACCGGCTATTACAAGGTAATTTATATCATCCCCGAGCCAATCAATGAACTTAAGCCAGGCATCTTCAAGAAAAGTTTTGCTCCCTACATGGATATCAGAAATAAATACAGCCTTTCCGACCCTATTTTTCCCATTTATGGTGGTATTCTGGGAATTTGGAATATCAGGCCATATTATCCTATTTACAAACATCAGGTTACCATCTGAAGATAGGGTACCTGTTATTCCTATGACCTCATCAAGCAGGATACGGTTTGCCGATTCAAACAGTTCTTTATCCCTTTCTTTATGGATCAAGATCCGTAATGTTCCTGTGGTGTCCTCTATCTGGATAAGTTTATGGCCATTTGAGGTTGTTTTTATATCCAGTACCATACCAATCACTGACAAAGGCTCCCTTGTATCAAGATTTCTTTTTTTGAGGCTCTCAATAGGTCTTGCGCCAAGTCTTTTTCGAAGTATCTCACCCAGGGAACTGTAACGATCCCTGAAATATTGTACAAATTCCGTATATTCCCCGATGCAGGTGGACTGGTTTGTAATATCTTTGAGTATTGTGACTGGACATTCCCTGTGCTTGATCTTTATCGGGATCGCATTCTGCACTGTTATTTCAGGTATATACGAGGGCAAAGAAATGGTCTTTAGCGTTAAATCTTGCCCAAGAGGTCGTATATGTTCGATCCCCACAACCAGAACTGAACTATCCATTGTTTTAACAACATGTTGTATTTGTTCAGGAGAGCTTGTTCTCATAGCATCAAGCGCCTGCCTGTCTATCTGGAATCCGGATTCAGCAAAAATCTGGATTATCTCGCCAGTCTCCATATACCTGTCTCCATATTAGTACCATATGATATTTAGAATGGATAAGATTTTTCCTCAATACCATATCGATGCTTTTATTTACTTTTGACCTAATTAACAACTTAGTGGTAGCATGGCATCGGAAACAGCTGAACAATTCGTAAAAATTATAAATGAACCTCTGAAATCAAAGAATCCATTAGTCATAGAAGGGTTTCCCGGCATCGGTCTTGTAGGGAATATAACCTGCCAGCATATAATAGAAGAACTTGGAATGAAGTATATGGGTTCTATCGATTCAAAATATTTCCCTCCATTGGCAGTACTTTTTAATGGTATGGTTTATATGCCGGTTCGTATTTATGAAGCTCCTGAAAAAGAGATAGTCGTAATAATTTCGGATATTCCTATACATCCAACGGCGTCATATGATATCAGCAAGGTCCTTATAGACTGGATGCAGAAGATCAATGCAAAGAATATAGTTTCTATCGCAGGAATAGCTACAACAACTGGAGAAAGACGTGTTTTTGGCGGCGCAACAAGCGTTGAATTACTTGAGAAAATCAAAGACAAGACTGAAATATTCCAGGTAGGTACTATTTCTGGCATTTCCGGAAGCATAATGACCGAATGTTATCTACGGGGGTTGCCGGCAATAAGTCTCCTGGGTGAAACGCCAGGCCCTAATCCGGACCCGAGAGCAGCAGTCCAGGTAATAACTGTCCTTAATAAAATATTTGACCTTGCTGTTGATACCGAAAAATTGTTGGGGCAGGCTGATCAGATAGAACATGAACTGTCAAAGCTAGCAGAACAGGTCAAGACTACTGAAAATTCAACTCAGCCCAGGAAAGAATTCCCTATGTACGGGTGACCTTATATGCGCCATATATTGCTGAGCGGAATATCGCATCATGTCCTGAGCGATCTTGAACATGAAAAAATAAAGACCATCGAGATAAGGAGCCCACATAATTTCCTTTCCGTGCTGCAAACGAATGTGGGAGATGTAATTCTGCTTACAGCAACAAGCAGGGAAGATGTGAGGCCGGGCACCATGGGTCTTATCGTGCGAATTCGTGAAAAACAGGTTTCAATGCACAGGGTCATCCAGAAGACCCCTGAGTATTATGAAGAATCGGAGTTCCAGCTTGCGCGCCTCCAATTGGAAATGAGAGGGCATGGGCGTGTTCGCCGCTGTGAATCCAATGAACTTGGGGAAGCAACTCTGGTTGACGCAGACGAAGTGCGTTCCTTTGAAGGAAGATAGACTAATAAATATGTGTGGAATCCCCTTCTGCAATTAGCTGTGTAACCTCATCGATAAATTCCATCATATATTTGTCCAGTTGATTCTTCTGTCGTTTTTTTATTTCAGATTCGCATTGAAATTCATCAATTAGTTTTTCAAAATCTTCATAAATTTGATTTGTCTTTGTCATCATCGCTTCTTTGGTTTCACCCATTTCGGCCATGTGGACAATGTACCGCCGTAAACGTATGCATCCCCTGTTTTTCCCAAAGCTTTTATCGAAAAAAAGAGGAATCCTCCATGGCCCACTCTCTACAACTCCGCTTTTGACAGATGGAAATAACCTTACAATCTCAGGGTCAATTGAATCAGGGAACATTTTATAAAATATTGTTTTTTAAAATTCTTCCATCATATCAAGATCATGTTCAAAACGCGACGGAATGCACTTTGGCCGGTTCTTGTCCCTTTCGCGTATTTTATCTTGTAACACTTTATAAATAACATGATACTCTTCATCACGCGATGAGTCACGTTTTGCTTCTTCTTTTAATTCCTCCGAAAGGTTTTGCAATTGTTTAATTGACATATACTTATAGCGGTCTGAGTTCACAACATTTCCTCCCTAAAGATAATTTTGAGCTTTTTATGATCTTCATAAATGATGATAAGCAATTAATATTCTTTTTTTAGCGATATATAAGGTTATGCTCTCATTCATCAAAACCTTAATATTCCCCTCCGTCTGATGTTTATTCATGGATATCACCTCTTTGCAAAGAAGGATAGACCGCCTATTTCATACCCATTCTTCATCGTTTATCCCTGAAATTGAGAATTCTGGTTTCTCTTGCTCTGGCTGTGGCTGGTGCTGCTGCAGGAATTTCGATATCAGGATCACTGAGAATATTTTGCGTCCGTCCAATGCGATCTCGATCTTTCCAAGTGATATCAGGCGCATAATTAAAAGGACCGGATATAAATGGGATGAAGTGGCACAGCCGGATATATATTCATGTGTTTCAGACGATGATTGTGTCCTGGTGATCGGGTGGATTCTTAAGCGCAACGATGAGGATAATTGTATATTTTACAGGAACGGCAGATGCACCATATACAGTTGTCGACCATTGATATGCAGATGTTATCCTTTTTTTATGGGAGAGAATGGTATTGAAATCATGCATTGCGATAGTTTGCAGAAAATAAAGACAAAGGAAAATGCCTCGGAAATCGGGAAGTCTCTAAAGCGCTATGAGATGAAAAAACTCAAGAATTATATCCGAATAATTGAACAGATTGAGGATAAGTTAAATATTGCCAGCATTAAGTCACTTCCTGATAATTATTCTGGTGATGTTATTGTTTTTGATGGTGAAACAATTTCAAAATACAAATATAGTATTAAATAATCATTTGGATATCTTTAAAAAAATCAGTTGAAAT